>Ga0181588_10002110_pt1 | contig 17342 bp, 15 predicted proteins | sample 071ome_26_FD_148607 | JGI IMG/M metagenome (GOLD analysis project Ga0181588, IMG submission 148607) | Coastal salt marsh microbial communities from the Groves Creek Marsh, Skidaway Island, Georgia - 071409BT metaG (spades assembly) | ecosystem: Environmental > Aquatic > Marine > Intertidal zone...
CCTGCCGAGGCTGCATGGCGACCGGTTGTTTCTTTCCACTTTCTTCAACGGCTCGTTCATGCTTCGGCTGTTGTCTGAAGGCCCCCGGGTAAAGACGCTTTGGCAAAGCCCCAAGATCAGCGCGCGGGACACGGTTTTCCTGCACTCCCTGAATTGCGTGCCCTGGCTGGAAGAGGAACACATCTACGGCGTCTGCAATTACGGGCAGTTCCGCTGCCTGCGGATCGAGGATGGCCAACGGGTCTGGGAATCGCTGGAGCCGGTCGGCCTCGACAAGCCGCGGCGCAACGCCAATGCCTTCATCGTCAAGCAGGAGGACCGCTTCTTCCTGTGCCCGGATAATGGCGACCTGGTGATCGCGAAGCTCAGTCCGGCGGGCTACCGGGAGATGGATCGCGCGGCGTTGATTGAACCGACCGACGCGGATGGCGGCCGGCCGATCGTCTGGTCGCACCCTGCCTTCGCCAACCGCCGGGTCTACGCTCGCAATGACAAGGAAATCGTCTGTGTGTCGCTGGCGAAGTGATGACGCCTCAACCAGGTGGACAACGGCGCGCTTTGCCAGCCGGCTGCGGCGCGCCCGGCGTCACTTCTTGAAGATTTTTTCAAACGTCTCGCGCAGCCGTTCCAGCGGCGGCGGCACGAGGACGAAGCGGTGCGTTTCCGGATCGATGGCGACGGATTGGGGCCCAGGTCCGTAGGCGAGGTATTCCTCGAGCAGTTCGCGCGGTGTTATATTGTGGTATTCGATGGGGAAGTCGCTGGCGGGTCGCTCAAAGACCGGGGCGCGGCCGCTGAACGAGAGCTGCGTCAAACTTTCGATGGCCTTGCGATACTCCCATTTACCCTTGATCCGCATATACGGAATGTGGGCATCGAACAAGTTGGATAGGCCGTCATTCTCGACGGGCAGCCCGTGGACGGCGGGAATCTCGTAAACGAGGCGGCGGACGTCTTTGTAGATCGTGGCGCGCAGGTGGTCCACCTCGTCGAGGGCGCTGCGTATGGACTTGTTGAGATAACGGCTGGAACTGCCGCCGCCGGCGTTATTGAGCTTCTTGCCGTCCTTGCCGATGGCGTCAAGGTCAAGCGGCAGGTGGTAGGCCCAGGGGTTGCCGACAAACATGAAGGTGGTCTTCTCCCGGTCCTTTTTCTTGTCTTGGGTGAAATTGACCTGCACGTAGGAGTTCGTGCCATTGCTGCCGCTGCTGGAGCCGCGGCTGTCGCCCTCCGTCACGGCGGCGAGGTGCAATTCCCAGCTGGGCTGCTGGATGACCGCGCCTTCCCGGGGCGGGACCTCGATGCGCTCGACCGGCGAGGTGGCCAGGTCGACAACCAGCTCGACCGGTCCAGCGTGCCACTTCTTCAGCTCCATTTCGACATAGGCCATGCCGTCGCTCCCGCCCCAGGAGTAGCCGTCACTGAGGGAAGCCTTGGTCCGCGCGTCGAACAGGGAATAACCGATGAACTTTATTTCCTCGCTGGGATCATAGGTGAGGAAGAACTTGATGGTGGGGAACAGGCCCCGGAACTCGAGGTTGCCCTCGTATCGGGGCAACTGCTCCTTGGCGGCCTCCTCGTCGAGTTCCTCGCCGGTGGCGACATCGAAATGGCGCGGTTCCGGCCGCACGGAATACTCTTTCAGCTTGTCTGCGGGAAACTCGCCGTAGCCGATGGACTGGTATTTCAATTTCAGCGGTCCTCGCGGCAGTTGGATCGATTCGCCGGCCTTGAGGCGATGCAGTTGGTAGTCGAGCAGTCTGGATGATTGCCGCTCGGAGTTGGGGAATTCGATGCGCACGCGGTTGTTCGTTCGCGTCAGGTTGAGCGATTCGTAGAAGTCGTCCTGCTTCTCGGGGGCGGGCTTGGCCAGCGCCACGATCTCCCGATGTTTGTCGGCGTTGCCCTCGGCCGTCGGATCCACATACAGCCTCGGTTTGCTTCCCCAAACAATCGCGCCGGCCGCCAGCCCCAGCAGTCCGAGCAGCGCCAGCGCAAACACCCAAGGCTTGCCCGCCCATTTGGCGCGGGATTCGGAGGCGCTCAAACCATCCTCAGGCATTGGTTTCCCCGTCTTTCTTCTGCTTGTCCTTCGTGGCGCCGAAAGGGTTCTTGCGTCCAGGGTTTTCCGGGGCCGAAGGCGGCTGCTCGCGGCTGGCCTGGCCCGCACTCTTTCGGGATCCGGACCTGGCCCGTTGGCGTCTGACGACATCGCGGAACATGCCGCGGCGCAGTTTGTCCTGGATCTGGTTGCGGACGGCGGCGAGCGCCTGCTTTTGGGTGCCCTTCAGGTCCCGGATGTCGCCACAGGTCCGGCATTGCGCCACCGTCACCGGTCCCAGGGGAGTGAAGCTGTTCTCCCGGTAGGTCGCCGGCTCGAAGCAGCGCGGACAGATGCAGCGCAGGTCCTCGATATCGCCGGTCGAGGAGTTGTAGTCCCAATGCCAGGTGACGCCGAGAATCGTGTCTTCCTTGTAGTCGTCCGCCGCCGGTTCATCGCCCGCGGCGCCGTCGGGTCGCAGGCGGCGCAGCACGCTGATCCAGAAGGGGGCGCAACAGGCAAGCAGGGCAATCATCGCCCAGTAGGGAACCTGGATGTCCGTGGTCAGGACGACGCCGAGGTGGGAGAGTTGATCGTTGAACCAGCCGAGGTCCTTGTTCGCGGCGCTGATCCGCTGCAGGACCATCAGGACGACCACGGCCGCCAGCAGACCGATGACGATCTTCTTGGTCTGATTGATCTGCTCGTCGTTCATGGTCGCGTCGTCCCCCGCGGGCGCCGGGTGTTCGATCAGGAAAGCTGATTTTTGCGGGAACGGTGATGCGCCGCAACGGTAATCATGTGGGGGGCTCAACCGCCTGCGGCGCTGCCGGGCGGCGTGCAGAACTCGATCATGTGTCCGTCCGGGTCCTCAACGTAGATCTGGTAGGCCTGGTCGGGTCGGGTGCGCCGAGGCAGGTAGGCTTGTCCGATCTCCTGCAGGTGGGTCTCCCAGGCGTCCATGTCGTCGACCATCAGCGCCCAATGCGTGCCGCGATCGTGGGAGTGCACAGGCAGATCGCGATTGCCGATCAGGTGGAGCTCCTGGCATTCGCCGAGCCGATACCAGGCGCCGGGAAACGCGAACGCCGGTCGCGGAATCTTCTCCAATCGCAGGACGCGCTCGTAGAACTCGCTGCTGGTCTCGACGTCCTTGACGTGCAGGGCAATGTGGTTCAACTCGGTGAATCTCATGCGGGGCATCGTCGATGATCCGGGAACGGGCATCAAGCCGGGAAAGCCGGGCCTGCAAACCGGGCGCTACTTTGTAGCGGATTCTTGCGCGATCTGCGGTAGAACTACGGGGAACCAAATCGAAACGCCTCGGGCGCCCGGCGTCCCACTCAGAATCCATCATGAACGCCTCCCGTCTCAATCTCATCCTTCTCGTCGTGATCGTGGCCCTCCTGGGCGTGATCGGAACGCTCTACTCCAAGTTGCCGAAGGAGTCGGATGCCGCGCCGGTCGAAGTCGCGGTCATTGATTCCTCGAAACGCAGCCTGGCCGGCGCGTCCAGGCAGGAGGGGGACGCGACGTCGGAACCGAAGCCCTCGACCGCGCCCGGGGCGGACAAGGCCCACACCTGGCAGACCGTGGAATCGGAGGACTACCGGCAGTATATCCAGAACCTCCGCTCGATCGGTTGTCCGGAGGAGACGATTCACGACATCATTCGCGCCGATGTGAACAAGTTGTTCGACGCGCGGATGGCGGAGAAGCGCAAGCCGTTCGAATACTGGAAGACCGGCAATTTCATGGCCCGGCTGATGGATGAGGAGACGGTCAAGGCGCACACGGAAATCAATCAGCAGAAACGCAGCCTGATGAAGCAATTGCTGGGGGAAGACGCGAAACTCGACACCAGTCCCACCGCCCAGGCCTTCAATCCCCTGACCGCGATGATCGATTTTCTGCCCGGCGAGAAACAGGTCAAGCTGGTCGAGAAGATCAACAGCTGGAACGCCGAGGCCGCCAAGTTCGTCAGCGGGGGGCGTCCGGATGCGACGGAACTGGAGGGGCTTCGCAAGATCCGCGACAAGATCGAGGCGGAACTCAGTGTGATGCTGACGCCCGAGGAAAAGCGCGATTATGATCTCCGACTCTCCAACACCTCCCAGATGATGAGAATGACCCTCGGCGACTTCAACCCCAGCAAGGAGGAGTTCGAGGCGATTCTGGATTTGCGGCTCGCCTTCGACAATGAGCACAGCGTCCTTGGCATTCCGCCGGCAGACCAGGCCGGACAGGAAGCGCGGAAGGTCGCGGAAGAACAGTTCCGAAAGGACGTCGAATCCCTGCTCGGGCCCGATCGCTTCAAGGAGTTTGAACGCGCCCCCAAGCAGGAGTACCAACTCGCCGCCAAGATCGCAGCGTGGGCGGCCAGATCTACGACATGGGCCAGGTCGCGAAGGATGAGGTCAGGGCCATTCGCGATGACAACAGCCTGAACGCAGAACAGCGGGCCAATGCCCTGCGCGCCATTCAGGAGGAGACGCGCGCGTCGATCCGCCAATTGATCGGCGACGAAGGCCCCAACGCCTACACCACGCAGCGCGGCGGGCGTTGGGTCAATGATCTGGCTCCCAAGGACAACTGAAGGGCGGACGCGCGTTTGCCATGATCAGGCAGGATTATCTCGTCCGGGCGATCGAGCAGTTCGCCGCAATGGTCGCCAAGGTGGCCGGGCTCGTCGACCAGGGCGACCTGAAGTCCGCGCAGGAAGCGATCGACCAGGTCGCGCGGCGCTTCCTGGAATTGGAGCCAGGCAAGCTGCACACGGTGTCCGATTCGGAGTTGTTGAAGCGGGTTTTGCGCGACACGCCGCCGGCGCTGGTGGGCGACAAGGTCTGGATGCTGATTGCCGCCCTCGAGCAGACCGGCGTGGTCGCGGGCGCCGCCGGCGATCGGGAACGCCAGCGCGCCAGCCTCTTCGCCGCTTTGAACCTGATGTTCTGGCTCGGTGAACTCGAACGCAACACGCCTACCCCGGGATTCGCGCCCAAACTGGAAAACCTCCTGATTGCGCTCGATGACGAACCGCTGCCGGTCGAGCTCGGACTGAAACTGATGAGTCACTACGAATCCGTTGGCGCCTTCGGCAAGGCGGAGGACCTGCTCCACGCGCTGAGCGAAGCTTCGGGCGATATCGACTTCTTGCCCCGTCTGGGCGAGGACTTCTATCAACGCCTGCTCGGCCAGCCGGATTCCCGCCTTGCCGAAGGCAACCTGCCCCGGGACGAGGTCGAGGAAGGACTGGCGGAATGGCGGGGGGGACAGGCCGACACCTTCGATCGCTGAACTGCGCCCAGCCCACGAACAACAAAACTTTTGATCATCTTCCGCGGGCGGGGAACACTGGGGCATGGGCAAGCGGAATTCGGAGACCGGAGCGGCGACCTTCCTGGGCATTGAGTGCGGCGGCACCCGCAGCGTGGCGCTGCTCGCTGACGCCCGCGACAACGAGCTGAACCGCGCAACTTTCGGTCCCGCCAACCTTCGTCTGCTGAACGACGCCCAGCTGGCACGGCATCTTCGCTCCATTGCAAAGGAATTCCCGAAGCCGGATGCGGTCTGCATCGGTATGGCCGGAGCCCGGACGGAAGCGGATTGGCGGCGCCTCCAAGCCGCCGCAGCGGCGGCCTGGAAGAACATCCCCTGCCGCGCAACCAACGACCTTGAGACCGCCCTGGCCGCGGACCGGTCCCGAGGCGGCAAGTCCGCGCCCGGCGCGCAGATCCTCGTCCTCAGCGGCACGGGCTCCTGCTGCTACGGCCGCAATGCCGAAGGCGTCACGCGCAAGATCGGCGGCTGGGGGCATATCCTGGGCGACAAGGGCAGCGGTTACGAAATCGGCCTGCGCGGGCTCAAGGCGGTCGTCTACTACCTCGATCTCGACGGGCGTTGGACCGCGCTCGGTCAACGACTCCTGCGCGCGCTGAATCTCAATGAGCCGAACCAATTGATTGGATGGGTTCTTGAGGCCTCCAAGGACGAGGTGGCGGCCCTGGCGACAGAGGTGTTTGCCGCGGCGGCCAAGGGCGACCAGATCGCCAAGGACATCCTGTCGGGCGCGGCGTCCTCCTTGGCCAAGGATGCGGTCAATTGCGCCGAGGGCTTGGCGTCGCAGGGCGAACGCGTTCGTTTCGTGTTCAACGGCGGCGTTCTGTTGAAGCAGCCGGGCTTTGCGCGCAAGGTCGCCGCCAGGATCCGCGAGCGTTGGCCGGCCGCCGAGTGCGGGGCCCTGAAGCGGGAAAGCGTCTGGGGCGCGGTGACGTTGGCGCGAGGCGGCGCTTCCAAGGCGGGCGCGGAAAGCTCCGTGGTTTCCCCGGCTTCTCCCGCGTTCGCGCGGGCCGAGTCTGGCGGCGTCGGTCCGCAAGGGCCGGCTCCCTGGGACATTCGCCACCTGCCCGCCGCCACGACCGAACAGCGTCATCCGGAATCCATGAATCTCGACAGGATGCCGGTGGGCTCGGCCATCGACCTGATGCTGGCGGGTGATGAAGCCATTCCGCTGGCCATCCGCCGGGAACGTCGCAAGATCGAGTGGGTCGTGCGCAAGGTGGCCGCCGCCTTCGAAGCGGGCGGGCGGCTGTTCTACGTCGGCGCCGGCACCAGCGGCCGATTGGGCATTCTCGACGCCAGCGAATGCCCGCCCACTTTTCGCGCCGATCCCGAGATGGTCCAGGGAATCATCGCCGGCGGCGCGCGCGCCATCGCCAATCCCGTCGAGGGCGCGGAGGACGATCCGGAAGCCGGGGCCCGGGCGATCCGCTTTCGCGGCGTTTCCAGGAAGGATGTGGTCGTCGGCATCGCCGCCAGCGGCCGCACGCCCTTTGTCTGGGGCGCCTTGTGGGAGGCCCGCAAGGCCGGCGCCGCCACCGCCCTGGTCTGTTTCAACCCCAATCTGAAGGTCGCCCAGGCCGACCGCCCCGACCGGATCATCGCGCCAGATATCGGTCCCGAGCTGCTCACCGGATCCACCCGCCTGAAGTCCGGCACGGCGACCAAGCTGATCCTCAACATCGTCACGACCCTGGCGATGGTCCGCATCGGCAAGGTCGTCAGCAACCTGATGGTCGACGTGAATCCCACCAACGTGAAACTTCGGGACCGGGCCGTCCGGATCGTTCGCGAGATCGCGGGTTGCGACGATGCCGCCGCCCGGTGCGCCTTGGACAAGGCCGGGTGGAAGGTGAAAGATGCTTGTGAACTCGCCGGGATTCGCCGATAGACAGTTGCCATGAGAACACTCGCGGTGGGGGACATCCATGGTTGTCGCAATGCCTTGGTCGCCTTGATCGAAGCGGTCAAGCCGACGGGGGAGGACCGGCTGATCTTCCTGGGCGACTACGTGGATCGCGGTCCCGACTCCAAGGGCGTGATCGATTGGATTCTCGCCAACCGCGACCAGCGCGAGACGATCACGCTGCGCGGCAATCACGAGATCATGATGATGGACTCCCGTCTGTCCTACTTCGATCTGACGCTCTGGCTGCCATCCGGCGGCCGGGCAACCTTCGATTCCTACGGCGTCGAGTCGGATCGCTCCTGGACGCACCTGGTGCCCGACGAACATTGGGCGTTCATGGAGCAGACCACCCGCTGGTTTGAGACGGATTCCCACATTTACGTTCATGCAGGCTTGGACCCGGAGCGCGACCTCGAGGAGCAGCCGGAGGAGAACCTCTATTGGCTCAAGCTCGATTCAATGAGCCAGGCGCACAAGTCCGGCAAGGTCGTCGTCTGTGGCCACACACGTCAGGCCGAAGGCGACATCCTGAACCTCGGCTACGCCATCTGCATCGACACCGCCGCCTGCAGCGGACAATGGCTCACCTGCCTCGACGCCGAATCCGGCGACTACTGGCAGGCGAATGAGGAGGGGCAGACGCGCTCCGGCAAACTCCCGCCGCCAGCGGTATGATTGCCCTTGTTGTTCTCTTGATGACTCGGAAGCTTGGGAGTTCAGGGAAGAGAGTGTCGCCGGCAGAGGTCGCGGACTCGGGACGGAGGGCGACATCGTTGGTCTCGCAAATGCAGACCGTGGAAAGTGGCGGTGTTGAAGATCAATCGGACCGCGGGGCATCTCGAGCTCAGAATCGAGCAACGACGGGTGACGCTTTTTGAAGCCTCTCTCTTTGTCTGAAGAAGCGGAACAATCGAAGAAAGCGAAAAAAACGAGAAGGAAATGGTGGTGGGAACAGGATTCGAACCTGTGAAGGCATAGCCAGCAGATTTACAGTCTGCCCCGTTTGACCGCTTCGGTATCCCACCACGAGGGGAGTCCGGTTTGAACCGGATCACCGGGAGAGCGGGGAATCAACCAGAGGCGCGGACACTTGTCAAGCCGTCGTGTGACGCGTAGATTCCGCGGCTCATGTTTGATTCGTTAGGACAAAAACTGCAGAAGACGTTCAAGAACCTCCGGGGGCTTGGGAAAATATCCGAGGCCAATGTTTCGGAGGCGTTGCGCGAGGTGCGCATGGCGTTGTTGGACGCGGATGTGAATTTCCAGGTGGCGCGTGACTTCATCAAGCGGGTGAAGGAGAAGTCGCTGGGGGTGGAGGTGATCCAGAGCATTCAGCCCGGTCAGCAGATCGTGAAGGTGATCAACGACGAGTTGGTCGAGTTGCTGGGGTCGACGAATGCGGGGATTGAACTGAGCGGGAAGCCGGCCTGCATCATGATGGTGGGGTTGCATGGTTCGGGCAAGACGACTTCGACGGGCAAGCTGGCGAGGCTGCTCGCCAAGCAGGGGCGCAAGCCGATGCTGGTCGCCTGTGATGTTTATCGTCCGGCGGCGATGGACCAGCTGCAGACCCTGGCGGACCAGCTGGAGATGCCGGCCTTTGTCCGCAAGGAGGAGAAGAATGTCATCAAGATCGCGCGCGAGGCTCTGAAACAGGTCAAGGATACGGAGTGCGACACCCTGTTGTTCGATACGGCGGGCCGGTTTCAGATCGACGAGGAGCTGGTCAAGGAGCTGATTGATCTCAAGGCGGAGGTGAAGCCCTCGGAGACGTTGCTGGTGCTCGACGCGGCGATTGGCCAGGAGGCGGTGAATGTCGCCAAGCATTTCGACGAGGCCCTGGACATCTCCGGCGCGATCCTCACCAAGCTGGACGGCGACGCCCGCGGCGGCGCGGCGCTGAGCATGAAAGAGGTCACGGGCAAGCCGATCAAGTTCGCCGGCGTGGGTGAGAAGATGGAGGATTTCGAGCCCTTTCACCCCGAGCGCATGGCATCGCGCATCCTGGGCATGGGCGATGTGGTGACGCTGGTGGAGAAGGCGGCGGAGGCGGTCGACGAGGATGAGGCGAAGCGGCTCGAGGAGAAGATGCGCAAGGGCGCCTTCGATCTGGAGGATTTCCTGGAGCAGTTGCGGATGATGAAGAAATTCGGTCCGCTGGAGAACATGATGAACATGCTTCCAGGCGTGGCCGGCCAGCTTCAGGGGGCTGATCTGGAGAAGGGCGAGAAGGAGTTTCGACGGATGGAGGGCATGATCTGCTCCATGACGCCGAAGGAGCGTCGACATCCGCGCCTGTTGAATGCCAAGCGGCGCATCCGGATTTCGAAGGGGGCGGGGGTTTCGGTGGCGGAGTTGAACAGCATGTTGAAGCGGTTCGCCCAGATGCAGAAGATGATGAAGAAGATGGGCAAGATGTCCAAGATGCTCGGTCGTCTCGGCGGCGGCGGCGGCGGATTGGGTGGCCTGATGGGCGGCGGCAAGGGCGGTTTTCGGTGAGTCGAAGACGAAGGTAGGGATGCCTGACTCGGCGGAAGGTCCTTACCCGGCGAAGGTGAACTTATTCCCCGAGGAGATGGACGATGACGCGGCGGTGGTGGGGATGGGTTCGGTGTTCCCAGAGATAAATCCCCTGCCAGGTCCCCAGCGCCAGTGATCCGGAGCGGATGGGAATGCTCAGGTTGACTGCGGTCAGGGCCGTGCGGACGTGGGCGGGCATGTCGTCATCGCCCTCGAAGGTGTGCTCGAAGATGCGATCGCCATCGGGAACCAGGCGCGCGAAGAAGCAATCCAGGTCGGAGCGCACGGTGGGGTCGGCGTTTTCCTGGATGAGCAGCGAGGCCGAGGTGTGCTGCAGATGGAGGGTGCAGAGACCGGTCTGGATGCCTGATTCACGAACGATGGCCTGGGCCTCGCTGGTGAACATGGTGAAGCCGCGACCCCAGGTCGGGATGGCGATTTCGTCGGTGTGCTGGCGAAGCATGGTTCGATCAGCCGGGGCCGGTCGGCCGTGTCACTTCTGCTCGATGGCGCGCTCGAGGTCGATGTTCTCGGGGTGGCCGGCTTCGCGGGCCTTCTGGTAGTGCCAGCGGGCGAGTTCGGGCAGGGGCGGCTTCTGGGTGGCGTAGATGACGGCGAGGTTGTGATGGGCGCTGGCGTTGCCGGGTTCAATCTGGATGGCCTTGCGCAGGTGGGTTTCGGCGGCGCCGCGTTGGCCCTGCTCGCTAAGCACGATGCCGAGGTAGTTGTGGATGTCCGAGTTCTCGGGTTCGGCCTCGGAGGCCTTGCTGAGATAGGTCAGTGATTCGTCCAGCTTCTGCTGCCGGTACTTCAGGTAGCCCATCTGGTAGAGTGCGTGGCCGTCCTGGGGGTCCTGGGCGAGGGCCTTGGCAAGGTTGCCTTCCGCGTCGGCGAGCCGGTTCTGCTCGATCTGGGTGGCGGCGAGGTTGGAAAGGGTGAAGACATTCCCGGAATCCATCTTGAGGACCTCCTGGTACTTCTTCTCGGCGTCGTCATAACGGCGGGCATTGAAGGCGCGTTGGGCCTCGGCGATGAGCTTGCCGGCCTCGGAGGAGAGGCCTCTGCGGGCGCGGCGGCCGGGTTCAGCGGCGGGCGTGAGTTCGCTGGTCGTGTCCGGCTTGCGGTTGAAGAGGGCGATCTCCTCCTTGGTGTAGGGCACCTTGCGAGCGTCGAGCACCTCGAGGCGGGCGCGCAGGTCGGCCAGGTCGTCGGCCATCTCACCGACCTTGTCGGCGTCGCGTCGCGCCTGGCGGTCGTTCAATTGCTTGGTGGCGGCCTTCAACTCCCGTTCCAACTCGTTGCGTTCGGCTTCCAGTTCCTCGACCTTGGCGGCCAGTTTGGCGTCGGCGCGCCGACTGGAAGGGCGGGCTTCGGCGAGGTTGGCTTCCAGGTCTTCGTTCTTGCGCGCGAGCTTGGCGTTGCTGCGCTCGAGGCTGGCGAGCTTGGCCTCGGTGGCCTTTTGGCGGCTCTCCAGGGCCTTCATTTCCGATTCGAAGGGGTTGGTGCGCTCCGCGTCGCGGACTTGCCGGGCGAGGGCGTCGCGCTCGTCTTCCAGGCCCTTGCGTTGTTGGGCCAGGGCGTCGCGGTCGGCTTGCAGGTCGGCGAGGTTGCGTTCGAGCCGGGCGACCTGTTTGGCGGCGGCCTTGGCGTCGCCGGCGAGGGCGGCTTCCTCGAGGCGCTTCTCGAGTTCATTCCGGGCCTGCTTGAGGGCGGCGTTCTCGTTGGCGAGCTTGGCGGCCTCGGCTTCATTCCGCTGGCGGGCCTTCTCAGCGTCGGCGAGCTGCTTCTCGAGTTCCTTCAGTTTCTTGGGGTCGCCGGAGCTGGCGGCGGGATCGTTGAGGAGTTTCTCCAACTTCTCGTTCTCCTTGCGAAGGGCGGAGATGGCGGCGTCCTTGCGGCGGATCTCGCTGCGGGAGCTGGAAAGCTCGGTCTGGAGGGCGGCTTCCGCCGGGGAGCCGCTTCGGTCATTCTTGATCTGGTCCAACTCGCGGCGGACGTCGTTGAGGACGGAGGCGTCGACCATCTTGGCCATGCGGCGCTGGTCGCGCTTCAGGGTGTCGCGGAGCGCTGAGTTCTCCTTGTCTAGTTTGTCATTCGCGGCGAGGGCGTCGACGAGGCGGGCGGCTTCGCGGTCGAGTTGGCTGCGGGCGTCCTTGAGATCGCGCATGAGGGGTTCGCGGTCGGAATCCCGGGAGAGCTTGGCGACCAGCTTGCGTTCGGCCTTGAGGTTATCCTCGAGTTCCTCGGCGCTTTGTTTGAGGGCGTCGTTCTCCTCCATGAGGCCGGCGACCTGGCGTTGGAGGCGGTTGGCGCCGGAGGCCTCGCGGTTCAAGGAGCGGACCTGGTCCTTGAGGGCGTCGTTCTCCGCCTCGAGCGCGGGAATCTCGTTCTTGACGAGGGCGTTGAGGCGGGCGTCGAGTTTCTCGTTCGTGGCGGTGAGGTCGGCGATCATGCGGGCCTCCTGCCGGTTCTCGGAAGCCTTGGCAAAGTCGGCGAATTTCTTCTGCTCTTCCTTGAGGCTGGCCTTGAGGCCCTTGTTTTCCTCGGAGAGGGATTCCACGCGCTGGGTGAGCGCGTCGTTCTGGGATTCGACCTTGGCGATGGCGGCGACCTTGCGGGAGAGGTCGTTGATCTGCTTCTTGAGGCCGCGGTTTTCGGAGCGGAGGCGTGCGTCGGGCGATTCCTTGGCGAGTTCATCGACGCGGTCCTTGAGTTCGGCGTTTTCCTCGCTGAGCTTGGCGAGCGACTCTTCCTGGCGGGCGAGGCGTTGACGATTCTCGGAGAGCTCATTCTGCACGCCCTGGTGGATTTCCGGGGCGACCATGGAGGCGGCGCGTGCATTGGCGGCGGCCAGTTCCGACTGGACCTGGTCGAGCACGGCTTTGTCGATCATGGTGGCGAGCTTGTTCTGGTTGGCGTTGAGGGCGGCGCTGAGGCCGGCCTTCTCCTGCTCCAGGCGGTCAATCTGCTCTTTGGCCTGCTTCAGTTCCTGCGGGGTTCCCGCTGCGGCCGAGCCGGCGGCGATGCTCTGCTCCAGTTGCTTGTTGCGCGCTCGCAGGCGAATGATCTCGTTGTTCAGGGCGCTGATCTGCGAGCCGATGGCTTCGTTGCCCTTGATGACCGTCGCGGGCGGGAAGGCCTTGTCGTCCATCACTGCGGGCGTGTCGCCGCCAAAGCGGGCTTGGAGCGGTTTGAGCTTGGCGTTGACGTAATCGAGGCGGAAGTCGACGACCTTGGTGTTCCACTTGGGGTAGGCCTTGCGCATCTGGAGAAGGCCGTCGCGGGCCTTCAGGTAATTGTCCATGGCCGCGCGGTCCTGCTTGCGTTCGGCCAGCGCGTCGGCCTGTTGGATCAGGGTGTAGTAGCGGACAAAAAGCTCGTCGGGCGCCTGTTGCGCGTTGGCGGTCAGGATGGCGGCGAGCAACAAGGCTCCGAATGCCGGAAAGAATCGTTTCATGGTCACGGGAATATAGTCAAAGCGCCTCCGCCTTGGCAAATGGATTAGAGCCGAAAGCCGATAGTCCTTGGGTCAATCGAGCGAGCAGGCGGCAAAAACAACCCCGTCCGGATGGGCGGGGTCGGGAGATGGGCCTCCTCACGTCGGCTGCCACCGTTGTGACGCAATATCGAGTGGGGGGCGGCGGCGAGGCGGCCGGTCAGCGGAGCTTCTTGGCTTCCGGGTCGGTCAGCAACTTGTTCAACTTCTCGTTGTCGTCCTGCAGTTTGGAGACGGCCTTGCGGAGGTCGGACAGCTGTTTTTTGAGGGCGGCGTTTTCCTGGCGCAATTCGCTGGAGCGGCGGCTGGTGTCGGCGGCCTTGTATTTTTTCTCGAGGGTCGCGATTTCGCGTTGGGCCTTGGCGAGGTCGGCTGCGCGGCGGCCCAATTCCTTGTTGGCGTCCTCCAGGGCGTCCTGCGCCTTTTCGAACTCGTCCTTGGCGACCATTTTACCGAGGTAATTGGCTTTGGATTCGCTCAGCTTGCGGGCGGATTCGAGTTGGGCGTCGAGTTTGGCGTTCTCGGCCTTGAGTGCGGCTGCCTCGGCCGCGGTTTTCTCGGCGGCGGCATATTTCTTGGCGAGGTCGGACACCTGCTTCTTGAGGGCGGCGTTTTCCTTGCGATAATTGGCGGAGCGGGCGTTTTCGCCGCCGTTCTTGACGCGAACCTCCAGGGCCTTGGCTTCCCGCTGCAGCTTGACCAGGGCCGCGTCCTTCCGGGCGAGTTCCTCGGTGGCGTCCTCCAACTCCTTCTGGGTCTTGGTGAATGCAGATTTGTCCACGGAGCGGGCAATCTGCCGTTGGGAATTGGCGAGTTCGTCGCGGGCGGCCTCCAGTTCGCGGGCCAGCAGTTTGTTCTGGGCGCTGATCTGCTGATGGGCTTTTTCGGCCTTGTCCGTTCGGGCGGCCTGTTTCTCGAGGTCCTTGATCTGGCGTTGGAGCGCGGTGTTCTCGCTGCGAAGTTTCGGCAGTTCCGTTTTCTCCAATTCGGTCAATTCTTCGGCCAAGCGGCCGCGGTCGGCCTGGAGCGACTCCAGGTCCTTGGCGCGACGGCTGGCGAGGCGCTCGCTGTCCTCCATGGCCTTCTTGAGTTGCCGGGCTTCATCCGCGGCGATCATGTCCGCGGTTTGGGCCTTGAGGGCGGCAAGTTCCTGTGAGAGGGCGCCAGCCTGGGTCTGGGCCGCAGCGAGTTGCTCCCTCACCCGTTTGTGCTCGGCGGGATCGACCTCCGCGGGTTTGGCGGCGAGGGCTTCCTTGAGCTTGTTGCTCAGTTCGGCGCTCTTCATGCGTTCCTTGATCAGTTGGTCGTTGATGGCGGAAAGCTCGGTGGTGACGACCGAGGCAACGGCGGCCTTCTTTTTGGGGGCGGGCTTGGGCGCCGGCTTCACGGCCGGATACTTGGCGTCCAGCGGTCCCAGCTTGTCGGCGATGTAATCGAGGCGGAACTGGATGATCTGCTTGTTCCAGCCGGGACTGTCCTTCTGGAGTTTCTGCAGGCCGCCCCGGGCTGTACGGTAGAGATCGACCGCCGATTGCTCCTGCTTGCGGCCGATCAAGGTGTCGGCCTGCTGAATCATCTGGTAGAATTTGACGTAGAGTTCATCCTGGGTGGCCGCTTGGGCCTGATTCACGATGGCGAACGACAATGCGGCCAGCAGTAGATAAAAGCGTTTCATGGCGGCGCATTTAAACGAACCCCGACCGCGTTGGCAACCCGAATGCCGGCTTGAAAAAAGTTGGAATGGGAGGTTGACACAAGGGGGCGATTCTGGCGTTATAGCAGGCCTTTTCGACGAATTTACTGAAAGGCAAATATCATGCACGCCGTATTACAGACAGGTGGAAAACAGTATCGTGTGACCGAAGGCGATACCTTGGAGATCGAACGCCTTGGCACCGAGGCGGGTCAGACGCACACTTTTGACAAGGTGCTGCTGGTCAGCTCGGACGAAGGCGTCAAGATCGGTCATCCGACCGTCGCCGACGCGACCGTCACGGCCGATGTGGTGGAACACAAGCGCGGCAAGAAGGTCATCGCGTTCAAGATGAAGCGCCGGAAGGCGACCCGGAGCACGAAGGGGCACCGGCAGGAACTCACGGTCGTCAAGATCACTGGAATCAAAGGTTGAATCATGGCTCATAAAAAAGGACAAGGCAGCTCCCGCAACGGACGCGACTCGAACGCCCAGCGTCTGGGCGTCAAGAAATTCGGCGGTCAGGCCGTTCGCGCCGGCAACATTCTCATCCGCCAACGCGGCACCAAGTGGATGGCCGGCAAGAATGTCGGCACGGGTCGTGATTGGACGCTCTTTTCGCTGGTCGACGGTCACGTGAGCTTCGATGAATCCCGCGGCAAGACCCGGATCAACGTGGTTCCGGCGGAAGCCGTCGAGCAGAACTGACAACACCGGTTTGCACCGAATTTTGGCGAGGCCTTGGCGCCTCGCCTTTTTTTTGGTCATTTGATTTGGGGACGGGCGTCATTTTGACGTTCCGGGAACCGAGCCGGAACGGTAGCATTCCCTTTTTTCCAGAGACCAAGATGTTCATCGACGAGATCAAGATTTACGCGCGTGCCGGCCACGGCGGCAAAGGCTGTGTCTCGTTTCGGCGGGAGGCCCATGTGCCCAAAGGGGGGCCCAACGGTGGCGACGGGGGCGGCGGCGGCAGCGTCATTCTCGAGGCGAGCCACGACATCAACAATCTCATTGCCCAGTTCTATGAGCCGCGGTTGATCGCCAAGAACGGTGAGCATGGCAAGGGCAAGGACATGAATGGCCGGTCCGGCAAGGACCTGATCATCAAGGTGCCCTGTGGCACGCTGGTCTGGCTGGTTCCGCCGTCGCCGGAGGCGCTAGAGGCGGAGATGCCGCCGGACAATTTTGTCGAGGACGACGACCTGGTCCCGGAAGTCTTTGACGACGACATTGCGGACGAGGGCGACGAGAGTGAAGCCGACGGGGAGGAGGCCGCGCCGGATGTGGACGTCTATGACGAAGGAAAGGTTGTGCGCGACCAGCATGGAGCCCTGGCTTTGGAGATTGATTTGTCGACGGAAGGCGAGGAGGAGGACGAGGAGGAGCAGGGCGAGGAGAAGCGGGATTCCCGCGGGAAGTCCAAACTTCCGGAGAACAAGGAACTGGTGATCGACATGACCGAGCACGGGCAGCGGTTCGTCCTTTGCGCCGGCGGGCGCGGCGGCCTGGGCAACCGCAATTTCGCGACCGCGCGGCGGCAGGCGCCCCGATTTGCGCAGCCCGGCGAACCGGGTGAGGCAGGGGAGTATTGGTTCGAGTTGCGGATCATGGCGGACATTGGTCTGGTCGGCTATCCGAACGCCGGCAAGTCCACGCTCTTGACCGCGGTTTCCAAGGCGCGCCCCAAGGTGGCTCCTTATCCGTTCACGACCTTGCATCCGCAGATGGGGGTGATGGAGTTCGAGGACTACACCCGAATGACGGTTTGCGATGTGCCCGGCATCATCGAGGGGGCTCACATGAACGTGGGATTGGGGCACGAGTTCCTCCGTCACATAAGCCGCTGCAAGGCTCTCGTGATCCTGCTCGACATGGCCGGCTCCGACGGGCGCGAGCCGTGGGATGATTACGAGCAGTTGCTCAGCGAATTGCGACTTTATGATCCGGCGCTGCTGGATCGGCCTCGCTTCGTCGCCGCCAACAAGATGGATGAGGATCCCGCTCCGGAAAACCTGGCCGAGTTCCGCAGGAAGTATCCCGATCTCGATATCCACGAAATGGCGGCCGCCTTCGACGTCGGCACGGAGGCGTTCAAGCTCAAGGCGCGCAAGGCGGTGGAGTGGGCGGGTGAGTGAGGTCTGAGTCACGGGAAGGGGTGGAAGATCTTCCCTTGAGCATCAATACGGCCTGAGGGATATACCGTATATGACAACGGCCAAACTTTTCATGAACGGCAGGTCTCAGGCTGTGCGACTGCCCAAGGAGTTCCGTTTTTCCGGCGGCGAAGTTTCCATCCGCCGCGAAGGTGAGGCCGTAATACTGGAGCCTGTTGCAAAGCGGA
>Ga0181588_10002115_pt1 | contig 17328 bp, 17 predicted proteins | sample 071ome_26_FD_148607 | JGI IMG/M metagenome (GOLD analysis project Ga0181588, IMG submission 148607) | Coastal salt marsh microbial communities from the Groves Creek Marsh, Skidaway Island, Georgia - 071409BT metaG (spades assembly) | ecosystem: Environmental > Aquatic > Marine > Intertidal zone...
CAGCACACCGAGGATTTCGGAGCCGGCGCGAATTGGGGACAACGCTGCGGAGCCTTCGGATGCGTCAATAGCAAACAAAGCCTTCATTTCTTCCGGTCGTAGCACGCCAGAAAAACTTTCACCCTGGCGAATCAACTTGCCAGCCACGGATTCGCTGCTGTCGCTGTTTGGCTCCCCCGTGATCCAGACGAGGGCTCCCAACTCAGCCTTGAAGGTCTCGGTAAGCTGTTCTCGCCAGATCTTCGCGAGTTCTTGTCGATTGACACCGCTTAACAGCGCAAGGACCGTGCGACGGGTTGCCTCCAGTAACCGGTCATTCTCCCTGCCTATGTCCGAGAGCGCATTGATCTTTTGTCGGGATGCAATATTGCGCTCACGCAAAACGCTCACTTGTCGCTCGACCAGAGACACGGCCCCTTCCCCTCCGTGGGGTAGATTGAGAACGGCCAGCAGGCCGGGCCGGTCCTGCAAAAAATTTGGATTAGCTCTCAGAAACGCCTCCACGTCTTTAGGGTCGAGATCAATTGCCATCGTCAGTTCAGCCTCTCATCACTATGCTGCCGTCAAATACTGTGGCGGTAGGCCCGCCCAACCATACGCGCTCGTCACCACCTTGCCAGCTGACGGTGAGCTTGCCGCCGGGTAGCTGCACAGCAACCTCCCGGTCCAGCAATCCCAGCTCCATGCCGTGGATTGCCGAGGCACAGGCGCCGGAACCGCAGGCCTCAGTTTCTCCGACGCCTCGTTCATAAACCCGCAGCTTAATCTCGCTACGGGACTGAATCTGCATGAAGCTTACGTTTACCCGATCTGGGAACCGCTCATGAGACTCAAGCAATGGGCCGAGACCGCTGACTGGTGCCGAGTCACAGTCGTCCACGACCAGAATGGCATGCGGATTGCCCATTGATAACGCGCCGATTGATAGTGACTGCCCACGCACATCAATCGGGTACTGCGCGCTCACTGACTCTGCACTAAACGGTATGTCGGCAGGGGCAAATTTCGGAGCAGCCAAGCCTGCAAAAACGCGGCCGTCGCTCGAGAGTGACAAGGCCAGTGTGCCGCCATCTGTGAGGAGCAGGAGTTCCTGTTGGCGAGTCAGGCGTTTCTCTCGCAAAAATCGCCCCACGCATCTGGCGCCGTTACCGCACTGTCCGGCGCGGGAGCCGTCAGCGTTAAAGACGTGGTAGCGAAACGCCGCGTCAGGATCGTCTGGTGGCGTCACCAGTAAAATCTGGTCGCATCCGACTCCGCGGCGTCGGTCAGCAAGCCAGCGAAGTTGTGCCGTGCTGAGCGCTACCGATTGGGTAACGCCATCGATCACGACAAAGTCGTTACCCGCTCCCTGCATTTTGGTGAAGGTCAACTTCATCACGCGATCTCTGGAGGGATTTCCTCGCTTCGCCATAAATCCGTTATTGATTCGCGTCGACCGATGACGTGCACGGTGCTGTCCTTTATCAATATCTCGGTCGGGCGGGGTCGGCTGTTGTAGTTTGATGCCATCGAAAAACCATAGGCGCCAGCGCCCATTACGGCTAACAGGTCGCCTTGTTCCAGCACCATCTCTCTGTCTTTACCAAGGAAATCACCGGTCTCGCACACTGGTCCCACGATATCCCAGGTTTCAGCGTTCCCGGCACGAGGCTTGACGGCCTGAATCTCCTGCCATGCGCCATAGAGCGATGGTCTGAGCAGGTCATTCATAGCGGCATCGACCACCGCAAATTGTCGGACGTCACCGGGCTTGAGATACAGCACCTGGGTCAGAAGGGCACCGGCCATCGCAACGATCGAACGGCCCGGCTCAAACAGCAGCTCGAGTTGGCGATCCGCAATCTGTTCTCTGAGCGCGGAAACATAGTCCGCAACGGCTGGCGCGGCACTCTCGTAGCTGACACCCAGGCCGCCTCCAACATCGAGATGATCGAGGCTTATGCCGTCCTCGGCCAGGTCATCGATCAAACCCAGCAGGCTATGAAGAGCGGTAATAAACGGCGCCACGTCCAGAATCTGGCTGCCAATGTGGCAATCAACACCAACCGGTTCGAGAAACGGTGCGTTGTCAGCGAAGCGATAAAGATCGCGCGCGCTCGCCACATCTACGCCAAACTTGTTCTCTCGTAAGCCTGTTGATATGTAGGGATGAGTGCCGGCGTCAACATCGGGATTGACTCGAATAGAAATCGGCGCGCTGCATGCCATTTGCTCTGCGACAGCGGCCAGTAAGCGTAGCTCAGCCTCTGACTCTACGTTGAAACATTTGATTCCTGCCTCCAGGGCACGGCGCATTTCGCTGGCTGTTTTACCTACGCCTGAAAATACCACCTTGCCAGCGTCTCCTCCCGCGACCATGACGCGCTCCAATTCACCCACCGATACCACATCGAACCCGGCTCCCAAGGTGGCTAGCGTGCGGAGGATCGATAAATTCGAGTTCGCCTTCACTGCGTAGCAAATCAGGTGTGGGTGATCGCCCACGGCGTTTTGGTAGGACAGAAAGGCGTCTTTAATGGCTGTATGTGAGTAAACGTAGGTTGGCGTGCCATGCGTTTGCGCAATGGCTTCCAGCGATACGCCCTCGCAGTGCAGTGCACCGTCTTGTTGGTTGAAAGAGGTCATCAGAGAGACGTTGTTGGCTCGTCGGTTTCCGCCGGGCGCAACGGTCCCTGCTGGCCGCACGCAGCCAGACAGGTGCAGAAAATGGCGACGATGAGCGTCTTCACTATTTGACCTCGGCAAAAGGCGCAGTATAACAGTGCCGTGTAGAATCCTGTCCTTGGCTTTGGATGGCGCCGACGTGGCGCTCAGTCATGAAGCCGGAACCAGCACATCCCAGAAACGATGACACAAGGCACTGATTTATGGCGGGCAGCCTGTACTACGAGCAGATCGAGGACACTTTCGAAAAGGTGGAAACAGCGATTGAGGCGCTGCCCGACGATGTCGACATCCGGGGTGCGGAGGGCGTGATTAATGTCACGTTTGGCAATGGTGTCGTCTTCGTGTTCAGTCGCCAACCCCCGACAGAGCAACTTTGGTTAGCGACGCCGGGTGGCGGATTCCACTATCTCTGGAGTGATGCCGAAGAAGATTGGATTGATACCAAAACCGGTGCGCGCTTTAGCGATTTTTTGGTCGACGAGCTGTTGACGCACACCGGTTTGCGATTGGAGTGGGGTTCGGGTGAGGACACTGTCGACTAGCATCGTCGGGCTTTTGGGGCTGCTGACAGGAATATCACCAGCCTTTGCATCGGAGCCTTTAGCTGTTCTGAATCAGTCGCCCTTGGCTGTATTGAGAGCCTTGCCTGCGCAGCGAAGTGCAGAGGTTGAGGCTGGGCTCAGCTGGAGTATTGCGGGAAGCATATCCAATCACTTCACTGTGCAAGAGTCCGATTCTGGCTCTCTGTTTCTTGATGGCCAAAGCGATGTGCTGAGCGTGGCCGTTCGCTACGGGTTTTTAGAGGACTGGGATGTGGAGCTGACTGTGCCCTGGCGGCATCATCATGGGGGCTTCACGGACAAGCTCATCACAGACTGGCACAAGCTCTTCAGTCTGCCCAATGCGGATCGCGATCTTTACCCGGTCGACGATTTGCACTACCGGTTATCCCTTCCCGGTCATCAGAAAGAACTCGATGAGCCTGCCTCCGGCATTGGCGATGTCCACATCTCAATGAACCGACGCCTGCTGGTCATCGATGGTGGGCAATTATCGGTCGGAGCGGGTGCCAAGATGTCAACCGGCAAAGCGGCCGACTGGCTGGGCAGTGGAGCAACTGACTATTACGCCCTGATGCGATTCACCGGTCAGCAATTAAATGGATGGCCCGTGTACTGGCATGGGCAACTGGGTACCACTTTTGCAGGCAGAAGTGAGCTGCTGGGCGAGACACAAAAACGGACATTGTGGTTCGCCGGCCTTGCAGCCGAGTGGAGGTTCTCGCCCCGATGGTCTGCTTTATTGCAGTACGACGCACACAGTGCGCTGCTGTCAGCCGATTTAGCGGCGCTCAGTCGGCCCACCGGGATGTTAAGTATGGCGCTCCGCTGGCGGTTAGCTCCCGAATGGTGGATAGAGTTTGGTTTTAGCGAGGATGCGGTGGTGGAGTCTGCCCCCGATATTACCTTTCTGCTGGGTGCCCGCTACTCCCCGGGGGCTTGACGGGCCGACAGCGCGTCAGCGGCCGCCGCCGCCGCCTCGCGAACACGCTCTGGCGAGGTGCCGCCAAAATGATTGCGAGCCGCTACCGAACCCTCCAGCGTTAACACGTCAAACACATCTTCCTGAATCGCGCTGTGAAAGCCCTGCAAGTCAGTTATCGACAGATCGCTGAGATCGCAATGTGAGGCAACACAATGCGCCACGGCTTTGCCGACGACTTCGTGAGCATCCCGAAAGGGGATGCCCGCACGAACCAAATAATCAGCCAAGTCGGTTGCGGTGGAAAAGCCCTCCAGCGCTGCCTGCCTCATGGCCTCTTCGTTGGGCTCGATTGCCGGGACCATATCCGCAAAAGCACGGAGGCAGTCTCTTACGGTGGACACGGTGTCAAATAGCGCCTCTTTATCTTCCTGATTGTCTTTGTTGTAGGCCAGAGGCTGTGACTTCATCAAGGTCAGTAAGGTCACCAAATTGCCCGTGGCGCGTCCCGATTTGCCGCGCACCAGCTCCGGTACATCAGGATTTTTCTTCTGCGGCATGATGGACGAACCAGTACAAAAACGATCCGGCAGGCGGACAAAACCGAACTGCGCCGAGGTCCATAAAATGAGCTCTTCAGAAATGCGCGACAAGTGACTCATGATCAATGCGGCGGCGGCGCAGAATTCGATGGCAAAGTCGCGGTCAGCGACGCTGTCCAGTGAGTTTCGCGTCGCAGCATCAAAACCCAACGCGGCGGCAGTGGCGTCTCGATCAATGGGGAAGGTCGTGCCCGCGAGCGCTGCAGCACCGAGGGGCGAAACGTTCAGTCGTCTTCGACAGTCAACCAAGCGGCCGTGATCTCTCTCCAGCATCTCGTTCCATGCCAGAAGGTGATGACCGAAGGTAACAGGCTGCGCCACTTGAAGGTGGGTGAAGCCGGGCATGATGGTGTCGGCATGCTTGCTCGCGAGCAAGACAATACCTGATTGCAAACGCGTGAGCTCCGCCACAGCGGCATCGATTTCAGCGCGCAGATAGAGACGCAGATCAGTAGCAACCTGGTCGTTTCTTGAACGGCCGGTGTGCAGCTTTTTGCCCGTGTCCCCGATAAGCTCTGTCAATCGAGCCTCAATGTTCATGTGAACATCTTCTCTGGCGACTCGCCATTCGAATTCACCGCGCTCGATCTCACCGAGCACATCGGTGAGCCCCTGCTGAATCAGGTTGTTCTCTTGCTCTGTCAGGACGCCGGCTTTGGCAAGCATATTGGCGTGAGCACGCGAGCCTGCAACGTCATAACCAGCCAGCTGACGATCGAACCCCTCGGAGGCAGTGAATCGTTGCACAAAGGCATCTGTAGGTTCGGCAAATCGACCACCCCACAAGTCTTGACTGCTTTTCATGTCGCGATCACTCATAACCGTCTGTTTTTGGTACACGGAACGTTCCTCAAGTCTACAGTGAGTGCGCGCTGACTGCGCTGATAGAGAGCGGTGAAATGTCGCCCCCGTGTTAAACTTTGTTAATAAGTAGGGGGAATATCGTGTCTGAATGTATCGTGATCGCCACACGAGAAAGTCCGCTCGCCTTGTGGCAGGCGGAGCATGTCAAAGCGCGGCTGGAGGCCGAACATCCGGGTCTGGATGTGCGTCTCTTGGGTATGACCTCCCGCGGCGACCAGCTACTGGACAAGCCTCTTTTCAAAGTGGGCGGCAAGGGGCTGTTTGTGAAGGAGCTAGAGACCGCGTTGCTTGATGGCCGAGCGGATATAGCAGTCCACTCCATGAAAGATGTACCCATGGTGATGCCTGATGGTTTGACATTGGGTGTGATCTGCGAGCGAGAGGACCCGCGTGACGCCTTGGTGGGGTGTGACAGCTTCGATCAACTTGCCGAGGGCGCGCGCCTGGGAACATCGAGCTTACGCCGCAGTTGCCAATTGGGCCGTCATCGCCCTGATCTGCAGATTGGTTTTTTGCGCGGCAATGTGAATACCCGACTCGCCAAGCTTGATAGTGGCGAGTTTGACGCCATCATCCTCGCCTGTGCCGGCTTGATTCGTTTGGGTTTCGAGTCTCGAATTGGCGCGTCTATTGAGCCCGAGCTCAGTCTTCCCGCCGCCGGACAGGGCGCTGTTGGTATCGAGTTTCGCGAGCAGGATGATCGAGTCCGCCAACTGTTAGCCCCCCTCCATCATCAGGAAACTGCAACCAGAGTGCTGGCCGAACGCGCGGTGGTGCGTCGCCTTGACGGCGGTTGCGACGTACCCATCGCCGCCTTTGCAGAGCGGGAGGGCGATGGCTTATGGCTACGCGCTCGGGTGGGTTCGGCAGACGGCGGCGCGTTGCTTGTGGCGGAAGCGAGGGGTAGTGACCCCGAACTCTTGGGCGAGGGCGTGGCCGACATGTTGTTGTCTCAGGGAGCTGAAGAGCTTATCCGCTCGGCTAGAGGATGACCACGGCAGTTCTGACGCGCACGGAGGCGGATAGCCAACGACTGTCCTCGCTGCTGCAAGGGAGCGGGATAGCGAGCGTGGTTTGGCCACTCATCAGCATCTCGCCGATTCCAGACGAGGAGCAGGTAGCTGTTCCCGAGCTCGCGGCGGGCGGATGCTGCATTTTTATCAGCGCCAACGCGGTGCGATTTGGTCTTCCCCAATTGGCCGCTGGATTGGACCAAACTCCCGCCATCAAGGTGTTGGCAGTCGGCCGCAAAACCCAGAAGACCCTCGCGGCCTCGGGTATTGAGGCGATCGCGCCCGAACAACCGGATTCCGAGGGGTTGTTAGCGTTGCCGATGCTATCCGGTTCTGTGATCCCCGATACGGTGATCGTCAAGGGAGAGGGGGGGCGTGAGCTATTGGCGACGGAATTAAGGCGCCGCGGGGGTCAGGTAAAAGAGTGGAGCTGCTATCGAAGATGCTGGCCCCAGGCCGATCCGGGTCTGCTCAATCGCCTGGGTGGGCCGTTAGTATTTCAGGCCAGCAGTGGTGAGATCCTGCAACGCTTGTCACAATTGTTGGCTGGTAGCGAAAAGCAGTATCTGCTCCAATCGCCCGTGATCGTGCCGTCTGACCGCGTCGCCAGACTGGCAGAAGATTTGGGTTGGGACAGGGTGATTCGTGCTCAAGACGCAAGTGATCAGGGTTTTTTGAACGCGATCAAACCGATGCTATCGGTGGATGGAAATCGATGACAGAACCGGCTGAACCCGAACATGTAGAGACGTCCCAGCCATCTGCGGCGAGGCGCGGCGGTCAGTGGGTGGGCAGAATGCTATTCGCTACTTTGCTGATATTGGCCTGCTTGGGCGCAGCGGGGTATTGGTTCGGTTGGCCCTGGGCCGAACAAACCTGGCAGCGCTTTGAGGCCATGGAATCCAAGCTCGGTTCGATCGAGCAAAAAGAGACACCGACGCCGTCCGCCGAGATCGCCAAAATCGCCAGCGCCTCGGCGGACAGGGAAATCCGGAATGCCATGGTGACTCTAGAGTCAGAGTGGCAGCGAGCGCTTGCGGAGAGCTCGGCTCGCCAAAATGCGGAACGAGCAGAATCTGCTCGGCAAATCAGTAACCGGATGAAACGGGTCGAGGATCAGGTTGACCGATTGCTCGCAGTAGATCGCCGAGCCTGGCTGGGTCAGGAGGCGATTTTCCTGACTCGCCTGGCAGGTCAGCGGCTGCTGGTTGCGCGAGATGTAGACGCTGCATTGAGTTTGCTCGGGCAGGCGGATGAATTATTGCGGGACACTGGCGAACCAAGATTTGAGTCCGCGAGGCTGGCAATCGCGCGCGATCGCGCTGCGCTCGCCGCCGTCCCAAGCGTAGACCAGGTGGGCCTCTATGCCCGTTTGTCAGCAATTATTGATCAGGTCGATCAGTTACAACTTGAGTTTGGCAGGTACGAAACTAAAGACACGCCCGGGCCGGTACCCGAGCGCTCTTGGTGGGATCAGGCTTCTGCCGGGTGGCGGGCTGCCTTGGCCGCACTCTCGAATCACCTGATCATCCGGCGACGAAGTGACGAGATTGCGCAACTGATGACACCCGAGTGGGCGGCACTAGCCCGCCAGAATGCGAGGATGCTGTTGGAGCAGGCACAAATCGCCATGTTGTCGGCCAATCAGGAACTCTTTGACCAGTCGCTGGGTCGGGCAACCGAATTTATGATGTTATTTGTCGAGCAGGACTCGGAGCGAGTGACGAGTCTGGTCGAGGGCATAGAATCTCTGCGTGGAGAAGACATCGCACCCGCACTGCCGAATCTCACTGATACCCGTAGCCTGCTCGAGAGCCAGGTCGAGCGATTGGGCGCCGAGGCGCCGCGCTGAATGGCACGAATGAGTCTCTATTTGACCCTCGGCCTCATTGTTGGCGGGTTATTGGTCACTGCGATTTCGCGGGATCCCGGATATCTCCTGCTGGCCTGGGGTGATTGGCAGATTGAAACGTCGGTATGGCTGGCTCTGGCCACTTTCATTCTGGCTTGTGTATTGCTGTGGATGGCGTACCGATTCCTTGGCTCCGTATTTCGGGTGCCACTGAAGCTGAGCGCCTGGTTTGGCCTGCGTTCAGCTCGCGGCGCGCAGCGTCAGACTGACAAGGGTTTTGCAGCATTCTATGAAGGTCGATGGGCGATGGCCGAGAAGGCGCTTCGCAAAACACGCACCGTCGGGGAACAAACACTGCTCCACCCAGTGTATGAGGCTTTGTCGGCGATGCACTGTGGCAATGCTGATCGCGCGTTTGAAGTGCTTGATCGGGCAGAGGGAGACGGCACGTTGCCGCTGTCTGTGGTGGCGATGGCGCGCGCACAGTGCCATCTGCTCGCAGAGTCATATGGGCAGACGGGTCAAGCACTTGCCGCGCTGTCAACGCAGGATCTTCAGACGCCCCGCGCGATTGCGATACGTTGCGAATTGGCCTTTCAGCAGTCTGATTGGCAGCAGCTTACCGAGTTGCTGCCGGGCGCCAGACGGGGTCAGCTTATCTCTGCGATAACGCTGGCAAGCTGGGAGCAGCAGGCATGGCTCGCGGTGATCTCACAGGGCAATGAACCCGCCACGACCGTCTGGAAACGCGCCCCCGACACACAGAAAGCGGAAAATAGCGCGCTGTGGCCGGCACTCATTGCTCGGCTGACAAAGGAGCAGGCCTGGGACAGCTTGTACAAAGTACTGGCTGAGCGGTTAGAGCGTCACTGTGAGCTGTCCAGCCTCGATGCTATCGCGCAGTTGCCCGATCGCTTGGCGATTAAACTCAAGAAATCTGTCAAACGGTGGAGTGAAAAAGAGACTGCGGGACATTGCCTGGCAGCGCTCGCAGCGCTCGCCGAGCGAGAGGGTGATAGTGCTCTGGCGGGTACACTGTGGGAGGAGGCTTACACTCGGCAACCCATCGCCGGGCATGCCGTGGGTTGGGCGAGGTGGCTGCGGAGCAGTGGGCAAGACGATCAGGCTGCCACGTTGGAAGCGGAAGCTTTGTCCTCGCTGCGGTCAGCTCAGCAGATTTGACAAAGGCCCGACACCGTCTCGTGTCGGGTCTTTGCGCAGCCTAGCGACCCGGCAACTCGATACCCAAAGCATCCCACATATCGTCAATGCGGGCTCTTGTCGAACTGTCCATCTCGATCGTGCGGCCCCACTCTCTGTCAGTCTCGCCTTCCCATTTGTGTGTGGCGTCCATACCGATTTTTGAGCCCAGACCGGCGACGGGGGAGGCGAAATCGAGGTAATCAATGGGTGTGCTGTCGACGATGGTGCAGTCTCTTGCGGGGTCCATTCTGGTCGTCATGGCCCAAATCACATCTTCCCAGGAGCGCGCATCGATATCGTCATCGGTGACGATAATGAATTTCGTGTACATGAACTGTCTCAGGAAAGACCAGACGCCGAACATGACGCGTTTGGCGTGCCCGGGGTATTCCTTCCGCATGGTGACCACCGCCATCCGGTATGAGCAGCCCTCCGGCGGCAAATAAAAATCAGAAATCTCCGGGAACTGTTTTTTCAGCAGAGGGACAAACACCTCGTTCAGTGCTACCCCAAGGATGGCGGGTTCGTCTGGCGGTCTGCCTGTATAGGTACTGTGATAAATCGGATTTTCCCGGGTTGTGATCGTATCGACCGTGAAAACCGGAAACTGCTCAACCTCGTTGTAGTAGCCGGTGTGGTCCCCAAAAGGTCCCTCTTCAGCCATCTCCTCGGGGTCAATGTATCCCTCGAGGATGATCTCGCTGTGTGCCGGCACCAAGAGTTCATTATCGCGACACAGATCTGTCACGCAGTGAGTCAGGTCTGTTTTCTTACCACGCAGCAAACCGGCGAAGGCATATTCCGAGAGCGCGTCGGGCACTGGCGTGACGGCGCCAAGTGTTGTGGCTGGATCTGCACCCAGCGCAATGGCAACGGGGTAGGGCTCACCCGGCCGCTGAAGCTGCCAGTCGCGAAAATCGAGCGCGCCGCCGCGGTGAGAAAGCCATCGCATAATCAGCTTGTTGGGCCCCAATAGCTGCATGCGGTAGATCCCCAAATTCATCCGCTCCTTTTCCGGACCTCGAGTGATCACCAGAGGCCAGGTAACGAGAGGCCCGACGTCCTCGGGCCAGCAGGTCTGTATGGGGAGCTTTGTCAAATCAACCGACTCACCTGTCAGGGTGATTTGTTGGCAGGGTGCCTTTTTGATGATGTTTGGACCCATCGTCAGGATCTTTTTGAGCAAAGGGGCTTTATCCACAAGATCCCTGAACCCCTTGGGTGGGTCGGGTTGTCGCAGGTAGGCGAGCAATTCGCCCACTTCGCGAAGCGCTTCGACACGCTCTTCACCCATGCCTAGTGCGACACGGCGTTCCGCGCCAAAGAGATTGGCGAGTACGGGGATATCAGACCCTTTGGGGTTTTCAAAAAGCAATGCCGGACCGCCACCTCGGAGGGTGCGATCAGCGATCTCGGTCATCTCAAGATAAGGGTCAACTTCCGTAGCGATTCGGACAAGATCACCGCGTCGTTCGAGCTCGGCAATGAACTCGCGAAGATCCACGAAGCTGGGCATGGCGGCAGATTATTTCCGCTTCATGGACTTGAAGAATTCTTCATTCGACTTCGTGTCTTTCAGTTTGTCGAGCTGGAATTCAATTGCGGGCAGATCTTCCATGCCGTGAAGCAGCTTGCGCAGAATCCACATGCGCTGCAGTTCTTCATCACCCGTCAACAGCTCCTCGCGACGGGTGCCGGAACGACGGATATTAATTGCGGGGTAAACCCGCTTCTCCGCAATCTTGCGGTCGAGGTGGAGTTCCATGTTGCCGGTGCCTTTGAATTCCTCGTAGATCACCTCGTCCATCTTCGATCCGGTGTCGATCAGCGCCGTGGCGATGATCGACAGGCTCCCGCCTTCCTCGATATTTCTCGCGGCACCGAAGAAACGCTTGGGTCGCTCCAGGGCATGTGCATCGACGCCCCCGGTCAGTACTTTTCCTGAGCTCGGGATGACGGTGTTGTAGGCACGCGCCAATCGCGTAATCGAGTCGAGCAAAATCACCACGTCACGCTTATGTTCGACCAGGCGCTTGGCCTTTTCGATCACCATGTCGGCGACTTGAACATGGCGAGAGGGGGGTTCGTCAAAGGTTGATGCGACGACTTCTGCGCCACGAGCGCCCACAGATCGCTGCATCTCAGTCACTTCCTCGGGGCGCTCGTCAATCAGCAAAACAATGACGTAGCACTCAGGGTTGTTCGAAATGATTGCCTGAGCGATGTTTTGCATCATGATGGTTTTGCCGGCTTTAGGCGGTGCGACCAGCAATCCTCGTTGCCCCTTGCCAATAGGCGCCACCAGATCGATCAGACGTCCGGTCAGATCTTCGGTGGAGCCATTGCCTTTCTCGAGCGTCAGTCGCTCGTTGGGGAAAAGCGGCGTGAGGTTCTCAAACAGAATTTTACTTTTAGCGCTCTCCGGGGATTCAAAATTCACGTCCTTGACTTTAAGGAGCGCGAAGTACCGCTCGGAGTCCTTAGGCGGGCGAATCATCCCCGTGACGGTATCGCCGGTGCGCAAGTTAAAGCGCCGAATCTGGCTGGGGCTTACGTAGATATCATCGGGCCCCGCCAAAAAAGAACTGTCCGCGGATCGCAGAAAGCCAAAGCCGTCCTGCAGAATCTCCAGCACGCCATCACCCCAGATATCCTCACCGCTTTTGGCGTGGCGTTTTAGTAGCGAGAAGATGATGTCCTGCTTTCTGGAGCGGGCCATATTCTCGATGCCCATCTCCCTCGCCATATCAATGAGTTCCTGAGTTGATTTGTTTTTCAACTCAGTGAGACTCATGGGGTTAGCGCTGGGGGTATTGGGATCTCTGCGCGGCCGTCGTTGCCGTCCACGACGGGATCGCCCCTGGGGTGCGCCGTCTTCACTGTTTGAGTCGGCGTCGGATGCTGCGTTATTTGAGTTGGCCTCTGCCGGGGGCTCGGCCGCCTCGTCTGCACTGGCCTCGTTTGAGGCCTCGGACGCCTTGAGTTTCAGAGTGCGGCCGCTTTTTGCGCCGCCTTCCGGGGCGGCGTCGGCTCCTGATTCATCGCTTGCGCTGGGCGCATTGCTCGGGGTTTCCAACTCTTCGGGACTAGCGCTGGTTTGGTCTTCCACGGATCACTTCCAATTTGATAGGACGTATAAAGGAAAAGGGTATTCCCGGCAGCACTTATTGCTTGTTCTGCTGATGAGGCTCGGGATGGATCAACACTCGGCGTTTCCCGCACTCCACGAACTTCAAGTCACTGCGCTTCAAAGCGTGGGTGTGTAGAGGAAGGAGAATTCCGGGCGCGTCAGTGGTCTGCGACTACTGACAGCGCGAAAATTAGCACCCTCGCAAGGGCGCGTCCAGCAAAATATTATGAACTTTTATGCGTGAGAGACTCAGGCTGCTGAGTCGAGAAACTCTGCCAGTTGGGTTTTCGACAGCGCGCCCACCTTGGTGTCGACCGCGTTGCCTCCTTTGAACAGAATCAGGGTCGGTATGCCTCTAATATTAAACTTGGCCGGCATGTCCGGATTGGCGTCCACGTCTACCTTACAGACTTTGACCTTTCCGGCATATTCTGTGGCAATCTCCTCGAGGATGGGGGCGATCATTTTGCAGGGGCCGCACCACTCGGCCCAGAAATCCACGAGCACCGGCAGGTCGCTGGACAGCACCTCCGAGTCGAAGTTGTCGTCTGTAACATGGAGGATCTCAGCGCTCATGGGGGTTCCCTTATCGTGTGGTGTGGTGCGGTCGGAACGACCACCAGGTGTGAACAAGTATAATTAGTAGAGGAGTATACCTAACCGTCCGGAACAGTATCCTACTGGTGAGCGGTCATCAAGATTTGCTCGCGCGGTATGCCGGCAAGCTGATGCTCAATGACAAACCTAGAGACAGATTGGTGGGTTTATCTGGTGCGTTGTAGCGACCACTCCCTGTACACCGGCGTTACCACAGACTTGGTGAGGCGAGTGGACGAGCATAATGGTAGACAGCCGGGCGGTGCGCGCTACACCCGGGCGCGGCGCCCTGTGGCACTGGTGTGGTCAGAACGCTGCAATTCGCGCTCGGAAGCGCAGCGCCGAGAGGCGGCGGTCCGCAGACTGTCACGTCGGCAAAAAGATCGGCTGATCGATCATGGTGACCCGGGGGTTTCAGTATGACGGCGGAAGTGTTCTGGCATTGGGCGCTGGCACGCTATGCACATGAACCTGCGCGACAGCATCTGCTCGCGCTTCAGACCGATCTTGATCTCGTCATCATCGAGGCATTGTTTGTGTGCTGGCTCGCTGCACAAGGGCGGCGGTTGCGACAGGATGATGTCGACGCCATGCAGACGCTGATCACGCCGTGGGTTGCGGAGGTGGTGATTCCCCTTCGCACACTGAGGCAGCGTTGGAAGACTGATCTGGCGAAAGCGCAACAAAGAGATTTGCTTTTGAAATTGGAGCTTGAAGCGGAGCGATATCTCGCGGAACTCTTATGGTCGGTATATGCCGCGCTACCCGATAACTCCTCCACTGCACGCCAAAACCCGGCTGGCGATGCTGAGGCCGAGAGATTCAATGACAATTTGCGCGCACTGACCGTATTTCGCCAAGGTGAATATGCCCCTCAGAGGCAGCAATTGGTGGCACTGTTGCTTGAGTCGACGTAACATCGGCCCTCGTTTTTCAGGGCATAGCGAGAGACCGCAATGAATATCCAGACCAAATTGATCACTGGCGTCTTGATCGCCGTCGCCGGACCTGCACTGGTGGGCTGCGGAGAGACTCCCAATGAGCCACCACAGGAGGTTGTACTCGAGACAACTGATGCCCGTTTGAGTTACGGGATTGGTCTGCGGATGGGGCAGAGGATGGCAGCAGATGGGATGACGGTCGACGTGCCCGCTTATGCCGCAGGTCTTGAAGATGCGTTGGCTGGTGGTGAGGCCATGCTGACTGATGACGAGATCAATGCTGAAATGACGGCCTTCCAGGAGCGTCGTCAGGCCGAAGCTGAGGCAGAGCGAGTCGCATTGGCACAAACCAATCTGGAGGCGGGAAGAGCCTATATGGAAGAGATGAGCGGGCGTGAGGAGGTGCAAACAACTGAGTCGGGTTTGCAATACGTTGTGATAGAGCCTGGTGAGGGTGACTCTCCGGTTGCCGAGGATTCAGTTGAGGTCCACTACGAGGGGCGTCTGATAGACGGCACCGTGTTTGACAGTAGCTTTGAGCGGGGTCAGACCGTTACCTTCGGGTTGACGCAAGTGATTGCCGGCTGGACCGAGGGGCTCCAGTTGATGAAGCCTGGCAGCAAGTTCAAATTCATTATTCCGCCGGAATTGGGTTACGGCGAGGGTGGTGCGGGCCAAATGATTGGTCCTAATGCGACCCTGCTATTTGATGTGGAATTAATCGCCGTCGTTAAGCAGGAAGAGGGCTGAGCCTCTGCCCCTATTGGGGACACACAAACGGCGCCATGGTCCGATTTATGGGATGGACGACAACCCGCTCGGAGGCGGTTTAACCTCTGAACAGCAAACCCGTGGCATCAGTCTCTATCAGTGCGCTCATAGGGTTTGCGACTCGGCGGACCGCTCAGCGGTTTGACCTGTAAACCCATAAACTCGGTGGCGTCCCCGTCGGATTCGGTTTTAGACGGTTCCCTTGGCGCTGTTGTCAGCCGAGACCTTGTTTTGAAGCAGGCGGAAGCCGCGGCCATTCCCGCCATTCTGGCGATGTCTTCTGACCACCAGTCATTGGCGCCAGCTTTCATTTCTATGACGGTTTCATCCGCGATCTGCTCACAGCTGATGTCATCGGCCAGGGCGAAGTGACATGATGCTGTCGCGAGAGCCATACCCATCACCACTCGCTGCACTCTGAAAATCATATTGCTTCACTCTTGCTCAGGTTTCCCTGTCTACGTCTTGGCGGCAGACTCTGGATTAGTGCCATTGAGGGAGGCGCGCTAATTGCCCCGCGCTAACTTTGTGCGCCTGCGCACTGAATTGGCGCGTTAACCCCCTGTCGCACCACGCTTAATCATCGATCAACCCCGCCAATCCAAAGATAAATTATAAAAAAAATATAAAAAACAAGAAGTTGCGGGTTTTGGCCCGCCTTTTGCAAATGTCACGGTGACCGAAAAGACGCACAGCCCACCAAGGTCCGTTGGTCAATGTGCCGGTCCCCTTATATGACATCACGAGGAACTACCATGTACACAAAGAATTCCCGCTCCAGAATCGGCGCAGCTTTACTGCCGGCTACTTTGCTATGCGCGTTTGCGTCGTCCTCCCATGCCGGGGAGTGGTCTGCCAACGCATCAATGACCAGTAACTACATTTGGCGAGGTCTCACTCAGACCGAAAACGAAGCCGCGGTGCAGGGTGGCATCGACTACTCGGGTGATAACGGGTTTTACATCGGCACTTGGGCGTCAAATGTGAACTATGGCCCCTCAGACGTTTACTCTTACGAGCATGATGTCTACGCGGGCTTTGCCTTTGATACAGGCGCTATTAGCTGGGATGTAGGGTACCTATACTACAACTATGACAAAGAGGCGAACTTCGACTTCGGTGAAGTGTATGTCGGCGCTGGCATCGGCGGTTTCAGCGCCAAGCTAAACGTCTTGGCGAATACTGAGGCTGACGAGGAGGAAGGCCAGGATTTTGGATTTGGCGAGGCCTACTACCTTTCTCTCGATTATGGCTTTGAGATTGGTAACGGCGTTGGCATCGGTCTCCACATTGGTCACCACGACGGGGACTTCGCCGAAGCCTTCAACGGCAACGCCGAGGGTTATTACGATTACAACGTCACGATCTCCAAAGGAGGTTTTACCTTCATGATTTCCGACACCGACGTGAAAGGCGCAGCAGCGGAAGGCGGTTACGACAATGATCAAATCAAGTTCGTCGTGTCCTACGCAGTCGACATCGAGATGTAGTCAAAGAGTAGTAATAGGCCAAGCGCCCAGGAGTAGAGGAAGCGCCCACAAGGGCGCTTTTTTTTGCACTGCTATTCGCGCTTGTGCCCGCTGTGCGACTGTCAGGGGGACTGGCTGGAAGTGCTGGCTAGGACGAGTACTGGGAATAGAACCTTGTCAGGTACGCTTCGAAGAGCTCTTCGTCATCAGTCTCCAACTCCCGTTGCCGCTCGATGGATGCCTGAGCTTCGGCCTCGAGTGATGCCAGCGCGCTGGAGTCTAATGGTTGTGAGAGATGCTCAGCGTGCCACTGTCCGGAGTATTTTTTCGCCACTTGCCAGAAACTCTGCCCGCTGGACTCCATTTCATTCAGCAATCGAGCTGAGGGAGTCAAAGACGGGTCACTCACCTTCTTGCGGGCTTCCTCGGCAATTCTTTGGTACTCACCGTCGTGATTTGCGTCTCGATCAAACCAGTCTGCTATCTCTGACATGCGGTTGAGTATCGGTTGAGCCAACTCGCCCAACGAAATTTCTTCATCGCCCTCGGAGAGCAGTGTCAAATCAGGATCCCGGCCATGGGTTACTGTGCGCTGGAGGTTAGTTTTGTTGCGGCGCTGGCCGGCCTCGTCGCACGCCGGACTGATGTCGGTGAGGCAGGTAAGTAGAAACAAATCGAGCAGGCGCATGGTATCGCCATCGATGCCGAACGGGACAAAGGGATTAATATCAACGCAT
>Ga0181588_10002118_pt1 | contig 17322 bp, 13 predicted proteins | sample 071ome_26_FD_148607 | JGI IMG/M metagenome (GOLD analysis project Ga0181588, IMG submission 148607) | Coastal salt marsh microbial communities from the Groves Creek Marsh, Skidaway Island, Georgia - 071409BT metaG (spades assembly) | ecosystem: Environmental > Aquatic > Marine > Intertidal zone...
TTCGCTCATTGTTTTTTCCTTTTTATTATGAAAATTATTAGGGACTCTAATCCCAGTTCTGTGAAAACTGCAGGGATTACAGAGACTTCTGAAGTTGGGTGGTGCCCAGGGGCACTAAAAAGCCCTAGTAACGGCACCAATAATTCTGTAAGCCCGCCTGTTCAGTAGCTTTCCAGCACCCGAGTTCACTGTCAAGTCTCACTCACTGGCCAAAGTCCATTGAATTTCTTAAGCTACTGAATTCTCCGAGTGCTTAAGACCGCTCACTGCAATCAGAGCAAAAAGAAAGAGTTGTTTATGTCAACGATATCTGACTATTCCCTAGCCCAAGAGAGCACCACACAAGACCTCGTTTACGATTATTCATGTCGAGCCTTGCTGGGAATTGTATGGATTAGCTCATTCATTTTTGGCCTGTACATCTTGGCAAACTACGCTTCTGCGTATTTTGATAATGATCTGCAGCGCTGGAATGAGGTACTTCCTGAAATCTATACACCGGGACAACCCGCGGCATCAATTGGCATTGGACTGCATTTTGCAGCGGGTGGACTCATCTTGTTGTTAGGCGGGCTTCAGCTTATTCAGAGTATTCGTGTCAGTTATCCAGTGTTTCACCGCTGGAGTGGCAAGTTTTATGTTGTTGTATCCATGATTGCGGCTCTCGGAGGGCTCTCCTTTATCGCAATTCGAGGCACTGTTGGCGGCACTGTCATGGATATCGGATTTTCAGGCTATGGCATTCTCATGTTCATCGCTGCCATTCAAACCATGAAACATGCAATGCAGCGGAACTTCATGATCCATCAAGCCTGGGCCTGGAGGCTTTATGCGTTAGCAATTGGATCTTGGTTGTACAGAATGGACTATGGCTTGTGGCTGTTGCTGACAGACTGGGTTGGACACACAGAGCAATTCGATGGATGGTTCGACAACGTTATGTCCTTCTTTTTTTACATCCCCAATCTGATCATTGTCGAGCTAATGATCCGGGCACGCGACAGATCTAAGAATGTCCGCATCAGAAATGCAGCATCAGCCAGCATGATCCTTGCGAGTGTCGTGATTGTCATTGCTACCTGGGGATTTGCGAGAGTCGCATGGATTCCCGCCATCACAGAATGGGCAGTCGGCTAGCTGAAACAGTCTAGAAATCCAGAGCTGATGAAAACCTTTTCAACACTGTCGATCCTACTTTTTCTCACCTGCTGTTCTCCCGGGGCGGTGAATACTGCTGATAGTAACAAGCCTCTGCCAAACATCATTATCTTGTATGTCGATGACCTGGGCTACGGCGATATCGGTGAATATGGCGCAACGGGCGTGCTGACACCAAACATCGACAGGCTGGCACGAGAGGGCCTCAAATATACCGATGCCTACAGTACCGCTGCAACCTGCAGTCCGTCACGTTATTCCCTTTTAACGGGGCGCTATGCCTTTCGCCGGAACGCGAGTGTCTTGCCGGGCGACGCGCCGCTGATGATCCCGGCAGGGTCAGCGACCATCGCTTCGATGCTGCAGCGAGCAGGGTATCGAACCGCCGTAGTGGGCAAATGGCATCTGGGGCTTGGTGATGGCGATCTAAACTGGAATCAGGATATCCGACCGGGGCCTCTGGAAATCGGTTTCGATTATGCTTTCCTGCTTCCTGCTACCGGCGATCGTGTGCCTTCGGTTTATGTGGAAAATCATGCCGTGGTCGGTTTGTCCGATGAAGATGACCCTCTTGAAATCAGCTACAGCGCCCCTATCGGGGATATGCCCACCGGGCTCAGTCATCCGCAGCTGTTGCGTCAGGCCGCTGATCGACAGCACAGCGATACTATCGTCAACGGCATCAGTCGCATCGGCTTCATGGATGGGGGCGACAGCGCCCACTGGCGAGATGAGGACTTCGCAGATCTGTTCGTCGAAAAAGCAGTAGCATTCATCGAAGATACCGGAAACAGGAATCAGGCTGCAGACCCTTTCTTTCTGTACTTCTCATTCCACGATATCCATGTACCCCGACTGCCGAATGAGCGTTTTGTGGGTGCCAGTGAGATGGGACCGCGTGGTGATGCCATAGCTCAGGTGGACTGGATGACCGGTCAGATTGTCCAGACACTTGAGCGCCTGCAAATCGACGACAATACCCTGATCATTTTTACCAGCGACAATGGCCCCGTGCTGGATGACGGATATGCCGATCAAGCCGTCGAATTGCTCGGAGAACACCGCCCGGCGGGGGCACTTCGCGGCGGTAAATACAGCGCCTTTGAAGCCGGCACGCGGGTACCCACAATTGCTTACTGGCCAAATTCTATTGAACCCGGTACCAGCCATGCGTTACTCAGTCAGGTAGATTTTTTTGCGACACTCGCGTCAATAAGCGGGCAAAGCCCGGAGCCTGGCGAAGCCACCGACAGCCAGAATCTGGCCGCAGCGCTGTTGTCTGCCGAAAGCCGCGGAAGAGACGCACTTATTACCCAATCAGCAACTCTGGGGATTCGCAGCAACGACTGGAAATACATCGCACCGATACCTGAGGGTGTGACCATCCCGACCTTTGTCGAGCAGAATAAGAACATCGAGAGTGGTTTCAGTCGCCGGCCACAGCTTTTTGACTTGAGCCTTGATCCCGGCGAACAAAACAATTTGGTTGATCAATTTCCTGAGCTTGCTGCTGAATTTCAAGATGAAATCGATCGGATCAGAACCTCAGAAGAGTGAAACCGCTGCAAGGGATAACGTCAGCCTAGGGTAATCGGACACCATTGATCGACCCTGAGTCAACTCACAAAAGGCGATAGTAATCACTACTATTTTTCACTCTGACCTTGCTTTAAATCTCAAGCGACAGCAATCGCTGAGATGGTCCACAATAAAGCGGAAAGACCTGCCGTGTATGCTGCTGGCTCAAATTGTGTCTTAACATGATCCATTAAATCGCAACCAGTTGTAGTTGCGCTAAGTATCGTTGTATCTGATATTGGAGAGCACTGATCACCGAACACGCCACCATTGAGTACGCATGCGAAACAAATAGACATGTATAACTGCGGGTTTGCGATACCCTGCCCTTCGGCAATAGCCCAGGCTAGAGGCATAGCAAGCGGGAACGCAACTGCATAAGTTCCCCAGCTGCTGCCAGTGGAAACAGATGTAACTATAGTGAGGATTAACAATGCGGCCGGCAATACGTAAAAAGGAACCCGGTCTCCGAGCAGTTCAATTAGATACAAACCGCCCCCTGTTTCAGCGCTGATGCCTCCCAGAGTAATCGCCAGCATCATGATGGTTACAGCCATGATGACGCCTTTCAAACCATTACCTATGCCATCAATGACTTGGCGTAAGCTCATTCCTTTCAGAAGAGCAATAGAGATTGCCAGCATTAGGGCCGCTCCAAAAGCCCAGTTCACCTGCGGCGAGCCCAGCCAGATGAAACTCCCAACTGCGATAAACATCAGCAAAAACAGCGGAGCGACAAATTCAACGATAGAAGCCGAGTATCCTGATGGGACGTGATTGGCATGCAATTCGGGAGCACTTATGGGAATCGCGCCAAGATTATCTAATTCACCAGTTCGGGTTGCTCGCTGTTGCGCTTCCAGCAATCCCTTGCCTGGAAACCATGAGACATTCAGACTCAGCATCAAGGCGCCCAAAATCGCGAGTATGGAATAAAAACTAAAAACCAAACTGCTGAAATAGAAACTAATTCTGCTAGCTTCTGAACTAAGAAAAGTAACACCAGGTACAAAAATTAGAGACTGGACGAATAGCGGCCAGGCATTAAAGGCCAGTAGTGATGCAACGGGGGCACCAGTTGTGTCAACTATGTAGCTAGTCTCCTCATGACTCACATGACTTTTATCCGCCAATGGCTTTATCGCAACTCCCGCCAAAACTGTACTAATACTACCACCTTGGAAAAAAACCAACCCAAGTAGCCAGGCAATGAACTTGGCTGACCTCGGTCCGCGTACAAACTTGTGCGTCATAAAGTCTGCAAACTGCTGCGCAGCCCCGGTTCTTGACCAAACTCCCAATAATCCTCCAAGCAGCCAGAGGTATAACAGAAGGATGCCCGCAGAATTTTTGCTAGCAAAAGTCGGAACTAAAATTTCATCAAGCAAATTAAAACTCCCCAGCATAAATGCGCCCACTACCATGCCAGCAAACAGGGATGGTAATGGCTCCCTGGTCAGAAGACAGAGACAAATGGCAACGAATGCTGGCAGTAAAGACCAGCCTCCAAAATGCTGGCTGGCATGCAGGGTTGAGTACTGCAGCTCGCCAGTAGTTGCATCTTGTTCTACAACCCACTGGCTCTCTAAGGTTGGGTTCTCTCGCACTTGATCTAGCGCTTGCTGTCGCAGCGGCGACTCTTCATAAGGCACGATTTCATCAATAAGAATTTCTTCCGCTTCTTGCAGGAAGTAATATTGATCCTGCTCGTTGACGAACACTTGAATCGTGGTTTTTTGCTCAACCCAGGTCGCCGGCACAAGAAAATGGACATAGATACTTGCGAGCAGGCAAATTGCACAGGCCCAGAATGCAGGTGTTAATACAGCAGCTGTCTTATTCATTTATGGATTGACTACTGGTTTATCTCGAAGGAACTCAACAACAAGACGGTGGCTAATCTTTAAGAATTGAGGTTAATGCATGGACCAGCTTGTCCCCAGACGCCTCATCTACGTTTAGACAAGTAACAATACGAATTCTGCGATCCCCGAATGCGCCGACAAGAATGTCTTCATTTCGTAATAATTCAACGATTTCTGCAGCTGTCGGTGAATTTTCAGACACATCAAAAATAATAATGTTGCTATCTACCGGGAGCATATTCTTGACGCCAGAAAGATCCTGAATGCGCTCTCCGATTGACGCCGCAAGCGCATTGTCTACAGCGAGTTGCTTGATATGATGATCAAGAGAGTATAAGCAAGCAGCGGCCAGCACGCCGGATTGACGCATCGCACCACCAAGCGCCTGTTTCTGCCGCCAAGATTGCTCGCAGAATTCAGCGGAACCCGCCAACACGGCCCCGCAGGGAGCACCGAGACCTTTGGAAAAGTCTATCCATACAGAGTCGAAATCCCGCGCGTAACGCGCTGCCGATATGTCAGTCTTTACGACTGCGTTCATTAGCCTGGCTCCGTCCATATGTGTAACAAGACCAGCTGACTTTGCCTCCGCCGTCACAGCGTCGATAGTCTCCAATGGCCAAATAGCACCCCCACCTAGATTCGAAGTTTGCTCTACGAGCAACATCTTGCTGACTGGCATGTAGCGGGAAGTTGGCCGGATTGCTTTTAGCACATCCTCATTAGAAAAAATCCCATTTTCACCCTGCAGAGTATGCATAACGACTCCGCTAAGCGCTGCAGGAGAACCGCACTCGTAATTCAAAAGATGGCAGCTAGCATCACAAATTACCTCGTCCCCCGGATCACAGTGAACTCTTACCGCTATTTCATTGCACATTGTTCCGGAGATCATGAATACAGCTGCTTCTTTACCCAAGAGCTCAGCCACCCTGGATTCCAACAGAGCGGTTGTAGGATCTTCGCCCTTTTGCTCGTCTCCCAGTGAAGCCGAGAGGATAGATTCGAGCATCGGCCTAGTCGGAATTGACTTAGTATCTGCGTAGAAGTCGTGCATGGTATTTCTCACTTGTTAACGGCAATGTTGGTAAAGCGCTCGAACGGCAAGCGAATCATCATACGAAGCCGTAACTTTAGCAAACATTTAGGCCACTTATGCCCCTCTGGATAGAATCTGGCGCAAGCAGCTTCATCAATTCTCCAAACTGCTGTATCTTTCCTTTGGCTCAATCTATTGACTAAGCACTATCAAGCAAAAACAGAGCTTAGGGATTAACAAGAACGATGTTATGGTAAGCTCCATTTTTTTGTAACGGTATTCAGTGAGTCAGCGTTCAAAAGAACACTACCGTTATGCGATGTATTGATTAAACCGTTTGTTTGGCCAATCTACCCACGGCAGAAGACAATATTTCAAACGGCTTAAGTCCATTGTGATACAGGAGAATATTGTGTCTAGAATAGTTGTTCAGTATGCAAATAGAGTCCCTCGACTATTCCTTTGTGTACCGTTGATCGTCGTAACCTCAATGATGAGCTTTGCGCAAGAACCGATGAATTCGAATGATATATCTCTCAATGCTCGGTCCCTCGAATATCTCGGTTTCGATGAGGATCGCCTATCCGATAGAGCCAGTGAAGGCCTTAGAGAAATCTTCTCAGGCCGAATGTTCTATAGCGCGATGCCCTTGAGCTTCATGCAGGCGGTTGATGCCGCTGCAGCTGCTGAAAAGGACAAGCTAGGCTACGATCCGACCACTACTGATGGGAAGTTCTTCCGGAATGGAAGCTTGCCGTCGCCACCCACACGCGATGTAGACCCTGAAATCTCCCTAGGAGAAGTTGTCTTCGAAAGAGATGGAGTTGAGCTCAAAGGCATTAGTTGTTTTGCATGCCACTCGGGAGTGGTAAATGGCCAGGTGGTTGCGGGGCTAGGAAGCAATACAGTAATGCAGAGTCCTCCCCGTCCAGAGGGTACTGAGGGGCCAAATATGTTACAAATTTTAGCGGGCCTAAGTCCTGCGGAGCAGCAGGTCGTTGCCCAGGCGATGGGCGCAAGTTACGCAGTAAATCCACTCACGCCCCAAAGAACTAGTCGCGGAGACAATTTTGGCCCCTTTGGTGTGTGGGCACATGGTGCAGCTCTCGAAGATCCTGAAAATAAAGGCCTAGTCGTTAGTGCTGAAAAAACGGAGTTGACTGACATAATCGAGAATCATATGACACCTCCGGTAAATCCTCAGCCATGGTGGCTGATGAAGTACAAGACATTCGACTATTGGTACGGAGATGGCAACCCTTATGATGCGGGACACTTTTCGTTTAATTTTACTGGCACGCAAGCAAACGTTAATGAAATTCATGCCGATCATGTGGCATCAACAGCCAAGGCCCTAGCTTTCGCCCGGGAGACAAATTCTCCCGAATTTCCGGGCAAGCTCGATGCGGAGCTGGTTCAAAAGGGCGCCGATATTTTTCACGAACGCACCTTTCCTAAGGATTGGGATAATTTTAGAGCTTGCTACAGGTGTCATGGGAACTATACCAAAATTGGTGACAACCCCGACTATAGTTTGCCGGGCTCTTGGGTGGTCGATTACGACGGTACGGAATATGAAAACGCTCGAACGGATACTGAATACAACAAAATCGTAAAGGCTTTCGGACCAGTAAATGAGCACATAACAAAGCTCCAGACGTACTTTGAAACGCTGGAGCAGCCCGATCTTGGTACCATTTACGAACCTCTGGAGGGTGAAGGCTACGTTCCGCCACCCCTTGTCGGGGTCTGGGCAACAGCCCCCTACTTTCATAATGGATCGGTACCGACCGTGGAAGCGGTGTTGAATTCAAAGATTCGCCCTGAGATCTGGAAAAGGGACCAGGATCCGAATGCTTATGATCTCGAAAGTCTTGGCATGATTTTTTCAACATTGTCTCGCGAAGAATTGGAACAAAGCGATCGCATCATGGAAACTGCGCCGCATTTGAGCCGGGAATCTCTCGACCAAATGTTTATCTACGATACTCAGGGCTTCGGCCGGGGAAACATGGGTCACAAGTACGGCGATCGATTAACACAAGATGAGCGCATGGCAGTCATTGAGTTTCTCAAAAGCCTCTCAGGGCCCGAGATGCCTTCCGCGTCCCCACCGATCATCCCGGAGAGGCTCGCGCAACTTGGAACCGATTGATGCTCGCACAGTTCTTGGGGCAAAAAGCTAGCAAAGGAGATTAAAGCGGCCAGAAGTATTTAACAGATATCGCTAATCTGAAAATGCATCTGGCCCGGTTTTACGGCGCTCGATAGGTGGTCGACTCAGACCTTCATTCATCTAAGAAAAAAGCAAAGCTGCTCGCTCACACAACCGACTTCGCCAGATGCACTAAGCTCTATAAACGGTGCCGGACCATGTCAGAGTCTCTAACGCTATAGTGCTCTCAGTTCTGACTGCACCCTCTTTTGAGTCTCTACCTGTCATGCTGAGTTTCCAGACATGATTTCCAGCTTTTTCCCATGTGCCTGATTGAAACCCTATTGCTTTCGTACCATCAGGCATAAAAGCTTCACCCGACCAAGAACATTCACCAGAATCTGCATCGGGATTGTTTATATCCTGAATAACCCTAAGGGTCCCAAATACTGCTCCGTACACCTCTATCTCGGCCTCAGTTTCCCAATTAGATGTAGAAATTAATTTACCATCTCCTCCGTCCTCATAAGAAGACCCTTTATGTTTGACTTCAAAATCAGCTATTTTCTCACTCATTACTGTATCCTCTTGTTGTAGATTTTATTTGAGACTCTAACCCCAATGGTGTGAAAACTGTCGGGATTAGAGAAGCTTCCCAAGAAAGGTGGTGCACACGGTAATCAAGAAGCACTTGTAAGGCACCGATAATTCTGAAACCCCACCCGTCCATTAGCTTTTCAGCACCCAAGTTCACTGTCAAGGGATTAAAAAAGGATAACCTAAGCACCCCACGCCCTAATTCTTTTAAGACGTTAAATTGTGAGTGTCCCTGGTAGTCCTTACTATCGCTTTCACACTGTCGGTAATCGCTTATAGAAAGCTGGAACGGAATTTTATGCCCCAGCGCCCTCCCTGCTTTACCAAAATATACAATGATTCAAAAGTAACTATTTCAGAACCATCCTCCCGGTAGCGCCGCACACTGGTTGCAACGTGGGCTTTCGTGTCGGTGATGTTAATAATATCTCGCTCCACCCATTCAGAATGATGCCAATCAGTATTACTTAGCCTATCGAAAATTCGTACATGGGCGGACACCACATCTTCTTCTGTTGCCCAGTTAGACATGCTGCCGCGGGCGAGTCGAAAATGAGGCGTGTGGTAAGTCGCTGCATGACCAGCAGGATCGCTGTTGCTAAACGTTGTCATAAAATCATCGAGCACTGACATTACCTGCTGCTCATCATTTTCGCCTGAGGTTTGTGTACTTCCACTTAGCGGCATCAAAATCAGAAGGAAGAGCAAAGCCATAGATTGAGGAGTTTTCATAGAATTTCCTGTCTATACGGTTTGAAACTGTAGCGTGCAGTATATGTCAATTTCGCGCCAGGACCGGAAAATCTCTGTATACTCGCTATTTCCAGCGCTAGGATCATCAGGCTGAACCAATCCATATTAAGCAGAGTATGACTCGAGATTTAAAGCAGACCGCATTAGTTGGATGTCTTTTGGCAACTAGCCTCTGGATAGTTACCAATGCACAAACCCAAAACCGATCGACAAGACTTATGTTGGAGGCGGCCGCACCACTTCGTGTACTTCAGCACGAAGACCCGCCTAATATTCTCTTCATCATTGTTGACGACCTGAACACTGCACTGGGCTCCTATATTAGGTCTGGGGACAGACCGCACTATGCCTCGGCCAGCACCCCAAACTTGGATCGATTAGCTGCGCAAGGTATCCGCTTTGAAAACGCCTTCGTGCAAAATCCATTATGCAATCCCTCTCGCGCCTCTATCTTGAGTGGGCTAAGGCCGGATACCACAGATGTACACACTACCGGCACGTGGCCACGTCACAAGATTGGAGATCAACTCAGGATGCTGCCCGAACACTTCCATGACCATGGTTACTTTACCGGCAGAGTCGGTAAGGTGGGCCACAACTCCTTCGAGCATGCCGTAAGCTGGGATTCATCTAACTTCGCACTGTCGCGCGACCCTTCTCAACTTTTTCATACTCCCGGATATCTTCCAGGAGATGATGAGTCGGAGGTGAGAGACAACACCTGGCGAGAAGGTTCCGAGTATGGCATGTCGCGCAGTGACATATTTGCTGGCGTTGGCGGCGGTCGCAATTTAAGCCTGCCACTCACCTGGCGCGCAACACGCGAACTTCCACCCATGACACCGGATGGCACCACAGCCACAAGAATCGTGCAGCTGATGGCCGAAAACCGAGATAAGCCTTTTTTCCTCGCTGCCGGTTTACATAAACCACATCAACCTTGGGTTGGCCCAGCGCAATTTTTCGAAGAGCACCCAGTTGACGATATAGTTCTGCCCTACACACCAACGGATGACAGCGATGATATCCCTGCGCCAGGGTCATGGATTGTGGCAGATGACGCTGCTCACAGCGAACGGCAAAAGAAACAAGCTATTGCCGCTTACCATGCAATGGTCACAATGGCTGACCATCACATAGGCAGCATTTTGAAGGGACTGGAAGATTTGGGTCTCGCCGAATCTACAATAGTGCTTGTCACGAGTGATCACGGTTTTCAATTAAATGAACACGGTGGGCTTTGGCGTAAACAATTTCAGTTCAATGAGTCCATACGCGTGCCTCTCATTGTTCGGTTACCCGATGGCACGGGCGCGGGGACAGTATCGACAGGAATTGTTGAGCTAGTCGATCTCTATCCAACTCTTATTGACCTAGCATCATTACCCAAGCCAGCACATGCACTGGAAGGCTCAAGTTTTGTTCCTTTACTCAATGAACCAGAGCAAGAATGGAAATCAGCTGCATTCTCTCAGTCAAGACGCATGATAGGTTCAGGCTCAACCAATAATCCTGCAATAAGTGAAGAAGGCTATGACGGCCGAACCATCAGAACAGCCCGCTATCGTTATACAGAATGGACACCCTTGGATCCTCATCGAGACACTCTTGCTGAGTTGTATGATCTTGATAAAGACCCTATGGAATACACTAATCTTATCGATGACCCTGCATATACAGCCTTAGCAGAAGAACTCTCAGATAGGCTCGCTACTGGTTGGCAGGGAGAACTACCTCCCAGCCTACGCAAATAAATGCTTAACTGATGAAGAGCTTTTCAACCCTTTCTAACCTGCTGGACGGATTGCTCTCGCATGACCTGCAAAAATAATATGGATCTTTCCGGGCGCTCCGGGAACGTTTATCTGTAGGCGGCGCGAACGGCGAACTAACTTATATATCCAGAAAGACTTTGAGGTAAATTGTGATTAAGACACTCAGCAAGATAGGTATTATTGGGCTGATATTTCATTCAGCATTTGCCGGAGCTCAGACCGCACCCTCTACCGATGCAGCTTTTGATGGATTGAAGATAACGCTGTGCGGCACTTCCTCACCCCTGCCAGCGCCTGGTCGCGCACAGGCTTGCGTAGCGGTAGAAACACCAGGCCATCTTTATATTATCGATGCAGGCTCTGGGTCTGCGGCTACAGCACAGCTAAGCGGCATTTCTTTAGGCAAATTGCGCGGCATTTTGTTGACCCACTATCATTCTGATCATATATCCGACATCGGCGATTTTAATCTCAATTCATGGGTAGCCGGCAGACCAGCACCATTGCAAATTATTGGACCAGAAGGTGTCGACCGTATTGTTGAGGGCCTTAATATCACTTATGAATTGGACAGAGGATATCGCGTGGCCCATCACGGTGCAGAACTACTCAATCCCGAACTTGGCATCCTCCAATCTCGTACGATAGAAGAAGGAGTCATCGTGGATGAAGATGAGTTGCGAATTACTGCATTCGAAGTTTCTCATCCGCCGATTGAACCAGCCTATGGATATCGCCTGGATTACGGTGGTAGGTCCGTGGTGATCAGTGGTGATAGTCTGGTGACCAAGAAAATTGCGGAACTGTCCGATGGCGCTGATGTTGTACTTCATGACGCGATGGCTTTGCAGTTGGTGCAAGGTATGGAGGCTATGTCCCGCAACGCTGGCAATACACGAATTGCAACCGTGCTCCACGATCTTCAGGATTATCACGCAACCTCTGCGGATCTAGCTCGCCTGGCAAGTGAAGCGAAGATAGGGCTACTCGGTTTGTATCACCTTGTACCTGCCCCAAGAAATGCCATGGCAAGTGGGGCATTCAAAGCTGGGTTACCCGACGGCGCGCTCATTACTGAAGACGGCATGGTGATCTCCTTGCCAGCCAATTCAAAAGAGATTACGGTGGAGTGAATTTCAGCTAGAAGCCAAAGTGAAGATACAGCGAAAAAGATATAGGAACCCTCTATGACACCTTTTACTCAATTTATCTTCGTTGTGGTTTCTTTCACACTGCTGTCCAGCGCGTGGGCACAGAAAACTCTTGCTCCTAGTGATCTCTGCGAGGATAACTCTGCCGCAGATGTTGTGACGTTTGCCGACGCCGTGCTGGAGAGCGAAGTGCGCGAGGCTCTGTCCATCGGACCGGAAGAAGCTCTTTCTTGCGAATTGGCATCATCATTAAGCAACCTTGATGCTTCAGGCCCAGGCGCCAGAAGGTCGGTATCCGGATCACCGGAATGGCAGGACGTGGACCACAGCTTTCACGATCTGTCCGGTATACAGAACCTTACTGGACTGACTGATCTCGCCCTGAGAAACCGGGGGCTTTCAGATATCTCACCACTTTCAGAGCTGACCGGCCTGATCAATCTAAATCTACACACCAACTGGATCACTGATATCAGCCCGCTGGCTGGATTAAGAAATTTAGTGCGCCTGCGCATCGCAGAAAACCCCCTAACAGACATTACTGCACTGAGTGATCTCACCGAGTTGAGGGTGCTGCGCATGCATCGCCATGGCGACTTTATTGGAGGTCAGGTTCCGCGAACACACATGGGAGCAACCGGCATTCTGTTTACCAACGCCGTGACAGACATCAGCCCTTTAGCGAATCTCACCAAGCTGGTCGATTTGAATATACATACTCAGGATATCAGCGATCTCTCGCCCTTAAGCGGATTAACCTCTCTTGTTGAACTGAGACTGGCAGGCAACTCGTTTACCGACCTCAGTCCACTGCGTGGACTGGATTCACTCGAGTATCTTGAGCTCACCGGTAACAGTATTACAGACATCTCTCCTTTAAGCGGCCTAACCAGGCTGGTTGCGCTGGATTTACGATTCAATCCAGACCTGAACAATATAAACGCGCTGATCGAAAATCCGGGAATCGGTGCCGGGGACATAGTGGAACTTAGACACACCAACGTGTCCTGCTCGGATCAGGCCCGCCTGGCTGAAAAAGGTGTTGAGGTTCGCACGGAGCTGTTTTCTTCTTGCGCCACTGCGAGCAGACAACGATAAGGAGTTAGGCAGATGAGCAAACCCAAACTGATGATTGGACTCTGGATCTCGCTCTTAGCGCTGTCCAGTTTTTCGTATGGAGCAGAATCAGCGGACGTCAATGTCACGCGCCTGGCTGGCGGCCCGATCATCACTCCGGATATGGATGATCGGATGGGCGGCAACATTCAAGGGCCCTCCCTGATCAAAGTACCGGACTGGGTAGACAATCCGTTAGGGAAGTATTATCTGTATTTTGCGGACCACCGCGGCACCTACATTCGCATGGCCTATGCCGATGAGGTCACGGGCCCATGGACTATCCACACGCCGGGAACACTTAAACTGGAAGACTCATTCTTTCCCACCACCTGCCCGCCCTGCTCGCTGGCACCGGGCCGTGTTGCCGCCCTGTACCCGCATATTGCTTCACCGGACGTGCTAGTGCGCGAAGATCTCAGACAAATTGTTATGTACTACCACGGTCGTGGGGTGGGAAGACAGTTTACCCGCGCAGCAGTCTCGAGTGACGGGATTCGGTTTGAAGGCCGAGAAGAAGATCTTGGGCGCGCTTACTTTCGCGTCATTGAATATGAAGGCTACTACTATGCCATGAGCATGCCCGGGGTTTTGTATCGCTCTCGCGATGGACTGACTGGTTTTGAGGCTGGACCGCAGTTCTTTACTGCAGACATGCGTCACTCTGCCTTGCTGATTCGGGACAACCTACTTCATGTGTTTTTTTCAAACCGGGGTGACGCACCAGAGCGCATCATGCTCTCAACCATCGAACTTACTGAGGATTGGCGCGAATGGCGTGCGAGCGAGCCGATCGAGGTCATAAGACCAGAGCTTAATTACGAAGGGTCCGATCTGCCTGTCGAGGCTTCCAGAGGCGGTCACATCGACGAGCGAGTGCATCAGCTAAGAGATCCAGCCATTTTCCAAGAAGGAGATAAAACCTATTTGCTGTATTCGGTAGCAGGAGAAAGCGGAATAGCCATCGCCGAAATCAATTTTCCATAGGCTATTGGGTATTCTGTCATCAGAGCGCCCAGAAAAATCCGGGCATGAGGAATTAACCATGAATCGAAGCGCTACATCCGTGCTCGTTACGCTGCTCATTGTTTCGGGCACACTCTCTTTAGGGCTTATCGACTCAGCCAGAGCTCAAGCTACCACCCTAGCGCCTTCGGATCATTGCCGGGATTTTCCGCCTGAAGCAATCGTCAGCTTTGCCGATTCAGACCTAGCCGAAGTTGTAAACGACGCCCTTGGTATCGATCCGGGCGACGCGCTTACCTGCAAACTGGCAGCAAGTCTCGAGGAATTGATTGTTGGCACCACCATAGAACGAGTTGTCTACGGCGGCACCTTGCGCCCTTCACCGGAAAAACCCTTTGAAAGCCTGGAAGGCATTCAGAATCTTACCGGTCTCACCCGACTCAGCCTCATCAATCGACTGATCACTGACATCAGCCCATTAAGAAGTCTCAGCAATTTAGTCCAACTCAACCTGCACACCAACTGGTTCAGCGACATCAGCCCGCTGAGTGGATTAAACAGGCTGGAGCAGCTCATCATCAGTGAAAACCCGATTTCGGACATAAGTCCACTCGCGGGACTCACAGAGCTGCGGCAGCTCCATGTTCATGGCCTCTATCCTTATCAGCTGCAGCACTATCTTAATATGCAAGATGGCCGCGACCCTGACGTGGTATTTAACGGCATCACCGACATCAGTGCACTGGCGAATCTGACCGAAATGCGTTTACTGCGCATTCACCTCAATGCCATTTCAGACATCAGCCCACTGGCCAACCTCACTCGACTGACGCACCTGCGCATCTATGACAGCCATATACAAGACATCAGCCCTCTCTCCGGTCTCGATGATCTGGTCTTGCTGTGGGCGCACAACAATCAGATAGAAGACATCAGCGCCCTCGGTGGATTAACCCGAATGCAACAACTGAGCCTCAACGACAATGCCATATCCGACATCACCCCACTACGCGGCATGATCGATATGGAGCATTTGTTTCTGAGCAATAACCAAATCGAAACGATTGATGCTCTGAGGCGCTTGCACAAACTCAAAGTCTTGAGACTGGAAAACAATGACATCTCCGATCTTAGTGCACTGGCATCCTTGGATCAGCTCGAAGAGTTAAGCCTGGCGCAGAATTGGTCACTTTATGATGTCCAGCCTCTGCTTATAAATGCCGGATTGGGCGAAGGCGATGAACTGGATCTGCGATTCACCTATGTCCGCTGCTCCGACATGGATGCTTTCGCTGACAAAGGAATCAATTTGCTGAGGGTCACAGCAATTAACGGGTCTGCCTGCCCGGGCCGTCGATTAGTCGACCCATAGTGTGCTCTACATGAGCGCTGCGTAATTCGCGAGCCCGGCATCAATAACTTAACCACCCACCATTCAGGTACGCTGCTAGCTTGGGTACGTCCACATGGAAGCGGCGACAGGCACTGGAAGACACACTGAAAATACCGCCGACTAGCAAGAGCGGAGCCAATCAAAGCCTTGCGCTTGTCTTTTTCCTTATTGGCTGTCTACCGGCGGTTCCACTGCCCGCCACCATCCACTACCAGTTCCGCACCAGAGATGTACTTGCCTGTTTCTCCGGCCAGAAACACCACGGCATTGGCAATATCATCTCCTTCTCCGAACATGCCAAGAGGAATACTCTTTGTGACCTTTTCCGCCATGCCCTGCTGAATAATCAATCGATCAACACCCTCGGTGCCTTTTATCGGGCCCGGCGAAATCCAGTTGCAGCGAATCCCATAACCCCCCCATTCCGCAGCCAGCGATTTCATCAGGTTCTGGATACCGGCTTTGGCCGCTCCGGCGTGTGCAGCTCCCGGCCAGCCGAAGTTAGCTCCGGTGGTGCTGATAGAAATGATACGGCCACCGTCGCCAGCATCTTTCAGATAGGGCAGTGCCGCCTGGCAACAGTTGAAGGTGCCATTAAGGTCGATTTCAATGACCGTTCGCCAACCATTCCAGGAAAGCTCTTCTGTCGGGCAGATAAAATTACCCGCAGCGTTGCAGACCAGTATATCCAACCCGCCATTTTCATCAGCCAATTCATCGATGGCTTTCTTGATGCCATCAGGATCCCGCACGTCACCGGTACGCCAGGCGACATCAATTCCGTCTTCTGCTTTGAACTGTTCTGAAGCTCTTACGAGATTCTCTTCCTTGCGGCTGACGATGCCGACATTAGCGCCCAGCCGGCCAAGCATACGCACAATGTACCGGCCGATCCCAGTAGCACCACCGGTGACTACTGCGCTTCTTCCTGCCAAGATATCCGGGGCAAAATTCATAGCTACTCCTGCTTCCTGTTTCTCGTTATTGAGTGATCTGATTTGCTCGGGCACGGCAACGCTGAACATGCAAGCAGCCCGGATCCTGCCACCTGAGAGAGCTTCATTTTCAGAGTCGTGCCCAGCGTGATCCCGGGTGGCCGGCTCAGCAAACCTATGATCCGGATGCTGCCGCGCTCTTCTTTTATTTTTTCCCTTGGCTTTATCCTTATGCTTTTACTTGTCCTTGTCCTTATCAGCACCCTTTCTGCCGCGATTTTCGCCAGCTTCTCATTCCCAGCTTAACTCAACCAGCACCGGCAAATGATCGGATGGATAGCTGCCGTCCCACTGATCGCTAAGCGCCGCGTAGCGCAGAACCTGGAAAGTCGAGTCCACGAAGACATAGTCAATGCGCTGTTCGTTGGCTGTACTGCCCACTTCAAATCCACCGAACGTGCCCAGCGGCCCGTGTGGGGCTGTAGCGGTTTTGATATAGCTGTCATCCATAGCACTGGTCATCGTGTCGTAAGCTGGCGCAGTCGGGGGTACGTTAAAATCCCCGCTGACCAGAACCGGCCTGCCCCGGGCAAGGTTCTTTAGGCGCGCAACAATCAGCGCCGCACTATTGGTGCGGGCCACTTCTCCGCGATGATCAAAATGCGTGTTGAGATGGAGAAATTCCTGATTGGACTGCAAGTCGAGCAGAATCACCCAATTCGCGATTCGGGTGATGGCGGCATCCCAGCTCTTACTGCCGATGACTTCCGGTGTTTCCGACAGCCAGAAAGTCCCCGAGTCCAACACGGTGAATCGGTCTTTCCTATAGAAGATCGGTGAA
>Ga0181588_10002126_pt1 | contig 17269 bp, 17 predicted proteins | sample 071ome_26_FD_148607 | JGI IMG/M metagenome (GOLD analysis project Ga0181588, IMG submission 148607) | Coastal salt marsh microbial communities from the Groves Creek Marsh, Skidaway Island, Georgia - 071409BT metaG (spades assembly) | ecosystem: Environmental > Aquatic > Marine > Intertidal zone...
GCTGCTGCATGCGTTCGAGCAGCTTCGGATTGCGCCAGAAGACGTGGAAGGCCTGATCGAAGATCTCGCGCTGATCGCGCCGATTCACGAAGACTGCGTGCAGTGTCCAGTAGAAGTCGTCGCGGTTCTGGACGCCGACGGTCTCCACCGCGTTGATCGCCTCGATGACCTTGCCGGGGCCGACGGGCAGACCCGCCGAACGCAGGACCCGGCCGAAATGCATGATGTTCGTGGCGATCTTGCCGGCATCGCCGAACTCGGCCTCGCCGATGGCGTCGAGGGCGGCCTTCGCCTTGAGCGCCGGACGGGCTTCGTCCGGTATGGCCTTTTCCGACATGAAGGGTCAGCCCGAGGCGCGCTGCGCGGACGCGATCTCGCTCTTCACCTCGTCGAGAATCTTGGCCGCTTCGCTGCCGCGGATCTTGGCGATATCGTCCTGGTACTTCAGGAGCACGCCCAGCGTGTCGTCGATGGCCTCAGGTGTCAGCTCGATAATATCGAGCTGATGCAGGGCGGAGGCCCAGTCGATGGTCTCCGCGATGCCTGGAACCTTGAACAAATCCAGCTTGCGCAGATGCTGGACGAACTCCACCACCTGTCTGGACAGGCGCGCGTCCGCCTGGGGTGCCTTGAGCGAGAGAATCTCCAGTTCGCGCGCGGCGTTGGGATAGTCCACCCAGTAATAGAAACAGCGGCGCTTCAGCGCGTCGTGAATTTCGCGCGTGCGGTTCGACGTGATGATCACGATAGGCGGGTTGTCTGCGCTGATGGTGCCGATTTCGGGGATCGTCACCTGGAAATCCGACAGTACTTCCAGCAGATAGGCTTCGAACGCCTCGTCGGTGCGGTCCAGTTCGTCGATCAGCAGAACCGGCGGGCCTTCGGCGGAAGGCTGAAGAGCCTGGAGTAGGGGGCGGCGGATCAGGAAGCGGTCGGAGAAAATGTCATCGCCCAGCCTGTCGCGGTCACTGATACCTTCTGCCTCGGCCATGCGGATCTCGATCATCTGGGCCGAGTAGTTCCACTCATAGACCGCCGAGGCGACGTCGAGGCCTTCGTAGCACTGCAGACGCACCAGCTTGCGGCCAAGCGTCTCGGACAGGACCTTGGCGATCTCGGTCTTGCCGACACCGGCCTCGCCCTCCAGGAAGAGCGGACGGCCCAGCTTGAGCGACAGATAGACCGCCGTGGACAGGCTGCGGTCCGACACGTAGTTGCCGGAGGCCAGGAGTTCGAGAGTGGCTTCGACGTTTTCGGGAATATTGCTCAAGTCAGATCGCCTGTGTGGGAGTCTCAGGTGCCGGCGCGGTTGGATTCGTGCCGGTAAGGATGATGCCGGAATGTCCCAATGCTGCCGTTGATATAGCCCAACCGTGCCGACACGGCCAAGCCGGGGAACGGCAACGGCCGGAGCGAAGCCCCGGCCGTCGGAATTCCGTGGATGGGGCCCGGGATCAGCCGGCAGCGGTCACCGCGCGGCCCGCCATAACCGAAATCAGGTGGGCGCGGTACTCCGCAGAGGCGTGGATGTCGGCATTGAGATCGGCGTCGGACATCTTCACGCCCTTGGCCGCGTCCGCGCTCCAGTTGCCGGAAAGCGCGCTCTCGATATCGCTGGCGCGGAACACTCCGTCCTGGCTGGCGCCGGTCACGGCCACGCGGGTCTCGCCGCCTGTCTGTGCGACCATCACGCCCACCAGCGCGTAGCGCGAGGCGGGGTTCGGGAACTTGGCGTAGCCAGCCTTGTCGGCCACCGGGAACTTCACCGCGGTGAGCAGCTCGTCTTCGTCCAGCGCCGTGGTGAACAGGCCATCGAAGAAGTCGTCAGCGGCGATCTCGCGCTTGTTGGTGATGATCGTCGCATTCAGGCCGAGGACGGCGGCGGGGTAGTCGGCCGCCGGGTCGTTGTTGGCGATGGAACCGCCGATGGTGCCGCGGTTGCGGACCTGCGGGTCTCCGATATTGCCGGCCAGCGAGGCCAGCGCCGGAATCTTGTTCTTCACCACATCGGAGTTGGCAACGTCCACATGCCGGGTCATGGCACCGATGGTGATCGAATCACCGTTGTCGATGATGCCGACCATGCCGTCGATGCCAGCCAGGTCGATCAGGTCAGAAGGCTGGGCCAGGCGCTGCTTCAGCGTCGGGATCAGTGTCATGCCACCCGCGAGGAATTTGGGGTCCTCGGCTGAGCCTGCTGCGCTGATGGCGTCGTCCTGCGAGCCCGCCTTCTTGTAGTTGAACTGGTACATGGTCTTCCTCCCTCGCCAGACGTTATTCCGCCGCCTGGCGGACGCTGGATGCCTGAATTGCCTGCCAGACCCGGTTGGGTGTGGCTGGCATGGAAATATCTTCGACGCCGAGCGGGGCCAGAGCGTCGAGAATTGCATTGATGACCGCCGGAGGCGATCCGATGGCGCCGACTTCGCCGACACCCTTGACCTCGAGCGGGTTGGACGCGCCCATCACCCCCTGGGTCGCGACAGAGAAGCTCGGCAGATCGTCGGCCCGGGGCATGGTGTAGTCCATGTAGGAGCCGGTCAGGAGCTGACCGTCGCCATCATAGACGCAGCCTTCGAGAATGGCCTGCCCGACACCCTGGGCAAGGCCGCCATGGACCTGTCCCTCGACGATCATCGGGTTTACGACCCGGCCCACGTCATCGACGGCAGTGAAGTTCACCACCTCGATATCGCCGGTTTCCGGATCGACCTCGACTTCGCAGATATGCGCGCCGCCCGGGAAGCTGAAGTTCAGCGGGTCGTAGAACGCGTTCTCGTCCAGGCCAGGTTCGATCTCCTCGATCGGGTAGTTGTGGGGGACATAGGCGGCCAGCGAAATTTCGCCGAAGGCCATCTCCTTGTCCGTGCCCGCCACGGTGAACTTGCCGTCCTTGAACTCGATATCCGCGACATCGGCTTCCATGATGTGCGCGGCGATCTTCTTGGCCTTGTCGATGATCTTGTTGCAGGCCTTGAGGATGGCCGGGCCGCCGACCGCGAGCGAGCGCGATCCGTATGTGCCCATGCCGAACTGAACCTGGTCGGTGTCGCCGTGGCTGATCTCGACGTTTTCCGCCGGGATGCCGAAGCTTTCGGACACCAGCTGCGCGAAGGTCGTCTCGTGGCCCTGGCCATGGCTGTGGGTGCCGGTATAGACCGTAACCGAGCCGGTCGGGTGGACGCGCACTTGCGCGGATTCATAGAGGCCCGCTCGCGCGCCGAGCGCACCGGCGACCGCGGACGGCGCGATGCCGCAGGCTTCCACATAGGTGGAGATGCCGATGCCGCGCAGCCTGCCGTTCTTCTCGGCCGCGGCGCGGCGCGTCTCGAAACCGGCGTAATCAGATGCCTTGAGTGCGCTTTCGAAGGTGGCCGGCGGGTTGCCGCAGTCGTACTGAAGCGCCACGGGCGTCTGATAGGGATACATGTCCGGCTGGATCATGTTCTTCTGGCGCAACTCGACAGGGTCGATCCCCATCTCGCGCGCGGCCTTGGTTACCAGCCGTTCCAGCAGGTAGGTGCATTCAGGCCGTCCGGCACCTCGATAGGCATCGACGGGCACGGTGTTGGTGAACACCGTCTGCACCTCGGCATAGATCGCAGGTGTCGTGTACACGCCAGCCAGCAGGGTGGCGTAGAGGTAGGTCGGCACGCTGGAGCCGAAGGTCGAGAGATAGGCGCCCAGATTGGCCTTGGTCGAGACCCTGAGGCCCAGGAACTTGCCGTCCGTGTCGAGCGCCAGGTCGGCATGAGTCACGTGATCGCGGCCATGGGCGTCGGTCATGAAGGATTCGGTGCGCTCCGCTGTCCACTTGATCGGGCGGTTCACCTTGGCGGCCGCCCAGGTGAGGATCGCTTCCTCTGCGTAGTGGAAGATCTTCGAGCCGAAGCCGCCGCCCACGTCCTGCGCGACGATGCGCAGCTTGTGTTCGGGAATCTGCAGCACGAACGCACCCATGAGCAGGCGAATGACGTGCGGGTTCTGGGTGGTGGTGTAAAGCGTGTACTGGCCGGTTGTTCGGTCGTATTCCGATACGGCCGCGCGTGGCTCCATCGCGTTGGGGATCAGCCGGTTGTTCGACAGGTCGATGGAAACGACACGGTCTGCCTTGGCAAACGCGTCGTCCACCGCGGTCTTGTCGCCGATCTCCCAGTCGAAACAGCGGTTATTGGGCACGTCGTCATGGACGAGGGTCTTGCCCGACAGCGCCGTGTCCATGTCCACGGCCGCGTCCAGCACCTCGTAATCGACTGCGATCAGTTCGGATGCGTCACGCGCGGCATCACGGGTCTCGGCAATGACGATGGCCACCTGGTCACCCACATGACGCACCTTATCGACGGCGAGCGGCGGGTGCGCCGGCTCGGCCATCGGGGAGCCGTCCTTGTTGTGGATCTGCCAGCCGCAAGGCAGGCCGCCGACACCGTCGGCTGCCATGTCAGCACCCGTCAGGATGGCGATCACGCCTTCAGCCGCAGCGGCCTTTGACGTGTCGATGCCCCTGATCCGGGCATGGGCATGGGGCGAACGAAGAATCCATGCGTGGCTTTGGCCCGGACGGTTGATGTCGTCCGTATAGTGGCCGTTGCCCGTCAGGAACCGGTGGTCCTCGACGCGCTTGAGCGATGCTCCGATGCCCGTGCCGGTCATGTCGCTATCCCCGAAGGGCTTCCGCGCCCGCCAGAATGGACTTCACGATGTTGTGGTAGCCCGTGCAGCGGCAGAGGTTGCCCTCCAGCCATTCGCGGACGTCCTTCTCGGTCGGGTTCGGGTTCTTCTGAACGAGATCCAGCGCACTCATCACCATGCCCGGGGTGCAGAAGCCGCACTGCAGGCCGTGGTTCTCGCGGAAGGCCTCCTGCATCGGGTGCAGGGTGTCGCCGTCGGCCAGCCCTTCGATGGTCGTCACGTCGGCGCCTTCTGCCTGTGCCGCCAGGATGGTGCACGACTTCAGGGATTCGCCGTTCATGTGGACGACGCAGGCGCCGCACTGGCTCGTGTCGCAGCCGACATGGGTGCCGGTGAGACCGAGACTTTCGCGAAGGTATTGAACGAGCAAGGTCCGGGGCTCGACATCGGCCGAGACGGACTTTCCGTTCACCGTCATGGATACGGTGGGCATAACACTCCTCCCTGATATGGGCGCCCCTTAGAGGCTGTCCCCCGCCGCACCGTTTTCGGTGCGGTCAACCAAACATACAGCTCTTAAACGAGTTTCTTCCGCGCGCCCCTTGTCGTCAAGGTTCGCGATGGCGAAAACACGTTGATTTTCAGAATTCCTTGCTAGCTCACCAGCGCCGCGATGACGACGATCGCGACAATCGCGCCGACGATCCAAGTGCCGATCCCGACCTGGGCCAGCGCCGAGGTGTTGGCGGCGGCAGGTGCGGCGGGGGCGGGCTGCGGTGCGGCCGCAGCGGCCGGTGCCGCGGCAGGAGCTTCAACCGGAGTCGGTTCGGCGGCAGGTGCGCCAGCGGCATCCGCGCTGTCCGCGTCACCACCGGCCTCGACCGCGGCCGCGAAGTTCTCGAAGAACTGGGACGCCATCTTCTTGGCGGTGCCGTCGATCAGACGCGCGCCGAGCTGGGCCAGCTTGCCGCCCACCTGTGCATCGACTTCGTACTTCAGCAGCGTGGCGGCACCGTCTTCTTCCAGCATGACGTTGGCGCCACCCTTGGCGAAACCGGCCGCGCCGCCCTTGCCCTCACCGGAAATGCGGTAGCTCTTCGGCGGGTCGAGATCGGTCAGCTGTACGGCACCGGAGAACTTCGCCTTCACAGGCCCAACCTTGGCCGTGACTTGCGCGGTCATCTCGGTGTCCGACTGCTGCACGATCTCTTCACAGCCGGGGATCGACTGCTTGAGAATTTCCGGATCGTTCAGTGCCGCCCAAACCTTTTCGCGGGAAGCATTGATCTTGTATTCGCCCGACATTTCCATGGCGACTGACCTTCAGTGCTGGGGTTGTTCTTGGGGCGCAACATAGTCCGCACACCGGGGGGCGGCAAGGCGTGCAAATGGCCGCAGGCCGATGCCGTTCCACATATCCACGCGGGGCAGCGCGGGGGCACCTTGCGTGCCCCATTCGGGGATAGTATGACCGAAGAGTGAATTGGGAGGAGGGCGAAGGCAGCCGGAGCGCAATCCGGCGCCGGGTCGGCAGCCGGAGGCCGGGTCCCTCGAACGTCAGGGTGTTGCGGTCTCGAGGGGCTTGAGAGTGCTGTATTTCGCAAGCGCAGTTGCCGTGACTTACGCCTTCTGGCTGGTGCTGTCCGGGCACTACACGGCCACCCTCATGATTATCGGCGCCGTCTGTTCCGTTCTCGTGGTGGCGCTCGCCTCGCGTATGGCCGTTCTCGACAAGGAGGGCCACCCGATCTACCTGCTGGTGCGCGCGGTCTGGTTCTGGCCGTGGCTGATCTGGGAGATCGTGAAGTCCGGGATCAGCGTCTCGAAGATCATCCTCTCCCCGTCGCTGCCCATCAGCCCGACCCTCATCAACGTGCGCGCCAGCCAGAAGACGGCGGTCGGTCTCGTGACCTACGCCAACTCGATCACGCTGACGCCGGGCACCGTCTCGGTCGAGGTCGAGGGCGACGAGATCACCGTCCACGCGATCACCCGTGACGGGGCGATGGATCTGGCCGAAGGCGGGATGGACCGCGTGGTCAGCCGGTTCGAAGGCGAGGGCGCAGCATGACGATGTTTGCCGTCGCCACGATTGCCGTGCTGGTCACCATTGCGATGGTGCTGCTGCGCGCGCTGCTCGGGCCGTCGCTGTTCGACCGGGTGCTGGCGGGCAATACCGTCGGCACACTGGCCGTGCTGACCCTGGCCTTGATCGGGTTCGTGACGGGCCGCCCCGAATTCCTCGATATCGCGATCCTCTACACGCTGCTCAACCTGATCGGCACGATCGCGGTGCTGCGTTACTTCAAGATGGCCGATCCGGTGAACCCGGAACAGGCGAAGGAGTAGCGCGGGTGGATATGATCGTCGATATCGCAAGCTGGGTGTTGCTCGTCGCGGGCGGCATCTTCTGCCTGATCGGCGGGATCGGGATGCTGCGTATGCCCGACATGTTCACGCGGCTCCATGCGGCCTCGATCATCGACACGCTGGGCATGGGCTTCATCGTGCTCGGGATGATCCTGCAGGCCGGATTCACGCTCGTCGCCGCCAAGCTCATCATCATCGCCGCGCTGATACTGCTGACCTCGCCGGTCGCCACCCACGCGCTGGCGCAGGCGGCGCTGCACGCCGGCATCCTGCCGAAGCTCAAGCATGACGAGACGGACGGCCACATCGCAGGGGAGGACGGATCATCGAAATCCTGATCAATACCGCCCTGCTGCTGCTGATGGTGGTGACCGTCATCGGCATCATCCGCGCCCACAACCTGTTCGCGGTGGTGATGCTGGGCGGCGTCTATAGCTTCCTGATGGCGACCGTTCTGGTGATCCTCGACGCGGTCGATGTCAGCATGACCGAGGCCGCCGTCGGTGCGGGCATCTCCAGTGTCCTGCTGCTGGCGGTGCTGCATCTCGTGCGCATGCGCGAAGCGCCGCTGCGCCACACGCCGGTGATCCCGATGATCGTCTGCCTGCTGACCGGCGGTGCGCTGGTGTACGGCACGGTGGACCTGCCGCCGTTCGGTGAAGCGGGAGGGCCGCAGAACCAGCATGTGGCGCCGTACTACATTGAGAACGCGGAGCATGAGACACACTCGCCCAACATCGTGACGGCCGTACTGGCCAGCTACCGCGGCTACGACACGCTGGGTGAGGTGACGGTGATCTTCACTGCCGGTATCGGCGTGCTGGTGCTGCTGGCGGCGCGCCGGCGCCGGGAGGACGATGAGGACGAACAGAAAGGCGGTGCCGCATGATGCGTGACACCATCATTCTGCGTGTCGTGGTGAAGCTGCTGCTGCCCGCCATCCTGATCTTCGCGCTCTATGTCCAGTTCCACGGCGACTACGGGCCCGGCGGCGGGTTCCAGGCGGGCGTCGCGGCGGCCGCGGCCATCATCCTCTACGGCATGATCTTCGGTATTCCGGCGGCCAAGCAGGTGGTCCCGCCTTCCGTGGTGTTCGTGATGATCCCGCTGGGCGTGCTGATCTACGCCGGGACCGGCGTGGCGGGCCTGCTGCTGGGCGACAACTTTCTCGACTATTCGCCGCTCGGTAGCAAACCCGTCTATGGCCAGCACCTGGGTATCCTGATCGTCGAATTCGGCGTTCTGGTCACCGTTTCCTCGACGATGCTGGCGATCTTCTACGCCTTCGGCGGCCGGGCCGACGAGGCGGACGCCGCCGAAGAAGCGCGCAAGGACGGGGAGGGCGGTTCGTGAGCACCATCCTCGCCGATCTGAACTACTGGGTGACCGTCTTCCTGCTGGTGGGCGGCCTCTACATCGTCGTGGCCCACGGCAACATGATCAAGAAGCTGGTCGGCCTGTCGATCTTCCAGACCTCGGTCTATCTGCTGTTCATCTCGCCGGGGAAAATTCTCGGCGGCACCGCGCCGATCCTCGACGACAAATATACGTTGTATTCCAACCCGTTACCCCATGTCCTGATCCTGACCGCCATCGTCGTCGGGGTCGCGACCATTGCGCTCGGTCTGGCGCTCGTTGTCCGCATCCATGAGTCCTACGGGACCATTGAGGACGACGACCTGACCGACCTGGAATCCGACACATGATCGCGGCGCATCTTCCGGCCCTGCAGGTGGTGGTGCCGCTGCTGGCCGCGCCGCTTTGCGCCATCCTGCGGCAGGGCACCATTGCGTGGCTGATCGCGCTGGTCGCCAACTGGTGCGCCTTCGTGATTTCCATCGCGCTGGTGCTGCAGGTGCGCGAACTCGGTATCATTTCCTACGAGCTGGGCGGATGGGCGCCGCCCATCGGCATCGAATACCGGGTCGATCTCGTCAATGCGTTCGTGCTGATGGTGGTCTCGGGCGTTGGCGCCGTAATCATTCCCTACGCGCGCAAGAGCATCGAATCCGAGATTCCCAGGGCACAGCGCGGCTGGTTCTACACCATGTACCTGCTGTGCCTGACCGGCCTGCTGGGCGTGACGATCACGGGCGATGCCTTCAACATCTTCGTCTTCCTCGAGATTTCGTCCCTGTCGAGCTACGTGATGATCGCCATGGGTCGCGACCGGCGCGCGCTCACCGCGTCCTACCGCTATCTCATCATGGGAACCATCGGCGCGACCTTCATCGTCATCGGTATCGGCCTGCTGTGGGCGATGACGGGCACGCTGAACCTCAACGACCTCGCCGACCGGGTTCCCGCCATCGAGGAGGCGCGGCCGGTTCTCGCCGCGCTCGCCTTCCTGACCGTCGGCATTTCGTTGAAGCTGGCGCTGTTCCCGCTGCATCTGTGGCTGCCCAACGCCTATGCCTATGCGCCGTCGGCGGCGAGCGCATTTCTCGCCGGGACCGCGACCAAGGTCGCGATCTATCTGTTTTTCCGGTTCTTTTTCACGGTGTTCGGCGGGGAGGGGTTCTTCGATTCCACGCCGCTGCCCGAGATCATCATGGTTCTGTCGATCGTCGCGATGTTCGCGCCGGGCGTCGTCGCGATCTTCCAGTCGAACATCAAGCGCCTGTTCGCCTATTCCAGCGTCGCGCAGATCGGTTTCATCACCCTGGGCATCAGCCTGGCGAGCGAGCCCGGCCTGACCGGCGCGCTGGTGCATATCGCCAACCACGCCATCATGAAGGCGGGGCTCTTCATGCTGATCGGCTGCATCGTGTTCCGTCTCGGCTCCATGCGGCTGGAGGACATGGCGGGGATCGGGCGCACCATGCCGTTCACCATGGCGGGCATCGTGGTTCTGGGCCTGGGCCTGTTGGGGGCGCCGGCGACGGCCGGTTTCATCTCCAAATGGTATCTCGCCGAAGCCGCATTGCTGCAGGGCCTGTGGTGGCTGGTCGGGCTGATCCTGCTCGGGTCCGTGGTCAGCATGATCTATGTCGGCCGTGTCGTGGAAATCGCCTATTTCCGCGAACCGTCGGAGAAGGTTGCGGGACTGAAAGAAGCGCCGCTGTCGATGCTGATCCCGGGCTGGGTGCTGGTGATCGCCACGATCTATTTCGGCCTGGATACGACCTGGACGGTGGGAATCGCCCAGGACGCGGCGGCCAGCCTGCTGTCGGCGCTTTATTGAGGATCAACGGATGAGCCCGGCAGACCATATCCTCGCCGCCCTCGCGATCCCGGTCATCGGCGCGATCCTGATTGCGCTGTGCCGGAAGCACCCGAACCTGCGCGAAACCGTGACGCTGGTGACCGCAGTCCTGCTGTTCGCGAACGTCGCCACGCTTTTGCCGGTCGTACTCGAAGGCGGGCGGCCCGCGGTGTACGGCTTCCCGGTCACGCACGAGTTGTCGATTGCCTTCGAGGTCGAGCCGCTTGGGATGCTGTTCGGCCTGATTGCCTCGTTCCTGTGGATCGTGAACTCGGTCTATTCGATCGGCTACATGCGCGGAAACAAGGAGCCGCGGCAAACCCAATTCTATGTGTGTTTCGCCGTCGCGCTGGCCTCATCCGTTGGGATAGCATTCGCTGGTAACCTGTTCACTTTGTTTGTTTTTTACGAGATCCTAACCCTTAGTACCTATCCGCTGGTCGCTCATCACGGCGATGCGAAGGCGCGCACCGGTGCGCGGATCTATCTGGTCCTTCTGCTCAGCACCTCCATCGTGCTGTTTATCCCGGCCTTCCTGTGGACGCTGTCGATCGCGGGCACGCTCGACTTCGTGCCGGGAGGCATCCTGGCCGGGAAGGCCAGCCCGCTGGCGACAGGCGTGTTGCTGGCGCTGTTTGCGTTCGGGATTGGCAAGGCGGCGCTGATGCCGGTCCATAAATGGCTGCCCAACGCCATGGTCGCACCGACACCGGTCAGCGCGCTGCTGCATGCCGTGGCGGTGGTGAAGGCGGGCGTGTTCACCATCCTGAAGGTGTCGATCTACATTTTCGGCCCGGAACACCTGCAGGCCACTGGGGCGTCGGAATGGCTGGTCTATCTGGCGACCTTCTCGCTGCTGGCGGCGTCGGTCGTGGCGTTGACCAAGGACAACCTGAAGGCGCGGCTGGCCTATTCCACGGTCAGCCAGCTTGGCTACATCGTGCTGGCGGCCGCCATCGCCACGCCTTTGGCGCTGATCGGCGGCGCGCTGCACATTCTCATGCACGCCTTCGGCAAGATCACCCTGTTCTTCGTGGCCGGCGCGATCCACACCGCGACCCACAAGACCGAGATCAGCCAGCTCAACGGGATCGGGCGGGTCATGCCGTTCACGATGGGGGCGTTTTTCATCGGCGCCCTGTCGATCATCGGCCTGCCGCCGCTGGGCGGCGCGTGGAGCAAGCTCTACATCGCGCTGGGCGGGCTGGACGGCGATTACTGGTTCGTTGTGGCGGCGCTGATGATCAGTTCGCTGCTGAATGTGGCCTACCTGATGCCGATTGTGGTGCGCGCCTTCTTCCGACCACCAGATCCGGACGACCACGGTCATGGCCATGGTCACGAAGCCGCCGCTCCGGCCGAGGGCGGCTCCATGTGGTCGCGCATGCAGGAAGCGCCGTGGCTTTGCGTGGTGCCGCTCTGCTTCACCGCACTGGCCTGTTTCGTGCTGTTTTTCGCGCCCGACGCGGTGGAAACCCTGTTGTCGGGCATGCTGGAGGCGCCGCGATGAGCGAAGAACCCCGCATCGTCGATCCCAACGCGCCGGGTGAGAAGGGCTGGCTTGAGCGCAAGGAGAACGTCACCAGGATCGCCTGGGCGCTGTATGCCGTGTGCGCCGTCCTCGTTCTGCTGGATTTCGTGATCCACCGCCATGCGGAGATGGGGGCGGACGGGTTCTACGGCTTCTACGCGATCTATGGTTTTGTCGGCAGCGTCGGCCTTGTGCTGGTCGCCAAGCATGTGCTGCGGCCCCTCGTGATGCGGTCCGAGGATTACTACGATGATTGAGTTTCCGCCCGGCCTGCTGCTGATCCTGGCTGCGCTGCCCGTCACCGTGCTGCGCGGGCCGTTGCGCGCCATCTGGATGCTGGCGCTGCCGGTCGTGGCCTTCGCGATCATCTACACGCTGCCCGACGGCAGTCATTACGCGCTGACGGCGTTCGGCCAGCAGCTCGAACTCCTGCGGGTCGATTCACTGTCCAAAGTGTTCGGCTATGTCTTTGTTATCGCGCTGTTTCTGGGGGTGATCTACTCGCTGCATGTCGGCCCTTCGACCGAGCATGTGGCGGGCATGGTCTATGCCGGCGCGGCCATCGGCGCCGTATTCGCGGGCGACCTGATTTCGCTCTTCGTGTACTGGGAACTGACGGCGATTGCCTCGGTGTTCCTGATCCTCGCGCGCGGGACCGAAGCGGCGCTGGGCGCGGCGATGCGCTACCTCATCATCCAGGTGGGATCCGGCGTGCTGCTGCTGGCCGGGCTGATCGTGCGCTGGCATGAGACCGGGTCCATCGAGTTCGGCCTGATCGGTCTGGATGGAGCCGGCGGCGTGCTGATCCTGCTGGCCTTCGGGATCAAGGCCGCGTTCCCGCTGCTGCACAACTGGCTCCAGGACGCGTATCCGAACGCGACGCCGACCGGAACGGTGATGCTATCGGCCTTCACCACGAAGCTGGCGATCTATGCGCTGGCGCGCGGATATGCCGGAACCGAGGAACTGATCTGGATCGGCGCGGTGATGACCGCGTTCCCGATCTTCTTCGCGGTGGTCGAGAACGACCTGCGCCGGGTGCTGGCCTACAGTCTGAACAACCAGCTCGGGTTCATGGTCGTCGGCGTGGGGATCGGCACGGAACTGGCGCTGAACGGCGCGGCGGCCCACGCCTTCACCCACATCATCTACAAAGCGCTCCTGTTTATGTCGATGGGCGCCGTCCTGCACCGTGTGGGCACGGTCCTGGGGACCGAACTGGGTGGGCTCTACAAGTCCATGCCGTTCACCACGGGGGCCTGTATCGTCGGCGCGGCCTCGATTTCGGCGTTCCCGCTGTTCAGCGGGTTCATCAGCAAGTCGATGATCCTGTCCGCCGCCGCCCATGAACACCATTACATCGTCTGGGGCGTGCTTCTGTTCGCCTCGGCGGGCGTGTTCCACCATTCGGGAATCAAGATACCGTTCTTCGCCTTCTTCGCCCATGATTCCGGCAAGCGGGTGAAGGAAGCGCCCAGGAACATGCTGGTCGCCATGGGGATCGCCTCGGTGCTGTGCATCGGCATCGGTGTCTGGCCGTCGGCGCTGTACGCGATCCTGCCGTTCGACGTCAATTACGTGCCCTACACGGACTCCCATGTCCTGTCGCAGGTGCAGCTCCTGTTCTTCTCCGCGCTGGCCTTCACGGTGCTGATGCGCACGGGGCTGTATCCGCCGGAACTGCGCTCCACGAACCTCGACACCGACTGGTTCTACCGGCGGCTGGGCAAGCGGGCCCTCGCCGGTACGGCGGCGTTCGTCTCCAGCGTTTATGGCGGCTTCTATGGCCTGTCGGTGCGCCGCTCGAAGCGGTTCGTCGAAGGCCTGTATCGCCACCACGGTCCCCAGGGGATCATCGCGCGGACATGGCCGACGGGCAGCATGGTGCTGTGGGTCGCGATCCTGCTGGTGACCTACCTGTTCCTGTACTTCCTCGACATCTTCTGATCGGGCCGCGGGAAGGCCCTATAGCCGTCTGATACTGGCTTTCCGGCGCGCGAAGGCTTAAATCAGCGCCCATGTCACCCCGATCCCCCCACGGTCGCGAAACCTCCGAAAAAGCTCCGCCGGGCGCCGAAATGCGCGCTATCCGTGCGCTTGCGCCCTACATGTGGCCGCGCGGCGAGACGGAACTGCGGGTCCGCGTCGTCATCGCGATTGTCCTGCTGATCGCCGCGAAACTGGCGACCGTCGCCGTTCCCGCCGTGTTCGGGCAGGCTGTGGACGCGTTGGAGAAGGGCGTGGAGACCGGCGGTGCCGTGGCCGTTCCGGTGGCGCTGCTGGTCGGTTACGGCCTGTTGCGCGTCGGCCAGCAGGCTTTCGCGGAGCTTCGGGATTTCATCTTCGCCAAGGTTGGCCAGCGCGCGATCCGGCGCATCGCGCTGCGGGTCTTCCAGCATCTGCATGCGCTGGCTTTGCGCTTCCACATGGACCGGCGCACAGGCGGGCTCAGCCGGGCCATCGAGCGCGGCATCAAGGGCATCGATTTCCTGCTGCGCTTCATGCTTTTCAACATCCTGCCGACGCTGGTCGAGATCGGTCTGGTCTGCGCGATCCTGTGGTCGCTGTTCGGCTTCGTGTTTTCCGCGATCACCTTCGTGACGGTGGCGATCTACGTCGCGTTCACCTTCATGTTCACCGAGTGGCGGCTGAAGTTCCGGCGCGCGATGAACGACAGCGACACCGAGGCCAATACCAAGGCCATCGACAGCCTGCTGAACTTCGAGACGGTGAAGTATTTCGGCAACGAGGCGCATGAGGCCGCGCGCTACGATTCTTCCATGCAGCGCTATGAGAAGGCGGCGGTCAAAAGCCTGACCACGCTGTCGCTGCTGAACGTCGGGCAGGGCTTCATCATGGCGCTGGGCATGACCGTCCTGCTGGTCCTCTCAGGCTACCGGGTGAGTTACGGCAGCATGTCCATCGGCGAGTTCACAGCTGTGAACCTTTACATGATGCAGTTGTTCCAACCCCTTAATTTTCTTGGATTTGTTTATAGGGAAATAAAGCAGTCGCTGGTCGATATGGAGCAGATGTTCTCGCTCCTCGAGGAGAACCGTGAGGTCGAGGACAAGCCCGGCGCGCAGCCGCTCGCCGTGGACGAAGGCGTCGTACGTTTCGAACATGTGTCCTTCAGCTACGACCCGCGCCGGCCGGTCCTGCGCGATGTGGATTTCGAGGTGCCGGCGGGCCACACCGTGGCGATTGTCGGCGCGTCGGGCGCCGGCAAATCCACGATCTCGCGTCTGCTGTTTCGCTTCTACGACATCAACAGCGGCCGCATCACCATCGACGGGCACGACATCCGCGACGTGACCCAGCAGAGCCTGCGCGCGGCCATCGGCATCGTCCCGCAGGACACCGTGCTGTTCAACGACACCATCCTCTACAACATCCAATACGGCCGCCCCGACGCGACCCCGTCGGAGGTCGAGGAGGCGGCGCGGCTGGCGCAGGTGCATGACTTCGTGATGGGCCTGCCTGACGGCTACAACACCCGTGTCGGCGAACGCGGATTGAAGCTCTCAGGCGGCGAGAAGCAGCGTGTGGCGATTGCCCGTACGATCCTTAAGGATCCGCGCATCCTGCTGTTCGACGAGGCGACGTCGGCGCTCGACACCCACACCGAGCGCGAGATTCAGTCGGCGCTGGAGCGGGTCTCCGCCGACCGCACGACGCTGGTGATCGCGCACCGCCTGTCCACGGTGGTGAACGCGGACGAAATCATCGTGCTGGATGGCGGCGTCATCATCGAACGCGGCCGCCATGACGACCTGCTGGCCCAGGGTGGCGCCTACGCCACGCTGTGGCAGCGCCAGCAGGCCGCGGCTCGCCGTGCCGCGCAGGATGCGGCGGATGTTGCCGACGGCGTGGTCGTTCCGGTACCGGCGAAGTAACGCCTCCTAGCGCACCTCCACCGCATAGCTTTCGACCGGCGGGATGATCTCGATCATGCCGCGACCTTTCAGGAACTCTGCGAACGCTTGGTAGCGGCCCGAATCCAATGCGGCGGGGCGCAGTGCGAAGCGGGGTAACGTATCCCGCCAGGCGCGGCGATTCAGCTCGTCGTCGAGGTCCCTGCGGCCCTTGATGAACAGTTCCCACGCCGCATCCGGGTGATTGATCATGTACTGGGTCGCGGCCTCCAGCGCGTCGATAAAGGCGGAAATCCGGGGGTCTGAGGCGTTCTCGCGCTTGGCGACGACGATCAGTTCGTCATAGGCGGGCACGCCTTCTTCCTCGAGGTAGAACGCGCGGCCCGGACGGCCTTCCAGGTCCATCTGGTTCAGTTCGAAGTTCCGGTAGGCCCCGATTACGGCATCGACCTGGCCGCTCATCAGCGATGGGGACAGGGAGAAGTTCACGTTGATCAATTCCACATCGTCCAGCGTGAGCCCGTGTTTGTCGAGCATCGCGCCCAGCAGCGCGTCCTCGAAACCACCGACGGAAAAGCCGACCTTGCGGCCCTTCAGGTCTGAGATCGACTTGATGGGGCTGTCGGCCAGCACCACCAGCGAACTGAGCGGGGTCGCGACGAGGGTGCCGACGCGCATCAGCGGCAGGCCGGCGGCGACCTGAAGGTGCAGTTGCGGCTGGTAGGAGATGGCGAGGTCCGCCCGGCCGGCGGCAACCAGCTTCGGCGGATCGTTTGGATCGGCCGGAGGGATCAGTTCGACATCCAGACCGCGCTTTTCGAATTCGCCGCGCTCCAGCGCCACATAGAGGGGTCCGTGGTCGGGGTTGATGAACCAGTCCAGCATGACGGTCAGCTTGTCCGCGGCGGAGGCCGGGCCGGCGATGAACATCAGGGCGAGGGCAAAAAGCAGTCGTTTCATGACGTTACTCGAAGTTTTGGGGTTCAGGAGAAGGTGGCCGGATCGGCCTCGGGTTGCCAGGCCACCAGCCGCCGCAGTGCGGCATCGATGGCGAAGTAGATGGTGACGGCCATGATCGCGAGGACGAACAGGGCCGCAAACATGGCGGCGGTCTGCACGCGCCCGTTCATCAGCAGCATGTAGTAGCCGAGCCCCGCCGAGGAGCCGACCCATTCGCCGACCACGGCGCCGATGGGCGCGACGGCTGCGGCGACGCGCAGTCCGGACGCGAAGGCGGGCAGGGCGGCGGGAATGCGGATATGGCGCAGGATTGCGGCCTTGGAGGCGCCCATTGTCTGGGCGAGGTCGATCCAGCCGGGTTCCGTGCGGCGCAGGCCGTCGTAGAAGGCCGCCGTGACCGGGAAATAGATGATGAGCGTCGCCATGGCGACCTTGGGGGCGATCCCGTAGCCGAACCACAGCACCAGCACCGGGGCCAGCGCGAAGACCGGGATCGCCTGGGACACGACGAGGACCGGGAGCAGCCAGGACCGTGCCTGGCGGAAATACGCCATCACCAGGGCGCTGGCGCACCCCAGAAGCGTGCCGAAGGCCAGTCCGAGCAGGATTTCGACGAGTGTTGTGCCCGCGTGTTCCGCGAGGGTGTCCGCACGGGCGATTGCAACCTCGATCACCGCGATCGGGCCTGGCAGGATG
>Ga0181588_10002129_pt1 | contig 17245 bp, 14 predicted proteins | sample 071ome_26_FD_148607 | JGI IMG/M metagenome (GOLD analysis project Ga0181588, IMG submission 148607) | Coastal salt marsh microbial communities from the Groves Creek Marsh, Skidaway Island, Georgia - 071409BT metaG (spades assembly) | ecosystem: Environmental > Aquatic > Marine > Intertidal zone...
GACAAGGACGCTGTGGCCTCCAGTGATGCGGTGACACGAGCGGTTGAGGAGGCGGAGTCGGCATTGCAGGGCAAGGGGCGAGTGCTGCTGCGCCCATCGGGAACCGAGCCGGTGGTACGCGTCATGGTGGAAGCGCCGAGTGTCGAGGAAGCACAGCGACTGGCCGGTTCCATTGCGGATGTTGTCCGGGTGGATCTGGCCCTGGGCTAGGCCTTCGGGCGGTCGCCGTCCCATGGATTCTGAGCGCAACGCATCCTTTAGGTGGGCCGCTGACGTCAGTGGAGCAGGCGTAGTCTTGCCGCCATGTGCGGGATTGTCGGGTATGTCGGGGAAAAGCAGGCCCTGGAGGTTGTGGTAGCCGGGCTGCGTCGCCTTGAGTACCGCGGTTATGACTCTGCTGGCGTGGCGGTGATCAGTGAGGGGCGCCTTGAGGTTCGGAAGAAGGCGGGCAAGCTCATCAATCTCGAGACCCTCATCGGCCAAGACCCTCTCCCGCAGTCCACCACGGGTATCGGGCACACCCGGTGGGCCACCCACGGAGGACCAACCGACCACAACGCACATCCTCATGTCAGTGACGACGGAAGGATCGCCGTTATCCACAACGGCATCATCGAAAACTTCGCTCCGTTGAGAGACGAGCTCATCGCGGCTGGTGTGATGCTGTCGTCGGAGACGGACAGCGAGATCGTCGCTCACCTGCTCGCACGAGCTCTTCCCGAGGTCGATCAGGACCTAGCGGCGGCGATGCAGTCGGTCTGTCCGCGCCTGGAAGGTGCCTTCACACTCGTGGCGATGGATCCGAATGACCCGTCGTTGGTCGTAGGAGCGCGACGTAATTCGCCGCTTGTTGTCGGTTTGGGCGAAGGTGAAAACTTCCTGGCAAGCGACGTTGCGGCGTTTGTTGATCACACACGTAACGCACTCGAGCTCGGTCAAGACCAGATCGTTGTCGTACGGGCCGATGGAGTCGAGGTGCGCGATTTCGCGGGCACCCCGGTCGAGGCCAAGCCCTACGTTGTGGACTGGGACGCCTCAGCGGCGGAAAAGGGTGGTTATGACCTGTTCATGCTGAAGGAAATCGCAGAACAACCCAAAGCCGTCGCCGACGCGCTTCGTGGACGCATCGATGCGGAGCAACGCATTCAATTGGATGAGACAGCGCTCGATGACGCGGTGCTGCGCGACATCACCAAGGTCGTCGTGGTTGCCTGTGGGACTGCGGCTCATGCTGGCATGGTGGCGAAGTACGCCATCGAGCATTGGACACGATTGCCCGTCGATGTCGAATTGGCGAGCGAGTTTCGGTACCGAGATCCGATCGTCGGACCGGATGCCCTCGTCATCGCCATCTCCCAATCCGGTGAAACGATGGACACCCTCATGGCTCTTCGCCACGCGACAGCCCAGGGTGCTCGTACGTTGGCGATTTGCAACACGGTGGGATCGACGATTCCGCGGGAATCCGATGCCGTGTTGTACACCTACGCTGGCCCGGAAATCGCGGTCGCTTCGACGAAGGCGTTCTTGACCCAGATCATCGCCTCCTACCTGGTGGGTCTGTATCTGGCGCAGGCGCGTGGAACCATGTTCGAAGATGAGATACGCGCGATCCTCAGCGACCTCGGTGATATGCCGCAGAAGGTTGACCTGGTCCTGGATACCGTCGAACCGATCAGGGACCTTGCTCGCCGATTCGCGGACTCGCCATCTGTTCTTTTTCTCGGGCGGCATGTGGGCTATCCCGTGGCACTCGAAGGGGCCTTGAAACTCAAGGAGCTCGCATACATGCACGCAGAGGGTTTTCCAGCAGGAGAACTCAAACACGGCCCTATTGCATTGATCGAGGAAGGAATTCCTGTGATCGTGGTGGTGCCTTCGCCTCGAGGGCGGGCGGTGTTGCACGACAAGATTGTCTCCAACATCCAGGAAGTTCGGGCCCGAGGAGCGTCGGTCATCGCGATCGCCGAAGAAGGTGACGAAGCCATCGCGGGGATAGCTGATCACGTTATTCGGGTTCCGGAAACTCCCACCCTGATGCAGCCCCTCGTCTCGACGGTGCCCTTGCAGGTGTTCGCGTGTGAACTGGCAACGGTCAAAGGTCACGATGTCGATCAGCCGCGAAATCTTGCGAAGTCCGTCACGGTGGAGTGATGCGCGGGCTCTACCCGGTCGAGGTTGTTCGTGAGGCCGAAAACGCTCTTATGACGCGAGTCCCCGATGGCTCGCTCATGCAACGTGCTGCTCGGGCAATAGCCGTCGAATGCGTGCGACAGGTTCGAGAACGTCGTGGCCGACTGGTGGGCGCGCACGTCGTCCTCCTTGTGGGTTCCGGTAACAACGGGGGTGACGCCCTGTTCGCAGGTGCCCACCTGGCGCACCGAGGGCTGTCCGTGAGAGCTATCTGTGTCGGTTCTTCCTGTCACGATGCCGGTGCGCGTGCCTTGACAGCAGCCGGAGGACGTTTTGTCTCCGGTGATCTGGATCCCAGCACCCTCGAGGAAGAGTGTGCGAACGCCGATCTGATTGTGGACGGCATTGTCGGCATCGGTGCCCGGGGAGCCTTGCGCGATGCGGCGGCACATGCGGTCGAGAGGGCGAATTCTTCCGGTGCTATTCGATTGGCGGTGGACCTCCCTAGCGGAGTCGATGCCGATACCGGCGATGTCGACGGTGTCGCCTTAGATGCAGATGTCACGGTCACCCCCGGGTGCCTCAAACCGGGGCTCTTTCTTGTTCCCGGACGCAGCCATGTGGGGGATGTGCTCCTGGTGGACATCGGACTTGAACCCCAACTTCCCGAGCCTGGCGCTCGGTTGATCGATCCGGTAGACGTCGCTGGCCTGGTGGCGAAGCCACAGGAGAACGATCACAAGTATCGGAGAGGGGTAGTTGCCGTTGCTGCTGGTAGCCGGGCCTATCCGGGTGCGGCGATCCTGACCGTCGGTGGCAGCAGGTATTCGGGTGTGGGAATGGTGCGGTTCTTGGACAGGGCGGACGGTGTTGCAGAACAGGTTGTGTCGGTTTACCCCGATGTCGTCTGTGACGGGTCGGACCTTCGATCTGATGCAAAGGTTCGGGCATGGGTCTGCGGACCCGGGTTCACCGAGTCCGACGCCTCGACGGTGCAGATGGTCTTGTCCTCCGACGTCCCGGTCGTGCTTGATGCGGGGGCCTTGCGGTCGTTGGCTACCGATAGCGAGTTGAGGTCCGAGTGTCGTCGGCGAGCGGAGCGAGGGTGCACCACGGTTATCACCCCACACAGTGGTGAGTACGCACTCGTGGCGGGAAGCGATGGCGAATCGATGACGCCTCAGCGTCTCGCGGGCGAGCTGGGTGTGATCGTCGTTCACAAAGGCCCCGGGACAACCATCACCGCTCCGAGTGGGCCCTCTTTCATCGACACGGCCGGTGTTCCCGATCTCGCGTGTGCCGGCAGCGGGGATGTGCTTTCGGGGTTGATGGCGGGAATGCTGGCTGCTCGTTCGGATCAAGATCCGCTTGTTGTCGTGACCGCAGCGGTGTGGCTGCATGGTGTGGCCGCCCAATGCGCGGGTCGTCGCCAGCGCCCGGTCGTCGCCACGGATGTTCGCGATTGTCTTCCAGAGGCGATCGCTGCCGCTCGATCGGGAAACCTGGCAGGGTTGCGCGTATGACGGTGTCGTTGAGTCGGGCGCGCGCGCAGGTGAATCTGTCGGCGATAGCCCGCAACTACCGACGCCTCACGGCGTGCGGGGTACCGGTGATGGGAGTCGTGAAGGCCGATGCCTATGGGCACGGCGCCGTCGAGGTCGCCCGTGCCCTGAGGGCCGATGGAGCGGACTGGTTGGGTGTGGCGCTTCTGTCGGAGGCTGTTCAGTTGCGGGCGGCCGGAGATCGAGGTCGGATGCTCGCGTGGTTGTGGGCGCCGGGGGATCCCGCTCTGCTTGAATGTTTGGAGCTCGATGTTGACGTTTCGGTGTCGAGTGAAGAGACGCTGGCAGAAGTTGTGGCTGCCGCTGTGCAATCGGAACAACGCGCTCGCGTACACATCAAGGTGGATACCGGCCTGAACAGGAACGGCGTTGCTCGATCTGAGTGGACGCGAGTTTTTCAGGCCGCGGAGCGTGCGCAGCAGGACGGTGTCATCGACATCGTTGGATTGTGGTCGCACCTGGCCAGCGCCGACGATCCGAGTGATGCTTCGAATGCCGAGCAGCGGCAGGTCTTTCGGGATGCCTGCGACATCCTGGCGTCGTTCGGGGTGGAGCCGCCGATACGTCACCTGGCGAATAGCGGGGCAACCTTGAGTCAGCCCGAATCTCTGTTCGATCTTGCCCGCGCGGGAATCGCGGTGTACGGCGTGAGCCCCGGTGAGGGATTGGGCTCGAGTGCCGAGCTCGGGTTGGTTCCTGCGATGACGCTGGTAGCTCGTTTGGCGCACGTGAAGCACATCGATCCCGGTGCGCGGGTTTCCTACGGAGGTACGTGGGTCGCGTCGGAACCAACGTGGATCGGACTCGTGCCGGTCGGGTACGGCGACGGAGTACCGCGGGCGGCATCCTCACGAGCGGAGGTCCTCATCGGCGGTCGACGGTGCCGCGTGCTCGGAGTCATCGCGATGGACCAGATGGTGGTGGACCTCGGACCGGAGACCGAAAGTAGACCAGGAGATGACGTGATTGTTTTCGGTACTGGTGATCGGGGCGAACCGACAGCGGCCGACTGGGCGCGATGGTCCGACACCATCGGCTACGAGATCGTTACGCGGATCTCGCCGCGCATCCCCCGGCACTATGTGACCGTGGAAGCCGACTGAGCGATGTTCGGTGGAGCACAATAGGACCGATGGATCTGTCATCTGTTGTACGCGTTGCCGGTCGCGGCGCTGCTGCGTTCGGAGTCGTGGCTGCTGGCGCCGCGGTCGGTGTGCTCGCCGAGCGGGCTTTGGTGCGCAGATCGGCACTCTCGGCGGATGACGAGCCGCAACTGGGTGCGCTGCGCGGTGAGGTGCGCGAGATCCTGACCCCGGACGGTACCGCTCTTCACGTGGAAGTAGACGAGCCCGAAGACTTGGACAGTAGTGACGTCACCATCATTTTCTGCCACGGGTACGCCCTGACCCATGACTCGTGGCATTACCAGCGCGAACATCTTCGGGGCTCAGCCCGGCTTGTCTTTTACGACCAGCGCAGTCACGGACGTTCGCAGAAGGCCTCGGATGCCTCCCACCACATTGATCAGCTGGGCCGCGATCTGGCAGCGGTTATCGACGCAATCGCACCCAGCGGCCCCATCGTTCTCGTCGGCCATTCCATGGGGGGAATGTCGGTCATGGCGTATGCCGATCAGAATCCGGAGGCCTTTGGCTCTCGCATTCGTGGCGTCGCCCTGGTCGCCACGACGGCGGGAAACGTGCAAGCGAACTCGCTCGGGCTCCCCGGTCCGTTGGGCAAGATCGTGCACTCGTGGACACCACCCATCACGCAGTTCCTGGCCGAACGAGAGCACTGGGTCGACGGTTGGTCAGACAGCGATCTGGGGCTACTCATCACGCGGCTGTATTCCTTCGGTTCGCCGACGTCCGATCACGCTGGCCGATTCGTGGCTCAGATGCTGGCCAATACCTCGCTGGAAGTCGTCGCGGATTTCCTTCCCGCTCTGCATGTGCACGACAAGCACGATGCGTTGCCGGTCTTTCAGAAGGCCGAGTTGTTGGTGATCGTCGGGTCGGCTGATCGCCTGACGCCACCGGAACTGAGCGAGGAAATCGTCGAAGCAGTACCGGGAGCCGAGTTCGCAGTTCTGGGAGAGAGCGGCCACATGGTGATGCTTGAGCGACCCGCAGAAGTGAACGACCTTCTCGACGGCTTGATCGCGCGAGTACGCCGAGACTTGGTGAGCAGGCAAGGGGTCGCATGACGGCATCGGTTGATGGACGCGATGTGTTGCTAGATAGCCCTTCTCCCGACGTCACCCGTGCCATCGGTGAAGCGTTCGGGCAAGTTCTTCGACCGGGAGACACCGTCGTGCTGGAAGGCGACCTCGGTGCCGGAAAGACGACGTTCACGCAAGGCCTTGCGCGAGGAATGGGTATCGGTGGCGTCGTGACAAGTCCGACATTCGTCCTGGCGCGGGAGTTGGGTCGAGAAGAAGGGTTGGTTCCTCTCACGCACGTCGATGCCTACCGGTTGACGTCTCTTGGTGAATGGGATGACCTGGATGTCGACCTCGAGAACTCGGTCGTGGTGATCGAATGGGGCGAGCGAATCGAAGATGCCCTTCCGTTGGATCGGGTACACGTCAGGTTGACGGAAACCGCTGATGCACGCGCAGTGCGGATCTGGGCGCCGGATGGTTCCCAGCGTCGCTTGTTTGACGCGATACGCGCGGCGGTGACGTGACCATGCGAGTGTGCGCGATCGACACATCAGGGCCCGCAACGTCTATTGGTTTCGCAGACCCGCACGGCCCCGGACCTGTGGTCACCATTGAGGGAGCGCGCAGGCATGCAGAGGTGATCGACGAGGTCTTCGCACGAGCCTTGTCGGCAGCATCGGGAGAGGCGCCCCAGGCAGTGTGTGTCGGTGTAGGCCCCGGCCCCTACTCGGGCCTTCGAGTCGGCGTCGCGTTCGGTGTTGGGCTGGCGCGCGCGTGGTCGGTGCCGGTCGTCGGCATGTGTTCACTCGATGCCATCGCCTGGGAGATCGCTGAAGTGTCCGCGCCCGGTGGGTCGGGGGGTGACGACCGCGACACGAGTCGCGACGGCATTTCGGATCCGGACGGTGAATTCGTCGTGACGGCGGACGCGAAGCGCCAGGAGATGTATTGGGCGCGCTACGACGGGAAGGGAAATCGGGTGGAAGGGCCGCAGGTCACGCGTCGCGACGATGCGAACTTCACCGTCCCTACCGTCGACGGCATGAAGCCGGACCCTGGACTAATGGCTCACTGCGCGGCGTTGCTCCTGGCCGCGGGTGACGGACCCGTCCCAGTGCCCCAGGAGTGGGGTCCGCATGGATCGGACGGCTCGGCGGTGGGTGTGCCCGCAGGAGCGCTCCTGGCCCCACGACCGCTGTATTTGCGGGCACCGGACGTCACGCTGTCACCTCGCCTATCGCCGGGTGGGTCGTCATGACGGGTGAGCGGATTCGTGCGATGCGGTGGTGGGACATCCCGCAGGTGCATGACATCGAAGTTGAATGTTTCCCGGATGACGCGTGGAGCATCGATCAATTCTGGCGGGAACTGGCCGGTTCCACTCGCGAGTACCTCGTTGCGGTCGATGAGGATCACGCGGTGGTCGGTTATGCAGGAATTTTTGTGCTGGCACCCGACAGCGATCTACAGACGGTGGCCGTTCGACCAGATCAACGGGGGCGAAGGATCGGCCGCGAACTGCTCGACGCATGTGTGCAGGTGGCCAAGCGCCGGGATGCCACCTCGATGATGTTGGAGGTCCGATCTACCAACGAGGATGCGATCGGCATGTATGAAGGGCTCGGGTTTCACTCCATCGCCACTCGATCGCGCTACTACCCCGACGGTGGGGACGCCGTCATCATGCGACTACGACCCCTGGAGGTGTCGCAATGACGTCCCCCCGCGGTCCGGTGGTTCTGGGTGTCGAAACATCGTGCGATGAAACCGGAATAGGAATCGTCATCGGTGACCAACTGTGCGCAAATGTGATCGCTTCGAGTATCGACGAGCAGGCACGTTTCGGTGGAGTTGTTCCGGAGGTGGCAAGTCGGGCGCACGTGGATGCATGGGGGCCCGCGCTGGACGCTGCCCTTGCGGAGGCCGGAATCCGGGTAACAGATATCGATGCGGTCGCGGTTACAGCGGGACCTGGACTCGTGGGAGCCCTCTTGGTCGGAGTCGCAGCCGCCAAAGGTCTAGCCGCTGGTATCGGCGTGGATCTCTACGGGGTGAATCATCTTGCGGCCCACATCGCGGTGGACGAGATGGAGCACGGGGAGTTGCCGGATCCAGTCATTGCACTGTTGGTCTCGGGCGGTCATTCATCGCTCGTCCTGATGGAAGGTGACGACATTGAGCCGCTGGGGCAAACGCTGGACGATGCCGCGGGCGAAGCATTCGACAAAGTGGCACGTCTTCTCGGTCTGCCATTCCCGGGTGGCCCTCACATCGATAGAGCCGCCAGCCAAGGCGATACCCAGGCGTACGAACTTCCGCGAGCACTGATGCACGACCCCGAACACCCCTTCGATTTCTCCTTCTCCGGGTTGAAGACGGCGGTGGCACGCCTGTGCGCGAGCCTCGGAGAACAAGGGCGTGCTCGACACGTCAACGACGTAGCTGCCAGCTTCCAAGAAGCTGTGGCCGATGTGCTGACGAGGAAGACGGTCGAGGCATGTCGGGCCCGCGGTGTCGATCACATCGTCCTCGGAGGTGGGGTCGCGGCGAATTCGCGATTGCGAGCCCTGATGGAGCATCGGGCCCAGAAGGTAGGCTACGAACTTCGCGTGCCTAGCCCGTCCTTATGTACGGACAACGGAGCGATGGTTGCCGCGTTGGGCGCCAGGTTGATTCGGCAAGGGGTGCGCGCCTCGTCGCAAGGCTTTCCGGCGACATCTCACATGCCCGTCACGTCCGTTGCCTTCGGATGATGCAATCGAGCCTGTCAAAGAACTCGCTCAACGAGAAGAGCGTCGTTGAGTCCGCCGGGCACAACGACGGCGTACCGGTTGCCGTCGGGTAGTCCAATGCTCTCGCGCAGATCGGAGAGCGAACGGCGTGACTCTCGACACTTGATGGCGACCGCATCGATGCCGTGAGCGCGCGCGGCGTTCGCGACCTGTGTGACCGGTACCGACTCGAGCAGTCGGTACCAGCGGACTCCTTCGATAGTCGGTTGGGCACTGGTAATCCAATGACTGTCCGGGTGGACCACGTGGGCGGTGGTGCCGCACAGTGCTGCCAGCGAGTAACGGAAAACCGAGTGGGGCTCTCCCAGGTAGTCCTCGAGCGGACCTGCTGGCGGCGCAGATGACGGAGGTGATGACGAATGTGATGGCGCGTGCGGCACGTCAGCGGCGAAGGTGATCTCTGAGTCGGAGACGTTGGAGAGAAGCGTTGCCTGATGAGTGGCGAGAAAGGCCGGCGGCGCCGTGGAATACACAGAGCACTCAACAATGTGGTCCCTCACGCCGAGCCACTCGCACGCCCACGCAGCGGAGGGGATGAAAGAGCCCGGGGCTTTCGCCGCAACGAAATCGAAGTGCGAGCGCAGCGAGTCAACGAAGGACCACGGAGGAGACCAGCGTTCTGGGTCCCGTTCCGGGCGAGCGCGGGACCCGTCGATAGGTCGGGTGCTTCCCCGTCGTGAGGGGTCGACAAAAACGGCAATGGGAGTGGGCAACTGCTGGGCAAGAGACCCGAGGAGATCTGGTTCAGTAGCGTCGGCATTGATGACGCTGGCAGGGGCGTCGACGTCCGACAGGGTTGCGGTCAGATTGGCGGCGCAGACTTCTGAGGTCACCGGATCCTTCTCAACGGCGACTACGTGCATGCCACGGCGAGCGAAGGCGTGGGAGTCCACGCCGATTCCAGCCGTCGCATCGACCACGCTGCGAATACCGGCCGCTGCCAGCAGGCTTGCCCGACGGAGAGCAACCTGTGGCCGGCTGGCTTGCTCGAGGCCGACGGGCGTGGTCATCCACAAGCCGGTCGCGTCGATAAGACCCCTGTCCGCTCCAGCGAGGAGCAGCTGCTGCTGGGTGACCAGGGCCGAGCACACGCTGGGGTCGAGATCGGGGTACTTGCTGCGAAGGGTGCTCACGGCGGCGAGCGGGTCCAGCGTGGGCAGGGACAGAGCCGATGTGAGGAGGGCGTGACGCTCGGGCAGCGGCGTGCGGGCCAATTGGACCAGTCCCGAGACAACCTGGTCGTCCTCCACGAGGCGATCCTGACAGCCGACGCGTTTGGCACTCGAATTGACAGAGTGCTAACTCACGCGTAATCTTCAGGTTGGCACTCTCGCCCTGAGACTGCCAACTGTCCTAGCCGTTACCGCCCGCAAGGGCGGCCGCCGACTCATCCGGAGGATGCAACTGTGTCGGTTTCCATCAAGCCACTTGAGGACCGGATTCTGGTCCAGACCCTCGACGCCGAGCAGACAACTGCCTCGGGTCTTGTCATTCCCGATACCGCCAAGGAAAAGCCCCAAGAGGGCAAGGTCCTAGCCGTGGGCCCGGGCCGCTTCGACGAGGATGGGGACAAGCGTGTCCCACTCGACATCAGCGTTGGTGACGTCGTCATCTATAGCAAGTACGGCGGCACCGAGGTGAAGTACAACAACGAGGACTACTTGATCCTCTCCGCTCGCGACGTCCTCGCGATCGTGGAGAAGTAGTCCCGATTCACTGTTGTCTCACCCGGACATCAGCATGTCGTGAGCCCCGGACCCCATACGGGGCTGGGGCTCACGTCTTGTCCGCGCCGACAATCACACCGGAACACCCACGTTCCGCTCGAACTGACCGCTAGCCCCCTGATTAGCCCGCCACTCAACCCACGAAGCAAGGAACAACATGGCCAAGATTCTTGAATTCGACGAGGACGCCCGCCGCAGCCTTGAACGCGGCGTCGATGCACTCGCTGACGCCGTCCGCGTGACGTTGGGCCCCAAGGGCCGCAACGTCGTCATCGACAAGAAGTGGGGAGCCCCCACGATCACGAACGATGGTGTCACCATCGCTCGGGAAATCGAGATGGAAGACCCCTACGAGAACCTCGGGGCTCAGCTCGCCAAAGAGGTCGCCACGAAGACAAACGACATCGCTGGTGACGGGACGACCACGGCGACGGTCCTCGCTCAGGCCATGGTGCACGACGGGCTCAAGCAGGTGACCGCTGGCGCCAATCCGATGTCACTCAAGCGCGGGATTGATCAGGCGGTAGCCGCTGTCACCGGAAAGCTGGTCGACATGTCCCGCGAAGTCAACGGCAAGGAAGAGATCGCACACGTGGCGACCATTTCCAGTCAAGACTCCGAGATCGGCGGCATGATCGCCGATGCGTTCGACAAAGTGGGCAAAGACGGGGTCATCTCCGTCGAGGAGTCCAGCACGACGGCAATGGAAATGGACTTTACCGAGGGAATGCAGTTCGACAAGGGCTACATCTCTCCCTACTTCGTGACCGACGCCGATCGCATGGAGGCCGTCCTCGAAGACGCGCGCATTCTGCTAGTGCAGGGCAAAATTGCCGCCGTCAACGAGATCCTGCCGCTACTGGAGAAGGTGGTCGAGGCCGGCAAGCCTTTGTTGATCATCGCTGAAGACGTGGAGGGTGAAGCACTGTCCACTCTGGTCGTCAACCGGATCCGCGGCACGTTTACCTCCTGCGCGGTGAAGGCTCCAGCCTTCGGCGATCGCCGCAAGGCGATCTTGCAGGACATCGCGATCTTGACCGGAGCTCAGGTGGTTTCCCCGGAGGTCGGATTGAAGCTCGATCAAGTTGGTCTCGACGTGTTGGGCTCCGCTCGTCGCATCGTGGTGACGAAGGACAACACAACTATCGTCGACGGTGGTGGCGACTCCGGCGCGGTGGAAGATCGCGTTTCCCAGATCAAGCGCGAGATCGACGCGTCCGATTCAGATTGGGATCGCGAGAAGTTGCAAGAGCGGCTCGCGAAACTTGCCGGTGGTGTCGTTGTCATCCGTGTCGGAGGCCACACCGAGGTGGAGTTGAAGGAGAAGAAGCATCGCATCGAAGACGCAGTTTCGGCTACCCGCGCTGCGATCGAAGAAGGCATTGTCTCCGGTGGAGGAACCGCGCTGGTTCAAGCAGCGTCGGTTCTCGAAGGCGACCTCGGGCTGACAGACGATGAAGCAACCGGTGTTGGCGTTGTCCGCCGCGCAGCGGCCGAGCCCCTGCGATGGATTGCCGAGAACGCAGGGGAGCGGGGCTACGTCGTCGTTTCGAAGGTCGCGGAGATGGCGCCTGGCCACGGTCTGAATGCTTCGTCCGGTGAGTACGGAGATCTGATCGCTGCCGGAGTCATCGATCCGGTCAAGGTCACTCGGTCAGCGCTTGAGAATGCCGCATCGATCGCCGCGATGCTGCTGACCACCGAGGCCCTCGTCGTCGAGAAGCCGGAAGAGGAAGAAGACGAGGCCGGTCACGGTCACGCGCACCACGGTCACGCGCACTAGACGCTACGCAATCAACCAACAACGAAGGGCGCCGGTAAACCGGCGCCCTTCGTTGTGTGAGGAGGGTTGCGTGAATAGACGTGTGTCAGACAGCTTGGGGGAGACGACGACGACCGGCATAAATGGCGTCGCGGTCATCTTCGGAGAGACCGCCCCAGACGCCGTATGGCTCGCGAACGGCGAGGGCGTGGGCGGCGCATTGCATCATGACGGGGCAGGACGCGCAGATCGCCTTGGCGGCGGACTCTCGCGCCGCGCGGGCGGGGCCACGCTCACCTTCCGGGTGGAAGAAGATGCCTGGATCCTCTCCCCGGCAGGAGCCTTCGAGCTGCCAATCCCAAATGTCGGCATTGGGCCCTGGAAGCCTGGAAACGTCGGCCATGTCTTACCTCCCTAATCAGGCGTGAAACGATATCAATCGCTTCATGCCTTAGTCAAGTAGCGTAGTTGAATAATTTAGGAAGCGTTTTTAGGTGGTTATATGACCAATTTTGTGGTGATTTATACCTGCAGATGCGAAACGCGCCAACACCTCGGAGAATAAGGCCGTGGTCAGCGAACTTCGTTCCAGTCAAGAAGCTGATCAGGAGAGATCCACGTCACCCGGTCTGACGGTCGCCGCGGTAGCCCGCCGGCTGGGAGTCGCTCCCGCCACCTTGCGGACATGGGATCGCAGATACGGACTCGGCCCAAGCGAGCATCGGGCCGGTTCCCATCGCCGCTACTCAGCTGTAGATCTCACGCGTCTGGAGCACATGCGCCGCCTGGTTCTCGCGGGCCTACCTCCCGGTGACGCAGCCCGAGAGGCGCTTGTCCTCGACGTCGACCCCTCGGCGCTTGCTTCGGTGACTGACCTCGCGATGGCGTCCTCGCCCGCCGTCGCATCCACCGAGCCAACTTCCGATCCCGCCGCCCTTCGCAGCGGCGGCGGTCAGGTGATTCCTCTTCCCGGCGGCACGCCGGCATCGCGCGGCCTCGCGCGTGCGGCCCTCGCGCTCGACGGGTACGCCTGCCAGCAGATCATGCGAGACACCATTGAGAGGCGGGGTGTCATCTGGAGTTGGGATCACCTGTTGGTGCCGGTCCTTACCGGAGTTGGCCAGCGCTGGGAAACCTCTGGCGGGAGTATCGACGTCGAGCACATCCTCAGCGATTCCGTGCATGCGGTCCTCGCCGAGCGCGCTCGTGAACTGAAGGAGCCGCAAAACGCCCGACTCGTGTTGCTCGCTGGCGCGGATGAGGAAACCCACTTCCTGCCTTTGTGGGCTGTTGCCGCCGGTTTGGCCGAACGACGAATCGGATGCCGAATGCTCGGAGCCCGCGTGCCCCAGATAACGCTGATGCAGTCCGTTCGCCGAACCGGGCCGGCGGCCGTCTTCGTCTGGGCCCAAATCCCCGGGTCAGCGCAGACACAGACACTGGCGGACCTCACCGCGCTGCGTCCTGCTCCAACTGTGGTGGCGGGAGGCCCCGGCTGGAGTGGCACCACGCCACCGGGAGTGAGTCGGACCACTGATCTCACCGAGACCGTGACGCGTTTAGCTCGCGCCTTGGGAATGTGAGTAGCCTGAGGCCGTGAAGAGCGCGGCTGACGAGGGCAAGTTCGCCCTGCGCGGACTGACTTTCGACGACGTCCTGCTGCTCCCGGGAGAATCCGCGATCGTCCCCGGTGACGTCGACACGGCCAGCCACGTGACTCGGAACATCGCCGTGCGCCTGCCGTTGGTATCCAGCGCCATGGACACCGTCACGGAGGCACGAATGGCCATCGCGATGGCGCGGCAAGGTGGAGTGGGTGTGCTCCATCGGAACCTTCCGATCGAGGAGCAAGCCAACCAGGTCGATCGCGTGAAGCGTTCCGAAGCAGGGATGGTCGGAAATCCCATCACCTGTGGGCCGGAGGACACGCTTGCCGATGTCGATGCCCTGTGCGCGAAATACCGGATTTCCGGAGTGCCCGTCGTAGACGCCTCCGGAACCCTTCTCGGAATCGTGACCAATCGTGACATGCGTTTCGAAGAGGACATGTCGATCACCGCGCGCGAGGCAATGACGGGCATGCCGTTGGTGACGGCTTCGGTGGGTATCGACCCGGAAGAGGCACTCGCGTTGCTTGCCCGGCACAAGGTGGAGAAGCTCCCCATTGTCGACGGCGACAACAAGCTTCAGGGGCTGTTCACTGTTAAAGACTTCGTCAAGACCGACAAGTATCCGCATGCCACGAAAGACGTCGACGGTCGTTTGGTGGTGGGTGCGGCAATCGGTGTCGGTGAGGACGCCGAGAAGCGGGCCGACGCACTGATTTCCGCGGGCGTTGATTTTCTTGTCGTGGACACTGCGCACGGGCATTCGCATGCGGTTCTGGAGATGGTTCGACGGTTGAAGCAGGACTCTCACGTCGACATCGTCGGCGGCAACGTGGCAACGTACGAGGGCGCGCAGGCGCTCGTCGATGCGGGTGCCGACGGGGTCAAAGTTGGCGTGGGTCCCGGATCCATCTGCACGACACGGGTGGTCGCCGGTGTTGGAGTCCCACAGATCACAGCGATCAACGAGGCATATCGCGCCTGCGCTCCGGCTGGAGTTCCCGTGATCGGAGACGGCGGCATCCAGTACTCGGGCGACATCGCCAAGGCGATCGTCGCCGGTGCCGGCACGGTGATGCTCGGATCGTTGCTCGCCGGGTGCGAAGAAGCACCGGGCGAAGTGGTCTTCGTGAATGGCAAGCAGTTCAAGTCTTACCGCGGGATGGGTTCGTTGGCCGCGATGCAATCGCGCGGACAGGCGCGGTCCTACAGCAAAGACCGCTACTTCCAGGATGACGTTCTCAGCGATGACAAATTGGTTCCCGAAGGCATCGAGGGAATGGTTGCCTATCGAGGACCGCTGGCGGCGGTTGCTCATCAACTCGTGGGAGGTCTGCGTGCCGCCATGGGATACGCCGGAACCGCAACGATGCCGGAATTGATCTCGCGGGGTCGCTTCGTGCAGATCACAGCGGCTGGGTTGCGTGAATCCCATCCACACGACGTGCAGATGATGCTCGAGGCCCCCAACTACACGGGGCGATAACCATGGCCGATGTACTCATCGGCGGCTCGAAAGCCGCCGCCCGCTCGTATTCGTTCGATCAAGTGGCGATTGCCCCGAGTCGGCGGACCCGCAATCCCGAGGACGTGTCTACCGCGTGGAACATCGACGCCTACTCGTTCGAAACCCCTCTTCTCGCAGCCCCCATGGACTCCGTCGTGTCTCCCACCAGTGCAATCGAGCTCGCACGGTGCGGGGCCCTCGCGTCCTTGAACATCGAGGGCCTGTGGTCTCGCTATGAAGATCCCGAGCCACTGCTGGCGAGAATTGCCACCGAGGACCCAGCGGCGGTCACGCCCTACCTCCAGCGCGTGTACTCCGAACACGACGTGCAACCCGAACTCATTACACGTCGCATCGGGGAGATGAAGGCGGCCGGCATCACGGTGTCGGTGGCGGTATCTCCGCAACGGACGACCGAACTAGCACCGTTGGCGGCCGGTGCTGGCGCCGACATCGTCGTCATCCGTGGAACAACGGTGTCCGCCGAGCACGTGAACTCAGATGGGAACGAGCTGAATCTGAAGGAGTTCATTCACGATCTCGACGTCCCGGTCATCGTCGGTGGATGCAGTACCCGGCAGGCGGCGTTGCACCTGATGCGGACGGGTGCGGCGGGTGTCCTCGTTGGATTCGGTGGAGGAGCGAGTCACACCACCGCTGACGTCATTGGTGTGCGAGTGCCCATGGCAACGGCTGTCGCGGAGGTCGCGGCTGCGCGACGCGACTACCTCGACGAGTCTGGGGGTCGCTACGTCCACGTGATCGCCGACGGATCTATGGGGTCGAGCGGAGATGTTGTGAAGGCGTTCGCTTGTGGCGCTGATGCTGCGATGGTCGGGTCGGTTTTTGCGCGGGCGACAGATGCCCCGGGTCGCGGAGCTCATTGGGGGGCGGAAGCCTGGCATAGGAAACTTCCGCGGGGAGAGCGTCACTTGATGGATCAGGTGGGAACCTTCGACGAGATCATGCGCGGACCGTCCACTCGAGCCGACGGTTCGGTCAACATCGTGGGTGCCCTGCGAAAGGCGATGGCGACGACTGGGTACTCCGATCTAAAAGAGTTTCAGCGCGTTGACATGGTCGTCAGCTCGTAGGGGCCGTCGTGGATTCGGATCGACTCCTTTCGTCTTTGCTTGCCTCGGGGCACACGACAGACATCATCGAGCCCTTCACCGGCGCCACCTTGTACTCGCTCCCGACAAGCACCGAGGACGACATCGATGCCGTCTTTGACGAGGCCCGCCGAGCCCAGAAGATGTGGGCGGATACCCCTGTGGCGGTGCGCAGCGCGATCATGCTGCGATTTCACGATGCCCTGCTGGACGAGCGTCAAGCCGTTTTGGATCTGGTGCAACGAGAGACGGGCAAGGCCCGGAAAGACGCGAATGAAGAAGTCCTCGACGTATGCATCACTGCTCGGCACTACGCCCGAGATGCCCGACGGCTCCTTCGGCCGCGCCGACGACTCGGCGCACTTCCCGGCCTTGTGGGAGTCGTCGAGCGCCGGATTCCCTTCGGTGTCGTAGGGGTTATCGCCCCGTGGAACTACCCGCTCACGCTTGCGATCAGCGATGCGATACCCGCGATGATGGCGGGAAATTGCGTCGTAGTGAAGCCTGACGTGCAAACAACACTCTCAGCGCTATGGATCGCCGACCTACTGCAGCGAGCCGGCCTTCCTCCTGGGGTGTTCACCGTGGTGGCGGGAGAGGGATCGGTTGTGGGTCCGCTGGTCATCGATCGATCCGACTATGTGATGTTCACCGGATCGACGGCGGTGGGCCGACGTGTGGCCGCTCGATGCGGGGAGTTGCTCATTGGATGTTCCATGGAGCTCGGCGGAAAGAACGCGATGATCGTTCGAGGCGACGCCGACATCGCGGCAGCGGCGGCGCTAGCCTGTCGGGCGAGCTTCTCCAACTCGGGGCAACTGTGCATCTCGATGGAGCGGATCTACGTGGATCAATCCATTGTCGATGAGTTCCTCGATG
>Ga0181588_10002136_pt1 | contig 17219 bp, 14 predicted proteins | sample 071ome_26_FD_148607 | JGI IMG/M metagenome (GOLD analysis project Ga0181588, IMG submission 148607) | Coastal salt marsh microbial communities from the Groves Creek Marsh, Skidaway Island, Georgia - 071409BT metaG (spades assembly) | ecosystem: Environmental > Aquatic > Marine > Intertidal zone...
GACTGGGAACAATGATCCCGCACCCCCACCCCGCATCCCAATGAACGTCGAACTACGCAAGTCATTCCAATTCGAAGCCGCACACCTGCTGCCTCACCTGCCGGAAGACCACAAGTGCCGCCGCCTGCACGGCCACAGCTTCAGCGCCGAGATCGTGGTCGAAGGCGACTGCGACGAGAAGCTGGGCTGGTTGATCGACTACGCGGAAATTTCCAAGGCCTTCAAACCCCACTGGGAGCAACTGGACCACCATTACCTCAATGAAATCCCCGGTCTCGAAAACCCCACCAGCGAGAACATCGCCAAATGGATCTGGGACAAGCTGAAACCCGGACTTCCCATCCTCAAGGAGATTGTCGTCGCCGAAACCTGCACCGCCAAGTGCGTCTACCGCGGTTAGAATCCCAGCGGATTCCGGGATCAAGCCCGCGCCGCCACGTTGGCAATGCCCGCCTCGTCCAGCCGGAACAACTGCCACTCCGCCTTCATCTCGGCGCCAAGGGCCTGGTAGAAGCGGATCGCCCGCTCGTTCCAATCGAGAGCCACCCATTCGAAACGACCGCAGTTGCGCTCCTTGGCGATCCCTGCCAAATGGACCAGCAACTTCTTCCCGATGCCCAAACCGCGATGCTCCGGCTTCACGAACAAATCCTCCAGATACAGCCCCCGCCGGCCGACGAAGGTGGAGAAATTGTGAAAAAAGATGGCGAAGGCCGCCGGCTCCTCGCCGAGAAATGCCAGCAAGCACTCCGCGCAGGCTTGCGGGCCGAACAGGGACTCGTGCAGCGCCGCCTCGGTGGCGACCACCTCATGGGCCAGCTTCTCGTAGTCGGCAATGCCCCGGATGAACTCCAGGATCAACGGCACATCCGCCGGCGTCGTCGCCCGAATCTGGACGTCCCCGTTCACTTTGCGTTCTTGTAGCGCTCCAAGGTCTTCTGCAGGCCCAGCTTCTCCAGCGGATTGCCCTCAAGCTCGACCGCTTTCGCCTGCATCTCTATCGCCTTCTCCTTCTTGCCGGTGTCGAACAGGGCGCGCGCGTAGGTGTCCACAATGGCGGCATCCTTGCCCTCGGATCCTTTATACGCCAGCTCCGCCGCCTTCATGGCGACCTCAAGGTGGCGGGTCAGCACGCGCTCGTCGGTCAGGATCAGCCAGGCAACCTGGTTCAAGGTCGTGGGATCGTTCTTCAAATCGCCCACCAACCCCAGCCCCAGGGACTTCAATTCCTCCGAGTCGCGCCCTTGCGTCACCCCGCCGAAATAGACGCCCAGGTTCTCCTTCGCCGCCTCCACCTTCGCGGCTGACTCAGCGGACCACGTGCCATCGAGCACGCCCTTGATCACCGCTTCCAATCCCCCCATGGGATGGCCGTGCCAGACGATGCGGCTCTCTTTGTCCACGACGAAGGCATGGGGAATCCCCCGCACACCAAAGGCCGTCATGTAGGCAAAGGACGTCGCGCCGTCCGCGTCCGCCGCCACTGTATAATCCATGCGGCTGCCCATCCGCTCAACGAAACGCTCCACGGTTCCCGGCGCTTCATCGCTGACGCCGATGAACTGAACGCCCTTGGCCGCATACTTGTTCTGCAATTCCGTCAGATGGGGAATGGTCGTCCGGCACGGACCGCACCAAGTCGCCCAAAATTCCACAACCCGGACCAGCCCCTTGTCATTCTTCTCCAGATCGACCGGTCCGCCCTTGACCCACTTCGCAATGGTCAACTTCGGCGCCTTCATCCCCAACTCCGCAGCGGGCAGGGAAGCGGCCAAGGCCGCCAACCCAATCAGCAAGGCCGCCGCGCGCCCCAGCGCCCGGGGCCGGCGTTTCCAATCCAAATTCATCTTCATACTCAAAGGATAGCGAGGTTTGCCCAACGGACAATTGCCCGGAGTCTCGTATCAATTCCCCCTCCAATCAATGCCCTTCTTGCCATCGGCGCCGGCGGGGGGTCGATTGTGAACGGGTGGCGCCATGCCAAGGCCCAAAGGGACGAAAAGAGGTCTTCCTGCTCACAGGGCTGTCTATGGCTCGCCTGCAGCGCTTTCCCTTCGCCGCTTTCCCCCCTGCAGGGTGTCGAAGTGGGCTCGCCCCACCGCCTTTTCGATTCGCTGTCGCGCGCTTCAGCGCCTTTCATTCCATGCCCGAGCCACCCACGACTCCGCTGCCAACAGCGCTCCTTTATTGCCGGATGGCTCGTACAGCCGGTGGGGAGAGACTCCGTCGAGCCCATATCAACGTCCCGAAGGGACGAGTCAGCACGTTTCCCTCGCCACCCTCGTTTAATCGCACGCCGGCGGCGGCGTGACACACACTGTCGCCTCCGTATCTCCGGATTCTCTTATTTCGCCTTCTTCCGAGGAAACCGCGCCTGGGGCGCGCCCCCCAATACTATTGGCCGCCAGGACTCCAAAGGTCGATCAATGGCCGCGGTGCGGATACCCACCGGCCTCCATCCCAGATCGCAGCCCGTCGCCCCTCGCCAATCCGCGCCGCAACGCCCGCCGAACGCAGCGCCGCGACATAAAGCCATTCCCAATCCCGCGTATTCGCAAGCCCCCTTTCCCAAGCCGAACCAAGGCTATCCGTGTCCGCCTCGCCAGGATGGATACCCACTCGAGCGCGCAGGTGACGCACGACGATGCGCGCGGCTTCCCCGGGGTCCGTTTCCTGGCGAACGCACGGGTAGAAATGCTCCCAAAGCGGACGTCGCCAATCAATCGCGCGAGGCTCGCTTTCCCCGATCAAGGGCGAGACGATGTAGCGCGACCAGATCTCCCGGTCCAACGCCCCTCCATAAAGGAACGGCCCCCGGTAGTTGGCCAACTCGGCATGCTCAAGCAGATTCCCAAACCGGGTCGAAGCGAAATCGGCCCGCGCGGCAATTTCCCGAAAATCATCCCTGGCCCCGGGGGATGGCAATAGCCGGGCAACCAAGTCCGGCGACACCAAGCGCGCGTTGAGCGCGGGCGCGGACAAATGCACAACCGAAACCGCCGTCGCCAGTCCCGCCGCGCACCAAGCCGCGCGGCACAACCGCCGATCCACCACAGAGCATTCTCCCGCTTTCACCTGGTGTTGCGACCAAAAACGCCGCGCCAAACCGGCCGCAGAAACAACGAGTGCGATGGCTGTAGCGCCCCACGGGAATCGACGCCGCTCAGGTTCGTCCTGCTCCTCCGGAGACGACCCGGCCAACGCCCCGGCGACATACTCACCGACAACTCTCAGGACCACCTCCCTTTCCGGACGGAAACCATGCTCCTGACCCGACAGGATCTTCGTTTCCACCGGAACGCCGCGCGACTTCAACAGCGCGCCCAGGACTTCGCAATCCGCCGCCGGAAAGACCCGGTCTTCCTCCCCATGCACCAGGAGGGTCGGACAACTGAAGGAGCCTGCGGACGCCAACACATCGCCATCCCGCGCGGCAAGCCCATCCACGAGCCCACCCCCGATCCGCACGTAAAGGCGCGGCTGGCGCTCCGGGCGGCGCAGCAAAAAGCTCAGTGACTTCTGGGCTCCAAGACTGCTGCCCACCCAGGCAGTGGTCTCCCCGCAAAACCACGCCTGATCTTCCAACCAGGCCAGAAGACCCTCGAACTCAGCCTCGAAAGCGCCGGTTTCAGACTGGTCGTAGTCAAGCGACACCGCGTTGAAACCCAACTCAGCAAACGCCCGCAAGGTCGGACCATCCTTCACAACGTTTCCCCTCGAACCGTGCAGGTAGACAATCGTCGGGCGGGTCCCGACCGGCTTCGGAAGCAACGCCACGCCTTCTGCCCGCATCGGGCCTGAATCCGGCGCCTTGAACCGAACCCGACAATGTGGGTCCCGAACATCAGCCCAGACGAGAAGACAGACGAACCCCGCCGCTCCGACCAAGGCCAACCGCTTCGACGGAAGGACGAATGCGCGCGAGCCCGCTCCCGAGAGGCTGACGATCGCCAGCAGGACCCAGAACGGCGTTCCCAAAGCCAGATGGAACAGCCCATCGTCGAACCAGAATCCGGTCAACAGGACGATGACCGCGGAGACTGCAATCCACGCTTCCACTGAATCACCGTCGGCTCGCCGGCGCCCAAGCAGGAGAACCAACACTGCAAGAAAAGCAACCAGGGCGGGAAGCCCCAACATCGCCCCCAGAGACAGGAAGTCGTTCAAGGTGATGGCCGCCGGTTCGGCGATCCGCGGACGCGAGTAAAAGGCTCCATACTGATCGCGCAGCGAGCCCCAACCATGCCCGGCAACCGGACGATCCGACATCATCCGCAGTGCGCCCTCATAGGCCGCCACGCGATTCCGCCACGAGAAGTCGTTCACGTTCGCCACCGAGAGAACCCGCCGGACCGCCGGAACCTCGCTGTGCCGAAACGTCCAGAACACAATAATGAAAAAGGAAACAAGAATCGTCGCATACGCCGCACGGTTTCGGTGAAGGCCGCCCACAATGGCCGCAAACGTCGACGGCGGGAGCGCGGACATCCCTGTCCGCTCGTCGAAACGGCACAACGAACCGCGCGAATCATGATGCCCTCGCTCCCTGCCCGCTTTCCACGCGCCCCAGAACCGCGCCATCAGGAGAAGAGAGCCAAGCGCGGAACCCAGCCACGCCCCGCGCGATAGACTCTGAAACAAGCCAAAACCGCACACGACACCGAGCCCCCACCACCACGCCAGGGCCGCACGTTTCCAAGGACGATGAGCGCCCAGTGCGACCGCTCCCCATCGCCCCATCGAGATCAAGAATCCCACGCCCATCAACAAACCGTATCGATTGGGATTCTCCCAGAGCCCGGTCCACCGCTCCCGCTCCCGGTAGTGATAGTCGAATGCGTGATCCGGCTGCCAAAGGGCAACCAACGCCAGAAACACCGCCAACGAGCTCAACGTCGCGCCGATCAACTGCGCACGGAAGCCGTCGCCCGCTTGATTCCCCAGAAAGCGGAACCCCATCCCCATCATCAGCCCGGTCAGCAGAACCAGGGCGGAACCTTCCGCAGCGACCGACTCCGGATCGCGCCAGTATTGGCAGCCCAGGACCGCCAGAAACACGGCTCCGACAATCGGAAGCGCGTAATCCGCATTTCGAGAAGGAGGATCCGAGACGCAGCCCCGTCGAGCCCGCCCCGCGCGCAGCGGCAACCAAAGAAAAGTCAGGGCGTAGAACGTGAAGAACAACTGGAGAATCCACTGATTCTGATGGCTCTTGACCTCCCGGGGCGCGGCGTCCTGCAATTCAACGCCCCACGGAATCGACACCGGCATTTTCAACCACCATTCCATGCCCAGCACGACAATCCAGAACAGGAAACAGGCCAGAAAAAGAACGGCGCGACGTCGCTTCCTTCCCCAACGCGGAACCTCCCCCTTCACCTCAGCGCTCCGAGCCTCCATCAGTGGGAACGGATAAAGTCAATGGATGCGCTCACCCGATCAAGCACGTGTTCCGCGCTGGCAACGCCGTGCCCCATGCCGGGGTAGCTCCTGACATCCACCAGGGTCCAGTGATGACAGGCCTCGATCTCAAACTTTCGAACCTCCTCGTAGAACCGGTCGTTCTCACCGATCGTGATCAAGTAACGGGGATTCCTCCAAAGATCCTCATACAGTTCAAGATTCACCACAGGGCTGTGCAGGATCACCCCGCGCCAAAGCTCCGGGTAGTCGCGGATCAGGGGAATCATCACGCGTGTCCCGTAGCTCGTCCCCATGAGAAAGATGCGGTCGGGATCGATACTGGGATGGCGCGCCATGGTTTCATGGAGTTCCGCGATGTCTTCGGCCGCGCGATGAAAGTTGTCGGAGCTCGCCAGCCCCCAGCGGTTGGCGGAGACGTAGAAGATTCCGGCGTTGGCGATGGCCTGCGGCTCCGGACGCCAGCGGTTGCTGTTCGGTCCGTCAATCACCGCCGGATACTTGCGGCCCGGTTCGAATCCACGCGGCGGGATCAGGGTGTGAGGCAGCGGCCGCCGCCCCTTCAATTGCTGAACCTTGTTGTGCGGACGCAGAACCTTGGCGGCGACAAACGGCGCGTTGGTGGCCGCAACCAAATTGCCCAACTCGCGCCGAGGGATGTCATACTCCCAGACGCCATGGGGCTCGATCGCACGCGAGGCGAATGCCAGCAACCGTTCCTTCCCCGCGCCCACGCTGAAAGCCCGGATGAATCCCGCCTCGAACAGGTGCCGGTCCCCGGCATCCCCGTTCACATGCACCGTCAGAAAACTCTCGTTCGCCTCCGATCCCACATAGGCGTAGCCCTGCCCTCCCAGGATCCAACGACCTTTGTAGGTGTGCGTGTCGTTCAATGCACGGAGAACGCCGTGGGCATTGGCTCCGGGATCGAATCGATACACGACCCTCGGATACCGCCTTGGCGGCTCCGCCGGCGCGCAGAACAGGAACGCCGCCTGCTCGGCGCTGTAGTCCAACCACTGGTAGGTCATGTTGGTGAAGGAACTGAGCCGCGTCAGTTCGGCGGTTTCAACGTTCAACGAATGCAGGTTCATCCGATGCACAACCCCGACGCGATTCGTGTCCATCGCCACCAATCCAGGCTCCCCATGGAGTGGATCAACCGCGCAAATCTTCTCGTACTCCACCGCAAGCCGCCCCCCCTTTCCCTTGGCTCCAACCCGCCCCCTGAAGCAGGTCAACCCGTCATCGAAGAAGGCAAATGAATCGCTGTCCAACCAGACAAATCTCGTAATCGGCGGCAGATTGGTCGCCCGCAACGCCAACGCCCCGGTCCGCCCGTCGAACAGAAAGAGACTGGGGGTCGTTTCCAGACGATCCGGAATCTGCCCCGCCGCGAGAAGGCGGTCGCCGGGAGCCCAACCGAAGATGGAAAAATGCTTCATCTCATCGAGACGCAGATCCATGAGCCGGACGGGGTCTCTCCGATCCGACGTCTTGAGGAACAAGGTCCGCGCCTCGGCGGTCGTGCGGATGTAGGCCACGCGCCCGCCCGAGTGATCCCCCACCGGCGCATCGCGAAACTCGCCCACCATGCAGATCTCCGCAGTGCGTTCCCGGATGCGCCTCAACTCCAGAGCGTTCTCAACGGTCGTCCAGACACCGGCCGCCGTGAGGGCGACGATCACGAAGACCAAGCAAGCCTTACGCCGGGCCGCGACCACGCGGAGCGCTTGCCCGCCAAGACGACCAAGCCAGCCGACCAGTCGCTCCACGGAATCAGCGCGCGTTGCTCGCGCGTGCCCCCCATCTCCTGGAGCCACCCCATCTTCCGCAGACAAAGGATCGACCGACACGGACGCCTCCGCACTGGGAACCTCCAGGGAATCGCCGCAGCCGGGACATTTGATGAACCGGCCGGCCCAGGCGTCTCCGATGGACACCATCTGGCGACAGGTGCGTCCCGGACATTGGAAGCGGATGGCCACGGCGTGTTGACGTTCACTCCGGCGGGAAGCGACATTCAGGCGGGGACGTTGGTCTCAACGGTAGATTCTGTCCCGCGGTCGCCCGATCTCACCCGCATGCCGATCAGGCCAAGACTGCCAATCAACAAATAGGCCAGGATCCCCTTCATACCGTAGTCCACCATGCGCGGCGACACGGGCAGCGCGTCCGTAACCGTGCCCAGGCAACCGCAGGGTTTGGGCGCGTCCATCCACCAGATTGCCAGACGATACACCAGAAAGTTCGTCGCCATCCAGGCGGTGAGGGAAAGCTTCAGCCAGGAACTGCGCCCAAAGAACAGGTAGCCCGCCAACACGGCCTCGACCACGCCGACGCACGCAAGCAAATGGCGCGTCTTGAGTCCCAGCAGCGGATCGGCCAGGTCCAGAATCCGCGCGTCTCCCAGGGCGCTGACCAACTTGGCCAGCGCCGTCGCCACAAAGACGGCCCCCGCCGTCATGATGAAGCAAGTGATGTGTCTTTCTTGTTTTTCTTTCATGTTGTCTTCCTTGTTTGTCCGTCATTTCCCTCTCCCTTCCCTGTTCGACTCAGTCTCCCGCCACGATGGTCCACATGCCGAAATGGGTTTCCGGCGCATCGCTCACCTTGCCTTCCGGCCCCACGGTTGCCTCCGGTTCGAGTTGCTCGACATGCCCGTCCGCCATCAGGTAATTGATCCTTCCTCCATGGAGCGAGTCGCGCGGCAATACGGTTTCGTCCACGTGCCCCACGGTGGAGGAAACGGTCGAAAACTTGGCCCGACCCAACAGGTTCTCCGGATGGGCCTGCTCGGTGAACACGATCGTGGCCGCGCGATCCTGAAGCATGTCCAGGGTCACCGCCGGCAACGGAGCCGCGCCTTGCATCGACGCCAGCGCCCCATTGCCCCGCTTGCGGTAGGCCGACCAAAACAAGCCGACACCCGTTGAGTTGTATTCTGACGGAGGCCAGTTGGGACGGTTCATCCGGTGCGCGGGCATCGCATAGCTTCGACGCCCCGAAACCCTGGCCGGATCGACCGTCGGCGCCTCGATCGGATCTTCCGGGCAGCGCAACGCCACGCCGGCCGGGGGCGGCGGCGCGTTGTAGTCCCCTCCGCGCAAGACCACCCGCAAAGGCGTGGCGATCAACCGATCCCAGGTCGACGCCATTCCCCGCCGGGGTTGAATCGCCGCGTAAGGCAGCTTCTCCCGGTTGTCCGTCGAGTAGACGCTCAGCGCCGCGCCGATCTGTTTCAGGTTCACCCGGCAGACGGTCTCACGAACAGCCCGGGATCCCCCTCGCATTCGTTGCGCCCAGACCAACGCCGCCGTCAACACGATCGTCACGACCGCCAACAGTTCCGTTCGCGTAAAACCCTGTCCCCGCACCCACCCGTTCTCTCCTGGAATTCGCATCTCTCGTCCTTTCCAACGCGCCGAATCCTTCGCCAGATCCTTCGCTCCTTTGCTTGTTGCAGACGGCCTAACCAACCCCGCGTCCAAACGCCAACACAAAACAGCGTCCTGTCGCATTCCGATAAAAGAAAGTTGCGGCGCGTCGTAATCCGATAACAAGGCCCCGTGCGAAACGACCCTGTCGGTTGGATTGGGCATGGAACGGACTCCCTGTTATGTTCCTCCCCGATGAGCGGCAACTACTACGATCCCGGCGAGCAGCGCGCGGCGAAAGTCGACGCCCTGTTCAGCTCCATCGCGCGCCGCTACGACCTGATCAACGACGTGCAAAGCTTCGGTTTGCACCGCCTTTGGAAACGTCGATTGATCCGCCTCGCGGACATCACGGGCGACTCGCGGACCCTGGACCTCTGCTGCGGCACCGGCGACGTCACCTTCGCCATGTCTCGCGCCGGGGCCGCCGCGACCGGATTGGACTTCAACGCCGCCATGCTTGCCGTCGCACGGGAGCGACAAGCCCGGGGCGAAGGCGCCCGGAATTGCGCGTTCCTCCAGGGCGACGCCCTGAGCATTCCCTTCGGAGACAATCAGTTTGACGTCGTCTCGATCAGTTACGGACTGCGCAATCTCGCCGACTTCAAGCGGGGCCTGACCGAGATGCGCCGTGTCGCGAAACCGGGAGGGCGACTGCTGATCCTCGACTTCGGGGTGCCGGGCTTCGCCCCCTGGCGCCGGGCCTACTTCGCCTACCTCAGGATCGCCACCCCGATCTTCGGCAAGTTGTTCACCGGCGATTCCGCCGCCTACGCCTACATACTCGAATCATTGAAGAACTACCCCGCGCAGAAAGGCGTCGCCCGAATGCTGGAGGAAATCGGTTGCCGCGAGGTGCGGACGCACAACCTGCTCGGCGGCGTGATGAGCATTCATTGCGCGCTGAGCGGCGAGCAGGCGACCGGAGGTCGGTAGTCAGTAATCAGTGGTCGGTGTCCAAAGGTCGGTTCCAAGCTCCCGGCAACCAAGGCGCTCGAAAACCCGGATCCTATTCAACCCCGACCGTCATGTCTTCCATGAGCGCGAGGGCGGTGGCTTCGGCAATGTCGCGGATATCGAAGTTGCGCGCGATGTTGCCGGCGTAACGATCGTGCCCGATCACGTCGGAGGAGGAAGCCTGACCGAGAATGCGTGAATCGCTGAGCCGGATGGCCGTCGCCTGGATATCCGGCAGGGTGTAGGTGCGGTTCCCGGAAATGCCGGGCACGATGATGTCGCGCGAGAAAACCAGGATCTCAAGCACAACATCCGAAATCTGGGCGAGGGCCTTGCGGTCCTTGTAGGCCTGCGATCCTTCGGTCGGCACGGAATAATCCTTGAGCGGCAAATCCGGAATCAACTGGGTCGCCATGCGCTGGTCCGCCAGGCGCGCGCCGCCGTGTCGCAACGGACGCCCGAACAGGCGCTCGATGTCCCGCAGCGTCTGACGATCCGTCAACGAGAAGGCCGCGGGCTTCCTGTTGTTGTAGATGTTGCTGACCTTGCCCTTGCGGGAGGAGGAACTCTCGCTGCGCTTGCCCGGAAGCTGCTGCGCATCGCTCCCCAGCGATCCGCGGATGGTCACATCACCCTCGGCCGAAATGGTCGCGGGTTGTCGATTGGCCTGCCCCGCAAACTTCGGATCCGCCTCGAAATTCGAATTGGCGCGCCGCTCGTCCACATCGAACGTCTCCCGCCGACTCGCCAGCGTCAGGCCGGTCGCGCGATCCACCGGGTCGCGATTGACGACCATCAGGATTCGCGGACGATCCAACTTGCCGTAGGCGTCCTTGAATTTGTCCATGACGACCTTGGCCTGCTCAGGCGTCACCAGCACAGGCTGCCCCGTGACGGCGGGCTTCTGCTCATAGGAGTAGATCTTGTCCGTCGCCATGGGTTGCAGCGGCGCCTTGGCGATCGTCGGCGGCGTCGGCCCCGGCTTCTCCATGGAAGTGTTCTTCGCGGGCGGCGGCGCGGGACAGGTCGCGGCAAGGGCGACCACGAAAAGGAATGACAAAAACGTTTTCATGGGTCTGGGCAAACGAGCGTTCGCTGCTGGGAGTTCAACCGTTCCTGGTTCACCGCGCCTGACGGACGCGGATCGTGAAATTCTTGGCCCGGGCATTCAATGAAACAAACTCGACGCTCTCGGTCGCATTCTCGTCCAGGAACAGGGTCCGCCAGGCGGTCTCATCGCCGGTGGAAAACCCCTGCTCATCCTTGAACACACAGTTGACCTGGACCTGGATCCGTCGGTTCTCGCGATTGCGGATGGGAGCCATCACGCGCAGCCGACCGTCCGGCAACGTCGCGCTTTGAATCTCGCCCTCCGTGCTGATGGAGCGCTGCACGCCGCTGTCAAGCAACACCACCAAGGCATTCTTCTCACTGCCAACATCCGGATTGGAAGTGTCGGGCAGGTAGGGGCCTTCGTGGGATTTGCACCCGAGCGCGACCAACAGGGACGCGCCGGCGGCGAGGGAAAGCATCTTTTGGGAAATCGTCTTCATGAATCGGATGGTGTGGCTTGGGTTTGCTCGCTGACAAATAACACAGTGTCCTGCGGGTTGGAAGGGACCGTCACGTGAATCACCTTCAACAGCTTGGGTATCGGACGCCCGCCCTTGTCCAGGAATTCAACTTCGATCGTGTGCGGCCCGGGCGGCAGGCGCAACGCGGCAAAACTGAGAAACTGGGGAAGGTTGTCCCAAGAGCGCGTGTCGGCCTTGGGCGAGGACGCGGACGCCACGATCTTGCTGAGCAAGCCGGCGGCCGCCAATCCGAGACCGATCTCCTGGGTGTCCTTGTTGCCGGCCAGGATCAGCCCGCTGGCAATGCCCACATCGCCCGCCGTATCCGTCGCCTTCTTGACCTTGGCCTGGTTCTTCAGGATGTGGTCCATCACCCGGCCTCCCCGCGTGATGGCCTGAAAGTAGATGTCGTCGTAGGGGCGGGCGCGAATCTCGCCGCCCTCAAAATTCACCCGCGCCGCAAACGAACGGGATTGATTGTCGCGATACTGAAGCAGCTCGCCATACTCACCCGCCGCAAACTTGGTGGGACCGTAGCCATACTCCAGGAACACCATCACATTGGCCTCCCGATCGAAATCCGGAGGGAGTTCCAGCTTGCTGAATTTCCGCGCGCGCTCGAGCGCGTCCTTGCCATCGCCGCCCAGCCGGGCGGTCACGTAGCCATCCAAATACTCCAGCAACACATAATCCGCGGAGTAAGTCTTCTCCTCCGTGTCGGAATCGATGATCAACCCGCTGCGAAAACAGGCCCGGGCATTGTCGGGCTCCCCGTCCATCCAATAAAGGACGCCACGGTAAAAATAGGCCATGATCCGCTCGTAGGGCTCGCCGACAAACTTCTTGTCCGACTCCTGGCTGAACAAACGCCGCGCGCGCCGGGCGTCCGCGTCGCCCTGCAATATGCCGCCGATGCTCGCGATCGCGGCATCAAGCAACCGCTTCGCCTCGTCGTAGCGCCCACGACGCATCGCCTCAATCGCCGTGCGATACTGCCACAGCACCCGATCCTTCGCCGGACCTTGCTCTATGTGGATCCGTCCGTCCTCAATCGGATCGCCGGTCAACGGCAACGAAGGCCCGGCGTTGTAGTCATAGGTCTGACACCCGGTGAACAACACGGCCGCCAACGCCAACGCCACTGGGAAAACGGGCTTCATCGGCGCTGATTCCCCCTCGCACGCCCCGGCCATCAACGGTAAACCGCGTCGCCCAGCCCCTGTTTCTTCATCTCCGCAAAATCCTCCCAGACGATCTGCGAAGTGCGCGCGTCAATCAACTGGAAGGAATAAAGGATGTAGTCGCTGACCCCCTGCCCCGTGGTCGTGGTGTGTCCCTCCAACGTGCCGGTGAGGAAGAAGTTCGCGCCCATGAAACTGACGGTATTGGGGTCCGCGCTCGCAGTGACCTGCCCCGTCTGCTTCAGGTCCCGCTCCCGCTCCAGGGTCGCCATCCGATCGCGCGCGAGAAAGCTCACCTTGCCGCGGGTCTTGGAATTGAGCAGCACCCGCAACCGCGTCAGGAAGATATCCTTGTTGAACGCAAAACGCGTGTTGTTGTTCACCGGGTCGAGCACGACCGTCGGAGGATTGGCCGCGTTGGCAATCTGGGGAATCTGCAGAATGCTGCGGGCCATCTTGTCCGTCACCGAGGCGATGTCCTGGGATTCCACTCCCGTGCCCGCGACGAACCCACGCTCGTCGGCGCGCATCTCGGTGACCGGGACGCCCGACGGATTCTTCACCCCGCTGGAGGAACAACCCACCGCGGCCAGCAGGGAAAGGAGCGCCGCATTGGAACAAATTAACCGATGGAGATTCTGATGCTTCATGTTGTTGAACTGAGTTGTTGAAACCTTGGTTGAACCGACTGCGGCAAACCGTCAACGACCAAATAACCGGTTGGCCGCAGTCAGGGAACTGTAATTCGCGGGCGCCACCGGTTGATACCCCGTCGCGGTCGCCGTCGTCTCCTGCGTGACCGGAGTCCTGCCCGACATCACCCCCGGAGCATAAAGCGAGGCGTTCGACGCCGCCGCGGGAGCCTGTCGCGCCACCCGGGCCTGCGCCACCCGGGCCTGCGCCGCCCGGGCCGCCGCGGCTTCCGCTTCGCGCTTGCGCGCGCTGTGCTCCGCAATCCCGCCCAAAAGCAACCCGGCCCCGGCTCCGATCGCCGCCCCTTCGGCCGTCTGCCGATCCGAGTTGTGACCGATCACCGCACCCAACAAGCCGCCGACCGCCGCCCCGCCCAGGGCATAGTTGGGCCGTGAACGCGCGACCGTCGTCGTGGTCGCCGGAACCGTGTAGGCCGTCGTCGCCGCCGGAACCACGTACGCCGGACTCGTGTAAACCACCGGCGGCGAATAGGTCGTGTAGGAGAACCCCCAACCCGGCCGATGAAAACCTCGACCGAATCCGCGATGCCGATGAAAACCGCCGAAGGGCCGATTCCAGTAGCCAAAGGGGCGCCCGAATCCCCGACGCCCAAAACCCGAGCCATAGCCAACGCTGATCCGCGTCGCTCCCCGGGAATACCGGGGCCCTGAATCGTAATCGTTCAGACTCCCCAGCAAGTAGCCGACGCCGGCGCCGATGCCGATGCCTTCGGCAGTCTGGCGATTGTTATTGTGTCCGATCACCCCGCCCAGGACGCCGCCCAAGACCGCGCCGCCGAGCTGGTTGTCGGAGAAAAGCTGCCCGTTGGCTCCTCCGGCCAAGGTCAGCGTCGTAAGAAAAAGAGCGAATCGTTTCATGGCGTTCACATGAATGGGACGTTTCCAGTCAGGCGTTATTCATGCGGCCGCAACATGCCCCCTTGCCCGCGTGAAAGCAAGTCGATCGACCAGCCCCCGGGATCCGGAGCCTCGACCGCCATGTTCCCGCGTGACTTTCAGCCCGGTTGTCGCCACATTGCGCCCGCTTATGGCTGCCAGAAAAAAGCAAAAACCCGTCTCTCGCAGCGGCCGATTCACCGAGGGCCCCGGCCGGGATGTCGAGCTGTTCAGCGAATCGATCTCTTTCGACTGGCGTCTCTGGCGTCACGACATCGCCGGCTCGATCGCGCACGCCACCATGCTCCAAACCATCGGCGTCCTCCAAAAGAGGGAACTGAACGAAATCAAACGCGGTTTGCAGCAGATCGGCGCCGAGATCGAGGCCGGTCAGTTCAAGTGGAAACCGGAACTGGAGGACGTCCACATGAACATCGAGGCCGAACTCACCCGCCGAATTCCGGCCGGCGCCAAGCTGCATACCTCCCGCTCCCGCAACGATCAGGTCGCGCTCGACATGAGACTCTGGCTGCGCGACGAAATCCTCGACCTCATCGGGGAGATCCACACCCTCCAGGAGGCGCTCGTCGGCCTCGGCGCCGCAAATCAGGACGTCGTCATCCCGGGCTACACCCACCTCCAACGGGCCCAACCCGTTCCCCTCGCCCATCACCTGCTCGCTTACGTGGAAATGTTCGAGCGCGATCAACAACGCCTCGTCGATTGCCTCGACCGGGTCAACGTTTGCCCCCTCGGCAACTGCGCGCTCGCCGGATCCACCCTGCCGCTCAATCGCGAACTCGTCGCCGAGATGCTCGGTTTCGTCGACGCCAAGGGCAAGGCCCGATTGACCCAGAACTCCATGGACGGCATCAGCGACCGCGACTTCGCCGTCGAATTCTGCTCGGCCGCGGCGTTGACCGCCGTCCACTTGTCGCGCCTCGCCGAGGATTGGATCCTCTGGGCCAGCGCGGAGTTCGATTTCATTCGCATCTCGGACGCCTACACCACCGGCTCCTCATTGATGCCTCAAAAGAAGAATCCCGACATCGCGGAGCTCGCGCGGGGCAAGACCGGTCGGGTCGTCGGCAATCTGATGTCGTTGCTCACCTTGCTCAAAGGGCTGCCCATGACCTACAACCGGGATCTCCAGGAGGACAAGGAACGACTCTTCGACTCGGCCGACACCGTCCGCGCAACCGTCCGCCTCACAGCCGCCATGGTCGGCGCCACGAACATCAACACTGGAACCTGCCTTTCCGCCGCCAGCGACCCCACCCTGCTGGCCACCGATCTCGCCGACTATCTCGTCCGCAAGGGCGTGGCTTTCCGCGATGCGCACCACATCGTCGGCGCCATCGTGGCCCTCTCCGAGAAAAACGGCAAACCGCTGAACGAGCTGTCCGTCGCCGAGATGCAGGCGATCGATCCACGCATCGGCCCGGACGCCCCGCGGGTGTTCCATCTCGACACCGCCTTGAAGGCGCGCACTGCCACCGGTATGCCCGGCTACAAGCAGGTCGCCAAACAAATCAAACGCTGGCAGCGGTTGCTTTCCGGCGACTGAAAGCATGCCCGATCCCGACGACGATCTGCTGACCGACCTGCTGCGCCGGGTTTCGCGTTCGTTCTACCTGACGCTCAAAGTCTTGCCCGCCAGCGTCCGCCGACAAATCGGATTGGCCTACCTGCTCGCACGCGCCACTGACACCGTCGCCGATACCGAGCTGATCGAGGTCCACCGTCGACTCGACGCCCTCGACCAACTTCGCTCACGCATCGTGGGAGAATCCGACGCCCCCCTCGACTTCGGCGACCTGGCCCACGAACAAGCCGATCCATCCGAGCGCGAACTCCTGACCCGCGTCGAAGACGGTCTCAACCTGCTCAAGGCCTGCAACGACACAGACCGACAACTCATCCGCGCCGTCCTGGTCACCATTGTCAGCGGCCAGGAACTGGATCTTCGCCGGTTCGCCGTCCCCCGCGCATACAACGACGCCTCCAAGGTTCTGGCCCTGAAAACAGACGCGGACCTGGACGACTACACCTACCGGGTCGCCGGCTGCGTCGGGGAGTTCTGGACCCGGATCTGCCGAGCCAACGCCTTTCCCAAGGCTCACCTGGACGAAAAAACCCTGCTGCAGAACGGCATCCGCTTCGGCAAGGGACTGCAATTGATCAATATCCTGCGCGACCTGCGCGGCGACCTCGAGCAGGGCCGCTGCTACCTCCCGGAGGAGGCCCTGTCCTCAGCGGACTTGTCGCCGACCGATCTTCTGGATCCCGGCTCCGAGCCGAAGCTCCGTCCCATCTACGATGATTGGCTCTCCCGGGCGGACCAGCATCTCGCCGCCGGCTGGAATTACACCCTTTCCCTGCCTTGGAGCCACCCCCGAATCCGCCTCGCCTGCGCCTGGCCCATCCTGATCGGAGCCAGGACCCTGCAACAACTCAACGGCGCCTCAATCTTGGAATCCGTCCAAAAAACGAAGATCAAACGCTCCGAGGTGAAGCGTCTGATGCTCTGGTCCGCCCTGCTTTATCCCTTGCCATTTTTGTGGAGCCGCCTCTATGCTCCGCCCACCAGTCAATTTCGGTAAAAACGGCGGCAAAACAGCCCCCGGCGATGGGTTTCCCTTCATCCAATATCCAACTCATACGTGCAGACATGAAATCGTATTTCCTCATCCTCGCTCTCAGTCTCAGCCTCTGGTTGGGCTCACTGGACACCGCGAAGGCGCAAAGCAATCAGTCCGGCGGCCAGGAGGGCTCCGAAAAGCAACTGACCGAGCGCCAGAAGCGGCGCTTGGAGCGCGAGCGGCAAAAGGAAGCCGAGCGCAAAGCCCGGGAATACCAGAAGGAACTGGAACGCCGCCGCGAAGCCGCCGAAGCCAAGGCCAAGGCCGAGGCCAAGGCTCGCCGCGACGCCGAGGAAGAAGCCCGCCGCATCGCCGAGACCCAGGCCAAGGCCGCCGAGGCCAGGGCGAAAGCTGAAGCCAAGGCCCGCCGCGACGCCGAGGAAGAAGCCCGCCGCATCGCCGACGCCCAAGCCAAGGC
>Ga0181588_10002141_pt1 | contig 17201 bp, 13 predicted proteins | sample 071ome_26_FD_148607 | JGI IMG/M metagenome (GOLD analysis project Ga0181588, IMG submission 148607) | Coastal salt marsh microbial communities from the Groves Creek Marsh, Skidaway Island, Georgia - 071409BT metaG (spades assembly) | ecosystem: Environmental > Aquatic > Marine > Intertidal zone...
ACAGAAGGGGGCACAGAAGGGGGTACAGAAGGGGGTACAGAAGGGGGTACAGAAGGGGGAGGAGAAGAGAGCGCTGAAGGGGGCTCAGAAGGAGGCGCTGAGGGCCCTCTAGAGCGCGATGAGCTGAGGAGCACGGAGCTAGGTATGCCTGTTGAGGATCGTAACGAGCCCCTTGAGGTGCGAGGCGCTCGTGAGCTTGTCGACACCAGTGACGCTCGCCCACACACAGACAGCCCTCAGAAGCAGAGCGCTGACCTAGAGCCCGGCCCTCGCGCGCCTCAACTCGATCAACAAGACATCTATGACGGTGAGCTAGACGTCAGACACGGCCATGAAGAGGACCTTAATCAAGCTGAGCTTGAGGTCGAGGATGATGAGGTTGACGTCGTTGATGACGTTGAGGACGTCTGTCATGGGCCCCACCCCGAAGGACACCGCTACGAGGTAGGGGTCTCCTCCTTTGGCCAGGGAGGCTTGATCGAGTACCGACCAGGTGACCTACCGATCATTATTGGCGTCCCTCATGGTGGCCTCTTAGAGCCTGAAGAGCTCGCTGAAGATCAGGGTGAGCTCGCGCGGGACACTGGGAGCCTAGAGGCCGCGCTCATCGTGTATCAGCAGCTTAAGGAGCTGACCGGTCATACGCCACATATGATCATTAATCACGTTAAACGAAATCGCTTAAACCTCAACCGGGTCGACGCGCGACCCAATATGGATCACCCCATCGCGATCAACGCGTATAACGAGTTTCACGCGTACGTAGATGAAGCGAAGCGCTGGGTGAGCGCCACGTGTGGTCGAGGTCATTACTTTGACTTTCACACCAATGGGCACGTCGAGCGCTGGGTCGAGGTTGGGGTCGGGTTGAGCCGAGCACAGCTCGCGCGCTCAGATGAGGAGCTAGAGCGAGCTCAGTTGAGGAGGCGCTCCTTCTACCGAGCGCTAGCGAGCGACCCCAAGGTCTCACACGCTGAGCTCATCCGAGGCCCTATGAGCCTCGGGGGCCTATTAGAGCGAGAGGGGGTCCGTGTGGTGCCGAGCCCCAAGCACCCCTCCCCCGGGGTAGGTGGCTACTTCTCAGGTGGCTATAACTCAAAGCTCCACGGATCTAGGTATGGTGGCACGATCGACAGCTCTCAGCTCGAGATTCACTACTCTTACATCCGATCTAAGGGGATGACACGACAGCGCTTTTCTCACACCTTAAGCGTCGTCATCGCTCGCTTTGTACAGCATCACTATGGCTTCGAGCTCCTCGACGAAGCGGAGTAAAGCTAGCCCTCACTCACCACCAGCTGGAGGCCTCGCTGGGTCGCCCACCCGCTGAGGTCGCCACTCGACAAGGCGCGCCCCATCAGCTCGGGGAAGAGCTCTGGAGAGCACCCAAAGGTGGGGACGCCGAGGCTCGCTAAGCGCTGAGCGGTCTTCTGGTGGTATGCGGGTCGACCATCGTCGCTTAACGCGAGCAGGCAGATCAGCCTCACCCCAGACTCAACAAGCCCCTGCGCGCGCTCAAACATCCCCTCAGGGCTCGCGCCCTCATAGAGGTCTGTGATGAGCACCATCACCGTGTCAGCCGGCCGAGTCACCTGCTGAGCGCAGTAGGTGAGCGCCTTAGCGATGTGTGTCCCTCCCCCAAGCTGGAGCCCAAACAAGAGCTCCGTCGGGTCGCTGAGCTCATCCGTGACGTCGACCACGGCTGTGTCAAACAGCACGAGGCGGGTCTTCAACGCGGGTAACGAGGCGAGCACCGCCGCGAACACAGAGGCATAGATCACAGAGCTCGCCATCGACCCGCTCTGGTCGACGCACAAGAGGACGTCCTTCAGCTGACTGCGATGCCGACCAAAGCCGACCCTCCGCTCAGGGATGATCGCCTTGAGGGACGGCTGGTAATGTCTCAAGTTCAACCGGATCGTCTTGTGCCAGTCAATCTCACGATGTCGAGGGCGGGGGTTACGAATATGACGGCAGAGGCTCCCCGTTACGCTCTCATGTAACGGCTCACGGAAGCGCTTAAGGAGCTCATCCACCACCTGCTGGATGAGGCGCTTGGCGGCCGATTTCCCTTCATCAGGGATCAGGGTGGCGAGAGAGATGAGCTGGGAGACGAGCTGGACATCGGGCTGGATCAACTCCACGAGCTCTGGCTGGCTGAGGGTCGCGCTGAGCTTAAGTCGATCGAGCGCGTCACGTTGCATCACCTGCGCGACGCGCTGAGGGAAGATCCGCTGGACCTGCCCTAACCAACGGCTCACCTTGGGCGCTGAGTCTCCTAAGCTCGCCCCTTTCTTCAAGGGGGCGCCCTCCCCAAGCCCATATAGGGCCGTGAGGGTCTCATCAAGCTGTTGATCCGAAGCAGAGAGCTCCTCTGACCAGCCCACGCCACCCGAGGCTCCACCCGGCTCCGCTGAGCTTGGCCCACAGCCAGCGCGGAGCGCGCTCGCGCCACCAAGGATCAGACGCCAGCGTCGGGCGCGCTCCTCAGGCAGGAGCGCCCACTGCTCCTCATTACGCTCGTCCGCTGTGCTCATCGCGTCTCCTGTTGGGGGGTAGAGGTGATCTTGACGTGCTCAGGGAGCGGGTCGCTCGGCTCGGTGAGCCAGCTCATCGCGCGCTCGAGATACCGCGCTCGACCCGGCGTGAGCTCAAGCCCAGCGATCGTAGGTGAGGGCGCTGGCGAGCTCGACTGCTGTGCGCGCGGACGAGCGTGAGGCGACCTGAGCTCATCACGCGCCAGCGTCGCCTCGAGCTGTCTGTTCTCTTCATAGCTGAAGCTCGTAAACGCTCGGCGGAGCAAAGGGAGCAAGGTGATCAGGTCCTCCTCACTCAGCGAGCACACCCAGCGGTCGACTAGGGCGCGCAGGGTGTCATGATAGATCAACAGGAGCCCTCCCCCTGTTAAGAACCCCTCAAGCCACGCAATGCAACGCGCTGGCTCCTCTCGCGCCGACAATGAGCGCCTCGCGTGCGCATACACTAGCGCCTCGCTCCACCAGCCCTGCTCCAAGAGGGTGCGGGTGATGAGGCCTCTGACGCGAGGCTCGCTCTGCGCTCGATCCATCACCCGCTCAAGGCAGGCGCGCCACGCCTCCTTGTGTTCATACAAATAGGGCTGGTCACCGGAGGTCATTAAAGCCCGATGAAGCGAGGAGATCCGCGCACAGAGGGCGATGGTGAGCTCCTCTGAGAGCTGGACGCTCGCGTCAGGGAGCCCGCTGAAGATCCTCGGTAAGAGCTGTCGGGTGACCTCTGGGAGCTGGCTGAGCTCAAGCCCTGTCACGCCGCTCTGCTGGTAACGAACCATCCAGATCAGCTCAGGGACCGCGTCTAGTAGCTCGTCTAAAGAGCGCGTGAGGCTCGCCTCATCTCCGATCGCCTTAAGGAGCGAGGGGAGAGGGTCGCTGAGCTGAGCGCGCAGGCAACGCCAAAGCAGGCCTGTCAAGGCCGTCAACCCCAAGCCCCCCGCGGCCCCTCGCTCGTGTGACTTCAGTGGAGGCTCATGTCGCCCATATCCTCGGGTCGCGCGCTGTGTAACAAGCTCACTCGCGGCGCCCTTGACGCTGTCACCGTATCCGCCTGCGTCGATGAGCCTCATCATCCACTCCGGCTCCCAAGCTAAGGTCCACTCCTCTAGCGCGGTCCCCTTGAGCCCTGAGCCACCACGCGCGTTCGCGCTCCCCCACGGGATGTTTAAGAGCCCAAGTCGATGTAGGTACGCGCTCTTGTCTTGGTGTAGCGCCTTACGTAGATCGAGGCGGGTGGTCGACGGTTGATCGCTGAGCTTCAACCTAAGGCGCTTATTTTCTCGCTCAAAGTCACGCACGATCGGGTGATTGAGCTCGTCAGAGGGCACCTGCCCCATCAGGGTCCCGCTGATGAGCTGGGCCTGCACTAAGGCGAGCGGTCGCTGATCCTTGAGGCTGAGCGTGCTGCTCAAGGCGTCTTGGAGGTCACTCAAGTCTGGCGCGGGTCGAGCACGAAGCGAGGCGAGGGCGCTGGCGAGCCTCGTCGCCTCAATCACGTGGGCGCTTGACGCGCTGAAGCCCTCCGCTCTCAAGAGGCGCACCGCGTCAATCAGCCAGCGCTCAGTCAGCTCCTCTCGCTGTGGGTAACGCCAGAGATACCTTGACCAAGCCGGGGCGCTGAGCCCCGCCGCGTACCCCTTATCATGCGCGAGCCTCGCCTCGCTCCATGGGACCCAGAGGCAGGTCACCTTCTCTTTAGGGAGCCCCTTCAGGAGCGCGCTGTCCTCTGAGGCCTTCACCTTAGCCTTGAGCGCAGGGACATGCCAGGCGCCACAGATCACCGCGACTCGCTCATGTCCTCTGCTGTGCTTCTTGATGAGCCTGCGCATCGACGCCTCGCGCAGGCGCTCTCGAGCCACCCCCACAAAGGGTCCACCGGGTAATGGCCCGGTGTGCCGTTGCACCTCATCAAGCTCATCTCGCATCACCTGCATCACCTCTGCGACGGACTCAAAGAACGCGAGCGCCTCTTCACCTGAGAGCTCACCTCGACCCTCGATCAGCTCCTCCCACCAGCCCTCCCCCCGCTCATCGCCCAGCTCGACCTCCCCCTCACGCGAGAGGGTCGCGAGGTAGCCTAAGGGGTCTCTCCTGAGCTCATACGCCCAGGCGACCCGAGGGTGGAGGGGGGCGCTCTCATCTCCTTGAGGTGGAGCTGAGGCCTGCGCGTCATCAAGCGCCCCGAGCGTAGCCCTCTCCTCTACGGAGCCCGCCCGCTCGTTGGCTGACTCTGCTCGGTCACGCGCCTCGATCGTGAAGGCGAGCTGATGACGCACGGGCAGATCAACGAAGGCACAGGTGAGCCCCCGCTCGCTCGCGTAGCGCATCGCGACCCACTCAGGGGAGAACTCACAGTACGGCCAAAAACTGCTCACCCCTGAGTGCTTTGCTGAGTACGCGAGGATCGAGACAGGAGGCGTGAGCCCCTCTTTAAGGCAGGCGCTGATCAGCTCGCTCCCCTCGGGGGGGCCCTCGATCAGCACACAGTCGGGCGCGAGCGCCTCGAGCGCCCGCTCGACGGCCCGAGCGCTCCCAGGGCCATGGTGACGCACCCCGAGGTAGGTGACGCTCAAGAGAGCTCCTCTCGGCAGGCCTCATAGAGGCTCGCCCAGCCCTCACGACCCTTCATCACCACGTCGAGGTACTCACGCCAGATCGGCTCATCGAGCCCCTGATCTCGTACCACCGCCCCTTTAAGGGCGCTGGCGACGTCTCGCGCCGAGACCTCACCGGCGCCAAAGTGAGCTGAGAGGGCGAGGCACTGGTTCATGACCGAGATCGCCTCCGCCGCGCTCAAGACCGCGCTAGGTTGCTTGAGCTTCGTGAGCCCATCAAGGGTGAGCCCTTGGCGGAGCTCTCTGAAGATGGTGACGACTCGACGGATGTCTTCGTCCGCGGGCGCTCGCTCAGGGACGCTCAAGGCGAGCCCTAGATGAGAGACCCGCTCACGGACGATCATCACCTCTTCATCTACAGTCTTTGGGGTAGGGAGCACGACCGTGTTAAAGCGACGCTTGAGCGCGCTCGACAGCTCATTGACCCCACGGTCACGGTCATTCGCGGTCGCGATCAAGTTAAAGCCTCGCCTCGCCTGCACCTCCATGTTCAGCTCCGCGACCGGGAGCGCCTTCTCCGAGAGCACGGTGATGAGCGTGTCCTGTACGTCGCTTGGGATGCGTGTCAGCTCCTCAACACGGGCGATCTTACCTCGTCGCATCGCCCTCATCAGCGGGCTCTCGACGAGGGCCTGTGGGCTAGGCCCCTTAGCGAGGAGCTCCGCGTAGTTCCAGCTGTAGCGGATCGACTCCTCCCCCATCCCCGCGGTACCTTGGATCAGCAAGGTCGAGTCGCCACAGATCGCTGCCGCGAGGTGCTCGGACACCCATGACTTCCCTGTGCCTGGCACCCCCACGAGCAAGAGCGCGCGGTCGGTCACGAGGGTCGCGACCGCGACCTCCATTAAGCGTTGACTCCCAAAGTACTTAGGGCTGATCTCAGCTCCGCTCTCGAGCGTCCCCCCCATCAGATAACGGACCACCGCCCATGGAGAGAGCGCCCACCCCTCAGGTCTAGGGCGGTCATCTTCTGCTTGGAGCGACTCAAGCTCAGCGGAGAACTGAACCTCAGCGTGGGCGCGTATCAGCTCATCTGTGGGGGTCGTAGGAATAGGGTCGGGGGATGCGACTTCGTTCTTAGTCATGTCTACCTTCATCCGTTCTCAAGGTTAGAGGGAGCGCCCTAAGATCGACACTCATCGTCAATCCGCTCGATCAGGTCGCTCTGTAGCAGGGACGCCCAAGGTGCATAATCTAGCCTATGCCTCTTAAAGAGCGCCCGCACGGCCTCGCCCTTGAGGGAGGCGCGCAGGGCGCTCGGGTGGCTCATCATTAAGAGCTGTGAGAGCGTGACGTTCGGCTGTCGTAGAGCCTCAGCCTCTTCTGAGAGCGCTCCCCGCTCTAGCGCCTCGAGCCCCTGCTCTAGCGCCTCAAAGCTCACCCGGCTCACTCGTGGCTCACGCTCGACAATCAGGGCCTCAAGCGCGCTAAAGGCGCGCCTCCATGTGGGCGCTTGGGTGAGTAGCCACCTCCCTCTTGGCCCGATCGCGCTCAAGAGCGCGTCTAAGGGGAGCGGGAGCTGATCAAGGAGCGCGTGTAACTGCGCTGTGGTCGCCTGCGCAGGTAATGGATCCAAGACCCTCGACATCACTGGCGCGACCATGGTTAACGGGAGCGTTCGGCTCATGTGAGCGAGCGTACAGAGGTAAAAACAAAGGCCGAGCGTAGCGTGTTGAGCCTGGTTTTCGCGCGCCGTCTTAGGATGAGATAGCAGGGCTTGTAGTACCTCTCGGCGCGCAGGGTGGGCCCCGAGCTGAGGAGGGGCGGGTGGCGTCATCGCGATCACCTGATCGCTGAGCGAGGTGGGCTCAAGGGTGACGCGCGCCCCTTGGGTGAGGAGGAAGGCCACGCTGAGCTCCGCGAGGAGCCCATCTACGGGGTCTTGAGCGTCATGGCCACCTGTCGCCCCTAATAGCGCCCAGCGCCTCAGGTCATCCCAGCGTAGCTCACTCACGCGATCCTCCCACCAGTAATGGAGTAGAGGCGACCTCGCTCGCTTATCAGGCTGAGCGCGAGGAGCCCCTCTGCTCGCCACTCACCCACCAGAGCAACCGGGCCCTGTCCTCCAATGCAAAGGAGCGCTCGCTCAGCGCGTGAGCGGTGCGCCGTCTGAACGGGTAGCGAGAGCGACGCGCTCACCCCCGACGCATCCAAATACGCTAACCCCTCCACAGGGTGACAGATCACGCGACCCCCTGAGATCAGGGCGGGTGACTCCGCTCGCCAAGGCGAGCGCGCGACTTGACGCTCAAAGCCCGCCCGGCTGTGTGTGAGGCTCGGTGACCAAGGGAGCCCAGCCCACTCGTCTTGACTCGGTCGCTCGTGGGTCACGAGGTAAGGTCGCTCAGCGCTCCCTGCGACGTCCATGTCACGCAGAGGAGAGATCAGCGCGCGCCGTGGAGCGAGCCCCTCAAAGGCCCTCAAGGGCTGAGCGAGGACGCCACCGAGCGGGGAAGCAGGAGGGAGCGGGGCGCTCCCCCACGCGTAGCCCAAGGTGAGGCTGAGCGCCTCACGCTGATGATCGAGCTCCACATCTAAGCGCTCAGACGCCGTAAGCTCAGACGCCGTGAGCTCAGGTGGTGGGCGCTCAGACGATGAGCGCTCTGCGCGACGCGCTCGCTGGAGCTCTGAGACGCTCGGGAGCCTCGCGAGCCACTGTCTGCGAACGAGGAGCCCCCTTTCTCGCTCTACCTGTTGGGATAAGGCGACCCACCGGCCCTCTAGCTCAGGTTTAGCGCGCGCGCTCTTAGGCTCTTCACGGAGGCCAAGCTCGCTGAGCAGGCTCACCCGCTGCTCAAAGCTGAACGACGCGAGCCTCTCGAAAGCCCTAGAGAGCAGGGCGAGCTCTCCAATCGAGAGGAGTTGAGCGTCTAGCAACGCCTCAGCGCTCCGTGGTGGCTCCTCACCCGCTCGCTCCATCCACGCGGGTCGCTCCTGGTCCCCCCCGAGGAGGTGCGCGAGCCTCTCTAGGCGCTCCGCGACCCCCTTACACTCCACGTTGAGCATCCTTGACGCGATCGCCTTCACAGGGTCAGGGCCACCGCGACGGAGCTCCTCTATCCCAAGCGTCGCTTGGTCACGAAGCCACAATGACAGGTCTGCCATCCCGAGCTCGATTAAGGGGCGCTTTTTCTCCCAGCGAGCCTCCCAATAGCGGGCGCCCTCCTCAGAGGGAGCGGTGGTGATGTGCGTGCGACTCAAGGTGCGCTCCCGAGTAGAGACGTCAAGGCTCAGGGTGAGTATGACGCGTGAGGCTTGACAGAGGAGGGGGGATACGTTGACCTTAACACACTCCACGTCACCTTTTATCTCTCCCACCCACAGATTGAGGGCGAGATGACGGCGCCTCCCACATCACGACACAGGACAGAGAGCCCTTATGAGCGATAAAAGCGCACACATCATGCTGGTTGACGATGAGGAGAGCATCCGCTCCTCACTCCGCAGGATCCTCCGCCGAGACTATGAGCTCAGCTTCGCGGCCTCAGCGGGCGAGGCGCTCACTATGCTCAAGACTATGGAGAAGCGACCCGACGTCATCGTCTCAGATCACCTGATGCCTGAGATGACAGGGCTTGAATTTTTAAAGCGCTGCCGGCTCCTGTACCCAGACATCGGCCGTGTCATCTTGACCGGCCAAGCGGAGATGACGATGGTGATCTCTGCGATCAACGAGGGGGCGGTCCTGCGGTTCTTGACCAAGCCATGGGATGAGGATGAGCTCAAGCTCACGCTGTACCTCGTTGTAGAGCAAATTCAGAGCGCTCGCGCCTCGGCTCAGGCCTCCTCAAGCCCCTCCACGTCGAGTGAGGCTCAGCGCGAGGAGAGCGAGCTCGAGACCGCGCACCCAGGCTTGACCCAAATCGACCGTGATCAGGACGGCGCGATCGTCCTGAACCCTGAGGACTGGGAGGGTGAAGGCTAAGATGCCCACCCCCTGCTCGCTGGCTCTAGTCGGCGATGACGAGCGCCTCTTGACCCTCCTCTCTTGGCAGCTGATGAGCGAGCGTGCAGAGGTCGGGTCGAAGCTCTTGCTTACCCAATCGCCTCATCAAGGTCGAGCAGGTCAGACGACAGCGCTTCAGAGGGCGCTGGTTGGTCGAGCTGCGCTCGTGCTCTGCGTCCAAGACCACGAGGCCCTCTCGCTGTGTCTAGCGGTCGCGCAGGAGCGAGCGCTCCCCACCCTGGTGTGCTCCTCAAGCCCCTCCCTTGAAGAGGCGACCCTGTGCCTGCGTGGCGGGGCGAGGGAGTACCTCGATCAGCCTTGGAGGTCGAAGGTAGACCTCACCGAGGTGGTCTTGAGGTTAATTCACGCCCAACGACCCGACGTTCAATTGAAAGAGACGACCCCAGAGGTCCCCTCAGAGGCATCAAGCGCCATGGGGGATCACCAGGGAGCCCCTCCCTCGCTCCTTGAGCTCATCGACACGAGCCTCAGCTTCCAAGAGGCGCTGACCCCGATCGAGGATGAGCTTCGGAGGCTCTACCTCACAGAGTTGCTCCGTGAGGAGCCCTCCTTAAACGGCGCGGCGAGGCGCGCGGGGGTAGATCGCAGTAACTTTAAACGACTTTTAAAGAGATATAACGTGACAAGAGAGGGCGAGCCTAGTTAAACCCTCACGCGAGCGCCTCTAAGGCGAAGCGACCGGCACGAAGAGAAAGCTATGTCAGTAGAGATCGAGATCCAAGGGGAGCGCTATGAGGCCCAAGCGGTGCTCAACGCGCTCGAGCCACTGATCCAAGAGACGCGCATCCACCGTATGCGTGAGGTGCTCGCCCAGCGCCTCACCTCAATCCGCTTAGGGATCGAGGACCTCCATCATGAGCACAACGGGGCGGCCTGTATCCGCACCGCAGAGGGCCTTGGGGTTCACAGTATCATGGCCGCTGAGCTCCGAAACCCCTACCCGGTGCCTGGTGAGGTGCAGGAGGCTGTCACAACCCAAAAGGGACGGATCCGTAAGGGCAACGGGATCCCGCGCTCGATCTCAACCTCGGCGCACCGCTGGGTTGAGCTCCAGCGCTACCCTACAGGCTCAGCGCTCATTGAGTCAGCGCACGCGGAGGGGTATCTGGTGTACGGCGCAGGTCCAAGAGGCGACATGAAGCTCCTCGACATCCCACTTGAGCGACCGGCCGTGATCTTGTTTGGCAACGAGGCCTCAGGGCTACAGGATGAGACGATGGACCAGTGCGATGGGGTCTTTCAGATCCCAATGTATGGCTTCACAGAGAGCTTCAACCTCTCGGTGAGCGCAGGGATGGTCCTTGAACAGCTCTGCGCTCGGGTCCGCGCGCGCTTATGGAGCCAAGGTCTTAAAGGAGAGCTGAGTGACGCTCAGCAGCTCGAGCTGCTCGCGACCTGGGCGAGCCGTGAATTCTCTCAACGTGAACTCAGCGCGATTATCTCGCGCTTTTTAACATAAGGAGCCCTGTTATGGAGTCCCTCATCCCCCATCTCTTGACCCTGTTTATGCTGATTATCTTACAGGCGGTCTTAGGCTTTGATAACCTGCTTTACATCTCGCTTGAGTCCAAGCGCGCGCCAGAAGCGGACCAGAGGCGCGTCCGCCAGCTCGGGATCGGGATCGCGATCGGGCTCAGGATCGTCCTGTTGTTTGTCCTCTTGCACCTGATTGAGCTCTTGAGTGACCCCTTCGCGGAGCTGAACTGGGGCGGTGTTGTGGAGGGCCAGTTCACCTTCCACAGCGTGATCGTGCTCTTTGGTGGTGGCTTTATCATGTACACCGCGATCAAGGAGATCATCCACATGGTCGCCTTAGACGACTTAGATGACGATGACGCGAGCCGAGAGAAAAGCTCCGCGAACCTCGTGATCGCGCAGATCGTCTTGATGAACCTGATTTTCTCTTTCGACTCCATCCTCAGCGCGATGGCGTTGACGAAGAATTTTTGGGTGATGTCGATCGCGATCGTCATGAGTGGGGTCCTGATGATCTGGCTCGCGGATCAGGTCTCAACCTTCCTCCAAAAGAACCGCCTCTATGAGGTTTTGGGGCTCTTTATCCTCTTGATCGTGGGGGTCATGCTCTTGAGTGAGGGCGGGCATCTCTCACACCTTAAGTTCTTTGGGTACGAGGTCCACGCGATGAGCAAGGCGACCTTCTACTTTGTGATCACGACCATGGTGCTCATCGACATCGTGCAAGGTCGCTACCAGAAAAAGCTCCTGCTTGAGAAACAGCGCAGATCAAAGGAGCTCAAAGCATAAAACAGCGGTAGAAATTTTCAGCGAGCACCGCGCGACGCTCCTCGACGCTGTAGCCCGTGTCACGCATCGCCTCCATGATCAGCTTCAGGTAGCTCTGTGACTTCCCAAAGTACTGAGGGCCGTCAGTCGCGAAGATTAAACGATCCACGAGCCCCCGCTCCTTGATCTTGGTGAGGGTTAAGATGTGCCCGGGTGAGGGCGACTCGAGCTCCTGACCATCCGCGTCGATCCGCAAAGGCTGATTGATCGCGCTGAGCTCAAGCCAGACGTGATCGAAGCGCTCCGCGAGCGAGAGGCTGTGGTCGATCGAGCGCTCGTCTCCCTGTCCGATGTGACTCAGCACAAACTCCACCCTGCCCTGACCATGGTGGCCGTCATACTGCTCGATGACCGCCTCGAGTGAGGCGGGGTCATAGTACTCAGGCTCACGCTGGGTGTTGGGGAACGGGGAGAAGCCCGTGTGGAGCAAGACCGCCTTTTGGTAGCGCGCGGCCACATCATAGACCCCAAGGTAGATCGGGTCATCAAAGCGCACCGCTTGATGCGCGTGAGCGAGCTTAATCCCAATCAACAGCTCGGGCTGTCGCTCGAAGTACGACCCCAAGGCCTCTAGGCGCTGGCTCGCGACCGCCTCGTTTTCGAACTGGTCATAGTTGACGCTGACCATCCCCCACGCCCACGGGAGCCCGTTGAGGCTGTGGTTCTTTGGGTCGGTCAAGAGCGCCTCGAGCTGGCGGTTGGTGGTGTAGCCGATCGTGTGATGGGTGTAGGTCGCTAAGAGCACACCACGCGAGACGCCCGCGGCCCGCAGGTGCTCCTTAATCCCAATCTTCGGGTCGTATGGGTCAAGCACGAGCGAGACGGAGCTTGGGAAGTAGAGCTGAGCGGGAGGGGGGACCGAGTTCACGAGGTAGGTGAGCCCAGACCAGAGCTGTTGCTCAATGACCCCCGTATGCAGGTGGGCGTCGATGACCTCGTAGGTCTCATCTTCAAAGGTGAAGGATGGGGCCTGCTCAGCGCGCATGGTCTCTGCGGGGCTCCACGTGTTCCCAAGCGCAGGCTCCATTGGGGGCGGGACGTCACTCCGATTGAAGGGCGCCCAGACCCCGTATCGTGTTACCTGCTTGTCTACGTCGAGCTCAACAGCGAGCCCCTGCGAAGGGAAGTAGCTGAGGGTGTCATTGATGTCTAAGCGCTCGCCACGCTCTACCGAGAGCGCCTCAAGGGTCAACCCTAAGGTGAGCGGGGGCTCGAGCGTAACGCCCTCAAGTGTACCCACTGAGACCACGAGGCTCTCGTCATCCACCACGTTATCCTCTTGGGTGATCACGACGACCTCAAGACCGAGCTGCTCGTAGCGCAGATTAATCGTCCGCCTGAACCCAAGCTGTCGGTCGGGCTCCCCGAGCGCCTCTTTGAGCTCCCTCACGCTCATCCCGAGGCGAGCGCCTCCAATCGCTCGGCCAGGCTCAATGATCAGCGGTTCAGCGACCTGCGCGTCAGGACCTTGGTCCGAGGTGAGGGGCTCCCCCATATCCATCATGACGCCTACATCAGTCGGCGAGGCGTCGCTCACCTGCTCATCGTCACAGGAGCAACAGAGCGCGCTGAGCGCTACGAAGCGTAGCATGAAGAGCATAAAGGTCTGTTTTGAGAACATAATAAGGCCCCCCAGCGAGGCTTAGGTAGACAGGTTAAATGACAAAATGACCCGTGAGGTGGAGCGCATGGAGGCTCACCTTCACTGATCTGAGCTCATCGGAGGCGGACGTTCACATCTGACGCGGGGCTCATGGTGAGCTCCGCTTCACGCCCCTGCTCCCCTTTGAGATGTAGCGCGAAGAAGGCGCTCGCGAAGCCTTGGGTGAGCGTAACCACTCGCGCAGGGTCCATCGTCCCCTCGCCACAGGCGGAGCACGCCGAGAAGGGGCCCTCTGGGCACTCTTCGACGAAGTCCATGTGATCCGCCCCAACGAGCTCCCACTCTACAAGCCATGAGCTGCTGGTGAGCGCCTCATAGATGGTCTGGAAGTTATTGGCGAGCGGAGCGCAGGCGGGCGCGAAGATGTTCGCGCTCTCAGCGTTCGTCAGCTCACCAATGATCCCGACCGCTCCGCTCACCGTCTGTAACACCCCATCCGCGAGGGTTGGACGGATCGAGGGGTCGGGGATGGGGCTTGGGTCACCATCAACAGGGTCAAGGGCGAGCGTCGCGACGACGCGCGGGTCCTCCCCTGCGTTAAAGAGCGCGAGCTTACCGCCCAAGCTGTGACCCATGGTCCCGATCTTGTCCGCGTCTACTCGCCCCGCGAGCTCACCGCTGAGCGCCCAGTCGATCACCGCGCGTACGTCAGCGGCCATCTCGATGTGGTTCACGTCAAAGAGCGTCCCTGGCGGGTCAGCGAGCACCACCACGTAGCCCTCACGCGCGAGGCCCTCTAAGGTCGGCGCGTAGTAGGCAGACTGGAGCTGGAAGCCGGGGGTAAAGACGATCATCGGGAAGGGGCCAGCTCCCTCAGGGATGTATGCAGAGACAGGGGTGGTGCGCGCACCACGGGTGACGGTCGCGCTCACCTGCTCAAGCCCATCGATCGACGCAGGGGTGAGGTCGATGACGAAGGGTGAGGAGGTCGGGAAGTCAACCTCGACCCGCGCCTGGACGTCGGCGGGGGTCGCGGCCATGGGACCAGAGCCGTCCACGTCGATGAAGGCGAGGATGGTGTATCGGCCCGCTGAGAGCTGAGGGAAGCTGACTCCGGTTGGGTAGCTTGGGGTTGGGAGCTGCTCAAAGGCGCTCGGAGGCCCTAGGGGAGGCCAGCTGCTGAAGGCGGCGACCACCAGGGGCCCCTGCTCAGCGCCAGTGTAGCGGATCTCAAGATCTGAGCCAGGGGGGACCTCTCCGCCACCTGTGCCTCCGCCACCTGTTGACCCACCCGTCACCTCTGTCCCGCCAGGTGTAGGGGTCACTCCGCCCATCGGAGGCTCCCCGCCACCCCACTCTGGGAGCTCGGCCAAGCGGAGCGGGTACGCGCCTCCCTCTGAGGCCCGATAGATATACACCACGTCCTGATCATAGCTCGAGACGACAAGCTCGTTGCGCCCATCTCCGTTGAGGTCAACGACCTTCATCGAGCCCGCTTGAGGGAGCTCCTCATCTAAAACCCACGTCTCAAACGAGCCTCCGTCCCCCTGGAGGAGCACAAACACACGGCTGTCACCATCCCCTGAGACGAGGAGGTCGACACGCCCATCCCCGTTGATGTCCCCTGCGGAGAAAATGCCTGGCGCGGCCTGGTTATCACGTGGCTTAGAGACGATGTTGTTAGACAGCTTCTGTCGGTCGACCCATGGCGAGCGGGGGTCTTCAGGGATGCGGTACGCGTAGACCGCTGACTCCCAAGGGTCAGGCTCATCTCCCGTCGTCTGCGTGTGATTTACGCCAACCGCGACCACCTCACCATCTCCATAGAGGTCATCCACGAGCGACATCTGGATCGAGGGCCCCACGCGATCATCAATCACATGCCGGCTCCACTCCCCTGCGCTCATCCCGCTCGGCGCGGTGACCTGCTCATACCAAGCGAAGGACTTCAGCTCAAAGCTCGCGAAGAACTCTGCGCTCAAGACGTCGAGGTCTCCGTCACCGTCAAGATCAACCAGCTCAGCTAAGCTCCCCATCCCTGGGCCGATCGAGCGTGGGGTCTGCTCAAAGCGCTCCCCGCCTGGGAGCCCCCTAAACCACTGCGCCTCCGCTACATCAGTGAGCACACCAGCGTCGAAGTAACGACGCTCACCTACGCTAAAGAGGTCCTCAATCCCATCACCGTCTAGGTCAGCGAGCAGGCCATGGTGGTAAAAAAGCTCGCTGTTTGGCCCCACGACGTCGTGTCGATCCCAGCCCGCGTCGGTCTGCTCATACCAGAGCAGGCCACCGCAAGGGCCAGGGGGGAGCATCTCTCCGCTGGGCGTGACACGACCAAGGATCTCGCAGATCAAAAAGCCCGTCCCCACGGTGAGGTCAAGGTCTCCATCCCCGTCTATATCTGCGACCTCAACGCTGTTAGGCCAATAGAGAGGAGACGCATCTGAGCTCACCTCCTCTGTTGTCCAGTCGCTCAAGCTTGAGCCTTGATAGTAGATCGTGACCGAACCGGGCTCGATGGTAAACCCGCCCACGGGCCCAAACTCCGAGATGATCAGGTCAAGTTTGCCGTCACCATTCATGTCTGCGACGGTCGTGAAGGCAGGGCCTCGAGCCATATCATCGAGCGTGATTCGCTCTAAAAAGCCCTCTCCAGAGCCAGGGGTCACTCCTCCTGTCGCGCTCCCCCCCTCGCTCGGCTCACCGCCCATATCACCAAGCCGAATGACCCCGCCTCCCCCATCCTCGCTCGTCTGACCCTCATCATCACAGCCTGCGCTGACCATGAGCAGGGCACAGCTCATGACGAGAGGGCTTAACCTTCTCGTCACGAGCTGAGCGCCTCTCCACGCAAAAAAGCTTGAGCAATCCATGGGCAAACCTCACTTAATTCTTGTACATGTGTCTTAGAGTAGCTATACGATGCCACTTCATATAACAAGCGTTATGAGCATGACAATCTTTTTTACCTTATCCATCTAAACTCATGAGTTGTTTAAAAGAACAGCTCAGCATCAGACTCAACGACAAGGAGGACACGATGAGCACAGCTCAGCACACTTTCTGCCTTAAGGGGCCTCGCTCTTATCTAGCTTTACTCTGCCTCATCGCCTCTGCCCTGTGTGGATGCGACAGCACAGAGGAGGGGACGGACACCCCAGCGGGGATGGACAGCCCAGCGGGGATGGACAGCCCAGCGGGGATGGACGCCCCAGCGGGGATGGACAGCCCAGCGGGGATGGACGCCCCAGCGGGGATGGACGCCCCAGCGGGGATGGACGCCCCAGCGGGGACGGACACGATCGAGGCGCCTTGGAATGAGCTCTGCTCAGAGGACAGCGACTGTGTGGCGCCCACCGACCTCTGCGCTAAACAGCCCGGTCAGGACGAGGGCTACTGCACCTTTAAGTGTGCCAACGACCAGGCCTGTGTCGACATCAGCTCCCCAAGCGGATGGACCTGTAACACGGTCGCCTTCGCGGGCTGTGAGGACCTTGACTCTAACTGGTGTGGTCCCACCAGCGAGCTTGAGGACTTCCCTGGGATCATCACCTCCTGCCCCTAGCGCGAGCTTATCGCGCTCACTCAGCGCTGAGGCGCTCCCATGACGCAGAGAGCGCCGGCTCCCACCCGAGGCGCAGGAGGCGCCAAACGCCCTGGTTATCCTGCCCAAGGTAGGTCGTGGGAGGAGGCGCAGAGGTCGAGCCGGGCGCGCTGAGCTGGTCGGCGAGCGGGTTGGCGAACCACCTCTGAGCGGGGCGCGCCATGAGGTCAAGTGGGAGGGCCGGCGCCCCAAGCTCAGCCCACCAGCGTCGCTCCTCTGAGGTGAAGATGGCTAGGCGCGCTGTGGGCAGGCGAGTCAGGTCATCCCCTACGCTGTACGCTGGGCCAGACAGCGAGGCGACATACGCCCCGACCTCCGCCTCTTCTGGGCTGTAAGGGGAGCGCGTCTGCACCTGATCTCCATCGGGCCACACGAGCGGGAACAGGTAGGCGCGGGCGGCGCTGCTCCTCGCTGCGGAGGCGATAAAGGCTGGGTAGAGGTCACCAAAGGTGGTGTCAGCGCCAACCCGTAAGGAGTCCGCGTAGCCTAAGACCGCGTGTACAGGTGCCCCACAGGCGTTGATCACCGCCTCCTCGCCGATCGCTTCGCGGATTTTTTGAAGCCCTAAGCGCAGGCT
>Ga0181588_10002150_pt1 | contig 17167 bp, 10 predicted proteins | sample 071ome_26_FD_148607 | JGI IMG/M metagenome (GOLD analysis project Ga0181588, IMG submission 148607) | Coastal salt marsh microbial communities from the Groves Creek Marsh, Skidaway Island, Georgia - 071409BT metaG (spades assembly) | ecosystem: Environmental > Aquatic > Marine > Intertidal zone...
ACCTCCGGGGTCGTCCGATGACGGGACCGTCCCAAGGACGGAGTCAGCAGCAGTGGGCTCGAAACCGTCAGGAAGGATGGTTCCCGAAGTTCCCGAGCATTGGAAGCCGCGGATTCTAGAAACAGCCCCATCGGGTGTCAACCCCGGATGTCTCGTACTTGCAAGGGTTTCCGGGATTCAGGGCCGTTTCGGGGCAGAGGCCGCCGCCGAACGGGAGAGCCCGAGGAGGATCTCCCCGGCGCGATCCACCCCGCGGTCCCCGATGAGGGGCAGGCGGTGCTCGAGGCGGGCCCGTAGGTTCCCTCTTCGGTCGCCTCCCTCGATCGCGCACCAGGCCCGGAAGGCCTCTCCGGAGATCAACGGGGTCGGGAAGGGGGTCTTTGCCCCTCGAGCCCACGCCAGAGCGGTCTCCGGGGCGTTGCGGCGGGCGTCGACGATCGCCGGAGCGGTCTCCCCTCCCCCGACCAGAATGACCTCTCCGGTCCCGGGAGGGTGGTAGCAGCGAGCGTCGGGGAAGACCTGGAGGAAGGCGCTCGCGATGGCGGCGAACTCCTCCGGAGCGATCCGGTAGAGCTGGATCCAGTGGATCGCCACGCCTCCGGGCCGGAGTCTCTCTCGGACCAGCTCGTAGAAGGCCTCCGTGAAGAGGGGGGCGCTCCACGGAAGCCACGGCTCCGAAGGCTGGCAGACGATCGCGTCCCACCCCTGCGACGTGCGGGCGAGGTAGCTCCGCGCGTCCTCGAAGAGGATCCGTGGCCCTCCCCCACCCTCGGGGAAGAGGACCCGACTCTCCCGAGGGAACGCCTTCCGCCCGGCGGGAGAACGGAGGGCGGCCGCGACCTCCGGCTCCAGCTCCAACGCGGTCACCTCTCCCCGCCAGTTCTCGACGGCCGTGGCCACGGTTGTTCCCCCTCCGAGGCCGATGGCGAGGAGGGAGCCCTCTCCGGGACCCTCGACCGAAGGGAGGAGGCCGAGGAGCACCTCCGTCGGGAGATCGGCGAAGGTGGGGAGTTCGGGGTCGATGGCGACGGATCCCTCGATCCGTCCTCCGACCCGCAGATACGCGGCGTTCTGACGGGGCGCAACCTCGATGGCGACCTTCGCGATCCTCCCCTCTCCAAGGTAGGTGACCTCGCGCTCGCGCCAGCCCTCCAGCGCCTCTCCAGCGGCGATGCTGCCGCGATCCCAGGCGTAGATCCCCACTCCGAGCAGCGCGGGGTCCCACCGGCGTCCGCTCTCGAAGAAGGCGCCCCCCGCCAGAAGGAGGAGCGGGATGAGGATGAGCCGGGAGCGGCCGACGCCGGACCGCAGGGTCCAGAGGACGAGTCCGAGGGCCGTGGCCGCCGCGACCCCCCGCAGGGCGACCTCGCTCCCGAAGCGGGAGAGAATGACCACTCCCCCTCCCCAGGCACCCAGGGCGCCTCCGATGAGCCAGGCGGCTTCGAGCGGACCGGCCAGCCTTCGCAGACCCGGGGCGTCCTCACTCCCTCGTGCGAGGAGCAGGGGGAGGATCGCCCCGGCGCCCAGTCCGACGGGCACGACGACGACGGCTACCGCAGCGAGCTTCCAGAGGGTGGGCGCCAGAATTGCCTCCGGTGGGAAGCTCCCCAGGCGGGCGAGCAGGAAGGATGGCAGGGAGGGGATGGTGAGCGAGGCGGCTCCCTGCATCAGGAGCCAGAGACTCCCCGCGCCGACGAGAGGGCCATCGGTCCCCCAGCGGTCGAGGAGCCGTGGCGCGGCACGCGCGGCGGCCGCCGCCCCGATGAGGGTGGCCGCGGTGGCGGAGCCGAGGACGAGAAGGCTGGCCCCCAGAAGCTCCCCCAGCAGTCGGGTGACGACGAGCTGGTGCGCGAGGGTCCCCGCTCCGACGGCGGCCGCGAGCAGGAGCGCTCCTCGCGAGGAGGAGCCGGCCCTCGGAGCGCTCGGCGCCACGGGTGAGGAGACCTCCCTCGGCGCGTTCCTCGCCATGGAGTGCAGCAGGGCGAGGGAGGCGAGCAGGAATCCCGCTGTCCACCGCGGGCCGAGGAGGGGCAGCAGGAGCGCCGGGAGGGCGAGGGCCCCGAGCGCGCTTCCGAGGTCGTTGGCGGAGAGCCACCGGCCGACCCTCTGGCGGGTTCCTTGAAGGTCCGGGCTCCCCACGCCGTACCACGCGATCGGCAGGGCACCGAAGGGGAGGGCGGGGATCAGGACGCAGAGCGAGCCGAGGAAGCGGACCGAGGTCCGTCCAAGGTCCGCCTCGAGGAGCAGGGAGGGGAGCAGCTCGAGGATGAGGGCGCCCAGGGCGAAAGTGCCGAGGGAGGCGAGGCACCAGAAGCGCGGGGTTCCTCGCCCGCTCCCCGCGATGAGCCCGCCGATCGCCGAGCCGAGGAGAAACGACCCGAGGGTCCATCCGAGTCCACCGGCGTCGGCCCCGATGATGAGCGCGCCCGCCCGTGCGAGGAGGAGCTCCGCTCCGAGGAGAACGAAGCCGCAGATGAAGAGCGCCGCTTCCCCGCGGGACTCCACGCTTCTCCGCAGGTCCGCGGCAGCGCTCACGGCCCCTGCCCTTCGCCGACGGAGGGACCGGTCGCTGGTTCCGCCCGGTCTTCCTCGCCGGGGATGCCTTCCGCGCTCTCCCCTTCCGCGCTCTCCTCTTCCGCGCCGTCCCCTTCCGCGCTGTCACCGTTCGCCCCATCACCATTCCGTTCGCCGGCAGAAGGGGAGGGCCTGTCGGGGCCCTTCGCGTCCCCCCCCTCCGCGGAGGGGGCGCCCACGGCTTCCTGGTAGAGGGTGACCCAGCGCTCGATGGCCGCGGGGTCCTCCGATCGCTGCGAGAGACCGGCGAGGGAGCGCAGGATTCGCTCCCCCCGGACTCCGGCCTCGTACTCGCCGGCGAGGACAGCGAGGGCGGTCGCCGGGCCGGAGAGGCGCCGTGAGACCTCCGCCGCCTCGACCGCGGCGGACTCCCGCTCGAGAGGGGTCGCGACTTCCCGATGACGCTCATACCAGCCGGAGGCCTCCTCGAGGCGGGCGTCGCGCTCCGTTTCCTCCCCGGCCCTCTCCGCCTCGACCGATCGGCGCACGAGGAGCCGCGCGATCGCGTGACGCAGCTCGATGCGGCGGCCCCGCTCCTGAGGCCCTTCGGCATTCCGCTCCGCCTTGATGAGCGCCTGGGTCGCGTCCGCGAGGCGGCCCTCGGCGAGGAGGCGTTCGTGCAGCATCAGAAGAGCGGAGACACGGGAGGGATCCGCCCCCCCGGTCGCCTGCTCCTCCCGGGCCCGCTGGCGCGCCCGAGCTTGCGCGAGTCCTTGTCGGGCCCGCTCCTCATCCGGCACGACGGTGAGAATGGTCTCGAAGATCCGCTCCGCCTCGGACAACTCTCCCTGACCGAGCACGACCTCCCCCAGAGAGAGGAGGGCGGGGAGGTGCTTCGGATCACCGTCGAGGATCTCCTCGAGGAGGGCCCGCGCGCCCGCGACATCGCGGAGGATCATCCGGCACTCCGCCGCCTTGTAGAGGGCGCTCGCGCGGTTCCCCGTGGGCCCGATCCGTTCCGCCGCCCGCTCGAAGGCCTCCCGCGCCGCGGCCCAGAGCTCCTGCCCCTGACGCAGGACCCCCACCTGGTACCAGATGGCCGCGAGCGCGCGCGGGTCCTCGGTCGAGGCGAGAGTGTCCACGAGAGCCTCCTCCGCCGCGGGCAGATCGCCCCCCTCCGCGAGATGCGCGGCGATCAGGAGGCTCGCCTGAACCCGGAGGGGGTCCGGCGCATCGAGGGCGACCAGCCTCCGGGCGCACTCGAGGGCGAGGGCCTCCTCCCCGCGCCGCGTCCTCAGCTTCATCAGCTCGGTCCAGACGAGCGGCTGCTCCGCCACGGGAGTGCCGTCGGTGTCGAGCTCCTCGAGCAGAGCGGTCAGGTGCCCCACCGCGATCTCCAGGTCCTCCGGGCTCTCGGAGGTCGCGAGGATCCCGGCGCGGATCTGCAGGGTCTGGAGGTAGTAGCCCTGCTGGAGGGAGTCCCGGGCCACCGGAGCCCAGAGCTCGGCGGCGCGACCGAGGGCGAGGACCGCCTCGTCGGGGCGGGGCGGCTGCAGCTGCCAGGCGGAGTTCCCCCACCCGAAGTGGGCGCGCGCGCATCGAGGATGAACCTCCGCTGCCGAGCGCCACAGGGCGTAGGGGCTTCGCCAGTCCGCGAGGCGGTCGACCGTCACGCCACCTGCGACGAGGAGGAGCAAGGCCCCGGCCGCGAGGGCGAGGTCGGGGCTCCTCCGCACGAAGGACCCCAGGGCCCCGGCGCCCACCATGAGGAGTGCGATCGATGGGAGATAGAGATGGTGCTCCGCAAAGCGCTCGGGGTGCGGGATCCACTGGGCCACCGGTGCGATGGTGACGAGGAAGAGGAGCACGGAGATCGAGGTGAGCGGATTCCGCCTTCGAAGGAGGAACGCAGCGAGGATCGAACCGGCGATGCCGATCCAGGCGAGCAGGCTCGAGGCCGGCTCGAGCCAGCCGGTGGAGGGAGGAAAGGCGTCGAAGGAATGGTCGACCGAGAGCGGGTAGGGGAGCAGGAAGAGCCGCACATAGGAGAGGATCGCGCGCCCGGAGGTCAGGAACGCGGAGAGGGGAGATCCCCCCCACCAGTCACTTCCCCCCCCGGGGTTCTGACTCCCGAGCAGGATGAAGACGAAGAGAGAGGTGGCCACGAAAGTGGGGAGCAGGAGCGGCAGGCGATCCAGGACGCGTCGGACTCCGGGTCGGTCTCCTCGCGCGGGCTCCGCCAATCCCTCGAGGAGAAGGAGGGTGACGGGGAGGGAGGCCGCCATCTCCTTCGTCGCCAGCGCGCACCACGCGATCGCCGCAATGAGGAGGCCCCGGCCCCAGCCACCGCTCTCCCGCCCCCGCAGGTAAAGGAGGACGGCCAGGAGGTAATGAAAGAGAAAGAGCACATCCCGGCGTCCGGAGATGTACGCGACCGACTCGGTCTGGATCGGGTGCGCGGCGAAGAGCAGCCCGAGGAACGGGGCCGCCCAGAGTGGGCCGCGCGGCGCGATGGTCCGCACGATGAGGACGAGGAGGAGCGTGTTCAGCGCGTGAAGGAGGATGTTGTGCAGGTGGAAGACCTCGGTCCCGGGCTCCCCCGTGTTCGGATCGAAGTTTTCGAGCGCCCGTGTGGTGAGGGCGTCCACGCGGAGGGAGAAGAAGCGGATCGGTCGGAAGGCGGTCCGGACCGGGCTCTCCGCCTCCTCCGGTCGGAAGATCCCCCCCAGCCGGTCGAGGAGCACGCGCGCCTCCCCCCCCGGCCCTTCGTAGGGGCGCCAAAGCTCCTCGTTCTCCACGACGAGCTTGCGATCATCGAAGACGAACTCTCCCTCGACCACCGGGAGGTAGAGCGCGAAGGCGAGCGCCGCGCAGAGGAGGCCCACACCCCAGCCGGAGCGCGCCGGCCGGGAGTGAAGGGGGGCCTCCTCGGTCCCCGAAGGGGACACCCCCGTGACTTCGAGGGAAGGGGGATTGGGCGGTCGCGCCTCGACATCGCGGTTCATGCCACCTCCCGGATCAGCGCCGCGAGCCGGCTCGCGCGCGCACTTTGGGAGAGCGAGGCTCTCTCTCCGAGCATCGCGGTCCGTCGACGCGTCGCCGGCCCTTCCCCTTCCTGGCATCGCTCGAGGAAGAGGAGGGCGAGCGCCTCGATGACCGCCCCGCGATCGCTCGGGTCCGGAAGGAGCAGCCCTCCCGGATAGCTCCGATGAAGGTCGGGGATCCCCCCCACCGGCGTCGCAGCCCAGGGGAGCCCGCAGGCGATCGCCTCCTGCAAGACCACCGGAGTTCCCTCACTCAGGCTCGGGAGGACAAGGAGGTGGGCATCGCGCATCGCCGCGGCGATCTCCTTCGGTCCGCACGGGCCCCGACGCTCACCCACGGTGTGCTCCGCGTCTGCGGGCCCATCCCCGATCCAGGTCAGGGACAGGGTCGCTCCTCGCTGGATCGCCCGCAGCGCCGCCTCCTCGAGGAGGTCCGCCCCCTTGGCAGGGAGTCGATCCCCCACGAAGAGAACGCGCAGGGGCGGCGGAGCGGAGTCGGGCATCGGGGCGGCGGTCCCGGTCTCCTCGGAGAGGAATTCGGAGGAGACTCCGATGGGGAGGACCTCGACGCGCAGCCCGGTTGGACCGAGCCGCCGAACCTCCTCGGCGAGGGGCTCGCTCGCCGCGATGACGAGGCGGGCGGAGCGCAGAGCCTGCTGGACCAGCCGACGGCCCACTCGCCCCTTCCCGTAGCGATTCAGATCGGAGCCATGGGCGTAGAGGATCAGGGGCCAGTCGAGGCGTCGAGAGACCTCGCGCGCGATCCAACCCGTGGGAACCACCCAGTGCCCGATCACGATCCCCCTCTCCTCGGTCGAGTCCGGCCCGGCTGCTCCCCGCGGGCGCCAGATTCGACGCGCGGTGGCACGAGCGGAGAGGAGGTAGCGCAGGGCTCCGATCGGTCCGATGCCGTCGGCGCGAACCCCGTGGCCCCGGGTCGGGTAGGAGAAGCGGCGGACCCGCAGTCCCTGCCGCTCCTCGTCGAGGGGGTCGTCGCGGTGTACTCGCGGGGCGAGGATCTCGGCCGGGAAGCCCGCGCCGAGAGCGAGGTGGAGCTCCTGCAGGAATCGCGCCCGGAAGGGCGCGGAGGGACTCGGCCAGGCGGCCGTCACCACCCGCAGGGGGATCATGACGACACATCCTCCCGGCGGGGGGGCTCGAGGTCGCGGGTCATCTCCTCGCCAGCTCCGGGCAGGCGCGCTCCCTCTTCCCGCACGCGATGCTCGTCCCCCTCCCGGGTTCTCCAGGCGAGCCACTCTCCGAGGACCCCGGTCGCGAGGAGCTGCACCCCGAGGAGGAGCAGGAGAAGCCCGAAGGCGAGGCGGGGGTAGCGGGCGCCGATGGTGAAGTCATCGAGGAACCACCGCACGGCGAGGTGAAGGGTGATGCCCGCCCCCAGGAGGAACGAGAGGATCCCCGCCTGAAGGAAAGGGTGTCCCGGCCGATCCTGATAGCGGAAGAGAAAGACGACCGCGAGCAGGTCGAAGAGAGCCCCGGGGAAGCGCCGCCCTCCGAAGTGCGAGCGCCCGGCCGCGCGCTCGCGATGAGCGACCGGGACCTCGGTCACCCGATAGCCCCACCAGTGCGCGATCAGGGGGGCGAGGCGAAAGCGACCCGCCTCGAGCGGGAGGGAGTTCGCCAGCTCCCGCCGGTAGACCTTGAACCCACAGTTGATGTCCCTGAGCGGCGGACCGCCCAGGAGCCGGGTGAGGGCGTTGAAGAGTCGGGAGCTGCTGCGCTTCGACCACGGATCCCGACGCTGCAGGCGGGCACCGCTGACCAGGTCGTACCCGGCCGAGAGCGCATCGAGGAGGCGCGGCAGCTCCCGCGGATCCTCCTGAAGGTCGGCATCAATGGTGGCGATGACACTGCCCCGCGCCCGGCGGAACCCGGTGGTGAGGGCCGCGCCCTTGCCGTACCGCCGACGATGGTGAAGAACCCGGATGCGAGCATCTCTCCCCGCCAGCTCCCGGAGCCTCCCAGAGGAGCCATCGGTCGAGCCGTCGTCGACGAGGATCCACTCGAATCCGCCCGGGAGTTCCTCGAGCACCGGGAGGGTCGCCTGGAAGAGCGCGTCGAGGTTCGGGAGCTCGTCGCAGACGGGGACGACGAGGGTGAGCGCCGGAGTCGGTGCCGTCCCGAGCCCGGGATCGCGGTGCGGTGTCGTCATCTCAGATGACCTCCGGGACCTGGACCTCGTAGCGAGCGGTCAGGATCTCCATCAGGTCCCAGAAGTTCTCGACCTCGAAGTCCGGCTCGGACTCCCCGCGGACATCCCGGTTGTGCCCCTCCCTGAGGATGCGGACCGTCACCATCCCGATCGAGTTGGCGGGGTCGATGTCGAGCGCCGGCTGGTCGCCGACGTACATGCACTCCGAAGGCTTCAGGTTCAGGTCCCCGCAGGCGCGCTGGTAGAGCTTCGGGTTCGGCTTGGAGATGCCGATCTGGTGGGAGATGAAGATCGCGTGCGGGGTGAGGAACTCATGGACCTTCAGCCGGACGAGCTTCTCGGCCTGCTTCACCTCGAGTCCCTCGGTGATGATCCCCCGGACCAGCTCCGTGCGCGCCAGTCTCCGCAACACCTCGTACGCGTCCTCGAACGGCTCGAGGTGGCGGAACTTGGTCTGGTGGTAGGCGACCATTCCAGCGGCCACGATCAGACTCGGATTCAGGCCACGGGTCACCCGGCGCGGGAGCCGGAGGAGCAGCTTGTCGAAGTGGCGCTCGTAGTTGGAGCTGAACTCTCGGACGACCTCATCCAGCTCGGCGATCAGGGTGGGAGCATCGATCCGGAGCCCGGCCTGGATCATCGCTTCGACGCTCGCCGCTCGCGCCCTGCGGGCGAACTCCCGGGTGGAGAAGAGCGTGTTGTCGATGTCGAAGAAGATCGCGCGCAGCATGACGCCGGCCTCTCCGCGGGCTTCGTCGGCCCGACTCCTCGGGATCCGTCCCCGGACCGCCGAGATGGGAAGAACCACGCCTCGAACCGAGATGACCGGGGCCGCAGACCCCACCCGGGACGAGACGTGGTTCTCGAGCGGAGCCTCGGGCTCCCGCTCCGGGGAAGCGAGCGGGCGCGCCGCTCCCGACCCGAGGATCAGTTGTAGAGATCGCGCTCCTCGGCGCGCAGGTCGACGACCTTGGCGGTGATGAGGATGTAGAGCGACCGCTTCTCGTTCAGGTAGGCCTTACGACGGAAGGCGTTCTTGAAGAACGGGATCTTCCCGAGGAGCGGCACGCTGGACTCGTACTTCCGCTCGTTGAGACTGCGGAAACCACCGAGGAGCACCGTTCCGCCGTCCGGCACGGTGACCGAGGTGAACGCCTGCTGGAGCGAGATCTCCGGCAGGTCGATCTCGACCTGACTCGCGGCGGTGTTCAGGGTTCCCAGGCTGATGGTGACGGTCGAGATGACGCCGTTGATCAGGCTCGCGAGGGTCGGTCGGACATCGAGGGTGATGTACTTCCGATCGGAGCTGATCACCGGACGGACATCGAGGACCACCCCGTCCTGGAAGGTGTCGATCACCGGGTCGGCGACCTCGGAGACGACCTGACCGGTTCCCCCGGAGACGAGCTCGTAGTCCTGGACGTACGAGCGCTGGGTGATCACGGAGACATGGACGCGCTGGCCGTTCGAGGCGGTCACGCGCGGGGCGGTGACCGTACGCGCGCTGCGCTGCTCCTGGGTCGCCCGCACGATCGCGTTGATCTGGAACGGATCGAGCCAGGTGACCTGCAGGGTCAGCCCGCGCAGGGCGGAGGTCAGGCGCTCTCCCGCGGCCGCGCCCACGAATCCGTCGAGGACATGCTCGATCCGGCCCGCGGTGCGATCCTGTCCCATGGCCAGCGCGGGGTTCGTCGGGTCACCGAGGTTGTTGAAGCCGATGTCGGTGCCGCCGGTCCGCGCCGAGTTCAGGGTGCCGAACGCAGTACCGAAGCCCTGTCCCGGCGGCTGGCCGAGATTGCGGCTGTCGACGCCGATGTCCTCGAGGAAGTCGTCGACCATGTCGATGAAGCGGGTCTCGACGATCACGAAGACATCCGAGTTGGCTCGGAGGTTCTCGAGGAAGCTCGCCGTGGCGAGGTGGAGCTCGCGGGTGGCGGTGATGAGAAGCTGTCCGCTGGAGGGCACGATCTCCGAGCCGGACTCGTCCCACACATCCTCTCCCCCGGTCGACTCGATGATGAGCTCGGCGAGGTCCTCGCCGGTGAGCGGCTCCTCGTCATCCTCGTCGTCGCCGAAGCTGAACGGGTTCCCCGCTCCCTCGTCCTCATCGTCGGTCGAGGAGACGCGGATCTGCGGTCCCGGGAAGTCTTTCACCTTGTTCAGGAGGTCCGTGATGTTGTAGACGTCGAACATCTTGTCCCCGAAGGCGTTGTCCGGGGTCGTGATGAAGAGCGTGTTCTCCTTGAAGGTGTAGGCGAAGCCCGTGTGCTCGAGGATCAGATCGAGCGCCTCTCCGAGCTTCACGTCACGGATGCTGAGGTTGACCGTGTTCTCCTCGAGATCGATCTCCGGATCGACGGTGATGTTCAGGCCGGAGAGAGTTCGGATGTAGGAGATCGCGTCGCCCATGGTGCTCTCGGGGAAGACGAAGCTCGGATACTCCTTCGCCAGCTCCCGCCGCATCTGGCGGACCTCCGGAGACTCCTCGAAGCTGAGGTTCCGCAGGCCCTCCAGCCGGGGCTGGACCTCCTCGCGCCAGAAGCGCTCCTCCGGGAAGTTGAAGGGGTCCTCGTAGGGGATCGTGATGCGGCCCAGATCCTCCCAGACCCGGGTGATCTGGTCCGCGTCCTTGTCCATGATGTCCACGCGACGCTGATCCATGAGGAACGAGTTCGCGCGCTCACGGAGCCGCTTGGCCACATCGTTCTGGGGATCGAGATCCAGGATCCGCTCGGCAGTCTCCAGCGCGACCTTGTAGTTGCGCTGGATCATGGCGTCCTTGACGCGCGAGACGAGCGCGGCGATCCGCGCCTGCTTGCGCTCCTCGTCGCGGCGACGGACAAGGTCCGCCTCCTCGGCGGCCGCGGCCTGACGGTCACGGTCGAGCCTTGCGTCGAGGCGGAGCTTGGCATCCCGAACCTCGTCGTAGAGGGCGGTCGCGGCGGCCTGCAGCTCGGTGATGTCGACGTCGTAGTTGAAGTAGATCAACTGCTCACGCGCCCGACTCGCTTCGCTCAGGGCGTTCGTCGCATCCCCCTCCTGCAGGTAGGCGCGGGCCTTCTCCATGTGCTGACGCACCTCAACGAGGCGCGCCTGCTGACCGACGACGATCTCCTCGCCCAGCTGCTGAATGACCGACTGGATCTCCCCATCGCGCCGGCCGAGGAGCATCAGGCTCTCCGCGAGCCCGTCCCGGGCATCGCGGGAGGTCGGGTTGTTCTGGAGGGACTTCTCGAAGTTTTCGGCGGCCGAGCGGTAGTCCCCGTCGCCGAAGTTCTTGCGAGCCTGGTTCAGGTAGAACTCGGCGGCGCGCCGCTTCTCCTGATCGGTCAGCGAGAGGTTCTCGAAGACATCGCGGACACGCGGGTCATCGGCACCGTCCTGTGCGATCGGCTCCGCGGGAGCGGCGTTGTTGACGGGGGCGGCCGGTTCCATGACGGGGGCGGCAGCCACAGTTCCCTGCTGGGGACCGGAGCAACCGACGGTCGCCAGGAGGGAGAGGGCGACGGTGAGCAGCCCGCCCTTCAGGAAGCCCGACCCGCGACCGGGTCCATGCTCGATCTCGTGATGGCGTGTGACCACGATGGAGCCCTTTCCTCCGCCTCGCACCGCGAGGCTGTGCTTCTGCTCCCTCACCCGACGGCGAGGGGATCTTCATCGAGTTTCCGAGGTCCGGAGCACGCAGGCGCGCTCCAGAGGCCTCTCCAGTCGTTTCGGGCGGACTGCGGTCCTCGCCCTGATCGGAGAGCCCGTAGAGGGTCCCCGATCGCTGTCATCGCCCCGTCACCCGGGGTCGGTGCTGGTTGTGTCCGCCGCGCCCGCGCGCGACTTGGTGGACGATCCCGGACCCCTCCGAGGGCGTCTCGAACCTCTCCTCGACTCCCCCACACCCCTGTGGATGGCCGAGAAACGATCAATGCGGGCGAATCCTGGCCAGGGCGGCCCCGGCCGACCTCGAACCCTCCCGCGACGGCGCGGGCGATCGAGGGAAGCGTCCTCTAGTACTCGTGCTCGGGAGCGGCGAAGGAAATCGCCCGGATCCCGATCTCCTTGCAGATGTCGACGACGGCGACGGTGTACATGGTCGGGACATTCTCGTCCGCCGCGATGATCACGGGCAGACCGTCCGCGCTCCCCCCGATGTAGGTGTCCTTCCGCAGCTGAATCTGCTGACGGAGGATGTCCAGATCGGGTCCGATGATGCCGTAGTGGTCCTCGTAGTCCGCCTGGGCGGACTGCAGATCGTCGGCCTCGTTCACGCTGCTCCGGGTGGGGATCCGCGAGTTGTTGCCGCGCCAGGCGACGATCTCGCTCCCCTCCTTGTAGATCGTGATGCGGCAGCCGGGATCGACCACCGGGGAGCCTCCGGAGGTGCCTCGATCCCGCGGGAGATAGGTGGTCAGCTCTCCCTCGGGTTGTTTGAACTTGGTCGCGCACATGAAGAAGATCAGCAGCAGGAACACGACATCGATCATCGAGGTCATGTCGAGCTCGGCGGAGATCTCCTCCGCGTCCTTCTTCCTCCGCTTCCGGCGGAGCACATGTGGGGGCAGGGGCATTTTCTCCTCCTCCCTCTACTGCTCGGCGTACGGGTTTTCGAGCTTCTCGTTCTGCGCGGCGAGGCTGACCTTGTAGATCGTCGCCTCGGCGCAGGCCGCGAAGACCTGGGTCAACGCCTTGTTGTCGGCGTGCCGATCCGCCCGGATGATGACGGCGAGCGCGCTGTTCTTCTCACCGGGGTTGTTCGGCTTCGGGTCGAACTTGTTGTAGGCGGTGACCTCCGCCCGAAGGGCCTTCACCAGAAGGTCCTCCTTCGAGAGGTCCTCTCCGCCCTTGATGGAGATGATCTCCGTCTCCCCATCCTTGTCGAGACTGATGTCGATCGTGACGACCCGCTGGCCGGGGTCCGGTTCGACGACCTCCGCCTGGGGTGCCACCATGAGCACCAGCTCCGCCTGATTGAGGGTCAGCTCGGTGACGACCATGAAGAAGATGATCAACAGGAAGACGATGTCGATCATCGGGGTCATGTCCTGCTCGACCCCGTAGTCCTGCTTCTTGGCCATTCTCAGCTCTCCTCAGCTCTCCTCAGCGGAGCCGGTCCGGGTGGCTTTGGAATCCGCGCGGGACGCCCGCGCTTCGGGTCGGATCGACGAGTGAGGCTCAGTGCTCGGGGGGATGGTCGAAGCGATCCATCAGCTCGGTGGCGATGTTCGACACCTCGATGATCGAGTTGTTCACGCGGTTCCGGAAGATGAAGTAGGCCACCGACATCGGGATCGCCACGGTCAGTCCCATCATGGTGGTCATCAGCGCCTGGGAGATCCCGTCCGCGAGCTCGGCCGGCTTCGGAGAGGTGGCCGAGCTGGCGATCTTGTCGAAGGCCGCGACCATCCCCATGACGGTACCGAGCAGTCCGAGCATCGGAGCCACGGACGCGATCAGCGAGAGGTAGCCGATCTTCTGGTGGAGGACGGCGGCCTCCTGCTCCCCGGCCTCCTCCATGGAGGCCTCGATGTCATGGTAGGGGCGATCGATGCGGGGGAGCCCCGCCGCGAGCACGGAGGAGAGGAAGCTCGGCTGCTGCTCCACGACCTCCAGGGCCTGGTCGTAGTCCTCCTCCTCGAAGAGGCCCTCCACGTGCCCGAGGAGCTCGGGCGGGACGAGGATGTCCCGGCGAATCTGCATGGCGAAGGTGATGACGAGCGAGAGGCCCGCCACCGAGAGCAGCATGATCACCACTCCGACGGTACCGGCGGCCGCGATGTTGTCGCCAAGGGTCCGCTTCGTCACCGTCGCGCCCTCGGACTGCGCGAGCGCGGGTCCTGCGACGGCCACGACAAAGAGCAGCGCGAGGATGCCGACGAGCGGCCAACGCGTGTTCCGAGTCACATTCGCGATCATGCTGATCACCTCTCCGATCATCCTCCGGACCGCGTGGGTCGGGAGGGGTCGTCTTCCTGATTGCCCATCGCCCAGTTTGCTCATCGCTCCGCGGGCATGAGATTCGAGCTCGACTCTCGACCGGCGGTCGACCCCCCGGTCACGAGGGGGGCAGCCCGCCCGCCTCGCGTGATCCAAGATCCAGAGCTCAGCGCTTCGTCCACGGGGAGTTGGGGCAGAGCTGGTTCATCCTCTGATCGATCAGGCTGGCCCGATCGGCGTTTCCGAGATTCTCGTAGAGCTTCTTCGCGCGGTACAGGGCCTCCGCGAAGGTTTCCCCGCCCCCCACGGCCACCACCGAGGCGCGGAGGTAGTGGTAGAGCGCGAACTTCAGCTTGTCCTCGTCGCCACCGGCCCCTCCCTCCTCGGCCTGACCGAGGACGATCCACCCTTGAGCGCGGATGTCCCCGTAGCGGGGGGGCTGGCTGTTCCGATCGCGGTCCGCGGAGCCGAGCACCGGTTCGAGGGTCTTGGCGACCCCCTCCCACTGCTGTTGACCGACCTGGCAGGCAGCGTAGCCGACCCGGGCCTCGATGGAGAAGCGGGGATTGGAGCTCCCCTGCACCTCGCCGAAGAGCTCCCGCGCCTCCCGGAACTTGTCCTGGGCGAGCTGGACCTGGCCACGCTTGAGCTTGGCGGCCTCGACCCACTTGGAGCCCATGGCTCCGCCCGCAATGCTGGAGAGGGCACTCTCGGCCTTGGCGTAGTCCCCGGCCATGCTGTGCGCCTCCGCGAGGGCGAGTGCGCCCTGAGGGACGTAGTAGTGCTTGGCACCCTGGGCGGCGCTGACGAACTTCTGCAGCTCGGTGACCGCGGCGCCCACATGGCTCGGGTCCTGCTTCGCCCAGGTGAGCTCGGTCCAGCCGAGCATGAACTGGGCGGTCGCGGCGAAGAAAGGCTGATTCAGGGTGGTGGCGTTCTGGAAGGAGCTCCGCGCTCGTGTGAAGTCTCCCTTGGCGAGAGCGGCCCGACCGCGCACGAGGCTCGGGGGCTCGCTCGTCCAGACGATCTCGTCCACCCGCTCGGCGGGGATCTTCGAGTTCCGACTGACCGAGGGCATCTTGTACTCGATCTCCTCCCAGGTCGCCTCTCGCACGGTGACGCCCGTGATGGAGGGACTCCCGTCCGCCATGACGAGGTCGTCCGCGCGGAGGGCGCGGTCGGCGGGGAGAAGCAGGAGGGTGGCGCCGAGGAGCGCTGGGACGAGGATGCGGTTCACGGGAGCCCCCGTTCGATTTCGTCGATCTGGGCCTGGAAGGCGGGCGGCGCGAACTTGTCACGCCCGATGATCGTCCGCTCGGCGAGGATCACCTTCTTCGCCCGGTCGTAGAGCTTCTGCCCCTCCAGGACCTTGAGCCACGTCACGAAGACGTTCCAGCGCTCCTTCTCGAGGAGGGGCGGGATCTCCCGGTCGTTCGCGACCAGAGAGTCGATCCGCTGCTTGAAGATCGCGTAGGCGGACTCGAGCTGCTTTCCGGCCTCGGTGAGGTGTGCATCGCTTCTGTCCTGCTCCCTCATGCCGAGGTGAGCGAGAGCGTACTGGTACCAGATGAAGGGCGCCTCCTCGAAGCTCCCCTGCAGGAGCTCCGCACCGAATGTCTCCTCGAAGGACTCGCAGGCGGCGAGGGCCTCCCGGTGCTGATCGGTGAGGTTGGCGGACTTCACAAGCAGGTAGGTCACGATGTAGGCGAACGCAGGGTCGTCCCCCACTTCTCTACGGACCGTGCCGAGGATGTCGTTCGCTTCGGCGTGCAGGTCGCCGTCCATGAGGATCCGGGCGAAGCCGAGCCGAACGCCGGGAGCGGACTCGGCGACTCCCGCCTCGGGGTGCGCCATGTACTCGCGGATCAACTCGGCCGCGCGACGGGCGCTCTCGACCGTCCCGAACCCGTCATACGCCGAGGCGGTCTCGTAGAGCGCGATCAGGTAGTTCGTCGATTCGTAGAAGGAGGACTTCATCGCGGCGAGGGCCGCCTCCGCCTTGTCCGGGCTCGTCCCCGTTTCCGGTCGGGCCGGATCGACCTCGTTGTGGAGCGTGATCAGGTAGCGGAGGGCGATCTCCCGGTAGCGGCTGTCTCCGGAGATACGGTCCACCAGGGGAGCGAGGGTCGCGAGCGCGGCCTCACGCTGCCCCACCTCCTCGTCCGCCTGGATCTTGGCGATCTCGAAGAGGAGCACGATCTGGCCGACGACATCCCGGGCGGTCTCCGCGGCCTTGAGGTCTCCTTGCAGGGTCGAGATCGCGGCGGACGCCGCCGCCGCGCCTTCCCCTCGGGTCTTCGCCTCGAGGAAGGAGCAGCGACCCACTCCCGCGCGCGCTCGGTGGTAGGCCCCGACCTGCTGAGTGGAGCCATCGTCATCGATGGTGGCGGGAATCCCCTGGTAGATCTGGACAGCCTCGGCGTACTTGCCGATCTCCTCCAGCTCGAGCGCCTTCTGCATCTGCAGGGTGATCCCCGCCTCGCCCCGGCTCAGCTCGCCGAAGACGGACTGCGCCCGCTGGGTGAGGGCCTCCCAGACGGGGCCTTCCGTGCTGGCAAGGTCTCCCGCGATGGCGAACCAGTTCTGGGCGGCGTCGGCGAGGAGGGTCTCAAAGAGGGGGTCCCGCTTCTTGTGCCCGAAGTGGGTGGCGAGGGACTGGAACGCACCGGCCGCGGCCTCCGTCAAGCCGAGGGAGTCGTAGCACTCCCCGATCTCGTAGAGAGAAGAGGCGACCCAGAACTCATCCGCCGCGACACCGCTCCCCCGGCTGAGGGCGAGCTGAGCGGCCCGAATCGCGCGGTCGAGGTCTCCCTGACGCTTGAATCCGACCGAGGCGCGGTAGAGGAACTCGGCCGGGAGGCCGGTGACTCCGATGCGAACCGCTCGCGCGAGGCCCGAACCGATGTCGGCGAGATAGACCTCGGCGCCTTCCGGGTCTCCCGCCCGGTACTGCTCGGAGTCGAAGCGGTCGAGCATCGCGCGGATGGAATCGAGACCCGCCTGCATCTCACCCCCGCCGAGGTTCGCGATCGCCACCTCGACATCGAGCGCGACGGCGAAGGGGAGCAGCTCCGCATCCTCGGGATCGGCCTTCCAGGGGAACGACTCGCTCTCCGGCTTCTCGTCGTAGACCTGGACCGCCCGATCGGAGAGACCCGCGTCGTTCCAGGACTTCATCGCAGCCTGCAGCCCCTGCAGGCGAAGCCAGCGCGTCACGCGCACGATCTCATCCGGATACGGCGGGTCGCTCGGCGGCTCGAAGCCGGCGATGAGCTCGAAGTCCCACGCGGCATCCTCCGGTCTCCCGAGAGCGCCGTGCGCCCGCCCCCGCGCGAGGAGGGCCTGGTACTGCCGAAGGAGATTGTCGAAGCGCTCGTCCACGAAGGCAGTCGCCGCCTCGAAGAGCTTCTCGTAGTACTCGGAGTATCCCGCCTCTCCGGGGGGGAAGAGCTCCGCGTACTGGTAGAAGGCGGTGAGCTGATAGAACTCCCACTGGTCCCGCAGATCGGCCTTC
>Ga0181588_10002153_pt1 | contig 17160 bp, 17 predicted proteins | sample 071ome_26_FD_148607 | JGI IMG/M metagenome (GOLD analysis project Ga0181588, IMG submission 148607) | Coastal salt marsh microbial communities from the Groves Creek Marsh, Skidaway Island, Georgia - 071409BT metaG (spades assembly) | ecosystem: Environmental > Aquatic > Marine > Intertidal zone...
AATCCTCGACCTCGCCTGCGAGATACCGATTTACCTCGCGCTTGTATTCTTTCAACAAGCTGAAGCTGTCGTATTCCGGGTGCCCCTGGAAAAACACCAGTCGCAATCCATCAGCACTGGTTGCCAAATGCACTCCTGCGTCTGGACTTTCGACCAGAACAAGCTGGTCCGCCAGATTCATCTCATTTGGGCTAATGTCATTCCAGCGAGAATGCGGGACATCGAAGCGCGTGTTGATGCCGCGTACCAGCGGATGCTCCATCACCACGCGATGGGGAAACACACCCCAGCGTTTGGCGGGCAACGGCTGGCGTTCGATCCCATGAAAATGCAGGAACGCGGCGTGGGTTGCAAGGCATGCACATAGCGTAGAGGTGACATTTTCTACCGCCCAGTCGAGCACCTCGCACATGGGATCCCAGAACGCCTCATCGGGCAATTGGTCGCAGACCGGGTTCGCCCCACTCACGATCAACGCATCAAGCCCTTCTTCCTTTAGCTGATCGAAATCATAGTAATACTTCTCAATATGCTCGCGGGCCTCGGTGCCGCGGGGAACCTGTGGTGGCGAGAACGGATAGATATGAAACTGGGCAATACGGTTACAGCCCCCGATCAATCGAAGAAACTGTCGCTCGGTCGGCTCCAGGGCAGCATCTGGCATGTTGTTCATCAAGCCGATATGCATCTCCCGAATGTCCTGTGAGCCGGCACGCTCCAGCGACAGTACGTCTCCCCCCTCACGCCGAAAGCGCTCAAAACTGGGTAACTCCGTATTGGCAACAATGGGCATTGCTACTCCAGTGCGTCGCAGATCAATTCAAGGAATTCGGTTTCACTATGGATGTCGTCGATTCGCGTTGCGTCAAGCACCACGCCAAAGCGATCGGCGATCTCCTGATACCGCGGAAGCCGATGCTCAACCAGACGAGGGAACATCCAGCGGAAATAATCGTCCGGCACGATTTCCTCTGGCTTTGATAATCCCTGCTCTTCGAGATACTGGGGCAATACGCGATCAAGAAACTGGTTCTGATAGTACATTGGCTTGGGCTCCTGCAAGGAGCGCTCAATGATTTGACTCAGCATCGCATCGGATGGCTTGAGATAGACGATCAGCGTATCTTTGGCCAATTGCTCGAGTACATCCGGCTCGTCGAGTTCACACAGGCTGCCGCCTGCGTCATTGAGAAAATGCGGATATCCATAGGTGTCATGTCCTTTGGAGATAAACGCTCTGACATCCAGCATTGCCTTGATCTCTGCCCCGCGATGAAGACTCTGCCGACGCTTGAATTCATCGACCGACAGCCCGCCCAACTCTGGATTACCGATCATTCCCAAAAAACTCGCAATCGGCTTGAGATTATGGACAGAAATATTATGGCAAAGGTAGATCGAATCTGTCCGCAGCAATTCTGCGAGAAACGGTACCCGCATAGCCTCGCGCTTGACGTTATCCAGTATGGGTTCATCAAGATAACGCGTTCCAATTCGGTAATCCCCGGAATAGTGAAACCAGGTCTGGCGGGGCAATCGGGACGCCAGCGTGGTCTTTCCCACGCCTGACATACCCAGCAGGGTAATCGCCTTGCGTGGAGACTTCCAGAACGCGGCGCCTTTTAAATTGTCACGGTACATAGTGGTAAGAATCAAAGTCGTCAGACAAGGCTCTGAAGGGCCGACCGGACCGGCACTGACAGACCGCAGGGCCTGCGTGCCTCCCGATCCACAAATACATGGGTGAAGCCGCCAACCGCAGCGGCAGCCGCTTCGGCCTCAGCAAACATACCCACCTCATAACTCACACTGCTGTTTCCCAGATGCGTGACCCGCAACCCGCAATCCACCCGACCTGGATAAGACAGTGGCTGGAAAAACCGGCATTGTGACTGAACCACCAGCCCGATGGAATCGCTCTTTTCGATGTCCAGCAACTGGCGTTCGATCAAGAATTGATTCACAACGCTGTCGATGTAACTGTAATAGACCGCGTTGTTGATGTGGCCATAGGCGTCATTATCCTTCCATCGCGTGCTGACTGACTGCCAATACCGATAGTGCTCTCGCGAATGATCCGGGGTCGCGCTATTCTCTGGGTGACTCAAGAACCAATCCTAATGACCGTTCGGCCTATAACTGAACCGGCCAGGTAATCATCAAAAGCGCCGGGCAAATCATCAAACTCAATCGTTTGTGGCGCTATCAAATCAAGATGACCCGGGCGCAGGTCGTCTGCCAGACGCTGCCAGGCCTGGTTGCGAAGTGCTTCAGGCATTTCTATCGAATTAATACCGAGCAACGACACTCCGCGCAAGATAAACGGCATAACGGTGGTTTCCAGTTTGATGCCACTGGCGTTACCGATTGATGCGACATTTCCCCAGGGTTTCACCGTGCGGGTCAGCCAACCCAGTGTCTCTCCGCCAACGTTGTCCACTGCGCCACCCCAGAGTCCTTTCTCCAGTGGTCGGCCGCCCATTTCAAGCTCATGTCGGTTGACAAATTCAGTGGCGCCCAATGCCTTCAGGTAATCATGCTGATCTGATTTTCCCGTCAACGCTACTACCTGAAAGCCTTTCGCCGACAGCATGTCGACAGCAATGCTGCCGACTCCGCCAGTCGCACCGGTGACAATCATGGGGCCGTGATCAGGACTCTGTCCATTTTCCTCGAGCCGAATCATGGCAATCGCGGCAGTGAACCCCGCGGTTCCGATCGCCATCACTTCTCGGAGGTCCAGGCTGTCTGGCACAGCAACAACACATCCCGCTGGCACCCGAGCCATCTCCGCGTAGCCGCCGTCGCGGGTCTCAGAAAGACCGCAGCCACATACCAGCACACGATCACCGGGCTTGAATCGATCGCTTTCGCTGCTCTCGACCGTACCAGAAAAATCGATCCCGCCATTGAGATCAGGCACTCTCAGAATCTTGGCCTTGCCCGAAGCCGCCAGGGCATCCTTGAAATTGATACCCGAGTAAGCCACACGGACAACGACGTCTCCCTCCGTCAGATCGCTGACCTCCATCTGCTCAAATCCGGCGCGAACGCCCTTCTCCTGCTGGTGTATTCTGAAAGCCTTGAAAGACATCTTTAAAATCTCCGGTTTATCGGGACTGTCTGCTGATAATCCCGTGACAGCGAGGGTAGGATTTTAACGCGTAGACTATTGTCCCGGACAGGCGATTGCCGGCGGGAAACTATCCCACACCAATCAACCACACACTACCGACCAGGATTCAAGATATGGAAGAAGACACGCTGTTCAGCAAGATCGTGAAAGGCGAGCTGCCAGCCGATATCGTATTTCAGGATGATCGCGTCACCGCGTTTCGGGACATTGATCCCCAGGCGCCAACCCATATCCTGATCGTGCCCAACAAAATCATTCCCACTGTCAACGATGTATCCGAGGAAGACGAAGCGACACTGGGCCACATGTTTATCGTGGCGCGGGATCTGGCCGCCTCTGAAGGCATTGCTCAAGAAGGCTACCGGTTATTGGTGAATTGCGGCCGGCATGCCAATCAGGAAGTGTTTCACCTGCATATGCATGTTCTGGGCGGCCGCCCGCTGGGTCGGATGCTGCAGAGCGAATCGTAGGCCGATCAGGCGTTGCGCTTTCGGGCAATCTCCTGTTCGCGCAGTTCGATGCGGCGCACTTTACCGGTGGTGGTCATGGGCAGTTCGCTGACGAACTCGATCTCGCGAGGATATTCATACGCAGCGAGATCCCCACGGACGAGGTCCTGAATATTCTGAGCCAGGGCATCCGACGGCGTCTCATCAGAAGCAAGCACAATAAAGGCTTTAACGATCTCTCCCCGAAGCTCATCGGGAGAGCCCACCGCTGCCGCCTGCACCACTGCGGGATGCTTCAATATGCAGTCTTCAATCTCCCCCGGTCCAATGCGATGCCCTGCGCTTGAGATAACGTCATCCTTGCGCCCCACAAACCACAGATAACCGTCACTGTCACGATAACCCACATCACCCGTGGACCACCACGGGCCAATAAACTTGTCCCGGGTCGCCTGATCTCGCTTCCAATAACCCAAAAACATTACCGGATCATCGCGCAGCGCGCACAACTCCCCGATCTCGCCATCGGCCAGGACATTGCCGGATTCATCAATGGGCTCGACCCGATGGCCAGGGTAGGATTTCCCCATGGAGCCAGGCTTAACTGCCATGATCTTGGAGCAATTGCCCACAATATAGTTGAATTCGGTCTGGCCCCACATTTCATTGATCTGGATACCCAGGGTCTCTTCAGCCCATTCGTAAATCTGCGCGCCCAACGCCTCCCCCGCCGACATGACGCTGCGGAGTCGTACCCCGCGATCCCGAATGTCGTCAACCTGACGAAGCATCTTCAGCGCCGTTGGCGGGATAAAGGCATTACGGACACGATGTCGCGCCATGAGATCACAGGCTTTTTCAGGATCGAAGCGTCCTCCGTCGTAGCCTAAGACCGGACGACCATAAAACCAGGCCGGAATCAGTGCGTCGAGCAGACCACCTGTCCAGGCCCAGTCAGCCGGCGTCCACATCAGGTCATCGGGATGAGGAAAAAAGTTCTGCGACATCTCAAACCCTGTCAGATTTCCCAACAGACAACGATGGGCCAACACAGCGCCCTTGGGCGGGCCGGTTGTCCCCGAGGTATAGATCACAATTGCGGGGTCGTCGGCCGAGGTATTCAGCGTGTCACACTCGACTTTCGCCTGCCCGAGTAGCGCCCAGAACCCGCTTTTATCATCACAGTCGATGACCTCCTCAAGTTCCGGCAACTCGTCTCGCAGCGACTGAATCTTCTCCAGTCCTTCCCCAGCGCCGACCAGAAGCTTCGCACCGCTATCTTCGAGTCGATAGCGCAAAGCATCTGTGCCGAACAGGACGGAGAGCGGCAAGGACACCGCGCCGATTTTCCATGCCGCAATGTGGCAGAGTCCCGCTTCAACCCGCTGTGGCAACAGAATGGCAACACGATCGCCTTGCTTGACCCCCATTGACAGAAATACGTTGGCCAGCTGATTTGAGAGGCGATGCAGGTCGGCGAAGGTGTACTCGCTTGCGACACCTGATGCATTTTCACAAAGAAGTGCGGGATGACTCACTGCATCCCGATGGCGATCGCAGACCGCGGCAGCAATATTGAATCGTTCCGGGATCTGCCATTTGAACGCTCGGCCGATCTCGTCAAAGTCGGCCACGCCCGAATCAATCAGTGTCGTTAAGTTGCTGATGCTTTATCTCCCAAACAAGAAAACATCGACCCGGGTGGGTGCTTCATGAGCGATGATTCTAGTACCGCCGACTGGTGACACAAGAGCCAGTCTCAAGGAGCCAGAAATACCTCACACCGGGTGTCGTCGTGAGACAAAACATGCCACACAGGATATTCCGTGCTTGGGTCTTGCCGGGTCACTTTGTCGAAGAGCGCCTGCTTCTTCTCGCCAAAGATCGGCAAAATGATACGCTTGGCGTCTTTCAAAACCCAGGGGGCGAGACTGATTCTTTCATGAGGGGCAAGCGGGGAACTGGACGCAACGACCTTTTGCCGGGTTTCCGAATTTTCAGCGCCTTGTGGAAAGAGCGAGGCAATATGACCATCATCGCCCATACTGACGAATAGCACATCGATCGGCAACAACCCTTGATCCAGTCGCTGCTCTACGGCGTCCAATGCCTCCAGAGCACAATCGTGATGGGTTTTCAGTCCGACCACTGTGGCAGCAGCACCGTGACTCTGCAGCAATGCGTCCCGCACCAGTTTTTCATTGCTTTTTGCGCTTTCGCTAGACACCCAACGCTCATCGATCAGCAAAACATCCACAGAGCCCCAATTTAACGGTAACTCTGACAACATTGGAAAAAGAGCTTCAGCGGTTCTGCCGCCGCAAACGCCAAAAGTCACTCGATGATGGTTTGCCAGCGCAGATTCGAGTACTTGCCCCAGATGGCTTGCAACGGCCTCCAATGCCTCCGAGCGGTTTGGATACCTCTGGGTTGAGTACCCGGACATCAGAATACTCAGCGTAAAACTTTCGTTCTGGTCAGGGTAAAAAGACTTGCGACCGCAAAAAGAAGTGTAGCCGCGGTAACGATGCTTGGGCCTGTGGGCATATCCCAGTAGAAGGACCCGGACAACCCTGCCGCAACCGCAGCAACTCCCGCGGCGACAGCAATGCCTGCCATCCATTCTGGCGTGCGTGAAATGGGACGCGCAGCGGCGGCTGGAATGATCAGCATAGCTGTAATCAACAGAGCGCCCAAGATTTTGATGGCAACCGCCACCAGCACCGCAAGCATCACCGTCAAGATCATGTTCTCGCGCCTGGTATCAATACCGCGAGCTGAAGCCAGATCGGCATTCAGGGTAAGCAGCAGCAGCTGCTCCCAACGAAACCACAGCACCACCAAAATGGCCAAGCATCCCGCACCGATAATCAGAAGGTCCAGGCGCCCCACCGCCAGGATATCGCCGAAAAGATAGGCCGCAAGATCAACCCTGACACCGGGAATAAATGTAACGGCCACCAACCCCAAGGCAAGCGCCCCATGCGACACGACCCCGAGCAAGGTGTCAATCGCGAACATCCTTCCGGAAAGTGAAAGAATCAGAAAAGCCATGGCCAATGCGGCAACCAGCACCCCGATAAAAACTGAGATGGAAAACCCAAGAGACAGGGCTACTCCCAGGATCGCGGCGTGGGCTGTGGCGTCGCCAAAATATGCCATCCGGCGCCAGACAACAAAACAGCCCAAAGGGCCGGACGCTAAAGCCACTGCTACCCCGGCAAGTGCTGCACGCCAAAGAAAATCATCCAGCATCACTTTCGTCCTGCTGCGCATGATCATGACGATGGTCATGCTCGTGTCGGTATAGCGCCAGCGTCCCTTCGGTGTCAAAGCCAAAAAGCGCCTGATACTCAGGCGCAGCAGAGACCAACGTCGGCGTTCCCTGGCAGCACACATGTCCGTTCAGGCAGATCACATGATCAGATGAGCGCATCACCACATGCAAATCATGGCTGACCATCAGAACGGCGCAATCTAAGTCTTCGCGGACGCCTTCAATCAAGTTGTAGAAGGATGCGACGGCAGGCTGGTCAAGACCCTGTGTTGGCTCATCCAGCACCAGCAGATCAGGTCTCATAAGGAGCGCCTCAGCTAGTAACGCGCGCTGAAATTCTCCACCGGAAAGAGAGGACATCTGCCGCTTGAGCAGGCCCAAAATCCCGACCTGCTTGGCGATCTGCAGATGCTGTTGTCTGTCTTTTATCCCGGATAAAGCAAGCCACCGGGCTACCGTTAGGGGCATGGCCTGATCAATGGCGAGACGCTGCGGCACATAACCCACCCTCAACCCTGCTTCACGGACCACAGCACCTTCAGAAGGCGCCTGCGCTCCGATCAACACCCTGAGCAGAGTCGTCTTGCCAGAGCCGTTGGGACCCACAACGGTAACGATCTCACGCTTTCGAACTGAAAGATCGACATCGCGCAAAATCTGCCTTCCACCGACACGCACACCCAGTCCCTGGGCCTGAATCAGACTCACATCGCGGCCCTTTCACGGCACCCGGCGCACACACCCTGGGCTTCCACTACCGTATGCTGAACATCAAAGCCGATGGCACGAGCCGTGCGATCAAGCGAACTGCTCTGTGTTTTTGCTGAGGCCTCCGCAACCTGCCCGCAGTCATTGCAGATCATGAACACTGGCGCATGCCCTTGACCCGGTCGGTTGCAAGCCACAAAAGCATTGATCTTCTCAATACGATGCGCAAATCCGTTTTCCACCAGAAAATCCAAAGCCCGGTACGCCACCGGAGGCTGGGCATTAAAACCGGAATCGGCGAGTTCTGACAGGATAGCGTAGGCACCAAGCGGCGCGTGTGACTTCAGCAACAGTTCCAGCACTTTTTGGCGTACCGGAGTCAGCCGAAGCCCCCGCTCGGCACACAGCGTTTGCGCTGCATCCATCAGCGAGCGGGAGCATAGGTCATGATCGTGCGCACGAAAGGCTTGCGCAGGTGACTCTGTTGTTGCTTTCCTGGAACCCATGGAGACTAAGACCCCGTTAGTGGTTAACGCATTGTGCAATTCCGGACGCAAGGTTTTCAAGCAGTTCCAGATAAAGGCCAGAGCCCAAGTCCAGATCTGCCCCAATTGGATCCGCCACACCAATATGGGGCTTAAAGCCGCCAAAAACACTATTGATCAGTTTCGACGAATATTGGGGCTCAGACAGCACGCAGTGAATTCCTTCTTCTTCAAAATGATGTTTTAACTGCTGCAAGCGCTTGGGGCTTGGCTTTGAGGCGTCGCCTATGGAAATTGACCCCGTTGCGAAGATGCCAAACCGATTCTCAAAGTACTGGTACGCATCATGAAACACAAGGAATCCCTGACCTTGTACAGACTTAAGATGATCTTCGATATGGTGTATCTCATGTGAGATCTCTTCTTTTGCCGCTTTGGCATTTGCCCTGTAGCGCGCAGCATTCTCGGGGTCGATATGGCCGAGTTCGGACGCAATGGCATCAAGCCAAACAAGCGCGTTCTCCGGATCGAGCCACATATGGGGGTCGTTGCCATCGTGGTCGTGATGCGCATGATCGTCATGGCCCTCATGGTCATCATGATCGTCATGGCCTTCTTCCTCGTGATCATGGCCTTCGTGGTCGTCATGGTCGTCATGGCCTTCGTGCTCACCAAAGACCGGTCCCTCTCGGTAAGAGAGCTGCAACACACCGTCTACCTCTGACAGATCCAAAGGCTCCGCCGAAGCTGCCACTGTCTCAAACAACGGCTCGAGCCAGGGCGTCATATCGTGCCCAAGATAAACGACCAGATTCGCTTCCTGCAGTGCCTTGGCTTCTGACGGACGCATCGCGTAATGGTGCGGCGATGCATTCTGCGGGATCAGTAATTGCGGCTCGCCAATACCTTTCATCACCATCGAAACAAGCGAATGCACCGGCGCGATATCCGCAACCACATTAGGCACATCGGCTTTCAATACTCCACTAGAGAGGATCATCGGGAGCGCCAGCGCGGGGAATAGACGTTTGAGTTGTTTGGGATTCATGGTGGTTATCCAGATATTTAAGGAGGGTTTAGAAAATGAATGTTATATCATAACATTATTATCGGCTGTATCAGAATCAACTCGGGTCTCGCCCGTTTCACGCAACCAAGCGATAATTCGGCTGGATCTTGCATTTCCTGAATCCACAGGATTGCGCTCACCCCACTGCTCATTGAGGAGAAACATCAAGGTGGCAATACAAGAAGGAAAAAAAGCGCCCGCGTTCACATTGGAGAACGAAAACGGCGAAAAGGTACGGCTGGCTGACTATGCCGGCCAGTGGGTGGTTTTGTATTTCTACCCTAAAGACGATACGCCCGGCTGCACCATTGAGGCTCAGGACTTCACCAGCGATCTCAAAGCATTTTCCAAGCTAGGCGCCGTTGTGCTTGGTTGCAGTCCCGATTCTGTTGAATCCCACCAGAAGTTTATCGATAAGTACAAACTGCGGATCAGCTTGCTGTCTGATCCAGGTCATAAAATGATGAGCCGATATGATGCCTGGGGCGAGAAAAATATGTACGGCAAGATCTCAGAGGGTGTGATCCGCTCCACGGTGCTGATCGATCCCAAAGGGAAGGTCGTCAAGCACTGGCGACGCGTAAAGGCAAAAGGCCATGCCCAAGCCGTGCACAAAGTGCTTGAGGAGATATGTGCTGACGCCGTTTCGTAACAAACCACGAAATGGATTTTGAAGGCGGCAACACGAAAGCCCCTGTCGCAGTGCATCTCATTAAAGACGGCAAGATCATCCGAACCGAAACAGGGGCTACCTCGATTGATTCGTGATGCACCGATCCCTCACGAGTGCTACCAGTAACTCAGCGCATTCCGGTAAAGGTTCCTTAAATCCGCTTGGTCGACTGAAACAGGCGCTACCAGCAAGAGTCTCTGCTGAGCGCTTGCCGCCTCGGCAAGACCATCGACTGCCTCCTCGGTAAATCCGACACCACCGATGCCGTTAGGCACGCCGGTTGCCTGCATCATCTCTTCGATGTGGCCCGCAAGGACAGCGCCCGCCTCGGCAGCAACAGTATCGTGGGTATCAGCACCCAATAGCTCTGCGCCTTCGGCATGCCGTTCTGGACATCCCGGGGCCGTAAAGCGGTAAGCCGCCGGGGCATTGACGATCACCGACATACCATGCGGGCAGATCGGCTCAACTCCGGGATACCCCTCCGGCCGATAGTGCTCTACTCGGCCGGAGACGGGATACGACATCGCATGCGGAAGATGGCAACCCGCGTTACCAAAACCAACGCCTGCCAGCGTCGCCGCGTACATCATGGCATGCCGTGCTTCGTGGTCAGCCCTATCGTTGACCGCTCTAACCAGGTACTTGCCGGCCTGGCGCAAGGATTCCCGGCATAAAGTATCACTGAAGGGATTGGCACCCTGAGGCATGGGGCGGCCGGAGATGTTCTCAGGACTGGGGCGACTGGTAAAGGGCTTGGCAGTCAGCGCCTCAAGCGCGTGGCTGATGGCGTCAAATCCGGTTGCGGCCATGACCGTGGCGGGCAGCGACTCAGTCCAGCGTGGATCAACGATGCCCCGATCGGGCAGTAATGCCCGGGACGAGATCCCGGTTTTTGACTTCATCTCCAAAAGATCAAAGACCGCAATGCCGGTACTCTCACTTCCGGTCCCCGCCGTAGTTGGACAAGCAAGGTGGGGACGGAGCGGTCCGGAAACAACAAGGCCGCGACCGATCGGCGCATTGACGTAGTCCATAAAGTCGCCTTCGCAACTGCTGTAGAGATTTGCCGCCTTGGCCGTATCGATTACGGATCCGCCTCCGATCGAGATGAAACCGTCAAACGCACCGCTCTTGGCGAATCGGGCAGCCTCTTTAAAGGAAACATCGGTAGGCTCTACACGGACTTCGTCGTAGATCACCGCTTCGATACCTTCAGCACGTAGCGCAGCCACCGCCTCGTCGAAGAGTGGCAATGAGCGAATGCGTGAATCTGTGTAGACCGCTGCCCGCTTTATGCCGAGAGCGCGAGCCTCCTGACCCAACTCCTTAAGCACGCCGCAACCATAGCGGATTCGCGTGACATCAGCCGAGAACACCTGCTCGTTGCCGGGAATAAACTGATAGTAGTGGCAGCAGTTCATAAGCGGTCAGCGAACTCGCTGACGGTTCAGGGTTTTTGCGACTTCGATAGCGCCTGATCGATATCCCAGAGAATGTCGTCCAGCGTTTCGAGGCCGACCGACATCCGGATCATGTCTGGCGTCACGCCGGCGCTGGCCTGCTCTTCCTCATTCAACTGACGGTGGGTGGTGGATGCCGGGTGGATGACCAGCGTTTTGGCGTCGCCCACGTTGGCAAGATGGCTCAGGAACTGGGCGTTTTCGATGAAACGGATGCCTGCCTCCTGACCCCCTTTGATGCCAAAGGTCAGAACACCGCCTGCCCCCCTGGGCAGGTACTTCTGAGCCAGCTCATGGTAGGGATTGTCCGGCAAACCAGCATATTTCACCCAGGACACGAAAGGATGATCATTCAGGAAATTGGCCACAGCCAAAGTATTGCTGCAGTGTCGATCCATGCGAAGCGGCAGCGTCTCAAGGCCCTGAAGAAAGAGAAATGCGCTCATGGGACTCATCGTCGGACCAAGTGTGCGCAGCGTTTCCATGCGCGCCTTGGTGATGAAGCCGAAATCACCAAAGGTTTCATAAAAGCGAATGCCGTGATACCCCTTCGAGGGCTCAGTCATGCCTGGGTGCTTGCCGCTGTCCCAGGGGAACTTTCCTGATTCCACAATCGCGCCACCGATCGAGGTGCCGTGCCCTCCAATCCATTTGGTGACCGAGTGCGTCACCACATCCGCCCCAAATTCAAAAGGCCGACAAAGATAAGGCGTCCCGAAGGTGTTATCCATCACAAGCGGAATACCGGCATCATGTGCAATCTGCGCCACCGCGGAAATATCCAGGATGTTGTTAAGCGGATTTCCGATCGTCTCGGCATAGACCGCTTTGGTCGCTGGTGTGATCGCCTTGGCAAAGTTCTCGGGATCATCCGGGTCGACAAAATGGGTTTGGATCCCCATGCGGCGAAAGGTGTAGTCAAACTGCGAATAGGTCCCTCCATAGAGCGTGCTCGCAGCGACCAGTTCATCGCCAGCCTCCAGAAGGGTAAGCAGCGCGACCATCTGTGCTGCCATGCCCGATCCGACCACCAGCCCTGCCCGACCCCCTTCAAGGGTGGCAAGCCGCTCTTCCAGCATGGCATTGGTGGGATTCATCATCCGCGAATACACATTCCCAAAGGTCTGGAGGTTGAAAAGACTCGCCGCATGATCCGTGCTGTCGAATACATAGGACGTCGTCTGGTAGATCGGGGCGGCACGAGACGCGGTCGCCGCATCAGGCAGCTGACCCGCATGCAGGCAGAGGGTTTCAAATCCGAATTCGCGATCAGTCATAGCAATCTTCTCAAGCTGAACTTAAATTTCAGTAGACCAGCCATCTTGGTCGTTTTGCAGAAATGACCTTGGTCGTCACGCCAAAAAGATTGAGTCCGCCAAGCAGTCGGCCGTGCTCGATCTTGACGCATCGGTCGACGACCACCTCAAGACCTCCCTCTTCTGCAATGGCTTTGGCTTCTTCATTAATGACGCCAATCTGAAGCCATAACACCTTCGCCCCAATCGCAACCGCGCTCTTTGCAGCAGCGGGCGCGGCCTCAGGCTTTTGAAAAACATCAACGATCTCTACGCCGACGTCTTTAGGTATGTCCTCAAGCGAGGGGTAGCAGGTTTCCCCCAAAACCTCTTCGTAGTTGGGATTCACGGGAATAATTCGATACCCGTGATCCTGCATGTACTTTGCGGCGAAGAAACTCGGGCGCCACCAATTTGCCGAGAGCCCCACTACCGCGATGACTTTTCGCTCGACCAGGATGCCCCGAATGGTTTCAATATCAGCTGACATAATCTGTACTCGGCTGCGGATGCTTTCTAGCTATCTTCGGGATCGGTTTCAATTCGAACCAGACTCAACTCTACCTCAACGGGACGGCGCATATCGTCGAGAACGGGGCAATGCTGATCGACAGCCTCGCGCAAACGCTCCAGCTCTTTGTCACTCGCCGCAGTCGCTACCTTAATCGTACCGGTGATATGAGAGAACCCGGCACGAACCGAATCATCCAAACCGAAAAACCCTCTCGCATCTGAATGCCCAGTCAAACTGACCGACACATGTGATAGCGGAATTTCCAGTGCGTCAGCGTAGAGCCGGTAAGTCACTTCCTGGCAGGCTGCTAAGGCTGCAAGAACATATTCGCTGGGACGCGGCCCTTGATCCGACCCTCCCATCCCATGGTTCTGGTCGACCAGGACTTCAAAATCCCGGGCCTTGACGCGGCTTAGAAAGCCTTCAACCAACTGGCTATCGGCCTGCACTGTCACAGCGCGCTTCTCAGGGTTGGAGGCCAGGATCTGGCGTTTTTCTTCCCAGACTTTTTTAAAGTTTCTTTCGGTCATTGTCCCTGCACCGTCGACATGCCCAAACGATCCGGCATCCCGCGAAGGACGCTCATCTCTAGACCGCATTTGCCGACGGCCCTGCTTACTTCATCCGCAATATATACCGAGCTTCTTGCCGGCCTTCTTGAGAAGACAAAAAAAGACCGCCTCCAAGGCTTGTGGGCAGAGAGTGGGCAATTGGTGGGCAATATGTTGAACATATCCCACTTTGGACTGATTTTTGAGCAGTCACTGGATCAGATGTCCTCAAAACCCTAAATAAACTAGTGATTTTTCCCTATATTTTAAACATTTCTAGGAACAGATTTTATTGCCCACCCCTGTCTCGAGTTTTTTTATTTTTAAAAAAATCTTTACAGAAAAGAAAAAACTGTCTAAGTTCGACGCGAGTGAAAGCAAGGCGTCCTACGCTGATCGGAGTGTGGTTGATTCGGTTGGCCCTAAAAACAACGACGTCTTTTCGCTGACCACGCTCTTTCGGGAGCAACCCAGGAGGAAGAGAGGTAACCAATGCAGACACAGACATCATCTGGTCCACAGGATTCGATTCGTTCCCTATTGGCAGACATCGAGAAATTTTGCCGCTTCTACGATATGGCAGAGACGACATTTGGGCGTCAAGCCGTTAACGATGGAAAACTCTGCCAGCGGCTGCGCACAGGCAAAGGAATAACGATCAATACCGTTCACAAGATCCAGGACTTCATTAGAAAAAAAACGACTCTGTCAAATCCCCTTTCCCTAACGCCTGATGCAGCCACCCGTATTAACAGGCCAGCCCACGGTAGCGAATCCCAATCGCCTTCCTCATCCTCGAAGAAAAATGACGTGGCCGTTGACGACTCTTCCCCTAACGAGAACCCTTCTTCAAAAAAACGGCCGTTTCGTTTTTACGACAACCGTCAAAAATACCTCGGCTTTGTCAACACCTGCGACGAGAAGTGGAAAGTGGCGGAACGGGCGGCTCATGAACTCTCTCACGTCCAGCCCGTACCCCCGGCGCTCAGGATTTTTGATGCGGGGGTGGGAGATGGCTCCGTATTGAGTTACCTCCTGCGGGCGACCCATCAAAAGTTTCCGACCATCCCGTTTTTTGTTGTCGGTAAAGAGATCAGCCTGGAAGATGTCAGACTGTGTCTTGATAACCTGCCCGATCGGTTTGCCGAACACCCGGCCAGCGTGATCTGCATCACCAACCTGTTCTACAGTGAAGCGCCCTGGCTGATGCCGGGAAACATGGCTGCAGCGGCTGCACTCAACTGGCATGAGATCTCGCTGCAGGGCTCCTCGGCGCAGGAATATGGCGAACAACTCAAAGCCATCGACGATATTCTGGTTGACGGCTGGGAAGTCAAAGTCAGCGAGAAAACCGGAAATCCCCGATATGTCAGGCCATCAGTCTTGGTGATTTTTCGCGAAGACAACCGATTTCTGCTTGATTCGGTTATTCCGCGCCGGGGGCAAGTCTCCGGCGACTATGACCTGATTCTTGCCGCCCAACCTTGGCGGGCAAGGATGAGCGCTCAGTTCAAGGCGGAAAAAGTCCTCGCCCCCCTCGTGCGGAGTCTGGGTCCGGGCGGCAGACTGCTGGCTGTGCAGTCTGCCGGTGGAGACCCTGGCATGGAACTCGTGAACCTGGTTTGGCCGGATGAAAACCCCTTTCAGGTCAATCGGCATGAACTGCTGAAAGCGCTTAAAGACAAACTCGGACGCGCCGCGTCGAACTACAACTTCAACGCGGCTTCAGACAATAAATCGCTCATGAAATATGAGATGAAGACGCTGCCGAACGAGATCGCGGGTGGAATCGGTACATCAACGCTATTCGCGGCCTGGAACGCCTCAACATATGTTGCCCAGATAGAGGACGACCGACTCCAGCCGGCGGTTGCTTCTGGCGCATACCTTGAAGCAACGGAGAAAGTGTTACAAAAGCATAATGGAATTTGGTTCAATGACGAGACCTTCGTCGTCTCCCGAAAACGCAATTCCATTGCGCATGGCGCCTCTCACAGTCACTCACCCGCCGGTCAGTCGTCCTCCGGCAAATAACCTCTCTACGGAAAGCTCGAACCATGAAAGATCACTATTACTTTGATAATGCGGCAACCACCCTGCCCAAGCCCGAACCTGTCTATCAGTTCATGGATCAGTTTTTCCGGAGCCACGGTGTCAACCCGGGGAGATCGGGACACGAACTGGCCGTCGAAGCTGAAGCCATGATTGTTCAGACTCGTCGCATGCTGGGTGAGTTCTTTGGGTTTGGAGGAGACCCGGCACGCGTGACGTTTTCTCAGAACGCAACTGACTCCATGAATGCGGTGTTGTCTGGCATGCTGAATCCAGGCGATCACATGATCATTACGAGAATGGAGCACAACTGCGTATTGCGGCCAGCCAACCATTTTGAGCGGGATCACAATGTTTCAGTCACACGTATCGGCGCTGACTCCAATGGCTTTGTAGACCCAGATGAGATCGCGAAAAGCATCCAGCCGAACACACGGGTTGTTGTCGTAAACCATGCTTCTAACGTTACTGGATCCCTTCAGGACGCGGCAGCAATCGGCAAGATAGTCAAAGAGACCGATGCGGCATTCATCCTGGACTCGTGCCAGACAGCAGGCGTGGTACCTATCGCCATGGATGACTGGGGCGTGGATGTACTGGTCTATACAGGCCATAAAGGCCTTTTTGGCCCCATGGGCATCGGTGGAATGCTGGTTGCCGAGGGGATTGAAATACGGCCACCCCGTACCGGCGGCACAGGGGTCAACTCCATCTCGCCCTTCCAGCCGGATGAGTACCCTTACCGCATGGAGACCGGCACACATTGCCTGCCGGGTATTGCTGGACTGAACGCCGCGCAGAAATGGTTCGCTGACCTGGGTCGCACCCACGGCGCAGATGCAGACAGCAGTCACGGACAGGCCTGCGCCACCGCTCTGGCGCACATTCATGAACAGGAACTCGCCGCCACACAGCATCTGCAAAACGCTTTCAGCAGCATCGACGGTGTCAAAGTTTACGGCCCCGAAGTTGGGCAGCCCCGCGTCTCAACCCTGTCGATCAATATCAAGGACCTGCCCGCAGACCAGGTGGGCGCCATGCTTGACGCGGATCATGCGGTTTGTGTTCGCCCAGGCCTTCACTGCGCCCCCGATGTCCACGAACTGCTCGGCACCGTTCCCCAGAACGGCACCGTCCGCTTTGCTTCCGGCTACTTTACTGATGATGAAGACCTGAAACAGGCCGTCGAGGCAGTGAGAGATCTCGCTGAGAGCTAACCGAACGCTCACTACTTTGGCCAACAGCCCAATTCCCAAGGCAGGACATCCCTATGAAAGTTGTAGATAGCGTAGTTGACCTGGTCGGCGGCACCCCGCTCGTCCGACTCAACAATATCGTCGAGCCAGATATGGCGACCGTGTATGCCAAGATGGAGAACCTCAATCCTTCAGGCTCTGTTAAAGACAGGATGGCGATCAACATGGTCAAGCGGGCTGAAGAAGCTGGGCTGCTCAAACCTGGAGGCACGATTGTCGAAAGCACCTCCGG
>Ga0181588_10002162_pt1 | contig 17114 bp, 13 predicted proteins | sample 071ome_26_FD_148607 | JGI IMG/M metagenome (GOLD analysis project Ga0181588, IMG submission 148607) | Coastal salt marsh microbial communities from the Groves Creek Marsh, Skidaway Island, Georgia - 071409BT metaG (spades assembly) | ecosystem: Environmental > Aquatic > Marine > Intertidal zone...
CAGACGCCGAGGAGGAGCAGGTCATTGCCCCCGACGCGCGGCAAATGCTTGAAGGCGTGTTGCGCATGGCCAGCCTGACCGTGGGCGAGGTTATGGTGGCTGCGCCCCGCATGGATGTGCTGGATGTGAATGCCTCGCGGGAGGCGTTGCTGGCTACCGTGATTGAAACCGCACATTCCCGTTTTCCGGTTTACGAGGGCGAGCGCGACAACATCATCGGTATTTTGTTGGCCAAAGATTTGCTGAAATTGCAGCGTTCACCGCAGCTGCATTTGCGCGCCATGTTGCGTGCGCCCGCTTTTGTCCCCGAGAGCAAGCGCCTGGACGACTTGTTGCGCGAGTTCCGCGCCACACGTAACCACCTGGCGGTGGTGATCGATGAGTTTGGGCAGGTGGCTGGTTTGATCACGATCGAGGACGTGCTGGAAGAAATCGTGGGCGAGATCGAGGACGAATTTGACGAAGCCGAGGACAACGGGGACATTTTTAGTCTGGCCGACGGCACGTGGCGGGTTGCAGGCGACACCGCGCTGGCCCGCATCAATGAAGCGTTTGAGGTGCATTTGCCCGACGACGACTTTGATACCGTAGGCGGCTGGATTGCGCATGAAATGGGCCATGTGCCGCAGCGTGGTGAGTTGTTTGAGGTGCAAGGCCTGCAGTTTGCGGTGCTGCTGGCGCGCGGCGGCGCGGTGCGTTGGTTTAAGGTGGCGCGCGTGTTGGGTGACGCCGTGACATGAAACCCGCGGCCCTGACCCGCCGCGCAACCGTGAGCACGGCTTGGGCGGTGGTGTCGGGCGTTGCCACCGGCTGGGCGCTGGCGTGGCCATTTACCCAACAAGCGTTGCAAGCGCCCGCGCTGGGTTTGTTGTATGGCGCCCCTGTGGCTTGGCTGCAGTGGCTGGCGCTGTTGTTGCTGGCTTGGGTGTTGTGGTGCGAGCGCACCTGGCGCGCGCGGGCCTGGTTGGGCTGGTGCCATGGCGTTGCGGTGATGCTGGCGTCGGTGGGTTGGCTGACCCACGCAATGCACGACGTGGCGGGCTTGCCCCAGCCGCTGGCATGGTTGGCGTGGCTGCTGCTGAGCGCGGTCCTGGCGCTGCAGCCAGCTTTGGCTTTAGGGCCTTTGCTGCACGCGGCCTGGGGACAACGTCCGGGGCCGTGGCGCAGCGCCCTGGGGCTGGCTGCGGCCCTTACCCTAAGCGAGTGGATGCGTGCCACGTGGTTCACCGGCTTTGCGTGGGGCGGGCTGGCGGTGCCGGTGCTGGATACGCTGTTGGCCAGCGCTGGGCCGTGGTTGGGGGTGTTGGGCTTGGTGCCTGTTATGGCGGGCGGTGCCGGCTTGATGGCCTGCGCCTGGGGCCAGCGGCGCCCGGGCGTGTTGGCCGTAGGTGCCATGTTGCTGGTACTGGCTAATTGGCCAAGTGTGCCGGTTGGCGTGGACCGCCTGACGCAAAGCCAAGGTGAGGTGTTGGTGAATCTGCTGCAGCCGGCGGTGGCGCAGCAAGATAAGTTTGGCGCGGGTACGCTGGTGCGTGCCACAACGGTGTTGGAGCAGGCCTTGGCCCAGAGCGCACCAGGCGCTTTGCTGATCGCGCCCGAGACCGTATTGCCAGGGTTGCCGCGTGCCTGGCCCAAAGACACCGCACCACGTTTGCGCGCCGCTTTGAATCGCCAGCAAGGGGCGCTGTGGTTCGGCGCACCTTTGCCAAGCGCCGACGGCGGGTATCGCAACAGCATGTGGGCGTGGCGTGCTGGCGAGGCGGGCACCATGCGCTACGACAAGCACCATTTGGTGCCCTTTGGCGAATACATTCCGCCTGGCTTTGCATGGTTTGTTCAGGCCATGCGTATGCCCTTGGCTGGCTTTGTTGCGGGTGACCCGCTGCCGCCGCCTTGGCAATGGCAGGGCCTGCGTTGGGCGATACAAATTTGCTACGAGGACTTGTTTGCTTTGTCGTTGGCGCAACGCCAGTGGCACGAGCCGGCGCAGGTGTGGGTGAACGCCAGCAACTTGGCGTGGTTTGGTAACGGCATTGCGCTGCCTCAGCATCTGAACATGGCGCGCTGGCGGTCGTTGGAACTGGGGCGTTGGACGGTGCGCGCCACCAACACCGGGGCAACGGCGGTCATCGACCACCGCGGTCAGGTGCGGGCGCAGTTGCCCCATGGCGTCACTGGTACGCTGACCTATCGGGTGCCAGGCCGTGACGGTGTGACCCCTTTTGTACGTTGGGCGGGAGCATGGGGCCAGTGGCTGTGGTGGATGGCGCCGGTCTTGATCTTGGTGGTTTTAATTGGAACCAGGCAACGTCGGTAAAATCAAAGGCTTGTCTTTGCGCTGGCCTTGCAGCCGGTCCACCATAGGCCAACATGACCGCACCCACTTTTCAGGAAATTTTGCTTCGCCTGCAGCGCCACTGGGCCGACCAAGGCTGCGCGTTGCTGCAACCGTACGACATGGAAATGGGTGCGGGCACCAGCCACACCGCCACGTTTTTGCGGGCCATTGGCCCTGAGCCTTGGCGTGCGGCCTACGTGCAGCCCAGTCGCCGCCCCAAAGACGGACGCTACGGCGACAACCCGAACCGATTGCAGCACTATTACCAGTACCAGGTGGTGCTTAAGCCCGCGCCCGAAAATATCCTAGACCTTTACCTTGATAGCCTGCGCGCGTTGGGTCTGGATTTGCAACGCAACGACGTACGGTTTGTTGAAGACGACTGGGAAAATCCCACCCTTGGCGCATGGGGCCTGGGCTGGGAGGTGTGGCTCAACGGCATGGAAGTGACGCAGTTCACCTACTTTCAACAAGTGGGTGGACTCGATTGTCGGCCCGCCACCGGCGAGATCACTTATGGCCTGGAGCGGCTGGCCATGTACCTACAAGGTGTCGAAAACGTATACGACTTGGTATGGACGCCAGGCCTAACCTACGGCGACGTGTACTTGCAAAACGAGCAAGAGCAGTCGGCTTACAACTTTGAGCACAGCGACACCGCGTTTTTGTTTGATGCCTTTGGTGCCCACGAGCGCCAAGCTCAGGCCTTGGTGCAAGCCGAGTTGGCGTTGCCTGCTTACGAGCAGGTGCTGAAAGCGGCGCACACCTTTAACTTGCTGGATGCACGGGGCGCGATCTCGGTCACCGAACGCGCCGCCTACATCGGGCGCATCCGTGCGTTGGCGCGGGCGGTGGCCCAAAGCTATTACCACAGCCGGCAACGTTTAGGCTTTCCGTTGGCGCCGCGCGAGTGGGTGGCCGAGCTTGAGGGCAGCGTGTCATGAGTGAGACCGCCACCCAATCGCTGTTGGTGGAATTGCTGGTAGAAGAGCTGCCACCCAAATCGCTGCGCCGTTTGGCGCAGGCGTGGAGCGATGGCATCGCGCACGCGCTGCGGCAACAGCAGCTCCTTACCCCTCAGACCCAAGTCACGCCCTACGCCACACCCCGGCGCTTGGCGGTGCACCTGAGCCACGTGTGTGGTCAGGCCCCGCGCCAGCAGCAGGTGGTAAAACTGATGCCAGTTAAGGTGGGCTTGAATGACCAAGGCGAACCCACGGCGGCGTTGCAAAAAAAATTGCAGGCCGTGGGCGCCCCGGGTCTAAACGTGGACGCGTTGCAACGCGTCATGGATGGTAAGGCCGAGTCGTTGCAATTGGTGCGTGAGGTACAGGGCGCCACGCTGGTGCAAGGCCTGCAGGCGGCGCTGGATGAAACCCTGACCAAGCTGCCGATTGCCAAGGTCATGACGTACCAGCTGCACCATCGGTGTGCGCTGCCAGGGTTCAGCAATGTACGCTTTGTGCGGCCTGCGCATGGTTTGATGGCGCTGCACGGTGCAGAGGTGGTGCCGGTTCAGGCGCTGGGCCTGGAGGCCGGGCGCAGCACCCAGGGGCATCGGTTTGAGGCAGCGCAGCAAACCCTTGAGCTGCACCATGCGGATGACTACGACCCGTTGTTGACCGCACAAGGCGCGGTGATTGCCAGCTTTGATCGCCGCCGTGCGTTGATTGAGCAGCAACTGCAAGCTGCGGCCGAGCAAGCGGGTTTGCAGGTGCCGCCTGATGACGGGTTGCTAGACGAGGTCACCGCGCTGGTGGAACGTCCGAATGTGTTGACCTGCAGCTTTGATGAGGCGTTTTTGGAGGTGCCATCGGCGTGTTTGGTGCTGACCATGAAGGCGAATCAAAAATACTTTCCGCTGGTGCATGCCAACGGCGCGTTGAGTCATCGGTTTTTGGTGGTGAGTAACCTTTCACCCAACGACGCCTCGGCGATTGTGCAAGGCAACGAACGGGTGATACGGCCGCGTTTGGCGGACGCCAAATTCTTTTATGACCAAGACCGCAAACAGCCACTGGTTAGCCGTTTGCCGCGTTTGGAGCAGGTGGTGTATCACAACCGCCTAGGCAGCCAGGCGCAGCGCAGCGCGCGTGTACACGCCATGGCTTGTGCCATTGCCCAGCTTATGCAACCTGTGGTGGCGCAAGACGACGTGAGTTGGGCCGCGCGTTTGGCCAAGGCTGACTTGGTAACCGACATGGTGGCTGAATTTCCAGAGCTTCAGGGGGTGATGGGGGCACGCTACGCGGCCCACGACGGCCACGGCGAAGCGGTAACCCAAGCCATTGAAGACCACTATCGACCGCGTTTTGCGGGCGATGACCTGCCCCGCGGGCAAGTGGGTGTGGTGTTGGCGTTGGCCGACAAAATGGAAACGTTGGTAGGTATGTTTGGTATTGGCAACGTGCCCACGGGAGACAAAGACCCCTTTGCCTTGCGCCGTCATGCGCTGGGGGTGTTGCGACTCATCATGGAGCGGGCGCAGACGTTGCAATGGACTGAGCTGTTGGCGATCGCGGTTGCCGCGTTTGAGGCTGAACAACTGAGCCACGATTTGAACCCGTTGACCGACTTTGTTTACGAGCGACTCGCTGGCAGTTTGCGCGAGCAGGGCTGGACCACGCCCGAGGTGGATGCGGTGTTGGCGCCTCGACCCACACGCTTGGCCGAGGTGCCACAGCGCTTGCAAGCGGTACGAGACTTTGCGCAAATGGCGGCGGGCGAGGCCTTAGCCGCGGCCAACAAGCGCATTGGTAACGTGCTGCGAAAGGCTGACGACAGTGGCGGCGCCGAGGTCGATCCGGCCTTGATGCATGAGGCGGCTGAGCACGCGCTTTACCAAGCCATGACGCAGACGCTGCCGCATGCCCACACACTGGCTGAGCAGCGGCGGTGGGGGGAACAGCTGCAGGCGTTGGCCGTCTTGCGTGAGCCAGTGGACGCGTTTTTTGAAGGCGTGCTGGTCAACGCCCCTGACGCCGCGTTACGCGCCAATCGGTTGGCGTTGCTGCGGCAGTTGCATCGTGCCATGAATCAAGTGGCCGATTTGTCGCGTTTAGCCGCCTGATTGCCCATGCTTGCGGCACTGCGTTCGGCCTTGCACTTGTGCTGGATGGGCTTAACTGTGGTGCCATGGGGGCTGTGGGTGGTGTTGCTGGCGCCCTGGGTGAAGTCGGCCACGGTGTATCGCATGTGTGTGGGGTGGCTGCGGCAGGTGGTCTGGATGGCGGGCCCTATGCTTGGCATTCGCAATCGGATGCACGGGCTGGAAAACCTACCCACCGATCCTTCGGCCCGGGTGGTGCTGTTGGTTAAGCATCAGTCCACATGGGAGACGTTTGCCATGCCGGTTTTGATGCCGCGGCCGTTGGCGTATGTGTTCAAACGTGAGCTGCTGTCGATTCCATTTTTTGGCTGGGCCATGGCCAAGATGGACATGGTGCACATTGACCGCCAGCGGCGCGCCGAGGCGTTTCATCGGGTGGTGGCGCAAGGGCAGCGGTTGCTGGACAAGGGTATTTGGATGATCATGTTCCCCGAGGGCACGCGCGTGCCACGCGGGCAAACGGGGCAGTACAAAACCGGTGGCGCCCGTTTGGCCGTGGCCACTGGGGCCACGGTGATACCGGTGGCGGTCACGTCGGCGCGCTGTTGGCCCGCGCGCGCGTGGATCAAGCGCCCAGGGGTGGTGGATATTTCGATTGGCCCGGCCATGCCAGCCAGCGGGCGAGACCCGGTTGAGCTCATGTCCGAGGTGCAGCAATGGATTGAAGCCGAGGTGCAACGCCTCGACCCGCCACCGCATGGCTGAGGCGCTGCAATTGGCGTTGGACTTTTCGGCTGGCGAGCCGCCGGCCCAAGCGCTGCCGGTGTGGCGGCACCGCGCCGCCGATCGCACACTGAGTTTGTCACGGCTGGTGGTGGCGTACGTGTTGCGGCGCGGTCGTCGGCGCTCGATTGGCATGACCGCGCACGAAGATGGCTTGGTGGTGAGTGCGCCGCGTTGGACGCCGTTGCGTGAGGTGGAGCACACCTTACTTACGCACGAGGCTTGGCTGTGGCGTCAGTGGCAAAACCAGCAGCAACGGGCGGCGGCGGCCCAGGCCTTGGTGGCGTGGCATCACGGCGGCAGCGTGCCGTGGCGGGGCGAGGTGGCGCGCCTGTGCTTGGGCGCGCAAGCCCCGGCTGAGCGGGTGTGGCTGGAGCGAGCAAGCGGCGACACGGATGTGCTCTGGACCATGCATGTGGCCTGCCCCATTCATGCCACCGTGCAACAGGTGCGCGACACGGTGCAGGCCTGGCTTAAACAACAGTGTTTGGCTTTGGTGCAGCAAAGTGTGACGCAGCATGCGCCGTTGCTGGGTGTGCAGTGTCGCGGGTTGCGCTTAAGCAGCGCGCGCGGGCATTGGGGTCTGGCCAGTGCCGATGGTCGATTGGCAATCAACTGGCGGCTGATTTATGCACCCCCTGAGTGGTTGGAATACGTGGTGGTGCATGAACTGGCCCATTTGCGCGAAATGAACCATGGCCCTCAATTTTGGGCGCTGGTGCAGGGTGTGATGCCGAACTGCTTGGCGTTGCGCCGCGCCCTGCGTCAGTGGGTGCCGCCTCCTGATCATTAGGGGCTTGCCGGGCACCCCAGCGTTGCCACTAAGAAGCTGCAAAAACGAACACCCCTTGGTTGTTGCGTGCGCGTGTCAGGCGGCCGGTGTGCCACAGGTGGTTGAGGTGGGCAATGGATTCACCCATGGCAAAGGTGGTTTGGTGCAAGTCAAGCTTGCGCTTGAACAGCAGCCCCAATGCCTCGTAGGCGTGCAAAGGCTGTTGGCTGGCGGCGGCTTGCAGTTCATCAAGTCGCTGGTGGTGATGGTTTTTGAGCTGGGCGATGCGCTCTTGCACGCAGCCGTGGGTGGTTTGCGGCCCGCCAAAGGGGCGGCCATGGGAGGGCAACACCAGCGTGGTGGATGGCAGGTGGTGCATTTGGTCGAGTGACGCCATGAAGAGCCCGAGTGGGTCGCTCTCGGGGTCTGAGACATAAACGCTGATATTGGTTGAAATGCGCGGCAACAGCATGTCGCCGCTGATAAACAAGCCGCGCGCCGGACAGTGCAGCGCAATGTGCTCGGGCGCGTGCCCGTAGCCGCTGATGCAGTGCCAGTCGTCTTGCCCAATACGCAGCACCGTGCCGTTGCGCAGTGGGTGGTGTTGCCCCGGCACCTTGGGCACCAAACCCGAAAAGTGGTTGCGGCGGGCGCGAACCTTGGCGATGTCCTCGGGGTCGGTTAGGCCATGTTCGGCAAAAAAATCGGCGGCTTCATCGCCACCAAAGGCCGTGCCGCCCATGCTGCCCAAGTGGGCCATGGCAAAGTCTAGGCTGCTCATGTGCAACATGCAACGCCGACCCGCAACACTCCAACGCTGGCACATCCAGTGCGCCAGACCCACGTGGTCGGGGTGCATGTGGGTAACGACAACGCGCAGAATCGGCAAACCGTCTAGGCTGGTGGCAAACACCTGCTCCCAGGCCTGCTGGGTGTCGGGGTGGCTGATGCCGCAGTCCACCAAGGTCCAGCCCTGCGTGGTGGTGCCGTCAAGCGTGATTTCATCGCGCAACAGCCAAAGGTTGATGTGATCCAGCGCGAACGGCAACGACATGCGCACCCAACGAATACCGGGTGCCACCTCCAGCGTTTGGCCCACCGCAGGGAGGGCCTCACCCATGGGGTAGTGCAGGCGTTGTTCAAGTGGATTCATGGAATTTCGGTTAAGATGAGGTTGACGTTTACGTAAACGTCAATTAAAACAATTTGCTGGCACACGCTGTTCTTTGGCCACCATGGAATACACCATACGCGACCTCGCGAAAGAATTTGACCTTACCACGCGAGCCATTCGATTCTACGAGGACTTGGGGTTGCTGCAGCCCAACCGTCGCGGACCGGGTGGGCGGGTGCGGGTATACAGTGCGCGGGACCGCACCCGGCTGCGCCTGACGCTGCGGGCCAAGCGCCTTGGATTGTCGCTGACCGAAGCCAAAGAACTGATTGACATGTACGACAGCCCGCGCGACACCGCGGCTCAGTTGAAGCGGTTTTTGCAGGTGTTGGCGGAGCATAGGCGCGGGCTGGAGCAGCAATTGGCGGAACTGCAGGCCAATGTGAGCGAGGTTAAGAGCCACGAGCGCGAGGCCCGGGCCGTGTTGCAGCGGCTGACGCATTCAAGGGAGTTGTCACATGAACGATGAACACGATGACTTGGCTGGCTTGTTTGAACACAACCGCCAATGGGCGGCGCAGATGGAGCAACAACAGCCGGGTTTTTTTCGTCGGCTAAGCGCGCAACAACAACCGCGTTATATGTGGATTGGGTGCTCCGACAGCCGAGTGCCCGCCAATCAAATCACAGGCTTGGACCCGGGCGAGGTATTCGTGCACCGCAACGTAGCCAATGTGGTGGTGCATTCAGACTTGAACGCGTTGTCGGCGCTGCAATTCGCTGTGGAGCGGCTGCGGGTGCGCCACATCATGGTGGTGGGGCACTACGGCTGCGCGGGGGTTCAAGCCGCGCTTGAGGGTGCGCGCATTGGGCTGGCCGATAACTGGCTGCGGCATATTCAAGACGTGCGCGATCAGCATCAAACCATGATCAGCCAGCTGGATGCGTCGCAGCGCTTGTTGGCCATGTGCGACCTTAATGTGATTGAGCAAGTGGTGAACGTGGCCCAAACCACGGTGGTGGCAGACGCCTGGGCGCGCGCCCAACCCTTAACCGTGCATGGCTGGGTGTATGGGCTGCACGACGGCCTGCTGCAAGACTTGCATATTTCGGCTTCTTCTGCCACCGAGCTGGACGCTTGCTACCACGAGGCGGTGCGGGTGGTGGCTTCGCGGATGGCACAGCCCCGGGTGGCCGCGGCATGAACACGCCTGCCTTGGATTCCAACGTGGCGCACGAAATGGCGCAGGCCCTGCTTGATGGATTCGAGCGCCACTACCGCTTGTTTCGCGAATCCTCGGCCAACGCCAAACAACGCTTTGAGCAGCGCAACTGGGCCGAGCAGCAAATGGCGCAGCGCGAGCGCATTGCGTTTTATGACCAACGGGTGGCCGAAACGGTGAGCCGATTGACCGAGTCGTTTGCGGCGCAAACCCAGCCCACCGCGGTATGGCAGCAGGTGAAGCTGTTGTTTATTGGGATGTTGGTTGGCCACCATCAGCCGGAGCTGGCCGAGACTTTTTTTAACTCAGTCACCACCAAAATACTGCACCGGCATTATTTTCATAACGATTTCATTTTTGTGCGGCCTGCCATCAGCACCGAGTATTTGGAGGCCGATGACACCCCCACCTACCGCGCGTATTACCCCAAGCGTGAGGAGTTGGCCGATACGCTGGCCCGTATGCTGCAGGACTTTGCGCTGGCGGTGCCGTTTGTGGCACTGAAGGCTGACGCGCAACGGGTGGCCAAAGCATTTGAGCGCCAACTGGGGCGGGGACGGCTGCGCCCCAACTTTCAGGTGCAGGTACTGGATAGTTTGTTTTACCGCAACAAAGGTGCCTATGTGGTGGGCAAGCTGATCAATGGCTTTCAAGAAGAGCCCTTTGCGCTTGCCTTGTTGCACCAAGACGACGCGGGTGTGGTGGTCGATGCCGCGCTTTTTGGCGCTTCTGAGCTGCTGATTTTGTTTTCGTTTGCGCGCGCCTACTTTATGGTGGACATGCAAGTGCCTTCGGCTTACGTGCAATTTTTGCGCACGTTGATGCCGCGTAAGCCACGCGCCGAGTTGTACAACGCGCTGGGCTTGGCCAAGCAGGGCAAAACCCTTTTCTACCGCGACTTTCTGCATCATTTGCGGCACAGCACCGACGCCTTTCGGGTGGCCCCAGGCATCAAAGGCATGGTCATGATGGTGTTTGATCTGCCCAGCTTTCCGTTTGTTTTTAAGGTAATCAAAGACCACTACCCACCACAAAAAGACACCACGCGCGAGCAGATCAAAGGCAAGTATTTGCTGGTCAAGCAGCACGACCGGGTGGGCCGCATGGCCGATACCATGGAATACAGTTTGGTGGCGTTCCCGCTGGCACGCTTTGAGCCGGCGTTGTTGCAAGAGCTGCAAGCCCAAGTGGGCAGTCAATTGGAGTTTTCTCACCCCGACCCCGCGCAGGCCACCGAGGTGGTGATACGTCACGTTTACATTGAGCGCCGCATGATTCCGTTGAACTTGTATTTACAGGAATTGTTTGATGCGCTCAGCGAGCGCCCTGACGATACGGCCGCACTGCAGCAGCTGCAGCACGTGGTGGTGGAATATGGTAATGCCATCAAAGACATGGTGGCGGCCAATATTTTTCCGGGTGATATGTTGTGGAAAAACTTTGGCGTGACACGCAACGGTAAAGTGGTGTTTTACGATTACGACGAAATTGAGTACATCACCGATTGCAACTTCCGCGAGGTGCCGCCACCGCGTAACGAAGAAGACGAAATGTCGGGCGAAATTTGGTATTCGGTTGGTCCGCGTGACGTGTTTCCCGAAACGTTTGCCCCGTTTTTGTTGGGCAACGCCAAGGTGCGCGATGTGTTCATGGCGGCGCACGCGGATTTGCTTGATCCACGCTATTGGCGCATGCACCAAGAGCGAATCAAGCAAGGCCATATCTCTGATGTTTATCCGTACGAAGGGCGCAGCCGCTTGGCCGTGCCCGAAGCCAACCTGCAAGAGGTAACGCAATGAGTGAGACGATTTGGATTGCGGCGGCGGCGCGCACGCCGATGGGGGCGTTTCAAGGTGACTTTGCATCGCTGGCGGCGCACGACTTGGGTGGTGTCGCCATGGGTGCGGCGCTGACGCGCGCCCAGGTGGCGCCGCAGCTGGTGGACGAGGTGCTGATGGGCAATTGCTTGATGGCGGGGCAAGGACAGGCGCCGGCTCGCCAGGCCGCGTTAAAGGCTGGGCTGCCGATGGCCACGGGCGCGGTGACGCTGTCCAAAATGTGCGGCTCGGGGATGAAGGCGGCGATGCTGGCGCACGATATGTTGCGTGCTGGCAGTGCCGACGTGATGATTGCCGGCGGTATGGAAAGCATGACCCAAGCGCCGTATCTGCTGCCCAAGGCGCGCGGCGGTTATCGCATGGGGCACGGCACGGTGCTTGACCACATGATGTTGGACGGCCTAGAAGATGCCTACGAGCCGGGTCGATCGATGGGTACGTTTGGCGAGGACTGTGCGGCGAAGTACGGTTTTACCCGAGCGCAACAAGACGCCTTTGCGATGGAGTCGGTACGCCGGGCCCAACAAGCGATTGAACAAGGTGCGTTTGCCGATGAAATTGCTGCGGTGGAAGTGGCAAGCAAAGGGCAAATCCGTACGGTGGACACCGACGAGGGGCCAGGAAAAATCAAGCTCGACAAAATTCCCACGCTGCGCCCGGCGTTTAAGCGCGACGGCGGCACCATCACGGCGGCCAGTAGCTCGTCGATCAACGACGGCGCCGCAGCCTTGGTGCTGATGACCGAGCGCGCGCTCAAGGCGCACGGCGTGCAGCCGTTGGCGCGCGTGGTGGGGCATGCCACGCACGCTCAAGAGCCGAACTGGTTTACCACCGCACCGGTGGACGCCATGCAAAAGCTTTTTGCTGCCACCGGCTGGCAAGCGGCACAAGTGGATTTATTCGAAATCAACGAGGCCTTTGCTGTGGTGCCCATGGCGGCCATGCACGAGTTGCAGCTGCCGCACGAACGGGTCAATGTGCACGGTGGTGCCTGCGCCCTGGGCCATCCAATTGGCGCCAGCGGGGCGCGCATCATGGTGACGCTGCTTTACGCCTTGCGCCGCCACGGCCTCAAGCGCGGTGTGGCGTCGCTTTGCATTGGGGGCGGTGAGGCAACGGCCATGGCGCTGGAGCTGGCATGAGGGTCTTTACGGTGCGGCCGAGGGCATGGAGTAACCCATGAAGATTCTGATATTGGGCGCCGGGCGTGTGGGCGAAAGCGTGGCGGAGAGTTTGGTCTCTGAGCAAAACGACATCACCGTTATCGATACCGACCCAGCGCGCCTGGGGGTGCTGCAAGATAAGCTCGACTTAAGGGGTGTCGCAGGCAACGGCGTGCAGCCCTCGGTGCTTGAGCAAGCCGGTGCGGCCGATGCCGACATGCTGATTGCATGCGCGGCGCTGGACGAGACCAATTTGGTGGCCTGCAAGCTGGCGCATCAGTTTTTTAATATCCCCACGGCGATTGCCCGGCTGCGTTCACCCGACTTTTTGGAAGACCCACGCATTCACGACCGCGAGGGATTTGCCGTGGATCATGTGATTTGCCCCGAAGAGTCGGTGATGCGGCACATTCAAGAGCTGATTCACTACCCCGAGGCGCTGCAGGTGCTGAGCTTTTCACAAGGGCGCGCCAACTTGGTAGCGGTTAGGGTGATGAGTGGCAGCGCGTTGGCGGGCCACACGCTGAAAGAGTTTCGGGAGCGCATTCCCAACGTGGACATGCGGGTGGTGGGTATTTACCGCCAAGGGGTGGAGATTGAGGGCAAGGCCGAGACCCGAATTTTGCAAGGCGATGAGGTGTTTGTACTGGCCGAGCACGAAAAAATTCGGCAGGTCTTGGTGGCGCTACACAAGCGCGACCGGGTGGTGCAGCGCGTAATGATTGCAGGTGGTGGACGCGTGGGTTTACGCTTGGCGCGCAGCTTGGCCGACGGCTTTGAGGTCAAGATACTTGAGCAAGATAAAAAGCGCTGCCAGTATTTGGCATCGCAACTGCCCGACAACGTGTTGGTGCTTGCTGGCGACGCCGCAGATGAGAACCTGCTTGGCGATGAAAACGTTGGCGAGATGGATTTGTTTTTGGCGCTTACCAACGACGACGAAGACAACATCATGGCGGCGATGTTGGCCAAGCGCATGGGCGCGCAACGCGTGATGGCGCTTATCAACCGTCAAGCCTATGCCGAAATGATGGAAGGCGGCACCATTGATATCGCTTTGTCACCCGCGCAAACCGTGATCGGCGAATTGCTCACCCATGTTCGACGCGGTGACGTGGTGGCGGTGCATAGTTTGCGCCGTGGTGCGGCTGAGGTGATTGAGGGCGTGGCACGCGGCGACGCCAAGACCTCGCGCCTGGTTGGGCGGCGTATTGCTGAGCTCAAACTGCCGCGCGGGGTGCGGGTGGGTGCGGTGATTCGCGGTCAAGGACGCGAGGCGCAGGTACTGATGCCGCATCACGACGTGTTGATTGAGTCCGATGACCACGTGGTGATGTTTGTGCCCAACAAGCGTTTGGTGCGCGAGGTAGAGAAGTTTTTCCAAGTGAGTGCTTTTTTCTTTTAAAGCCTGGCCATGATGCACGCGTTAGCCCCTGTTTTTGGCGCCCTGGCCCGGGTGTTGTTGGTCTTTTCACTGGCCTTTTGGGTGCCGTTTGCCTGGGCCTGGTTTGCCGACGCGCATCGGCTTGAGTTGGCGTGGTCGGGCGGGGCGTTGATCACCGCCGGCGTGGGCCTGCTGCTGTGGGCCCTAACCCGACGCAGCAAACGCGAGCTGCTGCCACGCGATGGGTTTTTGCTGGTAAACCTGGTGTGGGCGGTCTTGCCCGCGTTTGCGGCGCTGCCGCTGTGGTGGGGGGTGCCAAGCATCAGCTACACCGACGCGTACTTTGAGGCCATGAGCGGTCTGACAGCCACCGGCGCCACAGTGTTAACCGGCCTGGACGACCTGCCGTTGTCGGTGAACATTTGGCGTTGTTTTTTGCAGCTGTTTGGTGGTTTGGGCATTATGTTGTTGGTGGTTGCCATCTTGCCGCTGTTGGGCTTGGGCGGGCTGCAGCTGTATCGCGCCGAGACCCCGGGCCCCATGAAAGACGCCAAGCTTACGCCGCGCATTGCCGAGACCGCGCGCGGGCTTTGGGGGGTTTACGTGCTGTTGTCGGTGGCCTGCCTATTGGCGTACCGCTGGGCAGGAATGGATTGGGCCGACGCCTTCATGCACATGAGCACCACCGTTAGTTTGGGCGGCTTTTCGTCGCACGACGCCAGCTTTGCGTACTGGGATTCATGGCGTATTGAGGCCGTGGCGGTTACGTTTATGTTGCTTGCTGGGGTAAGTTTTGCGCGCTATTTTGTGATGTGGCGAACCCGTTCGCTGCGCAGTTTGCTGGCCGACGTCGAAGTGCGCTGGTACGTGTTGGTGTTGTTGGGCAGCGTGGCCCTGCTGACTTTGCTGCTTATGCTTGATGCGGTTGAAACCGATTGGCTGGAGGCATTAAGGCATGTGATGTTTCAGGTGGTGTCGTTGGCTACGACCACCGGTTACGCCTCGGTGAATTACGCCATGTGGCCCGCCTTTGCTCCGGTGCTGCTGCTGCTGTTGGGGTGCTTTGTGTCGTGTGCGGGTTCAACCGGTGGTGGCATCAAGATGGTGCGTGTGATTTTGTTGGCCAAGCAGGCCATGCGCGAGCTGGTGCGTACCGTGCATCCGCGTGTCATCAACCCCGTGAAGCTGGGGCAGACACCGGTTGCCAATGGGGTGCTGGTGGCGGTGCTGGCGTTTATGCTGATTTATGGCGCCAGCATGTTGGGCCTGTCGTTGCTTATGTTGTGGACGGGGTTGGATTTTGTGACCGCGTTTTCGGCGGTGGTGGCCTTGTTGAACAACATTGGCCCGGGCTTGGGGTTGGTTGGGCCGATCAACCACTACGGGGTGCTGACAGACGCGCAAACATGGCTGGGTAGTTTTGCCATGATGCTGGGACGCTTGGAGCTGTTGTCGGTTTGGGTGTTGCTGACGCGGGCGTTTTGGCGCAAGTAACGGCTGTTGTTGCCTATTGAGTTCTTTAAGGAGCGAGCGTGGCGATATGGAGGAGTGAGTTGGCGGTGCATGGCGAGGCATTTGCCGCTAACACGGCGGCGATGCAGGCGCAGGTTGACGACTTGCAACGTGTGTTGCAGCGCGTGCAGCAGGGAGGCACCGAGGCTTCGCGTGCGCGTCACGTGGCGCGCGGCAAACTGCTGCCGCGCCAGCGCGTGATGCAGCTGCTCGACCCGGGAAGCCCTTTTTTAGAAATTGCGCCGCTGGCAGCGTGGGGTATGTACGCCGACGAGGTGCCGTGCGCCGGCTTGATTGCTGGGGTGGGGCAGGTGGCAGGGCGGACCTGTGTGGTGGTGTGCAACGACGCCACGGTGAAAGGCGGCACCTACTACCCCATGACAGTGAAAAAGCATTTACGTGCGCAAGAAATTGCACAGCAAAATCGCCTGCCCTGCATTTACTTGGTTGACTCCGGTGGCGCCAACCTGCCCAACCAAGACGACGTGTTTCCTGACCGTGATCACTTTGGCCGAATATTTTTTAATCAAGCCAACATGAGCGCCCAAGGCGTGGCACAAATTGCGGTGGTCATGGGCAGTTGCACCGCTGGCGGCGCCTACATGCCGGCGATGAGCGATGAGACCATCATCGTGCAAAACCAGGGCACCATTTTTTTGGGTGGACCACCGTTGGTCAAAGCGGCCACCGGCGAGGAGGTTAGCGCCGAGGATTTGGGTGGAGGCGATGTGCACACCCGTTTGTCGGGCGTGGCCGACCATTTGGCGCAGAACGATCACCACGCGCTTGAACTGGCGCGGCAAATCGTGCAAACCCTGCCGCCACCCGCGGCGACTCACGGCAACTTGGCGCCACCACGACCACCACGGTACGACCCCAAGGAGTTGTATGGGGTGATTCCATCCGATCCACGCAAGAGCTACGACGTGCGCGAGGTCATGACCCGCGTGCTGGACGACAGCGACTGGCACGAGTTCAAGCCGCGCTTTGGCAGCACCTTGGTCTGTGCTTTTGGGCGCATCGAAGGCATGGCGGTGGGTGTGATCGCAAACAACGGCATTTTGTTTTCGGAAAGCGCACAAAAAGGTGCGCACTTTATTGAGTTGTGTTGCCAGCGGCGTATTCCGTTGGTGTTTTTGCAAAACATCACGGGCTTCATGGTTGGGCAAAAGGTAGAAAACGAGGGCATTGCGCGCCACGGCGCCAAGATGGTGACCGCGGTGGCTACGGCTCAAGTGCCAAAGTTCACGGTGATCATTGGTGGCAGCTACGGTGCCGGTAACTACGGCATGTGCGGGCGGGCCTACGCGCCGCGCATGATGTGGATGTGGCCCAACGCGCGCATTGGTGTGATGGGTGGCGAGCAGGCCGCCTCGGTGCTGGCCACGGTGCGGCGCGATGCCTTGGCGGCCAAAGGCCAAGCGCTAAGTCAAGAGGCTGAGGCGGCGATTAAGCAGCCGATCTTGGAGCAGTTTGCGCATCAATCGCACCCTTACTTTGCCAGTGCCAGGTTGTGGGACGATGGCGTCATTGACCCGGCCGACACCCGTCGTGTGCTGGCGCTGGCGCTGGCCATGTCGCTTCAGCAACCGGTGCCTGAAACCCGCTTTGGCATCTTTCGGATGTAAACCCATGACCTTGCCCCTGAAACATGTGCAAGTGCACCGCCCCAAGCCCGAGGTGGCCGAGGTGTGGCTGAACCGCCCCGAGGTGCGCAACGCTTTTAACGACGAGGTGATCGCCGAACTCACCCAACTCTTTGGCGCGCTGGCGTTAGAGCCGACCTTGCGGGTGGTGGTGTTGGCGGGCCATGGCCTGGCTTTTTGCGCGGGGGCTGATCTTCATTGGATGCGTCGAATGGCGCAGTACGCTTATCAAGACAACGTGAACGACGCCACCGCGTTGGCGCAGATGCTGCATGTCATGGACGAGTTGCCG
>Ga0181588_10002166_pt1 | contig 17107 bp, 16 predicted proteins | sample 071ome_26_FD_148607 | JGI IMG/M metagenome (GOLD analysis project Ga0181588, IMG submission 148607) | Coastal salt marsh microbial communities from the Groves Creek Marsh, Skidaway Island, Georgia - 071409BT metaG (spades assembly) | ecosystem: Environmental > Aquatic > Marine > Intertidal zone...
ATGAGGACTTTATTGCTTTTTCCCGGCAGAAAATTTTGCAGGGTCGGGAGATGGTTAACGCCACCTTCAGGCGCCACGGCATTGAGCCCCTGGCGTCTCAGACAAATTTTGTGTACGCCAATATCGGTCGGAATGCTGATACGTTTGCCGCAGCGATGGCAGAGAAAAACGTGATGATCCGGGGCGCCTATCAAGGTTATGACACCTACTCTCGCGTGAGTATGGGTCGAATCGAGGAGCTGAAGGTATTCGATCAGGTATTCAAAGAGGTTTTTACAACCTGATTGCGCCCGGATGCTGTCCATGGCCCTTTTTTGGGGTTCTGGCCTTGAGTCTGTGGCCTGGATTGTTCTAACCTGATGGCTCGGACTGTGACTCAGTCAAGGCAGTAGCTCGCTTGATGACGCTCAAATCTTACAAACGTTATGCCCATTGGGTACTGTGTGCGGCGATTGTTTTCGTCGCGGGCAATACTGCGCATGCGATTGAGCACTCAATCAGCGTTGATTCCGGCCAAAGTCATTTTGAATGTAATCACTGCTCCGTTGAGCACAGCGCCGCTGTTGGTCATGCGGAACCGATTCCGTTTTCTTCGCCTAGTGCGTCGTGCAGTGAGCTCGTTTTCTGCGCTCACGTCGCCGCGCCCGTCTCAAATTCTAAGGCCCGCGCTCCGCCTCTCAGCTGAACTCATTCCTAGTTCACTGAAATTTTCAAGGAGGCGATTATGTCGCGCGGAGCACTACTTGCTCTCGCAACCACAGCGGTGATTCCGGTGTTAGCTGTTGGGAGCGAAGAAACTTTATTAGAAGAAATTGTTGTTACGGCATCGTTTGTCGGCATCAACGAATCAATGGCAACACGGCCGATCCACGTTCTTGACGGTGACGCGCTGGCTGAACAGGGCGCTCAGTCACTGGGGGAACATGTGGATTCCTTACTGGGTGTATCCTCGGCTGATTTTGGCGCAGCGGTAGGGCAGCCCATCATTCGTGGCATGAGTGGCAATCGAGTCAAAGTGCTGAATAACGGCACAGTGATTCGCGATGTGTCGACACTGGGACCCGATCATGCGGTCGATGTCAGTCTGGGGGACGCGCAACAAATTGAAATCGTGCGCGGCCCATCTGCGTTGATGTACTCCAATGGTTCTATCGGTGGCATCGTCAACGTGGTTGATAACAGCATCCCCGCGGCAGATCTCGAGGACTTTAGCGGTTCGCTGGGCGCCGAAGCGCAAGCCGTCAACGACGGTGAGGCGGTTGATCTGTCGCTGCGTGGCCATATGGGGGGCTTGAATCTGACGTACAGCTACCAAAATATCGACATGGAGGACTATGAAATCCCTGCCGGCGCGGTACTGGACGTCCATGAGGATCACGATGGCGAGGAACATGAGGAAGGCGATGGGGATATGGATACCCTCGCCAACTCAGACGTCTCTAACACGTCCCATCGGTTGGGAATCTCCACTACGGGTGATTGGGGCTACATCGGTGTCTCATACAGCGACTTGAGGAGCACTTATGGCATTCCGTTTCATTCGGAGGCCACTCATGAAGAACACGGCCGTGAAGAGGGCCACGACGAGGATCATGACGATGGAGAAGATAATGCCCATCATGCCGAGTCTGGTGATGAACGTATTTTCTCCGAAACTGATTCGGAAATTATCGCATTCAGCAGCTCCTTTAAAACTTCAATCCCGCTTTTAAATGCGATCGATGTCGACGTAAAGAAAACCGACTACCGATTGGCCGAGCGGCATGCTGAAGAGGACTTCGCTGCGGAGGAGCCAGTTGCAGGAAATCCAGACGCCGAGGGCCCAACCATTTTTAGTAATGAGGCCATGGAGGTCTCGTTGGCGTTCGATCTGAGCGCGAGTGAGCGCATTCGCAGAGTGGTTCTGAACTTCGCAGAGGAGGAAATTTCGATCATTGGCGAGGAAGCCTTCATGGCTCCAGTCGACTCTGCCGAAACCACGCTGGGATTCTTTAGTTCTGACGATTTGGGTTTCGCGTTAGTAGATTTGGGTGTTCGCTTTGATCATGTGGAGCGCGACGGATTCGTGGTTCACAATCATGATGAAGCTATCAGTGCAGGAGAGTTGGCCTATACCGCCGCCACCTTTAGCGACGAAGTGTTCAGTGCCGCGGCCACGTTTCGACGCGACCTGAATCAGCACGCCTCTGTGTCTTTAGGTCTCGCGAGCGTCAGCAAAACGCCCTCAGCGGTTGAGCTGTTTATGAATGGGGAGCACTTGGCGAGCAGCCGCTATGAGGTGGGCGATATCAATCTAGAAACGGAACGCTCCGATAATATCGATTTGGCGTTCAACTTTGATTTGCACGGTTGGTTTGGCTCCGCTTCTGTCTATTACAACCGGGTCGATAGCTATATTTATCTGCGCGATGAACTCGAGGACGAGCATGCGGCGCATCTCGAGGAAGATCATGAAGGCGCGCTTCATGAAGAAGAGCACGAAGTTGGTGCGCATTTTGATCACGGTGGTTTGATTCTCTCGGAGTACAGCCAGCAGGATGCAGAATTTACCGGATACGAGATCCAGCTTGGCACGCGGTTTGACCTGCCCCGTGGTGAGCTCGAGTTGACGCTGGGTCGAGACGAGGTCAACGCGGAGTTCACGCGGGGTGGCGACGTGCCACGCATCGTGCCTGCGAGAAACTTGCTCACCGTGCGTTATAACCTTGATGACTTTTCCGCAAAGCTCTTGGTTAAAGACGTAGAGCGCCAGAACAAAGTGGGTCTCGGTGAGTCAAGTACGGACGGTTTCACTCTGGTCAATGCGGATGCGTCATGGACCTATCATTTTAATGACGCCAGGCGGATCATCTTGACGGCATTTGCCCGCAATCTGACAGACGAAATCGCGCGCAACCATACGTCTTTTGTGAAGGACCAGGTGCCGTTGCCGGGAAGAAATCTTGGTGTGCGTTTTCGTCTGGAGTTTTGAGGGGATCTGGGTGGGCGATGCCTGGCCCACCCGGAGGCTTACAAGGTGCTTGCGGCAATGCGGTCGACGGTATCCATATGCCCCGTCATCTCTGCTACCAATAGGGGGATGACCTCGTCTGGCATGTTGTGAGCCATGCCCTCGATCAGTGAGAAGCGAGCGCCCTGAATCAGTGAAGCGGTATGCCGCCCGTGCTCCGGGGGCACCAAACCATCATCTGCGCCATGAAGCACCAAGGTGGGGGTGCCGATCCCGGCTACTTCATTTGATCGGTCGCCGGTTTTAAAAATCGCCATTAGATGACGTTGCATCGATTCAGGGTAAAAGCCTCGCTCGCGGATCGACCGTTCGCGCTCCTCCTGCGCTTCGCCCGTAGCAAGATTGCGCAGATTCATTTCCGCCTCCTTTGTTGGTGGCGGCAAATGCGGGGCATTGGTCGTAGACATGATGGAGATCAGACTACGCGTTTTCTCGGGATATCGTGCCGCAACGATTTGGGCAATCATTCCGCCCATGGAAGCGCCTACGATATGGGCATCCTCGTATCCCACTTTATCCATCAATCCAGCGATGTCTGCCGCCATATCGTTAAGAGTGTAGGGAGCATTCACCGAGAATCCGAACCGGTACTTCAGCAGTTCCCACCACAGCACGGGCTGTCCCCATTCGTCGAAGCGGGTAGATGCGCCCGTATCGCGATTATCAAGGATCAGCACTTCGTAACCCCCGTTGGTCAAACCTGAAATCAGTGCATCTCCCCAGGCTACGTTAGAGCCACCAAGCCCCATGATGACCACCGCTTTGGGCTTGTCAGCACCCGGCCCCACAATTCGATAGGCAATATCTAGCTCACCGATGTGGGCAGTTTGTAAGGGATAGCTATCGAGGTAGGCGCGGGAGTACTCCGCTCGTGCTGCGAGCGGCAGCGACATGCAAATAATGAGCAGAATCAGGGATCTCACGGTGGTTCCTCAGTTTTGGCGCGGGGGATTATACGGCGTAACGTGCAGAAGCGATTCAAAGGCGAGAGGCGCGCTGACATTCACTCTCTTGCCGTCTGATCTGAACTGTACTTTTCGCCGAATATGCCTAACATGGCCGCTCAAAAAGGGCCAATCGCATTGGCTTTGATCACCGTGGATACAGTATGAATAGCGCCCAACCGATACAACATCATCCCGCTGTTAGCGACGATATATTGTTGGACAGCGGAGCACGCGACCCCGTTTTCGAAGAAATCTATCCGCGACTTTCTGGGTTCAAATTGGGCGTCACTCATAGTTGGACCCGCGGTCAGCCCTTTGACTTTTACCGCCGCATGCGTGAAGAAGCCCCTGTAATGTGGTCCCAGATCAAAAAGCCTTCTTCGGGGTTTTGGTCGGTAGTGCGATACGACGACGTCAAGCATGTGGAGCTCAATCCGCAGATATTCTCGTCTCAGCGCGGCAGCATCAACATGAGCGTCTTGCGCAACGACAAAGGCAAAGCAGAGCGGTTAATGTATGCGGCCTACAATTCGCTCATTAATCTCGATGCCGACTTGCACAGGGACCTTCGCACCCAGCAGGCGGCCTTTTTCTTTCCAGCTTACATAGAAACACTCAAAGAAAAAGTGGGTCGAAAAATTGATGACCTGTTGGACAACATGGAGCGGCAAGGCCCGGTGGTTGATTTCGCCAAGCTGTTCTCTATTGAGTTACCCATGTTTACGCTGTGCGAAATGCTCGGGGTGGACGAGGAAGATCGCGCCGACATTATCAAATGGATGCATTATCTTGAGCTTGCGCCTCAGTTCATCACCCATCCATTTCGGATGCTGCTGGCTGAACCTTCTTTCCCGTTTCGCTTCGAGAAGATTCTCCATGACATGTTCAGTTATGGAGAGCGGGTGATGTCCGACCGGATCAAAAATCCCCGACAGGACTTGCTGACGACGATTGCCAACGCGACGCTCGGGGATAAGCCGCTGTCCCAGAGCTACCTTGACGGCTCCTGGTTGCTCATCATTTTTGCGGGCAATGACACCACGCGTAATTCTCTCTCGGGCACGATCCGGCTACTGACCGAGTTTCCCGAGCAGCGGCAAATGGTGCTGGACGACCCGTCTTTGATCGAGCGAATGTCCCACGAGGCGTTACGGATGGTCTCTCCTGTGATGCACATGCGCCGCACTGCGATGGAGGACACCGAGATTGCGGGACAGCGGATTGCCAAGGACGAGAAGGTGATCATGTGGTACGGCGCTGCCAACAGAGATCCCTCTGTGTTTCCCGATCCCGATAATTTCGACATGACCCGTGATAACGTCGAGAAGCATCTGGCCTTTGGCCATGGTGTGCATCGATGTTTGGGTAACCGGGTGGCTCAATTACAGCTCAAGATGGCGTATGAGCGCATTTTAGAGCGGTTCCCGAAAATCCATTGGACAGGTAAGCAGAAGATTGAGCCCATTATCCTGGTGCACGCGATTTCCAGCCTTCAGGTCAACCTCTATGGTAAAGATGGCAAGCGACCGGTCATGGTGGCCGCTTCCTGAGTAGCCCCGCGCGCCTGATTTGCCGAAGAAAGGGCGAGGTCTTTTGCGGTATGTTACTCACCATCGCGTGACTCAATAAAGGAGTGACCCAGCGCTATGCAGTCCGCTACTGATCAGGCTATGACCAGAGACAGCCTCTATGGCGTGATGGAGGAACCCACCTACGGTGGCATTGTCAGTTTCATGCGCCGCCGCTATTCGCGCGATTTATCCGGGGCCGATGTGGCGGTGTTGGGCGTGCCATTTGATTTGGCTACCACCAATCGCCCGGGCAGTCGCTTTGGCCCGCGCGCGGTTCGTGAGGCTTCGGCCAGCTTGGCGTGGGAGCGACAGGCGGTAGGCTGGGGCTTTTCCCCCTTCGACGAATTGGCGGTGGTTGACTACGGCGATTGCGATTTTGATGCCGGGAACCCCGCTGGCGTGCCCGAGGAAATTTATCAGTGCGCCAAACAAATTCTCGCGACCAACACCGCTCTCCTAGCCATTGGTGGAGATCACTTCATCTCTTATCCCCTGTTGCGGGCGCATGCGGAGAAGTATGGAGCGCTGTCGCTGATACACTTTGATGCCCATTCGGATACTTGGGCGGAGGAAAACCAGGGCATTAATCATGGCACTATGTTTTATCACGCCGCCCGGGAAGGCCTTATTACGCCTTCACATTCGGTACAGATAGGACTGCGCACCCATAATGACAGTGACCACGGTTTTCATATTTTTGATGCGCCAGCAGTTCACGACTTGAAGGCGGCTGATCTGGCTGAGCGCATCAAGGGCATAGTGGCCGATCGTCCCTGCTACCTGACCTTCGATATCGACTGTCTTGACCCGAGTTTTGCGCCCGGTACTGGCACACCCGTAGTAGGCGGTCTGTCAACGCATCAAGCGATGCAGATCCTGCAGCAGCTCAAAGGCATTAATCTGGTCGGTATGGATGTTGTTGAGGTTGCGCCTCAGTATGACGTAGGCGACATTACCTCTTTGGCCGCGGCGACAGTGGCACTGCAACAACTCTGTCTCTTCGCCCGAGCGAGAGATTAGGTGGCGCAAATGGCACAGGCAACGGATCGCGAAATCAAAGAGGCCTTGGAACGAAAGGGCCACTACGCCCTGAATTGGGAGGACCTCGACAAGATCGAGCTTCCTACAGGCGTGGTTTCTTCAATGTATCGCGTGGGCGACCCAACCCGGCCGGAGTCACCCACCGTGTTCAAGGTGTTCTATCCCCCGGGCTGCACAATCGAGGCGCATACCCACGATTGTGACTACACCGAAATTATTCTCGAAGGCTCACAGAGAGTGGGTGCCACGTGGCATCACGCGGGAGACATTCGCATCGGACTGGCCAACCGCGGTTATGGCCCGCTGGTTGCAGGTCCGGAAGGCGCGACAGTGCTTTTTATGTTCGCCACCGGAGCGTGGCCTGCGATCAAGTTGGGTAATAACGATGGCTCTACCCTCGGTAGTGACATCCTAGAGGCGCATTTCGAAAAGTTGCAGTCTACCTGAGGCGATTCAATCAGGTGACGAACTTGCCCTGTGCCGTTCTGCCTTAAGTTACCGCGTCAATTCTGTTTCCAGTTTTCCCCGGCTTTATCAAAGTGTTTGTTACCACTTTCGGTCATCTGATGTGAAGCGACAATTGCGCCGATGATGATGACCAATACCACGCCAAAAATGATGCCTGGTTTCACGCTGCAATCCTCAATGAGTGTGCTCTGAGATTATGGCCCTTTTGACCGTAAAGTGAATAGCTGGTGAAGAAGAGAGTAGGCAGCGGGATACATCTCGAAGCGCAGTTAAAAAACTGTCGTTTTAGGAGTCCACCAAAGCGGGCGGTTAGGCATCGCTAGCCACTGTGTTACGACCGCAGGGCGCGCTCAAGCTGCTCGTGAAAATGCACGATAGCCTTTTCGAAGTGCCCAAAAGTGAAATGGCTATTGGCACCGCTTGCCAGCGTTTGCTGGATCGCGGCCGCCGCCGCTCGATCCTCTTCCTGCCCCGAGTCATTCACGAAAACCGCGTCCCGTTGGGCTTCTTCAAGGCTAAAAAGCGTGCCGTCCGGAGCGGTATTAATCAGGCTGTAAATCACCCACCGGGATTCGCTCGGAGAGATGGGTTCGAGTATCACGAGGTTGGTGTGCTTTGAGAGCACCGAGATGCTGGCGTTCGGAAACAGCATATATACCGACGTTACCAAACCGGTCAAATTGCGCTCATTTGGTGGAACATCACGCATCTGCTCGATGCGTTGGAAGGGGTAAACCACGCGCGAATGCGGTCCGAATGTCTCCACAACATTGAGATTGTCATAGCCGAAAGGATAAAAGGATTCTCGATGAAGTGACTTGATGTGATAGCCCTCCATCAGCGTTTCGTAGAGGAGTTTCCAGTTGGCAGAATCGGTGAGGACCTTCTGCTCGAAGAGCGGTTGATCAGCTGAAAAATAGTCCAGTGCGTATTCGAGGGTGCTGGGGTCGATTTCACCCTCTTGCTGCACATAGATAATGCCGCCGTGCTCTATTGCGGAAATTTCGACAAGGCGGTGTTGGTCTCTGTCGAGTGCGGGAAAGCCCGCCTGGCCCGGTATGCCCTTGAGCGTGCCATCCAAGCCATACGTCCAGCCGTGGTAGGGGCATGAAAAGGCCTTCGCGCAGCCGCTTCCTTCCGCGACCTGCATGCCTCGGTGGCGGCAGGCGTTGATGAACGCGCGAACGGTTCCGACATCGTCCCTCGACACCACAATCGGATTACCCGCGGCCACGCGCGCGAGATAGCTGCCCTGATGGGGGAGGGCTGCAGACGGACAAAATGGTGTGGGATGCCTGCGTATTACTGCGCACTCTGCCTCGAACCGCGCATGGTTCAGATAATGCGATACCGGCTCCCGCCACATCGACTCGCCGAGGTCGGTCGTCTCCGCATCGATATGTTGAAAGATGCGCTCAGCCAGTGCGCCCTCGTCCAGCAACAGGTCTTGCTTTGCATGTCGTTGTGGGATGCGCGCGCTCATTCAACATTCCATTAATTTGAAACCGGAGCTTGAGCGAGTTTTATATGGCGGTAAACCCCGTGAATTTCGGTGTACTCTCAGCGCATGCAGCGCAAGATTATCCATATCGATGCCGATTGTTTTTATGCAGCCATCGAGATGCGGGACAAACCCGAATTACGGGGTATTCCCATGGCGGTGGGTGGTAGCGCAGAGCGCAGGGGCGTGCTTACTACATGCAATTACGAAGCGCGCGCCTTTGGGGTGCGCTCTGCCATGCCCACCGCTCAGGCTATGCGCTTGTGTCCACAGCTAACGGTCGTCCCGCCGCAAATGCACAAGTACCGGGAGGCGTCCAAAGTCATGCGTGGGATCTTTGCCAATTTCACAGAGATCATTGAGCCGCTTTCCCTGGACGAGGCGTATTTGGATGTCAGCGAGATATCTGACGGCGAGCTGACGGCAACTCGCATCGCCAAGGCCATCCGGCAACACGTGCGGGAGGAGCTCGACATTACGGTTTCTGCAGGCGTGTCAGTGAACAAATTTATTGCCAAGGTCGCCTCCGACTGGCAAAAACCCGACGGATTGACGGTAATCCCGCCCGAAGAGGTCGACGCTTTTGTCGCCGCCTTGCCGGTGAAAAAGATTCCCGGGGTGGGGGCGGTCACGGCAGAGAAAATGCACCGCTACGGGCTGCGAACTTGCGCGGATATTCGCGCTTGGAGCTTGCCTGATCTCAGACGTCGCTTTGGCAAATTTGGCGTAGTGCTGCACGAACGGGCCCGCGGGCGTGATGATCGGCCCGTGCAGCCGGCCCGCGTACGCAAATCAATCAGCGTCGAGCGCACGTTTCCTGAAGATGTGAGGGGGCCCGAGGAATGGGCACCCATCATCGAGCAGCTTTACATCAACTTGATGGAACGCATCGAATCCGCCAAAGCCTGGGACGGTATCACCAAGGCGTTTATTAAACTCAAATTTAACGACTTCACGACCACCACGGTAGAGCGGGTGGGCACCAAAGCCATAGAAACTGACTTTCATCAGCTTTTGCTGGAGGGTTGGGAGCGACGCTCGCAACCAGTGCGGCTCATCGGCCTCGGCGTACGGTTGTTGGAGGATGGTGAGCATATATCGGCGCGCTTACCTTTCTCCGATTCGGCCTCTTCAGCCGGCGTATGATCAACGTTAACTATTGGCATTTTTTATGCCAATATAGATGGCCTGACGTTTGTCGTATTCCCCTCCCAGCTGATTTCAGAGGTAAGCCACTATGTTGAAACTTCATTTCGCACCCAATAGCCGGGCGAGTCGAACGCTGTGGTTACTCGAGGAGCTGGGTTTGGACTATGAGCTCAACAGGATGGACTTTCACCCAAAAGATCTGAAATCCGATGAGCATCGCGCGCGTCATCCGTTGGGCCGTATTCCGGTACTCGAAGATGGTGATGTTTCAATATACGAGTCGGGCGCGATTGCCGAATACATCCTTGAGCGCCATAAAAACGGGGGTTTGAAGCCGGCTGCAGACGACCCTCATTTTCCCGAATATCTGCAGTGGTTTCACTATTGCGAAGGGATGGTGATGCCGCCTATCAACACCATTGTGGTGCATACGCTCCTGCTTCCCCCGGAACGGCAGGATGAGACGGTAAGGGGTCAGGCAGAGCGGTTACTGGCAAAGGCCTGGGTACCGGTGGAGGAGGTCATGGCGGAGCGCGAGTATCTGATTGGCGCGTTCTCCGCCGCCGACACCATGCTCGGACACGCCTGCATCATGTCAAAGCGCCTTGGGGTTATTACTGAAGAGGGCTATCCCAATCTGAGTGCCTATGCCGACCGTTTGATGGCGCGTCCCGCGTGCGCCAAAGCATTTTCTGCCTGATTCCGGCCGCGCTACACTTCGCCCTGATTCAGGTTGTCTGAAGCGACGACCTTACAGCGCGTTTGAGGATGTGGTCAGGTGAGTCTCTACGAAGGGGTCGAGTTACAAAAAAATGGGGCTAACTTTGCTCCACTGACGCCTGTTTCTGCGCTAAAGCGCACTGAGCGTGTTTATTCCGACAGCCCGGCGCAGATTCATGGCCGTATTCGGCGCAACTGGGGTGAGGTGGCGGATCGCTGTAAGCGCCTGGCTTCTGCTTTATCACAGCGGGGCGTCGGCAAGGGCGATACGGTTGCCCTTATCGCACCCAATATTCCCGAAGCGTTGGAGTGTGCTCTGGCAGTGCCGATGCTGGGTGCGGTACTCAATGCCAATAATGTGCGCCTCGATGCCGCCACGCTGGGCTACATCCTTGATCACGGAGAAGCCAAAGTGCTGTTGGTCGATACGGAATTTTCCGCATTGGCCAGCGAAGCCGTGGCCGCCTCGGGGAGAGATTTGCTGATTGTTGACATCGAAGACTCGGAAGGCCCCGGCGGGGATCGCATCGGTGCACTGACCTACGATGCGCTTCTGGCGGAGGGAACACCCGAGTTCCCTCATCGACCACCGGATGATGAATGGGACGCTTTGGCGCTGAACTATACCTCTGGTACCACCGGTCAGCCGAAAGGCGTTGTCTACTCCCACCGAGGCGCTTGGACTAACGCAGTGAACAACGTCGTCACTTGGGAAATGCCGCATCACCCAGTGTATTTATGGACGTTACCCCTCTTTCATTGCAATGGCTGGTGCTTCCCCTGGACCATTACCTTGTTGGCGGGTACCCACGTGTTTTTGCGGAGCCCAAGTGCAGCGGGTATTTATGAGGCCCTTGCCACCCATGGCGTCACCCATTTGTGTGGTGCGCCGATCATCATGTCGATGATTGCCAATGCCGACGCATCCGATCGATCAGAGTTTACCCAGACCGTGCGGATGATGACGGCGGCGGCGCCACCCCCGCCACAAACGATTCTGGCGATGGAGCAGATGGGTATTGCGATCACTCACGTCTACGGGCTGACCGAGGTCTACGGCCCTGCGGTGGTCTGCGCCAACAAAGCGACGTGGTCTTCTTTGAATGCTGAAGAGCAAGCCAAATTGAAGGCGCGTCAGGGCGTGGCCTATGAATTGCAGGAAGACGTGCTGGTATTGGACCCGGTGACTCGAGCGCCGGTTCCCTGGGACGGCGAGACCCAGGGCGAGGTGGCCTTTCGCGGCAATATCGTGATGAAGGGCTATTTCAAACAGCCCGAGGCAACAGCGGAGGCATTTGCAGACGGCTGGTTCTGGTCGGGTGATCTCGCGGTGCAGCACCCCGACGGTTACATTGAAATCCGCGACCGCTCCAAGGATATTATTATTTCCGGCGGCGAGAACATCTCATCCATCGAAGTTGAAAATGCTATTTATAGCCACCCGGATGTGCTCTGTGCGGCCGTCGTGGCTATGCCCGATGAGAAATGGGGTGAGGTCCCCTGTGCGTTTGTTGAATTGACCCCGGGGAGCCGCCTGACGGAAGCGGAGCTGATCGCCCATGCGAGAGAGCATCTCGCGGGTTTTAAGCGACCCAAACGTGTGGTGATAGCGCCGCTGCCAAAAACCTCGACCGGGAAAATTCGTAAGACAGAACTTCGCGACCAAGCGCGCGCTCTGGTTTAAGTCATCGGCCGCTGAGTCGCTCTGCTTACGCAGCCTGCTGCGTACCGCTGATGCATTGCGATCTCCCCACGACTGCATTCATAGCTATTGCGTTGTCCCCGACGTGATACGTTTTTTCGGGTCATAGAATGGCTTGGGTACAACCTTCGCTGCGCGCTGGTCGTCAGGCGTTGTTACCAGGCAGGTGGTACCGATGTCAGCGCAGTCGATGGATACCATTGCCAGTGCGATATTCTGCTTGAGCCGCGGCGAGTACACCGCTGAGGTGACTTTGCCGACGATCTTGTCCCCCGAGGAAACCGACCAAAACTCAGTGTTGGGCCCCGAAAGGGGTTCACCCTCGATCACCAAGCCCACTTGGGATCGTGTGACGCCGTTTTGTTTGATGCTTTGTAACGAAGCTTTGCCGATAAAGTCTGCGGACATGTCGAGGTCTACGAGTCGATCGAGGCTCAGTTCAAAAGGATTTGTATCCGCATCCATATCGGCGTGATACGACAGCATGCCGCCCTCTATACGGCGTATTGAAGAGGTGTGCCCGGGCTTCAGTCCCAGTGGCTCTCCCGCTGCCATGATCTTTTCCCACAGCTGTTCGCCGTGAGCGCCATCGAGTAGATAAATCTCGTAACCCAACTCGCTCGACCAGCCGGTGCGCGAGATCACCAACTCAATGCCATCGAGCTCAAAGTGATCCAGCCAGTAGTACTTCAAATCACGAATACCCGGACCGAAGAGCGCCTCCATTATGTCGCCACTCTTAGGTCCTTGAAGTTGTAATGGCGATACGTCGGGCTCGCGAATATCGACATCAAGCCCGGCGTGGGTCGCGATCCCTTGGGCCCACAGCAGCACATCACTGTCGGCGAGGGACAACCAAAACCGGTTTTCTTCCAGGCGCAGTAATACGGGGTCATTGATGATCCCGCCTGCAGTATTCGTGATCAGCACATATTTACACTGACCAACCGCACACTCCGACAGATTTCGCGGCGTCAGTAGTTGTGTGAACTGCGCCGCATCCGGGCCGGTGATTTCTACCTGCCGCTCGACGCCGACATCACACAGAATGGCGTCATTTACGAGGTTCCAGAAGTTTTGCTCCGGGTCACCGAAGGAGCGCGGAATATACATGTGGTTATAGACCGAAAAGTCCGTTGCTCCCCAGCGCACTGTGGCATCAAAAAAAGGGGATTTTCGGATTTGTGTGCCGAAGCCAAAGGCTTTTTTCATCGGGCGGGACATAATTTTCCTTACGGGCAGACGTAGTCTTTCTGGGCGGGAGCCACTCCCAATCGATCGTGATAACCCGCGTGTTAGCCCCCTTTCTATGCAGTGACTGCCTAACTGGATTGCCAGTTAAGGGAATTTCGGACTCAGCGTGCTATCACCGTTGCCCGATAACAATCCGTTATCCGTTGATCATCGTATCGGTCTCGCATTCCGCTTTGTCAATTTCCCGGTCGACCCATGACTAAAATCCGCCAAGAGTGGTTCTCCAATATTCGCAGTGACCTGCTCGCCGGTCTGGTGGTGGCGCTCGCATTGATACCCGAGGCTATCGCATTCTCGATTATTGCCGGCGTTGATCCACGCGTGGGGCTGTACGCCTCATTTTGTATTGCAGTCGTCATTGCTTTTGCGGGCGGTCGGCCCGGCATGATCTCTGCCGCAACGGGTGCCATGGCCCTATTGATGGTGACTTTGGTTAGGGAGCATGGACTGCAGTATCTCTTCGCGGCCACGATTCTCACGGGAATACTGCAGATTGTCGCTGGCTGGATCCGGCTCGGTGAGCTCATGCGCTTTGTCTCGCGCTCGGTGGTGACCGGCTTTGTGAATGCACTCGCCATCCTTATTTTTATGGCCCAATTGCCTGAGCTGATTAACGTTTCCTACGCGGTGTATGTGATGGCCGCGGCGGGTCTGGCGATTATTTATGGTTTTCCCTACGTCACGAGAATGGTGCCTTCACCCCTGGTAGCTATCGTACTGCTGACAGCGATCTCCATTTATTTTGGTATCGATGTCCGAACGGTCGGTGACATGGGAGATCTACCCTCGACGCTCCCTGTTTTCTTATTGCCTGATATTCCTCTCAGTCTCGAGACGCTTCAAATAATCCTGCCTTACGCTGCGACGTTGATGGTGGTGGGACTGCTGGAATCACTTATGACCGCCACGATTGTCGATGACCTCACCGATACACCCAGCAATAAAAGCCGAGAGTGTGTGGGTCAGGGCATCGCCAACATCGCCAGTGGGTTTTTGGGCGGCATGGCAGGTTGCGCCATGATTGGGCAATCGGTGATCAATGTGAAATCAGGCGGGAGAGGCCGCCTGTCGACACTCAGCGCGGGCATTTTCTTGCTCTTACTATTATTGTTCTTCAGTGATTGGGTCCGGCAAATTCCCATGGCGGCACTGGTCGCTGTCATGATCATGGTCTCGATCGGCACCTTCAACTGGGCTTCCATTCGCAACCTTCGCACCCATCCGCCGAGTTCCAGTGTCGTGATGGTCGCAACAGTCATAGTGACCGTTGCCACCCACGATCTGGCGCAGGGTGTGCTGTCAGGGGTGTTGTTATCCGGCTTTTTCTTTGCGCATAAGGTCGGTCGCATTTTAGTTGTGAAATCCCAGTCGGGAGATGAAGGTCGTTTGAGAACCTATACCGTGTTGGGGCAGGTGTTTTTTGCCAGCGCTGATCGCTTCAGTCAGTCCTTTGACTACAAAGAGGTGATTGAAAAAGTGCAGATTGATGTCAGCCGGGCTCATTTTTGGGATATCACCGCTGTCAGTGCCCTCGACAAAGTTGTCCTGAAGTTTCGCCGCGAGGGCGCCGATGTCGAGGTAATTGGATTAAACGAGGCCAGCGCCACGATGGTGGATCGATTTGCCTTACATGACAAAGCAGATGCCGAAGATCTGTTATTGCCGCACTGATACCACGTGATGAATCAACCTAAAAAAATACTCGCGTGCGTTGACCAATCTCCTTACGCAGATTACGTCGCCGACTATGGTGCTTGGGCGGCACGTCGATTTTCACTGCCGCTGGAGCTGCTTCATATCATCGATCGCCATCCCGAAATGGCAACTAGCGACGATCGCAGCGGTGCCATCGGCTTTGATGCGCAGGAAAATTTATTAAACCGGCTCGCGGAAGAAGAGGGCCAACGAACACGAGAAATCCGCGAGCGTGGCCGAGTTTTCTTGAACACCTTAAAACAGCGGTGTGAGTTGGCCGGCACTAATGATGTCGATACGCGTCAGCGGTACGGGCAGCTACTGGATACGCTAGATGAACAGCAGCAGGACGTTGCGCTTTATGTGCTGGGTCGACGTGGGCGCTCGGCTGCACATACTCAGCGCGATTTGGGTCGACACGTAGAGAGCATTAGCCGCAAGATTCGGCGTCCGATTCTCACCGTTGCCAGCGAATTTACGGAGCCGAAAAGCCTTCTGGTCGCTTATGACGGCAAACGTATGACCCGTCGGTGTATTTCTTTGATCGCCGGTAATCCAGCCCTCGCAGACTTACCGGTACACGTCGTGATGTCGGGTAAAGAAACCGCCGAAGCGGAGAAACACCTGCTGTGGGCTCGAGACACGTTAGCACTGGGTGGTTTTTCCGTGGAGACGGCTTATTTGCCCGGCGACCCCGAACAGCAAATTATGCGAGCCCTGAGCGACCGTGAAATCGATCTTCTGGTCATGGGTGCTTACAGTCGTTCGCCGCTAAAAAGTTTGTTTTTGGGTAGCAAGACCAACGGCCTACTGCGGGCATCGCGAGTACCCACGGTCACCGTACACCTGTAAAGCGAATCGTTGCTAACCAGCTGCTTTAAGCAGTTTTAAGAATGCGAGTTGGCTACTAAACCAGTTTTTGTATTTTGGCAGGGCGTCATCGACGTCTGCGGTGCGTGTGCCATAGAACACGTGCATCTTGCTCTCGGGTAGTGCGTCGGGGTTGGCAAAATTCTGAGCGGCAATGAAGGCGTAGCCCTTTTCGTCTTTGCCCATTTTTGCCATGACGGGTTTATCGCAATGATCACAAATACCACGGTCTATCGCCGCAATGCGTTTGTATTTTCCAAAGGTAACCGCCTGATCCGGTACGGTGACGTCGCCAAGTTTGAACAGCACGACATCGGCAAAAGGCGCGCTGTACTTCTCCTGACAAATCGAGCAGTGACAGAAAAAGCGAACAATCGGTTCGCCGTGCGTGGAAAACTGATTACTGCCACACGGGCATTGGCAAGATTGATTCATGGTGCCAAAGCACTCCGGCAATGGGTTGGCGACGCTGCTTGATCTCCGATAATACCAAGATCTGTAGCAATTTTAGGGCCTGCAGTTTGAGAATGTACCGCGAGTCATCGCGCGCGGACTGCTGGGGATCCGTGGCGATGCCGCGGGTCTATCCGCATGCGTTATAAATCGATAACTAAATCCCGGGCATCCCAAGTCTCGGCTGCGTGACGCACCGAGGCATATAACTCCCGCAGGCTATCGTTCACGAGGTAGATTTCGGTGGCGTGGCCGATAGCCGCCACAGTGTCGAGGTACGTTGCGCCACGGCCCTCGGCAGTTTTGAAGCTCGTGACCGAGGCGTAGCCCAGCTCGTTGAAGCGCTTCACTTGCTGATCGTGGTCACCAAACGCCAGCGCTACGTGGTGAAAGCCGCTCTCTGTGGATTGATATCGGTCTCTGAAAGTAGAGGGCGCATCATTATGTTGCGTGACCAACTCGATCATGATGTCGCCGGATTGAGTGTACGCGGCCGAAATATCCAGCTCAGACGGCTCCCCTCGGTAGACGACGTTGTCGAGTGCAATATGCCGGCGAACAAAAAAGGGCCCAAGCCCCCAGAGCTGGTGAAAGCGCGTGATCGCGGTGTCGAGATCGGAGACGTAATAGGCGTTCTGTATGATGCGATCGCTTGCCATCTTTGATTCCTGTGGTTTTTGTCCGCGGCGGATAACTGAGGGAGGACCATCTCATTCTGTTTCAGAT
>Ga0181588_10002184_pt1 | contig 17032 bp, 14 predicted proteins | sample 071ome_26_FD_148607 | JGI IMG/M metagenome (GOLD analysis project Ga0181588, IMG submission 148607) | Coastal salt marsh microbial communities from the Groves Creek Marsh, Skidaway Island, Georgia - 071409BT metaG (spades assembly) | ecosystem: Environmental > Aquatic > Marine > Intertidal zone...
CAGCTTGATGTCGCGGGTTTCCGCGTAGTTCCGCACCGCCGCGTCGAGGTCTTCCTCGGTCCACGAACCCAGACCGGCGAAGATTTCGGTCAGTTCGGCAAGCCGCGTGCGGGTCTCCGGATCGGCCAGAGCCGCGCTCGCCTTGTCGCTGAAGTTCAGTGGCGCGTCAAAAAGATAAAGCGCAGCGGAATCAAGGATATCGGGGATGGTGTTCGCCCGTTGCGCGAGCCCAACCATGCCCTTTTCCAAGCGCGCCTGTGCATCGGGGGAAAGACTCTTTTCCGTGCTTTCCTGTGCGCGCGCCAGGACCTGCGCCGCCAGATCGGCCGGATCGGCTTCCTTCAGGTAATGGGCGTTCAGGTTCAGGAGCCGGTCCATATCGAACCGCGCCGGCGACCGGCCGACGGAATCCAGGTCGAACCACTCGATCGCCTGTGCCGTCGAGATCACCTCGTCATCGCCATGGGACCAGCCAAGGCGCAGCAGGTAGTTGCGCATGGCCTCGGGCAGGATGCCGAGCTCGGCATAATGCTCCACGCCGAGCGCGCCATGGCGCTTGGACAGTTTCGCGCCGTCCGCGCCGTGAATCAGCGGGATATGGGCGAATTCCGGCACGTCCCAGCCGCAGGCCCTGTAGAGGTGATACTGGCGGAAGGCGTTGTTCAGGTGATCGTCGCCCCGGATCACATGGGTCGCGCCCATGTCGTGATCGTCCACGACCACGGCCAGCATGTAGGTCGGGGTGCCGTCGGAGCGCAGGATAATGAAGTCGTCCAGCGTGTCGTTGGTGCGGGTCACGTCGCCCTGCACGAGGTCGCTGATGGTGGTCTCGCCGTCCAGCGGCATCTTGATGCGGATGACCGGCTCGATCCCCGCCGGGGCCTCGGACGGGTCCCGGTCGCGCCAGCGCCCGTCATAGACCCGGGTGGAGCCGCCGTTGTTACGCGCATTCTCGCGCATTTCGGCCAGTTCCTCGGGCGTGCAATAGCAGCGATAGGCCATGCCGTCCGCCAGAAGCTGGTTGGCGACTTCCACATGGCGCGGCGCATTGGCGGACTGGGAGACCGGCTCACCGTCCCAGTCGAGGCCCAGCCATTTCAGGCCCTCATAGATCTTGTCGATCGCGTCCTGGGTGGAGCGCTTGAGGTCGGTATCCTCGATCCGCAGTGTGAAGGTGCCGCCGTGATGGCGCGCGAACAGCCAGTTGAACAGCGCGGTGCGCGCCCCGCCGATATGCAGGTAGCCCGTGGGCGAGGGGGCGAAACGGGTGACGACGGTCATGGCCGGAAAGATATCCTAAACGTGCCGGGGAATTCAGCGATCCGTATGGACGTTCGCCGCGATTTTCGCAAGGTTTTCGCGGATGTTCGCGTGTTCGCAGGCAGCCGCCGGCCTGTGCGGCGCGATCTCGATCAGGATGCGCGGCGGCTCCGCCGCGATCTTCTCGACCAGCAGGCGCTGGACCTGGCTGTCGTCGCGCCAGACAACGCCCGACAGCGCGTCGAGGCAGGCCTTGGCGACATTGTCGGCGTCGATCTTCTTCGCCCGCGCCGGGGCGTCCCACGGCGCCTCGATCCAGATTGAGACGGCGAAGGGCTCGAATGTGGGGCCGAGGCCCCGGTATTCCCTGCGGCACAGCTCCGCGATGGCCTTGCGGGCGGGGCCGGTGCGTGTCGCCACCCCGTCGATCTCGAAATAAAGCCGGCCGTTACGGCGCGCCACACGCGCCTTGCCGCGCCCGATCCAGCCATGTTCGCCCGTCGCCACGTGTGAGACGCTCCGGAGTTGCCTTGACGGCCCGACGCCGATGCCTGACCGTCCGACAGGGTTAGCATGGATTTCACGGCGACAGGAAAGCCCGGCAGGGCACGTAAAACGGCAGTGCGGCTGGCGGCAGGGCTGTCAGACGTGCTGGCGCGTGAGCGTGACCGGTGGATCCTCTGGCTGCCGGTGGCGCTGGGTATCGGCGTGGGTGTGTATTTTGCCCTGCCGTTTGAGCCGCCCGTCCTTGCGGGTCAGGCGGTATTGGCGCTTTGCGCGGGCGGAATCGCGCTGTTCTGGCGCAACTGGACGGTTCGTCTCGTACTGGCGGGATTGCTGGCCGCCGCGCTGGGTTTTGTGGTCGCCCAGTGGCGCACCCATGACGTGGCCGCGCCCGTTCTGGAGCGCGCGCTCCCCGGCGCGAGTGTTAAGGGGCGGGTTGTCAGCGTGGAACCCGGCGTGTGCGGCCCCCGGGTGATCCTCGATGTCACCGCCATCTCACGCATTGCGGCGGCAGACCTGCCGCAGCGCGTTCGTCTGCGCCTTCACAAGGAAGACCGGGATATCCGCCCCGGCGACCTGATCCGCGTCCGCGCACGTATTGCGCCACCGCCTTCGGCCTCATATCCTGGCGCCTTTGATTTTTCGCGACGCGCCTGGTTCGAGCAGCTGGGCGGGGTCGGATTCGCATTCGGCGCGGCCGAGCGGCTGGGCCGGCACGGAGAGGACGGGTGGCTTTCCGGCCTTCAACGCGCTGTAGAAGGCGCACGCACGGCCATCGCGGCGCGTATCTCCGAGGATATCGGCGGACCGGCGGGCGGGGTGGCTGCGGCGCTGGCGACGGGCTTGCGCGGCGAAATCCCCGAGGATGTGCGCCAGGACATGCGCGATTCCGGGTTGGCGCACCTGCTTGCCATTTCCGGCCTGCATATCGGGCTGGTCGCGGGCTTCGTCTTCGCGCTGGTGCGCGGCGGGCTGGCGCTTGCGCCCCGCATCGCGCTGCGCTGGCCGCTGAAGCAGATCGCCGCCGTAACGGCCCTGCTGGCGGCCGCGGTTTATATGCTGCTCGCCGGGGCGACAGTGCCGACCCAGCGCGCCTTCGTGATGACAGCAGTGGTACTGCTGGCGGTACTGGTCAACCGCACCGGTATCTCGCTCCGCATGATCGCCCTGGCCGCCAGCGTGGTCCTGCTGTTGCGGCCGGAAGCATTGCTGGGCGTCAGCTTCCAGATGTCCTTCGCGGCCGCCATCGCGCTTGTGGCGGCCTATGAGGCGTTTGCGGGCAGGTTCCGGGTCTCGACGGGTGAGGCAGGGACCGCGCGCCGCATCACGATGTACTTCGCCGCCGTGGCCTTCACGACCCTCGTGGCGAGCCTCGCGACCGCGCCTTTCGCGGTGTTCCACTTCAACCGGCTGGCCGTGCTCGGGCTGACGGCCAACCTCGCGGCGGTACCCATCGCAGCCCTGTGGGTGATGCCGCTTGAGGTGGTGACGCTGCTGCTCATGCCGCTGGGGCTGGAGCAGGTTGCCCTGGTACCCCTCGGATGGGGTGTCGAGGCTATCCTCGCCGTGGCGGCGGAGGTCGCGTCGTGGCCGCTGGCCGCGATCACGGTGCCGGGAACGACCACAATCGGTCTGGTGATCATGGCTGCGGGCGGATTGTGGCTGGCGCTCTGGCGCACCCGCTGGCGGCTGGCAGGGATCGCGGCGATTCTCGCCGGTCTCGCGACAACGGGACAGGCGACGCCGCCGGATATCCTGATCGCCGACGAGGCGCGGCTGACCGCCTTCCGGGCGGGCCCGGACGAGCTGCGCCTGTCGAGCCTGCGCAGCCAGGCCTTCGTACGTGATATCTGGCTGCGCCGGGCCGGCGAGGAGGAGGGCACGGCCTTTCCGCCGCCGGGTGAGGGCAGCGCCGTCCTGCGCTGCGATGGCCAGAGTTGCATCGGCCGGATCGACGGTCGCACGGTGGCCTTCGTGACCGATCCGCTCGCCTTCGAGGAGGACTGCCGTATCGCCGATGTGGTCGTCGCGCAGGTGCCCGCGCCGCGCGACTGCGACCGCCCCGATGTGGTCATCGACTGGTTCGACCTGTGGCGCGATGGCGCCCATGCCATCTGGCTGGACTCAGCGGGCGGCAACCGGGTCTGGCAGGCCCGAACGGAACACCCCGCGCGCCCCTGGATGCGCCGGTCCAATCGTTGACGGGCACCTTTCTCACGACCAACTCGTCATGGCCGGACCTGATCCGGCATTTGCCTCCGGAAACGGAGGGGATGGCCCGGGTATGCCCGGAGTGGTGCCGGTGCCGTCGCCATCGCTGTGGATAAATTCGTTTGGCCCGGCGTTCCCTGACCCACTTCGGAAAGCCCGGATTTCAGGGGGATTGGCGGATTGCAGCGGTATTGATGTATGCCCCGAGTAGTCCGGGGCAGACGTTCCACTACATCCGGCTGTGCGGCCCGGAAACCCGCCAATCCGGCAGGTGAGGGACACATTGTCGATGAAAGGGCTTCCCGGGGACGTGGAGTCACTACTGGCCGCGAGGGGGCGAAAAACGCAGGCCCTGGCTGTGCTTTCCCGGACAAGGTTATCCACAACTCTGCGGGTGTTGGCGCAGGTGCAACGAATGCCCAGGGTAATCCCGGGCTGACCAGCCACTACAGAAGCTCGGATGGTCACAGTCGCTCGATCCGCGGAATGCGAAGACCCAAAATAAAGTCGTCATGCCCGCACTTGTTGCGGGCATCCACGTCCATCGGTTCTATGAAACTTGACGCGTGATACTACCACGTGGATGGCCGGAACAAGTCCGGCCATGACTGGTTCACGGGGAATCAGTAATGCCGCAGCAGGCCGACCAGCACACCCTGCACCTCGACCTGGTCGGGGCCGAAGATGCGGGTCTCGTAGGCCGGGTTTTCGGCTTCCAGCGCGACGGAGTTGTTGCGCTTGCGCAGGCGCTTGAGGGTCGCCTCCTGGCCTTCGACAAGCGCGACCACGATGGCGCCGTTTTCGGCGTTGTTGGCGCGGCGGATGATGACCGTATCGCCGTCGAGGATGCCGGCATCGATCATCGAATCGCCCTCGACCTCCAGGCAGTAGTGGTTGCCGGAGCCGAGCAGGGACGGCGGAACCGCCACATGCCGGGTCGGGTCGCTCAGCGCCTCGATGGGCGTGCCCGCTGCGATCTTGCCCAGCAGGGGCACCTCGACCTCGGCACCGTCGCCCACAGGGCCGGTGATCTCGGACGGGGCGGTGATCGGCGGGGTTCGGGTGTCGCGGCCGCCCTCGATGACATGGGGTGCGAAGCCGTCGGGCTTGGTGACCGTGGCGGAAGGCCGGTCCACACCGGTCTCGTCGGGCAGGCGCAGCACTTCCAGCGCGCGGGCCCGGTGGGCGAGGCGCCGGATGAAACCGCGCTCCTCAAGCCCGGTGATTAGCCGGTGGATTCCCGACTTGGACTTGAGCCCGAGGGCCTCCTTCATCTCGTCGAAGGAGGGCGCCACGCCGGTCGCGTTCAGGCGCTCGTTGATGAAGGTCAGAAGCTGGTGCTGTTTCCGCGTCAACATGCGAAGGAATCCCCTTATTCGCCGTTCCTTGCGGGACTTCCACTACCTACGAGAGTACCGCAGGCCATGGAACAAACCGCAAACATTCCTGCGTGTTCTAGGGATGTTCTCCTGAATCGTCAACCGAGGTTGTCGTTTCGTTGCTCTTGTTCGTGAGCCGCCTTTGAATTTTGGCCAATTCCCTTGTCAGCAAGAGGCTGAAAAGCGCACCGAACACAGGCCGAGTTGCGGCCCACAGGAAAATATCAATTCGCTCAGTTCGTGCGATATCGAACTTGCTGAGCTCAAATCGCGTAATTGGAATAAGTTTTGGCGCGGCGACAATCGTGGCCAGAGCTACAAGGAAGACGAAGATAAGCCCGCCGTACTTCCCGAGATCCAATGCTGCGATGCCGAGAGCGAGGAGCGTTGTCTGGATTGCGATAGGAAGCGCGCCCTGACGGCCGGGTCTCCCCCAAGTCTTGAAGAGCGACCACCAGATCGCGGTGTTCAGGATGCCGGTGGGCAGGAATAGCAGAACCAATACGATCACTGCGGACATAGGCGACGTCCCCGGAGTTAATTTCTGCGAACTCAAACCCGCAGGTTGCTGCCGTCCAGGCGCACGATGTCCACGGTGTCCCCGGCCTTTGCGGCGGGGGCGTGGGGCGGGCGGATGAGCAGGCAGTCGGCGGCGGCGAGGCGCGAGAACATGGAGCTGTCCTGCTTTTCGAAGGGGGTGGCGACCAGCTTGCCGCCCTCATGGGCCAGCGTGGCGCGCAGGTAGTCCTCGCGCCGGTCGTTTTCTTCCAGATCGATGCCCAGCACCGCCGTGTCGCGCACCGGCTCGGTCTCACCCGTGCCCAGCATCTGCGCCAGTGCGGGCATCAGGAACAGGATGCCGCACACCATCGAGGAGACCGGGTTGCCCGGAAAACCCAGCATCGGCGTCGCGCCCAGGCGGCCCGACATGAGCGGCTTTCCGGGGCGCATGGCGATCTGCCAGAAATCGAGCTCGAGGCCGAGATCGGCCAGCGCGTCCTGCACAAGGTCGTGCTCGCCCACCGACGCGCCGCCGGTCGTCACCAGCATGTCGGTACCGAGCGCGTTCTCGGCCAGCGCGCGGATCTGGTCGCGGTCGTCCACGGCGATGCCCAGGGTGACGGGTTCGCCGCCCGCGGCCCGGATCAGGCCCTCCAGCGCGAAGGTGTTGGAACTGACGATGCCCGTGGGGCCGATCTTCTCGCCCGGCAAGTGAATTTCATCGCCCGTGGCCAGCAGCGCCACGCGCGGGCGGCGGCGGACCTGCAGCCAGGGGTGGTTCATGGCGGCCGCCAGCCCGATATCCCGGGCCGACAGCACGGTCCCGGCGGTCAGCAGTACGTCGCCCTCTGCGAAATCGAGGCCCGCGCGGCGCACATAGCGGCCGGGCCTCACGCCCTCGGTCACGGTGACCGTGTCGCCGTCGCGTTCGGTGTCTTCCTGGATGACGATGGCGTCGGCGCCGGCGGGCAGGGGCGCGCCGGTGAAGATGCGCACGGCCTGGCCCGCGCCGACCTCGCCCTCGAACAGGCCGCCGGCGGGCACGGAGCCGATCACGTCCAGATTTGCGGGCACGGAGGCCACATCGGCGGCGCGCACGGCATAGCCGTCCATGGCGGAGACCGCCAGCGGCGGCTGGGTGACCCGCGAGGCCACGTCCACGGCCAGCACGCGCCCGTGCGCCTCGGGCAGGGAGACCTGCTCGGACGGCATCAGCGGGAGATCGGCGAGGATGCGTTGCCGCGCCTCGGCGACGGGCATCAGTTCGCGGGCCATATCAGTGCGCCTCGTCCTTCGTCAGGCTCAGGACGAGGAATGAGAGAGCCTCATGCTGAGCTTGTCGAAGTATGAGGCTCCGGTGGCGACAGGCCATCATTCCGCCTCGTAGGTGCCCGACTTGCCGCCGGCCTTGTGCAACAGGCGCACATCGGTGATCCGGGTGCCCCGGTCCACGGCCTTCACCATGTCATAGACGGTCAGCGCGGCGACCGTCGCGGCGGTCAGCGCCTCCATCTCGACGCCGGTCTTGCCGTCCACGCGCACGGTGGCCTCGATATCGACGGCGTTGGCCTCGTCCACCACGGTCAGTTCCACATCCGCCTTGTTGATCAGCAGCGGGTGGCAGAGCGGGATCAGCTCGGAGGTCTTCTTCGCGCCCATGATGCCCGCCAGCCGCGCGACCGACAGCACATCGCCCTTCTTCACGGCGCCGTCGCGGATCAGCTTCACTGTTTCCGGCTGCATGATGACGCGGCAGCCCGCCGTCGCGGTGCGCCGGGTCACGTCCTTGTCGGACACGTCCACCATGCGGGCGTTGCCGTCCGCGTCGATGTGGGTGAGCTTGTCGCCGTCAGACATGTCAGGCGCTCTCGCGCAGGGCCTGCGCCTCGCCGGGGGCGAGCAGGTCGCGCACCGCGCCCGCGATGTCGTCCTGGCGCATCAGGGATTCGCCGATCAGGAAGCAGCGTGCGCCGACCTTGGACATGCGCACCAGGTCGTCCGGTGTGAACAGCCCGCTCTCGCAGACCAGCACCCGGTCGGACGGCACGTTGGGCGCCAGTTCCTCGGTGGTCGCGATATCGACCTTCAGGGTCTTCAGGTTGCGGTTGTTGATGCCGACGAGATCGCCATCGACCTTCAGCGCGCGGTCCAGTTCCGGGCCGTCATGCACCTCGACCAGCACGTCCATCTTCCAGTCATGGGCCGCGGCGGCGAGTTCGGCGGCCAGTCCGTCGTCCAGCGCGGCCATGATCAGCAGGATGCAGTCCGCGCCCAGCGCGCGCGCTTCGGTCACCTGGTAGGGATCGACCATGAAATCCTTGCGGATCGCGGGCAGGGAGACCGCCGCGCGGGCCGCAATCAGGTCTTCGTCCTTGCCCTGGAAATACGGCGTGTCGGTCAGGACGGACATGCAGGCCGCCCCGCCGGCCTCGTATTCGCGGGCGATGAACGGCGGGTCGAAATCTTCCCGAATGAGCCCCTTGCTGGGGCTCGCCTTCTTGATCTCCGCGATCAGGCCGAAACGCCCGGCGGCCGCGCGTTCGGACAGCGCGCGTGCGAAGCCGCGTGTGGGCCCGGCATCCTTCGCGCGGGCCTCGAGCTCGGACAGGGACTTCTGCGCCTTGCAGGCGGCAATGTGCGCGCGCTTGTCGTCGCAGATCTTGTCGAGGACATTCGCCATGTCACGCACCCCGGTTGGTGATTTCGACCAGCCGCGCCAGCGTATGCTTCGCGACACCCGCGTCGATGGCCTGCGCCGCAATCTCCACACCCGCTTTCAGGTCGTCGGCCTTGCCCGCGATGATCAGTGAGCCCGCCGCTGTCAGCAGCACACAGTCACGGAAGCCGCCTGCCTCGCCGTCGAGGAGTGCGTGCAGCGCCTTCGCATTGTACCCGGAGTCACCGCCCTTGATGTCGTCCAGCGTCGAGCGTGGCAGCCCGGCGTCTTCCGGCGTGACCTCGAAGGTGGAGACCTTGCCGTCCTTCAGTTCGGACACGCGGGCCGGTCCGGTCGTGGTCAGCTCGTCGGAGCCGTCATGGGCGTGCACCACCCAGGCGCGCTCCAGGCCCAGATTGCCCAGCACCTCGGCCATGGGTTCGGTCCATTCGGGCGCGAACACCCCGGTCATCTGGCGCTTCACCAGCGACGGGTTCGACAGCGGTCCCAGAATGTTGAACACCGTGCGGGTCGCGAGTTCCACGCGCGGACCGGCCACATTGCGCATGGCCGAGTGATGGCGCGGGGCCATCATGAAGCCGATGTTGTTCTCCCACAGGGATTCGCGGATCAGCGCGAAATCGGCATCCACATTGATGCCCAGCGCCGTCAGCACGTCCGCCGCGCCGGTCTTGGAGCTCAGCGCGCGGTTGCCGTGCTTGGCGACGGGCACGCCGCAGGCAGCGACCACGATGGCCGAGGCGGTGGAGATGTTCAGTGTGCCCTTGCCGTCGCCGCCGGTGCCGACGATGTCCATCGCGCCCTCGGGGGCCTCGATGCCGGTCGCCTTGGCGCGCATGGTGCGGGCGGCGCCGGTGATTTCCGCCACGGTCTCGCCGCGCACGCGCAGCGCCATCAGGAAGGCGCCGATCTGGGCCGGGGTCGCGTTGCCCGACATGATGATGTCGAAGGCGGTCTCGGCGTCCGCCTCGTCCAGCGTCTCGCGATCGGCGACGCGGGCCAGCATCGGCTTCAGATCGTTCATGTCCCCGCTCATAGCGCCATCATCTCCCCGGCGCGGCTTTCCTCGGCGAAGGATTCGACCGATTGCCCGGTGGCCAGCTCGATGAAGTTTGCCAGCAGCGCGTGGCCAGCCTCGGTGGCGATGCTCTCGGGATGGAACTGCACGCCGTGGATGGGCAGTTCCTTGTGGCTCAGCCCCATGATGACGCCGTCATCGGTGTGCGCCGTGATCTCGAAACACCGGGGCAGGGAGGCTTCCTCCACCGCCAGCGAGTGGTAGCGCGTCGCGGTCAGCGGGTTCGGCAGGCCCCGGAACGGGCCGGAATTATTGTGGTGCACCTTGTCCACCTTACCGTGCATGGGTACAGGCGCGCGGACGATCTTTCCGCCGAAGGACTGGCCGATGGTCTGGTGACCCAGGCACACGCCAAGCACCGGCATGCCCGTCTCGGCGGCCTTCGCCACCACGTCGAGGCAGATGCCCGCATGATCGGGGTCCGACGGGCCGGGCGAGATCACGATGCCGTCCGGCGCGCGCGCGAATATCTCCTCGACCGTCAGCGCATCGTTGCGCTGCACCTCGCAGGTGACACCCAGCTCGCCGATGAAGTGGACGAGGTTCCAGGTGAAGCTGTCGTAGTTGTCGATTAACAGAAACATCCCAAGGGGTTGTCCGGTGTCGCTCATACTGGTTGGCACCCGCGGCGGGCCGCGCGGGAAAGGCGGAGACTTATAACAGCGAAGCCACGGGGGGCAAAAGGAAACCCAAGCGGATCGCAATTGTGCGCGACGCGGGCCCGGACGGTACAAGGGCCGGAAGATCGCACTTTCGAATCTGCCATAACGCCGCCGCGATTGTGCGGTGCTGTGACCCGGCACAAACAGGATGACACACGGCAATGGCGAAAAAACCCGCCAGGACATCTGCGAAGAAGCGCAAGCCGGCCGCGAAACCGCGCAAGGCGGCGCGCAAGCCGTCGCGGCGTCTGCCGCTGGTTGCGGCGATCGCGTTGTTCGCCGCCGTTATTGCGGTGGCGGCTGTTGTCGTGCTTCTGCCGGGAGAGGACGCCGCCGCGCCGCAGGTGACCACCACGCGACTGCCGCCGCCCGCGCCCCGAACTCCCCAGCCGAAGCAACCCGCACCGAAAGCATCCGCGCCGTCTCCGGCCGCCGCACCCGCGCCCGCTGTTAATCCACCGCCGCAGGTCGCCGCTGCGCCGCCGCGTCCGAAGCCCGTGTGGGAGCAGAATGCCGTTCCGGTGGCTGTGAAGCCCGGCCAGCCCATGATCGCCATCGTCATCGACGATATGGGGATCGACCTGGGCCGGTCGGCGCAGGCCGCCGCCCTGCCGGGGGCGCTGACGCTGGCCTATCTGGCCTATGGCGACGATCTGGCGGCCCAGACGGCCAGGGCGCACAGCGCCGGGCACGAGCTTCTGGTGCATGTCCCGATGGAACCGGATGGCGCGGCCGCCGATCCCGGCCCGAATGCGTTGCTGACAACGCTTTCCGGCGCAGAACTGGACCGCCGCATCGTCTGGAATCTGTCGCAGTTTGGCGGGTTTGTCGGGATCAACAACCACATGGGCAGCAAGGCCACCAGTGACCCGGCGACCATGCGGGCGGTGATGGCCGAATTGTCGAAGCGCAGCCTTCTGTTCCTCGACAGCCGGACCTCGGGTGCAACGGTGGCCCACGGTGAGGCGGCACGCGCGGGCATTCCCGCGCTGAAGCGCGACGTCTTCCTGGACCACGACCCGTCGCCCATAGCTGTTCGGGCGGCGCTGCTGAAGACGGAAAAGACGGCCGAAGAGCAGGGTTACGCCATCGCCATCGGGCATCCGAAGGACGCGACCATCGCCGCGCTCGCCGAATGGCTGCCCGATGTAAAAGCACGCGGTTTCGCCATTGTACCCGTCAGCGCGCTGGCCCTGCGCATTCCGGAAGCGGCGGGGCGGTAGAGCTACCTGCACTTTCCCCGACGGCGTGGTCCGGTCCCGGCTAGAATTCCGCATAACCAATTGATCCGGGACATACTGCCGTGGACGAAACACCCCTCACGATTGCCGTCGTGGAGCTGAAGGTCGAGCACACCTACCTTCAACTGTCGCGCGAAAGCCGCGCCGAGAAATGGAAGATGATGCAGGGCATCGTGGCCTCGCATCCGGATGTCGAGCTTGTCTGGCATGACGCGGATGCGTTCAGCGGCGAATGCTCGGACTTCGTGATCTGCCGTTTCCGCGAGATGTACGCCTATCACGCGATGTGGGAAGAGCTGAAGGACAGCGAGTTGTTCACCACGCCGTATTTCCACATCACACGCGTGCTGATCGGGATGGAGAACGCCTTCGAGGCGTATGACCGCGACCTAGGGATCGAGGTCTAGGACACCGGCACTGGCTTGCGGAAGCCGATGATACCCCAGGCGAGATAGCCGGAATCAGCCGCCTCGACCCAGTTGCCCAGCCCGACGAGCATACGGTCGATGTAATCCTTGCTCGACACCTTGGCCATGCGCTCGTAGTCGCGCTCCAGTTCGTCACGGACACGGGAATAGTGGGTGCGCAGGTTGTGTGTCAGGTCTTCTTTCGTGAAGTCCGTGAAGCCCTGTTTCGCGGAAATGTCCTGGTAAAATCCGAACGAACCCAGGCTTTCCAGATGGATGCGGTCATAAACGGGTTGCAGCACGCCCGGGGGGCAATCGTCGGCCTGCATGGGGTCGGTAAAAACCATGATGCCGCCGGGTTTCAGGACGCGCCATGCCTCGGCGACCACCTGTTCCCGATTGCCGCTGTGCAGGATCGCGTCCTGTGACCACACGACGTCGAAGCTCTCATCCGGTTCCGGGATTTCCTCAAAGCTGCCGTGGACGACCCGGATCAGGTCGTCGAGGCCCTGTTCGGCGTTCAGCCGCCGATTGGTCGCGTTCTGGACATCGGACAGGTTCAGGCAGACCGCTTCGCAACTGAAATTGTGCGCAAGGTAGCGTGCCGCGCCGCCGTATCCCGCGCCGAGGTCGATGATGCGGGTGTCGGCGTTCAGGTCGGGGATATGGTCGGCCATATGCGCCACCGTGCGGCGGCTCGCCTCGGCAATGTCGGACGTTTCTTCGTAGAGGCCGATGTGGATGTCTTCGCCACCCCAGATGTTGAAGTAGAAATTGTCTGCGTCCGTGCTGTCGTAATAGGCCTCGGCGACTGCCGTGACCGCATCGCGCTTGCTCGTGTTCGCTTGGTTCATCGATTCAGTTCGCTTCCGGGTGCAGCTTTTCGGCGACATGAACAAAAAAGTCGGGTTCGCTTTCCTGATAGGTTTCCTGGAAATCGCCATAGGTGTGGATGTGCTGGAAACCTGCCTCTGACATGAGCTTGCGCAGGTAGTTCTTGCGCAGCGGGAACATGTTCAGACGGAACTCCGAATTGTCCGGGAAGGAGTATTTGAACCGGGCGAGGCCGTCATCGACGTATTCCGGTTCCGCCGTCACCTGATCGCCGCAGTAGTAGTATTTGTGCTTCGAACTGAATCCGTGATCCAGAATCGCATCGTAGTTGCGCTGATCGATGATCAGGATGCCGTCATGCTTCAGCGCGGCATAGAATTCCGCCAGCGCGCGGCGCCGGTCGGCTTCCTCGTGCAGGTGCGTGAATGAATTGCCGAGACAAATGATTGCGTCGAACTTCCCCGAGATATCCCGGTTCAGCCAGCGCCAGTCGGCCTGCACCGTCTTCAGGATGAGGTCGCGGTCCTTCGCGTTGTCAAACGCCTTGGCGACCATGGCTGCGTTGCCGTCAGCCGATGTGACATCGAAGCCGGCCTCCATCAACTGGACGGAGTGAAATCCCGTACCGCACGCGACATCGAGGATTTTTACCTTTCCGCGTGCACGCAGGACGTCGATGAAAAATTGCCCTTCGCTTTCCGCGCGCGCCCTCCAGTCGATAAGTTCATCCCATTTCTCGACGAAACTCATGACGTATTCCGCGCGGTATTGCCCCGTTTCGCGAACGGCGAGCGGATCGCTTCCATAATCCTGATGTTTCAGGCGCAGTTCCGCGTTCTGATCCCCGGTGGTCTCCGGCATGTTTTCGCTCCCCAAAAGCGTTTGTTGTCCGGGACCGGGTTCGGCCCGCGGGAATCCTCCGCGACCGGAACGCCGGCGATCGTTTGCCGATTTCTAGAGCCGCAGCCAGTCAGCCTTGCTCACAACAGGGGGGCCAGACCGTGGCTGGCAATGAGGACGTCGGGGGCAGGAAAAAGCCCGGAAAACGTCGCCCCGGAGCGAAAAGGGAAGATCCAAATTGTGCCCCAGCGCTAACATGCGGGCGGGGGTGACTTCAACCGCGGGTTCATGACTGCCGGGTGAAAACGCGCGAAGCGCGCGCTCACAGAGGCCCCCCCGCGTTTTACCCGCTGAGCCGACAACACACGGTGCGTGCGGTCAGTTCACGAAGCGGTGCGCTTGCTGGGCGGCACGGATGAGGGCGCGGGCCTTGTTGTTGGATTCCTGGTACTCCGCCCCGGGTCGGAATCGGCGACCACGCCGCCGCCCGCCTGTACGTACATCTTCTCGTCCTTGATGAGCGCGGTGCGCAGCGTGATGCAGGTGTCCATGCTGCCGTCGGCGGCGAAATACCCGACCGCGCCTGCGTAGAAGCTGCGGCGTTCGGATTCCAGTTCGTCGATGATCTCCATCGCCCGGATCTTCGGTGCGCCCGAGACCGTGCCGGCGGGGAAGCCCGCGGCGAGCGCCTGGACGGCGTTGATGCCCTCGCGCACATGACCCTGCACATTCGAGACGATGTGCATGACATGGCTGTAGCGCTCGATCACGAATTCTTCCGTGACCTCTACCGTGCCGATATCGGACACGCGGCCGACATCGTTGCGGCCCAGGTCGAGGAGCATCAGGTGCTCGGCCAACTCCTTCGGGTCGGACAGCAGATCCTCGGCCAGCGCCTCGTCCTCGTCATGCGTTGCGCCGCGCGGACGCGTTCCCGCAATCGGTCGGATGGTGACCGTGTCGTCGCGCAGCCGCACCAGGATTTCCGGGCTTGAGCCGACCAGCGCGAAATCGCCGACATTCAGCACAAACAGGAAAGGTGAGGGGTTCAGGCGGCGCAGCGAGCGGTAAAGCGCGACCGGCGGCAGGTCGAACGGGATGGTGAAGCGCTGGGACGGCACCACCTGGAAGATTTCGCCGGCGCGGATGTACTTCTTCGCCTGTTCGACCATCCGGTGATAATCGCCCTGGGAGCGGTTGGAACTCATCGCCAGTTCGACGCCTGTGCCCGGCGGCACGCTTGCGGTGCGCGGCACGCCACGGTCGAAGCGGGCGACGGCCTCGTCCAGCCGCGCGCAGGCGGCGGCATGGGCGGTGTCCGCATCGACGGACGGGTCAGGCCAGACCGGCGTGACGAGGGTTACCTTGTCGGCGACATTGTCGAAGACGGCCGTGATGGTCGGCCGGATGAACACCGAATCCGGGATATCGATGGGATCGGGGTTGTTGTCCGGCAGGATCTCGACCTGGCGCACGATGTCGTAGGCGAAATAGCCGAACAGCCCGGCGGCCATCGGCGGCAGTTCCGGCGGCATCTCGATCCGGCATTCATCGACCAGCGCGGCAAGTTCGTCGAGGCTCTTGCCGGGCAGGGGCGTGAAACTGTCCGTATCTGCGAGGGCGTTGCGGTTGATTTCCGCTTCCGCACCCCGGCAGCGCCAGATCAGGTCCGGCGCGAAGGCGAGGATTGAATAGCGCCCCCGCACGGCGCCGCCCTCGACGGATTCGAGCAGGATGCTGTGAGGCTCGTCGATGGCCAGCTTGATGAGCGCGGAGACGGGCGTTTCCAGATCCGCGACAAGTTCCGTCCAGACGAGCTGCGGCGCACCGTCCGCGTAACGGGCGGCGAAGGAGGCGGCGTCGTATTCGGGCTGCGCGCTCACGGGTTGGTAAACGCGGACTGCAGCGCGGGGCGGTCGATGTCGATTTCGATCTCGCTCTGCAGCGCGACGGCAAGCTGGTTGATGATGTCGTTGGCGATCTGGCCGGCGAGCGCCTGACGAAGCTGCGTGCGCTCCGGGGCATTCATATCGGCGGTCTTGATCTCGGCGACCCGTGCCACGGCGGCGCCTTCGGTGACTGGCTGGTCGATGACGGCGCCGGCCTCGGCCTCGAAGATCGGCGCGACGAGCGGGGTGGAGATGGTCGCGCCCTGACCCGTGCGGTCGAACGGGTCGGTGCGGACGAAGCTCGCGTTGAACTCTCCGGCCAGGGCTTCCAGGCTTTCACCGGCCTTGGCGCGCTCGACGATTTTCGCCGCGGTCTCGTCGGCCTGCTCGCGGGCGCGATCTTCCTTCCAGGCCGCGATGGCGCGGTCCCGGACGACCGAGAGCGCCGGGACGGCAGGCTCGGTTATCTGGTCGAGGCGCACGGCGGTGAAACCGCCATCGCTGCTTTCCACGACCTCCGTATCGCCCGCCTCGGGCATGGCGAACAGCCGCGCGAGCGTTTCCGGCGTCAGAGCTGGGTTGTCAGAGTTTTCGCCGGATGCTGTTTGTCCGCTGCGGGAAATCCCGTCCAGTTTGGACACGGCCAGGCCACTCTCGCGCGCGACCTCGTCGATGGTCGCGCCGCCGGCCAGCCCGTCTTCCACATCGTTCAGGATGTCGTAGATCCGGTCGGTGGCCTTGGCGCGCGCCAGTTCCTCCCGCAGGTTCGGCGCTGCCTCGTCGAAGGGGATGGTGCGGCCCGGCGTTACGGATTTGACTTCCGCCAGATGCCAGCCTAGTTCGCTTTCGAAGGGCGCGCTGACTGTTTCCGGCGCGAGGGCGAAAGCCGCATCGGCCAGTGCCGACAGCGCGATACCGTTGCGCGTCACGCCTTCCAGCGTCACGGCGGGCAGACCGGTCACTTCTTCGCTCGCCTCCGCAAAGGTCTTGCCGCCCTCGATCAGGGCCGCCGCGCGAATGGCGTCCTCGCGCGATGAAAAGGTGGCCTGCACGATGTCGCGGGTCTCCGGCACCTGAAACTCGTCCTGGCGAGACTTGTAGGCCTCTTCCAGTTCGGACCGGGGTACCTCGATGGTTGCCGCGAGCGCGACCGGGTTGAGGGTCGCGAGCGTGGCGCTGCGAAGTTCGGGCGTCTCGAACGCGTCCTTGTATTGGTCATAGAACGCGGCAAGCTGGGCCTCGTCCGGGTCCGCGATCGTACCCGGAGCGGGCAGGGGGACGGTCAGGATCTCGGCGACGCGGCGCTCGGCGCGGCGGGTATATAGATTGTCGCTCAGAAGCCCCGGCGTGGCGGCTGCGATCTGCAGTGTGCCGAGATACTGGTTTCGCTGCAGGTCTAGCTGGGTCTGGGCCACGAAAGCGCCCTCGCTCATGCCCTGCTGCTGGAGGAACGCCTCGAACAGGGTGCGATCGAACCGGCCGGTGGTATCCCGGAACCGGGGGAGTTCGCGGATCGCCTGTGCCGTGGCATCGACCGAAGCCGTGACGC
>Ga0181588_10002186_pt1 | contig 17004 bp, 13 predicted proteins | sample 071ome_26_FD_148607 | JGI IMG/M metagenome (GOLD analysis project Ga0181588, IMG submission 148607) | Coastal salt marsh microbial communities from the Groves Creek Marsh, Skidaway Island, Georgia - 071409BT metaG (spades assembly) | ecosystem: Environmental > Aquatic > Marine > Intertidal zone...
GCTATGCCGACATTGCGCGGTACAACGACAACCCCTATGCGCATGTCTGGTTCGAGAAAAACCTGACCGGGGCGCAATAAACGGCAAAGCCCCTTTGCCTTTCCACAGGCCGATGCGCTAAACGCCGTGGCGTCGCGACTGTCTGCGGCGTCCAGGTTCCTTTCGGGAGAATTCCATGTCCGACACCGGCGGTATCGCGGCGGATCGCCTGCGCAGCTTCATCGAACGCGTTGAGCGTCTGGAAGAAGACCGCGCCAACCTCAACGCGGATATCCGCGAGGTCTATTCCGAGGCCAAGTCCGCGGGTTTTGACGCCAAAACCATGCGCCAGATCGTGCGCCTGCGGAAACTGGAGCCGAACGAACGCCAGGAGCAGGAGCACCTGCTTGAGGTCTATCGCAACGCGGTCGGCGTATAAAATCATAAATATATCAGTAAGTTAGCGATGTTTTGGCCGCGGCGGTTCACAACGCGGCGGCACGTCGGTTAGACTCGGCCCACCAACATCGAGATATCTTCGATGGGGCACATACTTCGGGGGGCGTTGGTGTGGGTCCGGAAGGGCCGATGAAAACACAACAACAATCCAGCGTGCGCGTCGCTTTCGTCCTCTAAGGCCGATATACGCGCGAACTACTCCCTTATGTCCTGTTTGAGATGAACCCGCCCTTATGTCCTGTTTGAGATGAACCCGCCGCGCATGCAGCAGGGGACATCGTTTTGCATGTGCGGCATGGCATAGGGGGCTTGCCATGCCTGATCGTTACGATACCGACTACGAGGTCGGTCAGGACAACCTCCAGAAATGGGGGATGGATATCCACAACCCTGTGTTCTGGGTCACGTCCATCGTCATTGTTGCGTTCGTTCTCTACACACTCGTCAGCCCCGGAACCGCGAAGGAGGCCTTCGACGGGGCCAAGGGCTGGTCGATCGGCAATTTCGACTGGCTGTTCATGGTGGGCGCGAATGTCTTCGTGATTTTCTGCCTGGCGCTGATCGTACTGCCGGTGGGTGGTATCCGCATCGGCGGCGCGGACGCGAAGCCGGAATTCTCACTCATGTCGTGGTTCGCGATGCTGTTCGCCGCGGGCATGGGCATAGGCCTGATGTTCTGGAGCGTCGCCGAGCCGGTCGGCTACTACACCGACTGGTACGGAACGCCGCTGAACGCGCCGCCGAACACGCCCGAGGGCGCGGACGCGGCCATGGGCGCCACCATGTTCCACTGGGGGCTTCACCCCTGGGCGATCTACGCCGTGGTCGGGCTGTCGCTGGCATTCTTCACCTACAACAAGGGCCTGCCACTGACGATCCGCTCGGGTTTCTACCCGATCCTCAAGGACAGCACCTGGGGCTGGGCGGGGCACATCATCGATATCTTTGCCGTGTTCGCGACTATCTTCGGCCTCGCGACCTCGCTGGGCTTCGGCGCGCAGCAGGCCGCGGGTGGGCTGAGCTTCCTGTTCGGCATCGATGACGGGATCGGCACCCAGGTCGCCATCATCATCGGCGTGACCCTGGTCGCGTTGATTTCCGTGGTGCGTGGCCTCGACGGTGGCGTGAAGGTCCTCAGCAACATCAACATGGGGCTCGCGGGCCTGTTGCTGCTGTTCGTGCTGATTGTGGGACCGACCGTCGCGATCATCACAACCTTCGGTTCGACCTTCGTGGCCTACGTCAGCGATATCGTGCCGCTGTCGAACTGGATCGGGCGCGAGGACGACACCTTCTATCACGGCTGGACGGTCTTCTACTGGGCGTGGTGGATCTCCTGGTCGCCCTTCGTGGGCATGTTCATCGCCCGTATCTCGAAGGGCCGGACGGTCCGCCAGTTCATTGTCGCGGTGCTGCTGGTGCCGACACTGGTGACCATGGTCTGGATGTCGGTCTTCGGCGGCAGCGCGCTCGATCAGGCGACCAACGAGATCGGTGCGCTGGCCGACGGCATCGGCACGGTTTCGCTGGCCATGTTCCAGATGCTGGAGAACCTGCCAATCGGCGCGATCACCTCCTTCGTGGCGATCGTCCTGGTGCTGGTGTTCTTCATCACCTCGTCGGATTCCGGATCGCTGGTGATCGACAGCATCACTGCCGGGGGCAAGATCGACGCTCCCACGGTGCAGCGCATCTTCTGGGCGGTGATGGAAGGCATCATTGCCGGGGCGCTGCTGTTCGGCGGCGGGGCCGATGCGCTTGGGGCTTTGCAGGCCGCGGCCATCACGGTGGGGCTGCCGTTCACGGTGGTGCTGCTGGTGATGTGTATCAGCCTGTATCTGGGGTTGCGGCACGAGCTGGAGTATTCGTCCGCGACTGCCGATGGATCGCTCGCGGCGGCAGACGACTGACGCCACGCACGTTAGAGAAAGAAAAGGCCCGGCATCTGCCGGGCCTTTTTTGTTCGCTGTTGAAGCGGCCTATTCCGCCGCCTGGGCCTGCGGTGTGTTGGGGTCGCGGAAGGCGCGTAAGAGTGCGGCTTCCTCGGCCTTGGCCTTCTCGAGGTGCTGTTCCTTGACGTGCCCGTAGCCGCGGATGTGCTCGGGGACCGACGCGATGGCGATGGCGATCTCGTGGTTGCGCGAGGACAGGCCGTTGCATAACTCATCCACCATCGCCTCGTAGTCGGCGATGAGCCGGCGTTCCTGCTTGCGCTCGGCGGAGCGGCCGAAGATATCCAGCGGCGTGCCGCGCAGGAACTTCAGACCCGCCAGCACGCGGAAGGCGGCCATCATCCAGGGACCGAATTCCTGCTTTTCCAGTTCGCCGGTCTCCGGGTCGCGGCGGGCGAACAGGGGAGGCGCCATGTGGAACTTCAGCTTGTAGTCGCCCTCGAACTGGTCGTGGACCCGGCGCAGGAAATCGCCGTTCGTGAACAGCCGCGCGACTTCGTACTCGTCCTTGTAGGCGAGCAGCTTGAAGTAGTAGCGCGCGACAGCCTCGGCGAGACCGGACTTGCCCTTGGCTCGGTCGTTCTCGGCCCGCTGGACGCGGACCACAAGGTCCTTGTAGCGCCGCGCATAGGCCTCGTTCTGGTATTCGGTCAGGGTCCGGATTCGGCGCGCGACGATGTCTTCGAGCGAGGTCGCGATATCCGGTGCCTTGAGGCGGAGCGGCGTGACCGGCTCGGCAGCGCGGGCGACACGGGCTTCATCGACAGCGGCGCGGCGGCCCCACAGGAACGCATCGCGGTTGAACTCGACCGATACGGCGTTCAGTTCGATGGCCTTGTCGATGGCCGCGCCGGAGATCGGCACCAGGCCCTTCTGCCAGGCATAGCCAAGCATGAACAGGTTTGTGGCGATGGAATCGCCCATCAGTGCCGTCGCGTAGCGCGTGCCTTCGATGAAGTCGGCCGCGCCCTCGCCGACAGCCACGCGGATGGTCTGGGCCAGTTCGGCAGACTTCATGTTGAAGTCCGGATTGCGCGTGAAGTCGCCGGTGATGGTCTCGTGGCTGTTGATGACGGCGCGGGTGGTCCCGGCCTGCATCTTGGCCAGCGCGTCGTTGCCTGCCGCGACCACCAGGTCGCAACCTAGCACCAGGTCGGCGCTGCCGGCGGCGATCCGCACCGCGTGGATATCCTCCGGCGCCGCGCCGATGCGCACATGGCTGATGACGGCGCCGCCCTTCTGGGCGAGCCCCGCCATGTCGAGAACCGAGACGCCCTTGTTCTCGATATGGGCGGCCATGCCCAGCAGCGCTCCGATGGTGACGACGCCGGTGCCGCCGACGCCGGAGATCAGGATGCCGTAGGGCTTGTCGAGCGCGCGCAGGGTGGGTTCGGGCAGCGTCATGCCGTCGAAGGCGGATTCCGCGCCCACGGGTGTGTCGTTGTCGGGCACCCGAAGTCCGCCGCCCTCGACCGTGACGAAGCTGGGGCAGAAGCCGTTCAGGCAGGAGAAATCCTTGTTGCAGCTCGACTGGTCGATGGCGCGCTTGCGGCCGAACTCAGTTTCCACTGGCACGACGGACAGGCAGTTCGATTTCAGCGAGCAGTCGCCGCAGCCCTCGCAGACGGCCTCGTTGATCATCACGCGGCGCGCGGGGTCGGGGAAGGTGCCGCGCTTGCGGCGGCGGCGCTTCTCGGCGGCGCAGGTCTGGTCATAGACAAGGACGGACACACCCGGGAAGTCGCGCAGCTCGCGCTGGACCTCATCAAGGTCGTCGCGGTGATGCACGGAGGTGCCGTGCGCAAAGGGTTCGCCCGTCGGGTACTTGTCCGGCTCATCTGTGACGACGACGATCTTCCGCACGCCCTCGGCCTCGACCTGCCGGGTGATCGCGGAGACCGAGAGCGGGCCGTCCACCTGCTGGCCGCCGGTCATGGCGACGGCGTCGTTGAAGAGGATCTTGTAGGTGACGTTCACCCCTGCGGCGACTGCCTGGCGGATCGCCATGGAGCCGGAATGGTAGTAGGTGCCGTCGCCCAGATTCACGAACACATGGTTGTCGCCGGAGAAGGGGGACTGACCAACCCAGGAGATGCCCTCGCCGCCCATATGGGTGAAGGTATCGGTGTTGCGGTCCATCCACTGGGACATGAAGTGGCAGCCGATGCCGGCCAGCGCACGGCTGCCGTCGGGTACCCGGGTCGAGGTGTTGTGGGGACAGCCGGAACAGAAATAGGGAATGCGCTTGGCGCCCGGCGGCTGCTGGGCAAGCGAGGCTTCCTTGGTTTCCAGGAAAGACAACCGCTGCTCGATGGTCGCGTTGGTGTGCCAGCGTGACAGGCGCTTGGCGATGGCCCGGGCGATCTGGGCGGGCGTCAGTTCGCCCGCCGAGGGCAAAATCCAGTTGCCGCTCTCATCGAACTTGCCAAGGACGCGCGGGCGCACGTCGTCGCGCAGGTTGTAGAGCTGTTCCTTGAGCTGGTTCTCGATCAGCGCGCGCTTTTCCTCGACGACGAGGATTTCCTCAAGCCCTTCGGCGAATTCGCGCACGCCTTCGGGTTCGAGCGGCCAGGGCATCGCGACCTTGTAGATGCTGATGCCGGCATCGCGCGCCTGTTCCTCGGAAATACCCAGGTCGTCGAGCGCCTGCCGCACATCGAGGTAGCTTTTGCCCGTGGTGACGATACCGAGGCGGCGCTTCGGGGAATCCAGCACGACCTTGTCGAGCCTGTTGGCGCGGGCGAAGGCGAGCGCCGCATAGAGTTTGTAGCGGTGGTGACGTTCCTCCTGGGCGAGGAACTCGTCGGGCCAGCGTACGTTCAGGCCGCCCTGCGGCATCTTGAAGTCGGTCGGGATGGTGATCGGGATGCGGTGCGGATCGACATGGACCGAGGCAGAACTGTCCACCGTCTCGGCCACGGTCTTGAATGCGACCCAGCAGCCCGAGAAGCGCGACATGGCCCAGCCGTAGAGGCCGAGGTCGAGGAATTCCTGCACGCCCGCCGGGTTGAGGACCGGAATCATCGCATCGACGAAGGCGAACTCCGACTGGTGCGCGGTGGTGGAGGATTTGCAGGTGTGGTCGTCACCGGCGAGCAGCAGCACGCCGCCATGGGGTGCTGCGCCGGCCAGATTGCCGTGTTTGAAAACGTCGCCGGACCGGTCCACGCCCGGCCCCTTGCCGTACCACATGGCGAAGACGCCCTGCTTCTTCGCGTCCGGAAACAGGTTGAGCTGCTGGGTGCCCCAGATTGCGGTGGCGGCGAGGTCTTCGTTGACGGCGGCGCGGAAGACGATGTCGTTGCGTTCGAGGAAGCGCTTTGCGCGCGTCATCTGCTGGTCGATGGCGCCCAGCGGGGATCCGCGGTAGCCGGTCACATAGGCGGCCGTGTCGAGCCCTGCAGCCTTGTCGCGCTGGCGCTGCATCATCGGCAGGCGCACCAGCGCCTGGGTGCCGTTCAGGTAAACACGCCCTGATTCGAGCGCGTATTTGTCGTCGAGGCTGACCTCGCTCAGGCGGGCGGCCGCGTCTGCCATGAATGTCTCTCCCTGGGACCCGTTCGGGTGCCCCTCGCGGAGAAATGTATGAAGCCCTGACCTGACTGTCCATCGCGGCGCACGATCATTTCAACAAGTGAAACAAAACTCATGGAGCAGGCGCGAAGCCGTTCGATTTCTTGCGCTTCGGACGTTTGCAGCTTGCTGATCGTGACCGGACGTATGGGGACGTGCAAATCACCCGGTGCTTGCGTATACCGACACTTCGAATCGTTCTGCCAACCGTTCCGCGGGGAACTGCCCGATCATGCCCGTCCTTGTGACAGGAGCCGCCGGTTTCATCGGCATGCACCTCTGCGAAGCGCTGATGGCGCGCGGCGAGAGCGTGGTCGGCATCGACAACCTGAACGACTACTACGATGTCTCCCTGAAGGAGGCACGGCTGGCCCGGCTGACGCCCAACAGCGCCTTCCGCTTCGTGCGCGGCGATATCGGGGACATGGCGGCGCTTACCGATGCCGGCGCGGATGTGGACCGGATCATCCATCTCGCGGCCCAGGCCGGTGTCAGGTACAGCCTTAAAAACCCCGGCGCCTACATCCAGGCGAATATCGTCGGCCACATGAACGTGCTGGAACTGGCGCGGGCGAAGGGCGAGAGCCTGAACCACCTTGTCTATGCCAGCTCTTCCTCGGTCTATGGCGGTAACACCAAGCTGCCGTTCTCTGTCGAGGACCAGGTGGACAACCCGGTCTCGCTCTATGCCGCGACCAAGAAATCCGACGAGCTGATGAGCCATTCCTACGCGGTGACCTATGGCGTGCCGCAAACGGGGCTCCGGTTCTTCACCGTCTATGGCCCCTGGGGCCGGCCGGACATGTCGCTCTATATCTTCACCAGCAAGATTCTGGCGGGTGAGCCGATCCCGGTCTTCAACCATGGCGACATGCAGCGTGACTTCACCTTTGTCGATGATATCGTCACGGGTGTGGTGGCCGCGCTCGACCGCCCGCCCTCAGCCGAGGGGGGCGCTGTGCCTCACCGGGTCTACAACCTGGGCAACAACCGGTCCGAGCCGCTGATGCGCTTCATCGGGCTGGTGGAGGAGGCGCTGGGTGTGAAGGCGGTAATCGACTTCCAGCCCATGCAGCCCGGCGATGTGCCGGCGACCTATGCCGATATCGACGCGACCCAGCGCGATCTGGGCTTCGATCCGGTTACCACCATCGACGAGGGCATCCCGCGTTTCGTCGAATGGTATCGGGAATTCCACAAAAAGGCCGCGCGCTAGCTCTTCCGGCGCCCGTAGAGGGCTTCGAGCCGCTCCCCGTAAATTTTCCGGATTTCGTGACGCCGTATCTTCAGGGACGGCGTCATCAGGCCGTTTTCGGTGGTGAAGGCTTCGCCCGCCACCAGGAAGCGGCGCACCTGCTCGATGGGCGACAGGCGTTCGTTCGCCCGCTCGATGGCCTCGCGCAGGCGCTCGTAGAAACTTTCGGAATCGGCCAATGCGGCGAGGTTTGCTTCGCGGCCGTTCTCGCGCGCCCACTCGGCAATGAACCCGTCATCGGGCACAACGACCGCGACGAGATGGGGGCGCTTGTCGCCGTGCACCATCGCCTGGGCCAGTTCCGGTTCAAAGACCAGAACGCCCTCGACACGCTGGGGCGAGACGTTGTCACCGCCGGAATTAACGATGAGGTCTTTCTTGCGGTCGGTGATCCTGATGTAACCGTCGGCGTCGAGTTCGCCGATGTCGCCGGTGTGAACCCACCCGTCGATCAGCGTTTCGGCGGTGAGATCCGGCGCGCCCCAGTAACCCTGCATGGTCAGCTCGCCCCGGATCAGGATTTCTCCGTCTTCGGCGATCTTCACTTCGACCCCGGGGAAGGCGGGCCCGACTGTGTCGATCTTGATGCGCAGCGGCGGGTTGGCGCTGACGACGGGTGCCGTCTCGGTCTGGCCGTAGCCCTGTAGCAGCCGCACGCCGAGCGCCAGGAAGAACACGCCTATGTCGTAGTTGAGCGGTGCGCCGCCGGACACGAATGCCTTGAGGTGTCCGCCGAAGCGTTCGGCCACCTTCTTGCGGACGAGTTTCTCGACCAGCGCGTCCTGCACGCGTTCGCAGAGGCTCAGGCCGCCCTTACCCTGTTCGTAGCGTTTGATGCCGAGGGTGACCGCCTTCTTGAACAGCTTTTCGGACAGGCCGCCCTTGCGCTCGATACCCGCAACAATGCGCTGGTGCATGGATTCATACAGCCGCGGCACCGCCGTCATGATCGTCGGGTGGGTCTCCGTCATGTTGGCGGAGAGCTTGTCCACGCCTTCCGCGTAATACACCTGCGCGCCGATGGAGATCGGGAAATGCAGGCCCGCCGTGTGCTCATAGGAATGGCTGAGCGGCAGGAAGGACAGGAAGGTCTCGTTGTCCAGTTCCAGCAGGTTGCCGTCATTGAACAGGTGATAGGCGCCCATGCAGTTGCAGATGATCGCGCCGTGGCTGAGCATCACGCCCTTCGGTGCGCCGCCGGTGCCCGAGGTGTAGATCAGGCACGCCGTGTCGGTACGCGCGATGCTTTGCAACTTGCCCTCGATATCGTCGTCGCGCGCTTCGCCGCGCCGGACCATATCGCGCCAGTTGATGATGTCGATGCCGTCGGCGGCACCGCCCACCCCGTCGATGGTGACGACCGTGCGGATCTGCCCGTTCTCGCGGATTGCCGAGAGCAGACGTTCGGCCAGCCGGTCGGTGGACACGATAGCGAGCCTGGGGTCGCAGTCGTTGATGAGGTGGGCGTGGTCGTGAACGGTGTTCGTCGTGTAGGCGGGAACCGTGATTGCACCGGCGGCCATGATAGCGAGGTCGGCGAGTCCCCATTCCGGCCGGTTCTCGGAGACCAGCAGCACCCGGTCGCCGCGCTCGACGCCCGAGGCCCGCAGTTCCCGCGCCAGCGCCACGACCTCCTCGCGCGCCCGTGCCCAGCTTGTCGCCTGCCAGGCATCGTACCGCTTCGCCCAGAACATCGGCGCATCGCCGCGCTCGCCCGCCTTCTCGAAGAAGACCTGCGGCAGCGTTTGCCATTCGTCATAGCGTGCGGCGTAGTCCATCCCGTCCCTTTCACGACCCTGTTTTGCAGATACCCGGGCGTTTCGCGGTGAATCGCTTCGCCGGTGGTTGTTGCATCGATATATGGACCTTATGTGTTGGCGTGTTCAAGGAGCGTTGCCATGCCGAAATCCACAACCGCCCGTAAACCTGCCCGCAAGCCCCTCCGCAAGCCGAAAGGCAGTCCGGCCCGCGATACGCTGGGACCGTTGCCGGAGTGGGACCTGACCGATCTGTATCCTTCGCCGGATGGTCCGGAACTCGCCGGCGATATCGAGTCGGCGCGCAAGGCTTCGAAGTCTTTCGCGAAGCGCTACCAGGGCAAGCTGGCCGATCTGGGCGGTGACAAGCTGGCGAAGGCCATCGCGGACTACGAAAGGATCGATGAGGTGCTGTCGCGGATCATGAGCTACGCGTCGCTGCTGTATTCCGGCGACATGAGCGATCCGTCGAACGGGCGCTTCTACCAGTCGATGCAGGAGACCGTGACGGAGATTGCGTCCTTCCTGCTGTTCTTCTCACTGGAGATTAACCGCATCTCCGACCGCAAGCTCGCCAAGAAGCTCAAGGGCTCGAGGAAGCTCGCGCATTTTGAGCCGTGGCTGCGCGACACGCGCGCGTTCCGCCCCTATCAGCTCGACGACGAACTGGAGAAACTGCTGCACGAAAAGCGTGTGGTCGGCCGTGCGGCGTGGAACCGACTGTTCGATGAGACCATGGCCGAGCTGCGCTTCGAGGTCGAACTGCCCGGCGGGACGCAGACCCTCAGCAGCGCGGAAGCCCTGAACCTGCTGTCCGACCGGGACGCAGCCAAGCGCAAAGCTGCGGCCAAGTCGCTCGGCAAGGTGCTGGGCGAGAATGTGCGGACCTTCGCGCTCATCACCAACACGTTGGCCAAGGACAAGGAGATCGAGGACAAGTGGCGCGGTTTCGCCCGTCCGGTCTCCAGCCGCAACCTGTCCAACTTCGTCGAGGACGAGGTGGTCGATGCGCTGTCGCAATCGGTGCGCAGTGCATACCCCGACCTGTCGCACCGCTACTACAAGTTGAAGGCCAAATGGTTCGGCGTGGACGCGCTCGACTACTGGGACCGCAACGCGCCGCTGCCGAATGCCGACGATGCGACGATCCGCTGGCCGGACGCAGTCGAAAAGGTGCTGGACGCCTATGGCCGCTTCTCGCCCGACCTGGCCGAAGTGGCGAAGGACTTCTTCGACAATGACTGGATCGACGTGCCGGTGCGTCCGGGCAAGTCGCCTGGCGCCTTCGCGCACCCGACCGTGCCGAGCGCACACCCGTATCTGCTGCTGAACTATCAGGGCAAGACACGTGACGTGATGACGCTGGCCCATGAACTGGGGCACGGCGTCCACCAGGTGCTGGCGGCCAAACAGGGACACCTGATGTCGGACACGCCGCTGACGCTGGCGGAGACCGCGTCGGTGTTCGGAGAGATGCTGACCTTCCGAAAGCTGCTGGCCGAGGCGGACAGCCCGAAGCTGCGCAAGTCGATGCTCGCCTCCAAGGTGGAGGACATGCTGAACACCGTCGTCCGCCAGATCGCGTTCTATGAGTTCGAGCGCCGGGTCCACGACAAGCGCCGCGAAGGCGAATTGCTGGCCGACGAGATCTGCGACATCTGGATGGCCGTACAGAGTGAAAGTCTCGGTCAGGCGATCCGCTTCGAGGACGAGTACCGGTACTTCTGGACTTACATCCCGCACTTCATCCACTCGCCTTTCTATGTCTATGCCTATGCTTTCGGAGACTGCCTCGTGAACTCGCTCTACGCGGTCTATGAGGGCGCGGAAGAGGGCTTCGCCGAACGCTACCTCGACATGCTGCGGGCCGGCGGCACGCTGCGGCACAAGGAGCTGCTGGCGCCCTTCGGCCTCAACGCGTCCGATCCGTCCTTCTGGAAGAAGGGCCTGGGCGTGGTGTCCGGGCTGATCGACGAACTTGAGGCGCTCGAAGACTAGATGGCCGAGGACCGCCCGACCGTTCGTGGCCGTGTCGGCCGCTATGGCCGTGTCGGCGCCGCCATGGGTGGAGCCGCTGTGCGGCTGGCGGGCAGCCGTTACCTTGGCCGGGAAGCCGACCATGAGCGCAATGCGGCAGACCTGAGGGTGGCGCTCGGCGGGCTGAAGGGCCCGCTGATGAAGGCGGCGCAAATCCTGGCCACCATCCCCGACGCATTGCCTGACGACTATGCGCGTGAACTGGCGGAGCTTCAGTCGAATGCTCCGCCGATGGGCTGGGCCTTTGTGCGTCGCCGGATGGCGGCTGAACTGGGGCCGGACTGGCAGTCGAAGTTCGTGACGTTCCCGCGTGAGGCGACCAGGGCCGCCTCACTGGGCCAGGTCCACAAGGCCGTGGACCATGACGGGAACACGCTGGCCTGCAAGCTCCAGTATCCCGACATGGCGTCGATCGTTGCCGCCGACCTGAACCAGCTGAAACTTGCCTTCAGCGTCTATCGGCGGACCAACCCCGCCATCGACCCGAGCCAGATCCATGCCGAACTGTCCGAGCGCCTGACCGAGGAACTCGACTATGTGCGCGAGGCCAAGCACACGACGCTCTATGGCCGGATGCTCGCCGGTGAGGCCGGGGTGCATGTGCCGCAGGTGTATGAGACGTTTTCCACGCCGCGCCTGCTGACGACCTCCTGGATCGAGGGCGAGGCGATGGCGCACTTCGCGGAAACCGCCTCACCGCAAGCGCGGGAGGCTGCCGCGCTGAACATGTTCCGCGCCTGGTACGTGCCCTTCTACGGCTATGGCGTGATCCACGGCGACCCGCATCTGGGCAACTATTCGGTCAACGCCGATGCCTCGGTGAACCTTTATGATTTCGGCTGTATCCGCGTGTTCCCGCCGCGCTTCGTGGAGGGCGTGATCGAGCTGTATCACGCGCTGCGCGAGGACGACCGCGACCGGGCTGCGGCGGCCTATGCGCGCTGGGGGTTCGAGAACATCTCGAACGAGCTTCTGGACACGTTGAATATCTGGGCGGGCTTCCTTTACAAGCCGCTGATGGAAGACAGGGTCCAGCGCATCCAGGAATCGGAATCCGGCACTTATGGCGCAAGCATCGCGCGCAAGGTGCATGAGCGCCTGCGTGAAATCGGCGGCGTCACTCCGCCGCGCGAGTTCGTGCTGATGGACCGCGCGGCCATCGGACTGGGCTCGGTCTTCCTGCGCCTGCGCGCTGAACTGAACTGGCACCGCGTCTTCCACGACCTGATCGACGACTTCGATCTCGACGCGCTGGGGCAGCGGCAGGCGGCGGCGATGGAGGAGGCAGGCCTCTAGGCGGCCTGCTGCTCGTCCTCGAAGTAGTTCAGTTCCACCGTAATCCCGTTGGGATCCTCCAGGAAAATCTGGAACAGCTTCATGTTCGGCACCTCGCGTTCCCGGTAGTCGAGGCCCGCCGCGTCGAGCTTGCTCCGCAGCGAGGCCGCGTCCTGCGCCCGGAAAGCCAGGTGGTCGAAGGCCCCCGAGCCGGTCTCGAGATCGGCGGGATCGATGGAGCCGCCCAGATAGGCCTCGAGACCCGACGGATCGTCGGGGTCGATGCCGACAAGGTGCACGACCGGACGATCGCCGAGGTAGAGCCAGTGGCCGGGGAAATCGAAATCGGGGCGGGGTCCGACGTGGAGGCCGAGCAGGTCTTCGTAGAAGGCGCGCGTCTCCTCAAGCTTGATCGTGCGGATCGAGCAGTGGTCGAGAGTCGAAAGGGCCATGGCAAATTCCTCCTGCCCGTGACAGTGACGGAGTTTTCGGGTGCGAACCTTGATCCAGATCAGCGTCTGCGGCAGCGTGCGCGCCACAATCACGCGCAACATGAATCAGGTTTCAAGGGAGTGAGAACGATGGATGCAGATCAGAAAAAAACCGTGCTGCGAATGATCCCCTACGGGATTTATGTGCTGACGGCGAAGAACGGCAGCGGCGATATCGCGGCGGCGACGGTGAACTGGGTGACCCAGACCTCTTTCGACCCGCCGCTGGTGGCCATCGGAGTAAAACCGGATTCCGGCGGATATGCTGCGCTGGCGGATTCGCGCGCTTTTGCCCTGAATTTCCTCGGCAAGGGCCAGCAGGGCGCGGCCTTCGCGTTCTTCAAGCCGGCTGCGGTCGAGGACGGCAAGATCAGCGGCGAGGCCTATCGCGATGGCGACACAGGTGCGCCGGTGCTGGAGTCCGCACCGGCCTGTCAAGCCGGCTGCGGTCGAGGACGGCAAGATCAGCGGCGAGGCCTATCGCGATGGCGACACAGGTGCGCCGGTGCTGGAGTCCGCACCGGCCTGCGCCGAGATGAAGGTCGTGGACATCGTCGAGAAAGGCGACCACCACATCGTGATCGGCGAGGTTGTGGCCGTGCATGGCGGCGACGGCATTGAGGGCCGCGCCGACGAGGCGAGCCTTCACATGAAGGATCTGGGCGACAACGTATTCTACGGCGGCTGACTGCCTCCGCGGCACCAGGGTTTGGACTATGCGCCGGGCTGTCGTTTGGCGATAAGATACGCCATTGGCAGCCCGGGAGTTCACCATGCCCCGCAACAGAATATTCCGCCGATACTTGGCCGTGTGCCTCGCCTTGTCAGGCCTGGGGCTGGCGCTGCTTGTGCCGCAGCACCACGCTGCGGCGGACGAGGTGCTCGACAACGAGCTGTTGATCGCGACGCAGTTCCGCAGTCCTGACGCGATCGCGGCCCTGCTCAAGCGCGGTGCCGATCCGAATGCGGAAGACGACAACGGCGTCACCGCGCTCATCAACGCGGCGGCGCGGGGCAACCGGACGGCGTTGCGGATGCTGCTGGATGCGGGTGCGCGCATCGACGAGGACGGCCGCAACGGCTGCACACCCCTGACCTGGGCAGCCCGCAATGGTTGGGAACAGGTGATCGAGATTCTCGTGGCGCGCGGCGCCGATATCAATCATCAGGATCGGGCCGGCATGACGCCGCTGATGCGGGCGGCCTGGAACGGCCAGCCCGGAGCCGTCGGTAAGCTGATCGAGCTTGGGGCCGATGTGTCGATCAGGGATGAGAACGGATTCGGCGCGCTGGGCTACGCGCTGGCCGGACGTCATCCGGTGGTGATCGCTTATCTGGAACGCGCCGGTGCCAAGAGCCAGTTCGACGAGGCAATCGCCGCGGCGGCCAAGATCGATGCGATTCCCTTCGTGGCGTGCGCCCTGGCGGAGCGGCCCTAGTTCTCCGATCCTGACGCACGAAGCCGTGCAAGGCTGGCGCGGGCATTGGCGTTGCCGTTGCGCGCTGCTTCCTCATACCAGTAAAGCGCCAGGTCGATGTCGGACGTGACCCCGATCCCGTGTTCGTAGAGGCGGCCGAGATTGTTCTGGGCCTTGCCGAGACCTTGTTCGGCGGCCTGCAGGTACCAGTGGAAGGCTATCGCGTGATCGCGCGCGACGCCTTCACCCTTCTCGTAGCCATGAGCGAGGAAGAGTTGCGCGCCCGGATGGCCGCGTTCCGCCGCGCGGGAAAACCAGTCCATCGCCAGCACGTCGTTCGTCTCGACCCCCTGACCGAATGAGTAGAGCAGGCCCATGCCGAACTGCGCGCGCGGGTTGCCGAACTGGGCAAGTGCGTCCCATTCGTCGAATGCGCGTTCAAAGTCGGCGCGGTTGTAGGCCGACAGGCCGGACTCAAAGTTCTGCGCGGCCGCCGGGCCGGCAGAGAATGTGAGCGCGATCGCGCCAAGCGCGAGCCATCGGGAAAGGTATGTCGGTGTCTTGTGCATGAAACCAGTTCTGGCAGCGTTCCGTTGGGATACGTAACCGAACGTGCCATGGATCATCGGGCCGGTATCAGGCTCATCGCAAATGTCTCGACATTTGCGCTCGATCAATTTCTGTGATGGCGCGCGAGGCTAGTGTGCACGTCACACATTCTGCGGAGTCGAAACATGCCTCTAGATCATATGCAGCACATCCTCATCCACACCGACGACGTCGAGGGGACGGCGAAGTGGTTCGAGGACAATCTCGGCCTCAGGCGCGGTAGCCATCCGGATTTCCGGGTGCCGCTCGTGTGGCTCTATGTCGGCGATGTGCATGCCATTCACATCGCGCCTTTCCCGGACGACAAGGACCAGACCGAGCGCTTCCAGAACAACTATCTCGGCGGACGGCGCACCGATGTGACCCATGGCTCGGGCGTGATCGACCACGTCGCGTTCCACGGCACGGGCCTGAAAGACATGATCGCGCGCCTCGACAAGCACGGCGCGAACTACCTGAAGCGCCAGGCGAATGCCGGTGACCTGTTTCAGCTCTTCATCGACGCTCCAAACGGCATGCGGGTTGAACTGAACTTCGATGCCGCCGAAGCGGAAGCCGACGGGATCAAGCCGGACATGACGGCGCAGGAGGCCGTGGCCGAAACCGTCTGACGGTTGTGTGGCCTACTCGACTGGGCGGGCGCGCCAGCCGACCACGGCGGCGATCAGCGCACCCGCCTGAAAGAGGAACATCACCCAGGCCAGAGGCAGATGGGTGGTGTGGGGCAGCGTGCCCACCAGGAGTGTTGTGAATGCAGCCATGCTGTACTGCATGAGGCCGTTCATCGCCGCTGCCGAGCCGGCATAGTCCGGGCGCACGCTGACAGCGGCGGCCATGACCGCGGGGAACGTCATCGACAGGCCGAGATTGAACACGAAGATCGGTGCCGTGGCGGCAAGGGGTGTGAAAACACCCGCCAGCGGCAAGGCCAGGTAGATTGTTGCGCCGACAAACCCGGTGGTGGTTCCGACCACGATCATCCGGTTCACACCCAGCCGGCCGGTCAGCCAGATGGCGCTGAAATAACCGCAGAACGCGCCGGACGTGCCGGTCATCATCAGCAGGCCGTAGGTGTCCGGCGCGACGCCGTAGCTTTCGATCAGGACCAACGGTGTGGCAGCGAACCATGCGAAGATCGCACCGCCGATGAATCCGATGTTCAGGTTGTAGGCGACGAAGCTTCGCTCACGCATCAGGACCGCGTATCCGGCGACCAGCGTGCGCAGGTTGCGCATCAGGTTGGAGCGGTCGGTCTGGTTGGTCTCCTCCATGCGCATGAAGCAGTAGGCGAACAGCACCGCGCCGATGATCGCGAGGAAGTAGAACGACGCCTCCCACCCGAACCGCGTGTGCAGGAACCCGCCGACAGCGGGCGCCGTGGCCGGGGCGAAGACCATGACCGAGGATATGACGGCCAATGCGCGTGCCGCGTCCTGGCGGTTGTAGAGGTCGCGCACGATGGCGCGGACCATGACCACCGAACCGGCGGCCCCGACGCCCTGCAGGACACGGGCTATGAGCAGCATGGTCATGGAGGTCGATGCCGCGCAGAGCAGACTCGCCAGGATATAGATCGCCAGCCCCCACAGCAGGGTCGGTCGCCGTCCGAACCGGTCGGACACGCCGCCGTAGAGGAATTGCGCAAGCGCGTAGGCAATCAGGAACACGATCAGCGCGCCCTGGACTGTAAAGGTGGTGACGTCCAGCTCGACCGCGATGTCCGGGATCGATGGCAGGAACAGATTGTAGGCGATCACGCTGGCCGAGATCAGGGCCGTGAGAAGCGGAATCCTTGGGGGTGAGCGGGTAATGGGAATGCTGCCTGTCGCGCGACGTGAAACCAGGATCGCCAAGTGCGGGCGCGTGGCGATTCCATCACCAAGAATACCACGGCGGCGCGAATGTCCATTGCATCGCACGCCGGTCAGATATCTGGCCCGGTCACGACTTTCGTTCCGGCCGGGCGGGTTGCCCTGCCGGGGTGGGCGATGCATATTCCGAATGGAGCGCCGACGGGCGCAAAGTACGGCCATATCCGGGGGTTTGGGCCGATCCCGCCCCGCACGATCGAACCGAGGTTTCCCACGATATGAAGATCGCGATTGCCAAGGAGCGGCGCCCGCACGAAAGCCGGGTTGCGGCGACACCTGATACAATCAAGCGCTACCTGCAATGGGGATTCGACGTGTCCATTGAGGC
>Ga0181588_10002189_pt1 | contig 17001 bp, 10 predicted proteins | sample 071ome_26_FD_148607 | JGI IMG/M metagenome (GOLD analysis project Ga0181588, IMG submission 148607) | Coastal salt marsh microbial communities from the Groves Creek Marsh, Skidaway Island, Georgia - 071409BT metaG (spades assembly) | ecosystem: Environmental > Aquatic > Marine > Intertidal zone...
AGCGTCTGCAGTCCGACATCGTGCCGTCCATTGTACAGGATGAATCCACGGCCGTTGCTTCCTATGAAGCCACGGAGGACGAGGCTGCGGCCCTGGTCGATGAGGCCATCCGCAGCGTCGATGCCGCCGCGCTTCGCCGCCAGGTTCAGGGCATGTTCGCCGAGCGTCTGGAGTCCGACATCGTGCCGTCCATCGTGCAGGATGAGTCCACGGCCGTTGCTTCCTATGAAGCCACGGAAGACGAGGCTGCGGCCCTGGTCGATGAGGCAATCCGTGGCGTCGATGCCGCCGCGCTTCGCCGCCAGGTTCAGGGCATGATCGCTGATCGCATGCAGTCTGACATCGTGCCGTCCATCGTACAGGATGAGTCCACGGCCGTTGCTTCCTATGAAGCCACGGAAGATGAGGCTGCGGCCCTGGTCGATGAGGCCATGCGTAGCGTCGATGCCGCCGCGCTTCGCCGCCAGGTTCAGGGCATGTTCGCCGAGCGTCTGGAGTCCGACATCGTGCCGTCCATCGTGCAGGATGAGTCCAATGCTCTTGCTGCCTCAGACCTGACGGAACTTCACGACTGCATCCAACGAGAGGTGCTCTCCTCCGACATGGATGACGTCATAGCACAGGTCACGACTATGGTTGGCGATTCGCTTAATGGTCGCATTGAAGAAGCCATGTCCAACACAGTTAGCGGGGTCGAGCGCGCTATTGAGGAAATCACATCGTCTTATGTACAGGAGCGTCTCAAAGACCTGATGGAATCAGACGAGTGGAAAAAGACACTCAGAGATGCCGAAGATGTGTTCAGCACGGCCATTGTCACCAGCATTGAAGAGTCTGTCACAAGTGAGACAGCATTCGCTGAGCGTATCGATCAGGCCATCGATACCCGTATCACAGCCAATGTCGATTTCATGTCGAAGCTTGAGCAGGAGGCGAAATATCGCCTTGTGCGAGTGCTTGCCCAGGATGTAATGGCCAAAATCGATCGGGATGATTACCTGAAGAATGATGTCGTGCGCGAAGTTAGTTCCAACGACGAGGTCATCAATCCTGTAGTTGAAACGGTAACCGATCGCGTATTCAAACACATCGTGTCATCGGCCATGGAGCGTTTTGATGAAGCTGAAAATGCGGCTGACGTTGCCATGAGCCATATCGACACTGAGCAGCCCTCCGTATTGCGTATCGTGGATGCGCTCGAGGAGATGCTGTCCATCCATGTTTCGGAACAGGTGGTTACCCGCCTGGCTGATCAGGATCACATGGCGAAAATGTCTGACAGCTGGATTACTGCAGAGGGTGAGGTGGTAGAATCGGCCGTTGCGTCTGTTCTTGGACACATCACCTCGGTCATCAGGGATCGGGTCATACTGGAAGCCTCGCAGACGGAAACGATCGTCGGCAATGTCCTTCCTTCCTTCACCGCAGAAACCGACGAGGTGCGGGCAGCCATTCGTGAAACCCGCAATCGACTCATCGATCGGGTCGTGAACCTGACTCTCCGTGAGTTGGAGAATCCCGCCCATGTGGCAGCTGAGGTGGACAAGCGGGTGGCAGATGAGAACGAGAGGCTATTGAACGCCGTTGCATCCTCTGTTGAACTGCTCGTGGAACGTGTTTCCACAGCGGCATGCAGGCAGTTGGACGAATCGGACGAGGTTGCCACCAAGGCGTCATCAGCCGTGGCAGGCGACGCGCCTGAATTCAATCGCGCCATTGAAGCGGCGATGGCCCTTGTACAGCAGGAGGTCGCATCACGGGTTCAAGAGCGGATGGTGGCAACCGACAGCGTATCGTCGGAAGCTCGGGCGCTCCTGGGAGCGGAGCCCAAGGAGGTTCAGAAGGCAGCGGCCTTGCTGGAGAGATCACTGTTGCAAGAAGTAGCTGATGGGACCAAGGAACAGCTTCATGATGTGCATGCTGCTGCTGAGCGCGCCCGTACATTCCTCCGGGCCACCAACGAAATCGATGCCGTTAAGGAGGCCATGAGAGTCCGGTTGTTCAAGTCCATGGCAGAAACCGTCATGGGTCAGTTGAGCGATACGGACAAAGTCAGCACCGAAGCCTTCTGGCATCTTGACCAGCAGCATGAGCATGTCCGCAATGCGATGTCTGAGCTGCGGCGCCAGATGCTCTTTACGATCGCCAAGGAAACGATGGCATCGCTGGCGGACACGGAAGCTGTTGCCAACGAATCCCACGATCTTGTTCCGGCATCATCGGGCCCAATGACTGCAGCCGCAGAAGCGCTGAAAGACAGACTGGTATCAGATGTAGCCCGGGAGGCACTCGAACTGATGAAGGATACGGATAGCGTTGTTGCACAGGCCAACGCGCAGATGGGAGATCATGAGGATGTGCTCCGGGCAATGCAGGGTATTGTTGAGCGTCATCTTATGGAAAGTCTGCTGGCCAGCGCTCTTTCTCAGATCGGAACACAGGTTTCCGGAATGGATGATGCCGCTGAGCGCTCCTTCCTTCGCAGAGCAGTAAGCGAGATTCAAGGAGCGCAGGCAGGATCTGTGCCGGTTGGGCTGAAGCCAACGGAGCAGGCCCCCAACACGACAAGCGCAGGCGTGAAACCAGAAGGTCAGGCCTGGTCCAGATTGAGCGACTTGTCTGGTAATGAGGATGCCGCCCCTGCACCCAAAAAGTGGCGCATCAATGAATTCAGACCAGAGGACTGGGATGCACTTCCCGGTGCCGCGTCAGATTCAAAGCGTACCAGGGTCCGCGCATTCCCGAAAGGAGAATAGGCCACGTCCTCGTGTCATTGGCTTGGCCGGTGGATGGTGGGCTCAGGTTTGTATCCACACAGGTCAGTCTGAATGACAACATATTCCCGTGATGATTCCCAGGAATTGAAACGGGGTTTGTTCAGCGCCGGGCCGGCGGACACATGTCCGCCGGCCCGGCGTGTTTTTATCCTGAGGATCCACAGCCTGAACCATGCGTCAGAGCTGGGTCACACTAGAGCCAAACATGCATTTCAGATACGAAGCTTTCATGGCCCGCCGGTATCTGCGAGGAGCCCAGGGCACCTCGGGTGGTCGACGGTTTCTGCGCCTGATCACATGGATCAGTGTGGTGGGCATTGCGGTCGGTGTAGCGGCCCTGATCCTTGCGCTCTCCATCGTTCGCGGGTTCAGTCTGGAGATTGACAAGAAGCTGACCGGATTCGCTGCTCACGTGCAGGTCCAAAGTATCAAGGATGAACCCCTCAATGAGGCGCAAGACACGGAACGTTTGCTCCGCGCCCAGCCCTTTGTCAAAGAGGTAGACGCGGTGCTGCAGGAGTTCATCCTGGTACGAAAAACGTCCCGGGATATCGAGGGCGTCGCCATGTGGGGTACCACGCGCCTACCTGCATTCATTCAGTCCTCTCTGATAGATGGTGTCGGCCTCGAGGTAAACAGGTCGGGGAGGGACGGCTTGGTGATCGGTGCGTCCCTTGCACGCCTTCTGGGTGTAGAGACCGGGGATCTGGTCACGGTGTTTTCTGTGCAGGGCCAAGGTAGTCCGGGATCCCGCTCTCCAAGTCTGAAACAACTGGAGGTAACCGGGATCTATGAGTCATCGCTCGCAGATTTTGATGATCTCTATGTTTTTGCCGAGCTGGAGGTCGTTCGATCCTTGTTGGGATATGGGGAAGATGAGGTAACCCGATTTGATGTGCGGGTTGCGGACGGAGTTTCATTTGACGATGCGGCAGATCGGCTCGATCAGGTTTTGTCGTTTCCCGCCATGGCCCGGCCCGTCACGGATATCTACCGAAGTCTGTACGCCTGGGTAGCCCTGCAGGAAAGCATCATCCCCCTGATCATCTCCATCATAGTGTTCGTTGCTGCCGTTAATATTGTCGCGACCCTGTTGATGATCATCCTTGAAAAAAGACGGGAAATGGGCATCCTGGCAAGCATGGGCGCAACCGCCCGCTCACGACGTCGCATTTTCCTGCGGCTGGGTCTGTTGATTGGAGGCGTTGGTGTAATGATAGGGGAGGTCATTGCACTTATTTTGTCCTTGGTTCAATCGCGTTTTGGCATTATTCCGTTGCCTGCCGATGCCTATTACATGAGCACCGCGCCGATACGATTGCACGCACTCGACTTTGTAGCCGTTGCCGTCGTCACGTTGGCACTATGCATCGCATCGTCCTGGATTCCTGCGAAAGTGGCCGGGCGCCTGAACCCCATCCAAGCCATCCGCTCCCGCTAACCCTTGCTGTAATGAATATTGGTGATTCCGTACCTGACTTTACGCTTTACAACACCCGCCAGGAGGCCGTCTCGCTCTACGATGAGCTGAAGAAGGGACCAGTGGTCCTGTTATTCTTCCCGGCAGCATTCACCGGTGTGTGTACCACGGAAATGCATACGGTAAGTAATGATCTGGCGTCCTACGAGCCAGCCCAGGTATTCGGTGTATCGACAGACACGCTCTTTACGCTTGCCGAGTTTTCAAAGACGAATGCGTTCGCGGTTGACCTGTTGTCGGATCATGACGCCAGCGTAGCCGATACATTTGGGTGTCGTTTTCCGGGTGACTTTGGTCCCATGAAGTACAGCCGGATCGCATCCCGAGCAACATTCCTCATTGATTCGAAGGGTATCCTGAGGTATCAGGAGATCCTGGATAATCCGGGGCTGATGCCCGATCTGGATGCCCTTCGTGCAGCCATATCGGCAGTCAAATGACGGTAACCATCCGCGTGTTTGCCTCGTTAAGGGAAGAGATTGGGCGTTCCACATGGCAGGAAACGCTTGCGGAGGGCTCTGACAGTGATGCGCTCTTGGCCGCGCTGTCTGCGCGTCATGAGTCTATCTCCCGCTTACGTCCCAGCATTCGTCTGGCCATCAATGACCAGTGGGCTTCTGCTGCCGTGAGGCTGTCCGACGGGGATGAGGTCGCCTTGCTGACGCCCGTCTCCGGAGGATGAACATCCACTCGGATGCGATGATCAACCTACCCGCAACGTTTCCCAGATCCCACCTGTGAAGTTCACTGCACCGATCCACGTTGGAATTCAGGATGAGCCACTTTCCCTGGATCACTTGTGGCATTTCCTTGCACAAGCACAAGGGGGTGGCATTGCCATTTTCGGGGGTACGACGCGGCGTATCACTGGAGACCGTGTCACGCGTGAACTTTCATATGAGGCCCATCACAGCATGGCGCTCAAAGAAATGAGGCGACTCGCAGATGAGGCGTCGTCGCGTTGGGACACACTACGTATTGGCATCCTGCACCGGACCGGCGTTGTGCCTGTGTCCGATGCCAGCGTGCTTATAGGCGTCGCGACCCGTCATCGTGGGCCCGCGTTCGAAGCAGCCCGTTTTCTGATCGACGAGTTGAAGGTATCCGTGCCCATTTGGAAGAAGGAGCACTTTGAGGATGGCTCGGTCGAGTGGCAGGGCGACGCCTGGTTGCGTTGAGGCTCGGGTGCGCTTCAAGGCTCTTCGCTGACCTGCCTCGCATGATTGGTGCAGGCCTTCAATCGAGAGCCAACGCCTGGCGCAACCGCTGCTCCATGCGAATCATGGGCTCGGTTGACGTATCTGGCTGAAAAGGTCGCCCTGTTACCTGTTCGAACAGCTCAATGTAACGTTGGGCTACCTGTACCCGGAACGTATCGGTAAGGTCAGGCAACGACTGACCCTCCAGTCCTTGGAAGCCATGCTCCATGAGCCATTCTCGTACGAACTCCTTGGAAAGCTGTCGCTGCGGTTCGTCGGCAGCCAGTAGACGCTCATAGGTGTCGGCATAAAAGTACCTGGACGAATCAGGCGTGTGGATCTCGTCTATCAGTACAATCCCACCCTCTTCATCAAGACCGAATTCGTATTTGGTATCAACCAGAATCAAACCTCGTTCCGCGGCCTTCTCGGTTCCGCGCCTGAACAAGGCCAAGCTTATGCGCTCAAGTTCATCGAACAAATCCGAATTGAGTATTCCGCGCGCAAGAATACCCGCGCGAGAAATGTCTTCGTCGTGTCCTTCGGTAGCCTTGGTTGCAGGTGTCAGGATGGGAGTGGGTAAGGGGCTGTTCTGTCGCAGACCATCGGGCAGCCTGTGTCCACAAAGTTCGCGACCGCCACTTTGATAGACGCGCCACGCGTGTCCAGCCAGGTAACCCCTGATGACGAACTCGACAGGCAGTGCCCTGCACCGCCGGGCAATCGTGATATTCGGGTCGGGAACGGAGAGGACATGATTACTGACAATGTCGCTGGTTTGCTCGAAGAACCAGGCCGCCAATTGATTCAGGACCTGTCCTTTGAACGGAATGGTCTGCCTGAGAATATGATCGAATGCCGATATCCGGTCCGTTGTTACCAAGACAAGGCGGTCTCCGTGGCGATAGGTATCCCGTACCTTTCCTCCATATCGGTTGGACAGGAAACTGAATCGGGTTTCCCTTACCGTCGCATTGAGCTGTTGGTGGATCTGCGCTGTGATCATGAGCGGGGTGTAGTTACGCTGGATCGCCGGATGGCAAGTTCTGGTTGGATGCGCGTCTGTGATGGTGCGGAGGGTGCGGAACTGGAGACTTTCAGGTAAAGACACTCTGCAGCAGCACGACCGATGGCCTGCATTTGCTGGTCAACACTACTCAGACCCAAGAAGCGACTGGTCTTAATGTCATCGTAGCCAACAATGGCCATGTCCTCAGGAATTCGTTTGCCCACGCGTCTTAGCGCGGCCATGGCGCCAATGGCCTGTACATCGGACGAGCAAAAGACGGCTGTGCATTCAGGAAACCTCTCAATGATGGTCTCCATGGCCTCCTGGCCATCCTCCTCTGAGAAACCACCATGATATTGGGAGTTTCCGGCAACAATCCAATCGTCGCCAAGCGGCATGCCAGCGGTAGCCATTGCAGCCTTGTAGCCCGCAATCCGCTGCTGCTGTGAGGGGCTGCTGATCCCCGAGCGAATCATTGCGATGTGTTTGTGGCCTTGCTTGATCAAATGGCGGACTGCCCGCTCGGCTCCGCCTTCATCATCCCAATCCCAACAATCGAGCAGGGGGTGATGAGCGCCGACCATAACACAGGGCGAGGGCCCGCCGGCCAGCTCTTCGGCCAGATCATCCGTAACGGGCAAACCACACAGTAGCAGACCACGCACTGCACCCCTGTTCAGGAATTTCCTGAGCGATGCCTCTTGGTCGTGGGAACCAAGGTCACAGATCAGCAGATCATGCTCGATCTCTTTAAGGTATGCACGAATTCCCTTCAGCAGCTCGTTCTGGAAAGGTGCCGTGAAGGATGGTAGAGCCACGGCCAGTGAACGAACATCCTGCTGCGCAAGGGAGCGTGCTGTTCTGTTCGGGTGATATCGGAGATCAGAAATGGCCTGCTCTACCTTCTTCCGTGTACTGTCGGACACATCGGGAGAGCCATTCAGGACGCGTGAGACGGTGGAAATAGCCACCCCGGCGTGGTCAGCCACGTCATATATAGTAACGTGGGTCTTGTGGGGCCTTTTCATGAGCGTGCTGGCAAGGGTAGCGGGGAAGGATCATATTACATGATTCTGCGGCCCTTTTGTTCAGTTCACAGGCACGAATGGTCATCTTTCGCCTTAGTCATCCCTCGATGGATGATCGGAATCCGGGCAGCGGATCAATTTGCATCTTGAGCGTACGCGATACACGGAATCCATCCTTTCTGGAGAAGATGGGGTCTCAATAGATGACTTTCTTCCGGTCATCCAACCCTCTGAACCATGCATGACGAGACACTGACAGGCGAAGAGCACGGAGATCGAAGCCCGGCTTCCGATGCTGACGGGATCCATTGGCACATTCCCGTTGAGGGGATGACATGTGCAGCCTGCGCCCTCCGAATCGAGCGCAAGCTCGGCAAGGTGAGTGGTGTAGCCGCAGCCGGTGTCAATTACGCCTCGGAAGAGGCCGTGGTGTCGGTAACAGAGGAGGGGCCATCGTTGCCGGATGTTATCGCATTGATCAGGAAAACAGGCTATGATGTCCGAACCTCCTTGGCTGAATCGCATTTCGCGGGAGATACAGCCGAGGACCAGGTAGCCATGCTGAAAAGGGATCTCTTGCAGCGGAATGGTATCGTCGAAGTGGCCGTCTCTTCGCAGGATGATGGTGTGGATGTGGCCGTGGCCTATATCCCCGAAATGCTGTCAGGGCAGTCGCTTGCCGGGATTTTGAGCTCCTATCGGCCGAAGACAGCTGTCTCTCTGGACGATGCGGAGGAAAAAGCGCGCAAGAGGGAGAAGCAGATGCGGGCCCGTCTGCTCGTCAGTAGTGTCCTGAGCGCACCTCTGGCGGTTATTGCCATGAGTCATGGTGCTTGGGACATTTCGTACGAGCACTGGGTTCAACTCGTCCTTGCCATCCCCGTCGTAACCTATGCCGGGCATCCATTCTTCTCGTCCGCATGGATCGCCCTGCGACATGGCAGCACCGACATGAACACCTTGGTCGCGCTGGGTGTAGGGTCCGCGTTCGGCTACTCTGCCGTGGCCGTTGTGAAGCCGGAGTGGATTACTGAGACGGGAATGCCCCCGGTGTACTTCGAGGCCGCTGCCTTGATTGTCACCTTCATTCTTGTGGGGCGATATCTTGAGGAGCGTGCCAAGGGTCGCACCGGAGAGGCTATTGCCAAGCTCAAGGCACTGCAGCCCGATACTACCCGGGTTGTGCGAGATGGCGAAGAGGTGCTCATTCCTTCAGAGGAGGTGACACTGGGCGATCGGGTACGCATTCTCGCCGGCGAAAATATTCCCGTGGACGGTCGGGTTATTGAGGGACGGAGCCCTGTCAATGAAGCGATGGTGACGGGCGAATCGGTACCGGTTACGAAGGACGTTGGGGACGTGGTGATGAGCGGAACGACCAATACCTCTGGTGTGCTTCTGGTGGATGTATCCAGGATCGGCCCGGATACCATGCTGGCCCGAATAACGGAAATGGTATCCCGTGCGCAAGCCACGAAGGCACCAGTCCAGCAGCTGGCAGACAGGGTGGCTTCCATCTTTGTGCCTGTTGTCATGGGTATTGCTGTCGTGACAGGTTTGATATGGTGGTTTGCGGGGCCCGAACCGCAGCTTGATCATGCATTACTCCGTTTTGTGTCCGTTCTGATCATTGCCTGTCCATGCGCACTCGGTTTGGCGACCCCGACGGCCATAGTAGTTGGAACAGGTCGTGCTGCCAAGCGCGGTATACTGATCAGGAATGCCGCGTCACTGCAGCGCCTGGCTGATATCAGTGTGCTTGCGATGGACAAAACAGGGACCCTCACGACGGGCTCACTGTCCGTTGCCCAGATTCGACCGGACAATAGCGTGAAGAGTGAGGAGGAGCTGCTCAAGGTAATTGGCGCGCTTGAAACCTCTTCTGAGCACCCCATTGGGGCATCTATCGTTGCAGAGGCGGATAGACGCGGCGTGGTACTGCCCGAGGCCGTGGATATAGCTATCGAACCGGGAAAGGGGATATCCGGCGTTGTATCCGGACAGTCGGTTTTGGCGGGTACTTCGGCATTCCTGGCGGAGCACGGCATCACGACGGTGTCGGTCCCCGGTGTTTCAGGATCCCTCGTCCATGTGGCTGTTGGTGGCACGTACGCCGGGTGGCTTGAAGTCTCTGACACGGTGCGTACCGACGCGGCAGAATCATTGCGGCATCTGGCATCGCTCGGTATCCGGACGCTGATGCTTACGGGCGATCACGAAGACGCAGCTCGGCATGTGGCTGCTCAGCTGGGTGTAGACGACGTTCATGCGTCCCTGTTGCCTGCCGAGAAAGTAGCGCATGTTCGCTCACTGGCTGGTGCACGTCGTGGCGTTGCGATGTTGGGAGACGGTATAAACGATGCACCGGGATTGGCTGCGGCCGATATCGGGATAGCGGTACACAGCGGCTCGGATATTGCCCGGGAGGCCAGCGATGTGACGCTAATGAAAAACGATTTACTTCTTGTGCCGCAGTGCTTCCGGATTGCCAAGGAAACCATGGCAGTCATCCGTCAGAATCTCTTTTTCGCGTTCATTTACAACGTAATCTGTATCCCGATCGCTGCCGGGGCGTTGTATCCGGCCTTCGGGTTGTTGCTTAGTCCAATTCTGGCCTCTGCGGCGATGGCGATGAGCAGTATTTCAGTCGTATCCAACAGTCTTCGACTGAAAGCACGACCTTTATGAATCCCTGTGTACCACAATCTTTGGCATGATCATGAAAGTAGAACTCGAATTGGACGGCATGAGCTGCAACCACTGCAAAATGGCAGTAGACCAAGCCCTCGAGGAAGTGGATGGCGTAGCAGACAAATCTGTTGAAATTGGGCGTGCCGTGATTTACACGGAAGATTGGGACGCCCTGCATTCGAAACTGGCAGATCTGCTGGAGGAAGAGGGATATCCGATTACGTCCGTCAACACGACTACCTGAAAACAAGCTACATCAGGCGTTGCCCCTTAGCGCTTCGATCATTTCTCGTACACTGGTAAACTTTACGCGGGGGCGGCCAGAGGCTTGGCCTCTGGCCGCCTCCATCTCACCAAGCGCACGCCAGTCCGCATAGGAGAACACTTCGGGCTGGCGCATCCTGATGAATGCGTCGATGTCGGTCCGTTCAGGCAGTAAGTGGGTACCGCCACTCAGATCTTCCAGCATGCACTCCACCGTTTCGATTGCATCGGGCTTGTTGGTGCCGATGACTCCGGTGGGACCTCGCTTGATCCATCCTGCTACATAGCATCCGGGAACGGTAATGCCGGCGGGGTCCGTGACGCGGCCCTTCTCATTCCACACAACACCCCAGTCCTCCCGGAACGGGATATCGGGGAGGGCGACACCACGGTATCCGACGGAGCGGAAGACCAGGCCAACCGGCCAGTCGAAGGTTTCTCCGGTGGGGCGAGCGCTCAGGCGACCGGTTGATGAGGGCTCCAGTCGATTTCGGCTGACGGTCATGCCACCAACTGCACCCTCGCCGTCGTCTGTCAGCTCCAGTGGAGAGACCAGAAAGCGGATCTGACAGGTGCGCGAGGCGGCATGGCTGTTTCCACCCTCATACGACGCCAGGACTTCCAGTTTTTTCGATGTCGAACGGTCCGGATGTTCCTCCAAGGCGCGGTTGGAGTAAGCATCGAGCTCGATCTCATCGGGCAAGGTGACTACCGAGGCATCCGCCAGCTCACCCATCTCCTTGATCTCTTTCAGGCTGAAGGCCGCTTGTGCCGGACCGCGTCGACCCATCAGGACAACCTCTTTGACCTGACTCTCAGCCAAGGCTTCCAGCGCATAATCGGCGATGTCAGTCGTTCTCAGTTCATCGACGGTCTTACACAGGATGCGGGCCACGTCGACGGCCACGTTCCCGACGCCAACGATGGCCACCCGTTCCTGGCTCAGGTCAAACGTCAAATCCCGGTAGTCCGGATGCCCATTATACCATGCAACGAATTCCGTAGCAGAGTGCGACCGTGCCAGTTGTTCTCCCGGAATCCCCAACTGACGGTCCACCTGCGCACCCGTACAAAAGCAGATCTGATGATAGAACGCTTTCAGATCGTCGAGAGACACGTGGACGCCGAAGTCGACATTTCCAAAAAAGCGGACGGCCGGATTGGATGCGGTGCGATCAAAGATCCGGGTGACGTTCTTGATCTTCTCGTGATCCGGTGCCACGCCTGCACGCACCAAGCCGTAGGGGGTGGGTAAGCGGTCATACATATCCACTTTAACGGACAGGCCTTCCTGCTTCAGAAGATGTTCGGCAGCGTAAAAGCCTGCCGGACCGGCTCCAATGATGGCAATTCGATATGGATTGGTATCAATAACCGAATCTGACATGATGGCGGTCCAGCTGTTGGGAATGATCACATGGCACCGGAAGTAACCACTGTATAATACGTCTACGAGGGCATCAAAGCAGTCTAGACTGCAGCGGAGGGTAACGTTGGGGGTTCTTGGTGGTCCGCCTAATAATCCCCACACCCAGAAACAGGTACAGGTCGGAAAGGGTTTGCATTCCTCCCGCAGGGTTCTCGGTCGGATCAGCCCTGTCGCATCGGGTTATGTAGAATCGCCCGTAAGTATGTCATGCGAGAGACCCCCATGCCCGAGCGTAGTTCGAACATCGCCCCATGCCTGTTGGCGGGTGTATTGATACTGGGTATTCTCCTGCCAGGGACTGCGTCAGCACAGGTTGTTGTCGGTGGAAGGCCGAATTTGGTTGCTGACACCTCGGGGGTTCGGCCGCTCGGTCGCTGGCTGCCCAGTCGTAAGGACACGCTTCGTGTCCAGGGAGGTGGTCCGTTCCTGATCCGCCCTTTCATTGAGGAAGGTAGCGAGCATGTGCAGGTTGATGGCGTTTCCATATCGGACTACATATTGGACCGCAGGGAGGGTATCATCTCACTTCCTGGCATAGCGCCTGATTCCACGATCGTCCTGGTGGTGGTGTATCGTTATGTTCCATTGGATCTGGCATCATCCTATCGGCTGTGGGGCAGCGCTCCTGCAGACGGTGCCGGGCGTGAAGGGAACCTCGTGTCCAACACGTCGGATGATCAGACCTCTGTGTTGACGACGCGAGGGCATATCACCCGTGGCATCCTCACGGGCAGCAACCGGGAGGCTCGCATCGAGTCGGGATTGCAGCTACAGGTACACGGTGAGGTGGCCCCGGGCATTACTCTACAGGCAAGCCTCTCCGATGAGGACACCCCTCTTGTGCCCGAAGGTGTCACGAGGCAGTTTGACCAGTTTGATCGCATCCGGATACACCTCCAATCCAGAAGGGGCGCTGTTGAGTTGGGCGATTTCGATGTGGTTCTTGACGGGACGCGATACGGTGTGCTGCGACGTACAGTGCAAGGGGCAGTAGTCCGTGGAGCACCGGTTGCTATCGGTGGCCCATGGAACCAGACCCTGAGCATATCCTCAGGAGCGGCCATTTCAAGGGGGCAATTCCACTCCGTTGATGTAGGTATTCTGGATGGCGTGCAAGGGCCGTATCGACTGACGGGTGCTGCGGGAGAACGTTTCATCCTGCTGCTGCCGGGTACGGAGCAGGTGTACCTTGATGGTGTACTACTCGAGCGGGGGGAGGACCAAGACTATGTAGTGGACTATCAGCTTGGTGAGATTACGTTCACGGCCCGGCATGTGATGGGAAGCGAGCGCCGTGTCCGCGTTGACTATGAGTACACGACAAACAGGTATACCCGGACGATGACCTTTTCGGAGGCAACGCTCGGTCTGGGTGGATCCAGAACAACACCATGGGCGCGCCTGACCCTGGGCGGCATCCGCGAGTCTGATGGGGATGCCTTCCTGGACGAATCCGGACTTTCGGCCGCAGACTCGGCGCTGGTGGCCTCCAGTATTGTCGGGACCGTACAAATCGACGGGGCGTCAGTGGTACCCTACGAGGCAGAGGCACTCTACACTCAGTACGTCAGAGGGTCATCCCCTACGGGTGAACCGATCTGGGTCGAATTGAAAAGCGTACCAGCTCAGGAACAGACTGTTTATCGCGTTCCATTCACGTTTGTGGGCAGCGGCAAGGGCTCCTATATCCGGATCCCCTCGCAAGGCGGAGGCATTGCCTATGAGTGGGCGGGTGAAGGCATGGGGGCGTATGCGGCTGTCCGGACACTCCCGGTACCCTCGAGAAAATCATTGGGAGAAGTTCGGTTACAGATCCTGGGTGTGCCGGGTATGCAGATTGAAACCGGACTGGCAGTCTCGAGCCTCGATCGCAACCGCCTCTCGAGTGATCCGGCGAGTATCCAACAGGGTACGGTCAGTCACCTATCCATAGCATCAAGATCCCTTTCATTGGGTCGGGGTTGGGATCTCTCGGTGCGTGGATCAGGATATCTGCGCACGGCCCAATTCGCTACGTTCGAGAGAGTGCGGAGTGTAGAGTTTACACGGGATTGGGCACTGCCCCTGCAGGAGACGAATCCCTTTGGTTCGTTGCTTGAGGGAGCTGACGAGCGGCTCAGCGAAGCAGCTCTTATCATGTCACGTACCGATTCTTCTTCGATCCGCATCGGGATCGGAAAGCTGGCCATGGGCCCGGAGATACGCTCCAAGCGTACGCATGTCGATGCGCGTCTTGAATTGCCTCTCAAAACCAGCATCCAGGCCACGCTGCGTAAAACCGCCGCGCAGGGAGCACAGCACCGTGCATTCCTGACGGAACGCGCTTATGCACGGGCTCGGGTTTCGGCGGGCAACGAGTCCTCGCGTTGGCGTCCTTGGTTCGAGCTCGAGGCGGACCAATGGAAACATCAGGGTGGCGACGTGCCAACGCCGCTCGCGGATACCAACAGCGCCAATCGGATGCCATACCGGGCTGTAGGGGGTGGCCTTGGTCGATCTTGGCGGTTTCATCAGCTGTCCCTCTCGGGATGGCGTCGGTTGGAGGAGGATGTCAGCCTGGACCAGGGTCCTGTTCTGACCGGGTCACGTGTCAACACGGTGCAGGCCTCTTGGGAGTGGATACCGGGCACGAGCGTCCGCTCGCGATCAAGTATCGGGTGGCGACAGTCTGAAACGGCTGGATACACGGAGGAGGGCGCCCCGGGACGGCAGGACGCTTTGCTCGTGGAACTGAGTGGTCAGGCGCGATCCGGATCGATCGGCGCTCTGGGGTGGTCATACAGCGCCCGATCGGAACAGACCGCCGCCATGCAGGAGGTCTACATCCGGACAGGACCGGATCGTGGCCATTTCGTGTGGCAGGACATCAATGCGGATGGCAGAATCCAACTCGATGAGTTCTTTCCAGAGACTACGCCAGGCGAAGGGGAGTATGCGAGAACACTGTTTCCGTCTGATTCCCTGCAGTCGGTTACAACGGCAGAGGCCCGTTTCACCTACGGTTGGGTGCCCACGCCAGCATCCTCAGGATGGCGTCGTATAGCCATGGATGCGTCTGTGGATGTGCTCGAAACCACCCGTGCTGCCGACCGCATTGGCGTATACCTGCTGAAACCCTCTGCGCTGCGAGTGCCCGGGGAGACGGTAAACGGGCGTATCCGATTGTCGGGTAGACTGGGGCTCTATCCTTTGCGTTCCGACCGGGATGTCCAGATATCCTGGCTTCAGGGCGCTTCATTGGCGGCCTTGGCCAGTGGCAACGAGTCCACGCAGAACAAGCAGATTGGATTGATTCTGCGGGAAGAGGTGCGTCAGGATTTGGATGTCACCTTCGCCTCAACCTGGATGGACGAAATTGCAACCTCTGAGCAGTTTGCAACACGGTCTTTTGCCATCCGAAGGTGGGAGATACGGCCTGGTGCAGTCATTCGCCTGAACAACTGGCGTGTACAATCGGAAGCCATGTACAGCCGGGGGCGCGAAGAGGGGACCGGTGCTTCGGTACGCACGGTTCGGCTGCCTGTGAACGTGTTCTGGAATACACGTCCCCTGCGGTGGCGGATGGGCGGCGAGTGGTCCGATGCCGCCGTGGATGGCGGTGCGCCCTTGGGGCTGCAATTGTTCGAGTTGACGGAAGGTCGCGGAGCGGGGACCTCGTGGATGTGGCACCTTCATCTGGACATGCTGCTGACGGATGTTCTGACAGCCACACTCCGCTACGACGGAAGGAACCCGACCGGGTTACCTACCATCCACACGGGCCGTTTCCAGTTGTCGGCCCGATTTTAATGCGCCCATTTGTCGCCCTGGGAGCAGCGCACGATCAGGACGGGTCAGCCCACTCGTCAAACCGGACACGCTCGATATCAATGCCAGCTCCAGAAAGTTTGTCTTCCAATCGCTCATATCCACGGTCGAGGTGATACACGCGCAGGACATGGGTTTCGCCTTCGGCAACCATGCCTGCCAGGACGAGAGAGACACTTGCACGTAGATCGGTGCTCATGACACTGGTACCTTGGATAGGCTTCCCACCCTCAATCATTACCTCATCCCCGACAATAATGGCGTTGACTCCCATGCGCTGCAACTCAGGTATGTGTTTGAAGCGGTCCGGGTAAACGATTTCGTGGACTTTCGAATTACCGGCGCACCGTGCCATCAGAACCGTCCACTGTGCCTGTAAGTCGGTTGGGAAGCCCGGGTAAATGCCCGTGGTGACATTTACCGGGCGCAACTCGTCGGGAGGCACGACCGATATGACGCCATCCCTCTCCTTGATCTGCGTGCCGGTCCACTTGAACGCTTCCAGAAATGCATCGCCCAGGTGATCGGTTCGCCCGTTGCGTATATCAATGGCGGAGCCTGGCCGACCGGCAATGGCAGCAGCAATCATGAAAGTGCCCATTTCAATACGATCTGGGCAGTTCTCAAAATCCACGGGCTCAAGCCGATCCACGCCTTCGATCTCGAGCGTTCGTGTCCCGACACCGTTCATGCGCGCGCCCATGGCCTGAAGCATATGGCAAAAATGTACCACATCCGGCTCGATAGCCGCGTTTTCAATAATGGAACCACCTCGAGCCAGGGAGGCAGCCAGGGCAATATTGATCGTGGCCCCGACAGAAGAGGGATCCAGTGTCATGCGCCCACCGCTCAGGCGGCCACCCGGCGCCGAAGCCACGACATACCCCTGATCCAGGCTGATTTCGGCGCCCAGGGCCTTCATTCCCTCGATATGAAGGTCAACCGGTCGGGGGCCCCATGCACAACCACCCGGCAGCGAAACCCGGGCTTTCCCCATTCTTCCCAGGAGCGCACCCAGCATGTAGAATGAGGCCCGCATTCTCTTGACCAGTTCATATGGTGCCTCTATGTAGGTCAGGCTTCCCGCATTGAGGGTCATTCGATGGTGGCCAGGCTCATGATCCACTGTCGTGCCGGTTACTTCAATGACGCGGCGAAAGGTGTGGATGTCCTTCAGATCCGGCACGTTGGTCAGCGTAACGGGGCCGTCCGTCAAAAGGGCTGCCGACATGAGGGGGAGGGCCGTATTCTTCGATCCGCTGACGGTCAGGGATCCAGTGAGCGGGTTTCCCCCGCGGATGACGAGCTTGTCCATGA
>Ga0181588_10002190_pt1 | contig 17001 bp, 17 predicted proteins | sample 071ome_26_FD_148607 | JGI IMG/M metagenome (GOLD analysis project Ga0181588, IMG submission 148607) | Coastal salt marsh microbial communities from the Groves Creek Marsh, Skidaway Island, Georgia - 071409BT metaG (spades assembly) | ecosystem: Environmental > Aquatic > Marine > Intertidal zone...
ATCTTGGTACCCCCATCCCGACAAGTTCGCGATGAAGGTCTTCCGCCGCGACCCTTGTAAATGTCACTGGTAAGATTGATGCGGGCTCAATGCCGGTTTCCAATAAGCGTGCAACCCGGCGTTTCATTGCGAACGACTTTCCGGTGCCGGGCCCGGCCACTACACGCACGCGTGGGTTTGTCGACGACGCTATTTGGTACGCAGGGGGCCCTGGTTCTATGTCGTCCGACCAAGCCATGTTAAAGTACCTTCCCCAGTTTTCGGCATGTTCAATCTGCTTATTCTATTATATGGGGAATTATTTTTCTTAATCCAATAGGTGGAAATGGTAATGATTCTACTCCTTTGGTATCTCTCCTTTGTCCCTCTCGCCTCCCTGCACTAAACTCCGCCGCCACGGGGAGCTTCTGACAGATGAGCATTTCGCATATCGGCATTATCGGGGCCGGGGCCTGGGGTACGGCGCTGGCGCAGGCGGTTCGCGCGGCGGGCAGCGACATCGTGCTGTGGGCGTTCGAGCAGGAGGTGACGGACGGCATCAACGCCGGTCACGAAAACGCGCTGTACCTGCCCGGCGTGCCGCTCGATCCCGCGATCCGCGCGACCTCCGTGCTGGAAGAGGCCGCGGCGGCCGACGCGGTGCTGCTGGTTACCCCGGCGCAGCATCTGCGGCGCGTGACGGCAGAGCTTGCTCCGGCGCTGCCGTCCGGCGCGCCGGTCGTCATCTGTTCCAAGGGAATCGAGCAGGGCACGACGGCGCTGATGTCGGAAATCGCCGCCGAGACCTTGCCGGGCCACCCGGTTGCGGTGCTGTCCGGCCCGACCTTCGCGTCGGAAGTGGCGCGCGGCGCGCCGACCGGGCTGACGCTTGCCTGCCGCGATGACGCGGTCGGCAAGGCGCTGGCCCTGGCGCTGGGCTCGCCGCATTTCCGGATCTACCGGACCGACGATGTGAACGGCGCGGAAATCGGCGGCGCGGTCAAGAACGTGCTGGCCATCGCCTGCGGCGTGGCGCACGGGCGCGGCTTCGGCGACAACACGCGGGCCACGCTGATCACCCGCGGGCTGGCCGAGATGACGCGGCTCGGCGTTGCCAAGGGCGGCCGCGCCGAAACGCTGATGGGCCTCGCCGGGCTCGGTGATCTGACGCTGACCTGCACCAGCACCCAGTCGCGCAACTATTCGCTGGGCGAGGCGCTGGGGCGCGGCGAGACGCTGGAGGATATTCTGAACGCGCGCCGCACGGTCGCCGAGGGCGTGTTCTCGGCGGAGGCCGTCACCGCGCTGGCGGCGAAGATAAATGTCGACATGCCGATCTGCGCCGGGGTCGAGGCGGTGCTGAAAGGCCGCGCCACGGTGGATGAGGCGATCGAGGCGCTGCTCTCCCGGCCTTCGGGGCGCGAGGCTGGATAAGTGACGAAGGAGCCAACATGAATTACTGGCTGTTCAAATCGGAACCGGGCGCGTGGTCGTGGGACGACCAGGTTAAGAAGGGCGTCGAGCACTGGGACGGCGTGCGCAACCATCAGGCCAACAACAACATGAAGGCCATGAAGATCGGCGACAGGGGCTTCTTCTATCACTCGGTCAAGGAGAAGCAGATCGTCGGCGTGGTCGAGGTGGTGAAGGAGCATTACCCGGACCCCACGGACAAGTCCGGCCGGTTCGGCATGGTCGACGTGAAGGCGCTCTACCCGGTGAAGACGCCGGTCACGCTGGCGGATATAAAGGCGGAGCCGAAGCTGGAAAACTTCGCGCTGGTAAAACAGTCCCGCCTGTCGGTCGTGCCGGTGGCAAAGGACGAATGGAAGATCATTTGCAGGATGGCGGGGATTAAACCCTGATATTAACTTGCTGACGCAATTCGCACCGGCCCACTCCACCTCCCGGCCACCGGTTATTTGTTCCGGCGGTCATCAAGCCGCCACACCAACCCTTGATGCCCGCCGTGTTTATTAGAGGAAACCCAGGATGAGTTACGAAGACACACCCATCACCGAAGACAAGGGCACCGATACCGTTCTCTGCACCCTCGACGAGCTGGAAGATCCCGGCAGCCGGGAATTCCGCGTCGGACGGCGCGAGCGCATGTTCGTGGTGAAGAAGGAAGGCGAAGTGTTCGCCTATATGAATCTGTGCCCGCACCAGGGCACCGTGCTGGACTGGAAGCCCAACACCTTCCTCACGACCGAGCTCGACTACATCATGTGCGCGACGCACGGCGCGCTGTTCGAGATCGAGGACGGCAAGTGCGTCTGGGGTCCCTGCCTCGGGCGCGCGCTCGCCCCCATCAAGGTGCGCGTCGAGGACGGCAACATCCTGCTGGACGAATAGGGCGCGCCTTGCCTTGGATCAGAGACTCCGCCCATAATCCGCGCAAATAACGGGGCGCTTCTGGCGCGCGCAGACAGGAAACGGGAGACGACGATGTCCGACGAACTGCTTTATCCGGTGCCCGATGAATGGGCGAAGAAGGCCTGGGTCGATAACGACAAGTATCTGGAGATGTACCAGCGCTCGGTCGAGGACCCGGAAGGGTTCTGGGGCGAGATGGGCCAGCGCATCAACTGGATGAAGCCCTATACCCAGGTCAAGGATGTCTCCTACGACAAGGACGATTTGCATATCCGCTGGTATTACGACGGCACGCTCAACGCGTCGGCCAACTGTCTCGACCGGCATCTGTCGACGCGCGGCGACCAGACCGCGATCATCTTCGAGGGAGACGAGCCCGATGTTTCGAAGAAGATCACCTACAGGGAACTGCACGAAGAAGTCTGCAAGTTCGCCAACGCGCTGAAATCGCTCGGCATCAAAAAGGGCGACCGGGTCACGATCTACCTGCCGATGATCCCCGAGATCGCGGTGGCGGTTCTGGCCTGCGCGCGGATCGGCGCGATCCATTCGGTGATCTTCGGCGGGTTCTCGCCCGATTCCATCGCCGGCCGCATCATCGACTGCGATTCCAACTGCGTCATCACCTCCGACGAGGGCGTGCGCGGCGGCCGCCCGATCCCGCTCAAGGGCAATGTGGACGAGGCGCTGAAACAGTGCCCGATGGTCGAGCACTGCGTCGTGGTCAACCGCACCGGCAACGATATCGGCTGGGAGGACGGGCGCGACCACTGGTATCACGAGCTGATGGCGGACGCCTCGCCTGACTGCCCGCCGGAAGAGATGGACGCCGAGGATCCGCTCTTCATCCTCTATACCTCCGGTTCGACGGGCAAGCCCAAGGGCGTGCTGCACACCACCGGCGGCTACATGGTGTATGCGTCGATGACGCACCAGTACGTGTTCGACTATCACGACGGCGACATCTACTGGTGCACGGCGGATGTCGGCTGGATCACCGGGCACAGCTATATTCTCTACGGGCCGCTCGCCAACGGCGCGACGACGCTGATGTTCGAGGGCGTGCCGACCTATCCGGATTCCAGCCGCTTCTGGCAGGTATGCGACAAGCACGACGTCAACATCTTCTACACGGCGCCGACGGCGCTGCGCGCGCTGATGCGCGAGGGCGATGCGCTGGTCAAATCGACTGACCGGTCGTCGCTGCGGCTGCTCGGTTCGGTGGGCGAGCCGATCAATCCGGAGGCCTGGAAGTGGTATTACGAGGTGGTGGGCGACAGCCGCTGCCCGATCGTGGACACCTGGTGGCAGACCGAGACCGGCGGGATCCTGATTACCCCGCTGCCGGGGGCGACCGCGCTCAAGCCGGGATCCGGCACGCGGCCCTTCTTCGGCATCCAGCCGCAGCTGGTCCATGCCGACGGGGAGCCGATCGAAGGACCCGGCGTCGGCAATCTCTGCATGATCGATTCCTGGCCGGGCCAGATGCGCACCGTGTTCCGCGATCACGACCGGTTCTACGAGACCTATTTCTCGCAGTTCCCCGGCAAGTACTTCACCGGCGACGGCTGCCGCCGCGACGAGGACGGCTATTACTGGATCACCGGCCGGGTCGACGACGTGATCAACGTGTCCGGCCACCGGATGGGCACGGCCGAGGTCGAGTCCGCGCTGGTGGCGCATCCGAAAGTCGCCGAATCCGCGGTCGTGGGTTTCCCGCACGACATCAAGGGGCAGGGCATCTACGCCTATGTCACGCTGATGGAGGGCGAAGCGCCGTCGGACGATCTGCGCACCGAGCTGGTGCAGTGGGTCAGGAAGGAAATCGGCCCCATCGCCAGCCCCGACGCCATCCAGTGGGCCCCCGGCCTGCCCAAGACCCGCTCGGGCAAGATCATGCGCCGCATCCTGCGCAAGATCGCCGCCAATGAAATGGACGATCTCGGCGACACCACGACGCTCGCCGACCCATCCGTGGTTGACGACCTGAAGGCCAACCGGGCGGGGTAGGTTTCTCGGCTAATCGGTGGGAGATCGCCGGAACAGGTCCGGCGATGACGTGTTCATATAAATCTTGTCATGCCCGGGCCCAGTCCCGGGCATCTTTCCGAGAGGATCCGCCTCCTCAGAAATCCACGCATTTGCCGTTCTTTTCCCAGTCGCCGTAGCGGGTCGGGTCGAGCCCGCCGCGGCCGCCCACCTCTGTGGGACGATCTGTGGTGTCTTCCCTTTTCGCCGTTTCGTTCTTTTTCTCTTCGGCGGGTGCTTGCGGCTTGTCGTCAGTCATGGTCGGGCTCTCTTGCGGTGGGGCCATTCCCTTACCACATTCCGGGCAGTATTTCGAAACTGCAACTGACCCCATGAACTACGCCCGCACCGCCATCCTGCTTGCCGCGATGACCGGCCTGTTCCTCGCCATCGGCTTCATGCTGGGCGGCGAGGCCGGCATGGCGATCGCGCTGCTGATCGCGATCGCGATGAACGCGTTCGCCTACTGGAATTCCGACCGGATGGTCCTGTCCATGTACGGCGCGAAGGAGGTCGATGAACGGTCCGGCGGGGCCTATTACCGCATCGTCGCGCAGCTCGCCGAGCGGGCGGAACTGCCGATGCCGCGCGTCTATATCATCGACAGCGACCAGCCCAACGCGTTCGCCACCGGGCGCAACCCGGAGAACGCCGCGGTCGCCGCCACCACCGGTCTGATGCGCATCCTTAACCACGAGGAAATCGCCGGGGTGATGGCGCACGAACTCGCTCATGTCCGGAACCGCGATACGCTGATCATGACGATCACCGCTACCTTCGCCGGCGCGATCTCCATGCTGGCGAACTTCGCCCTGTTCTTCGGCGGCAACAGCCGCAACAACCCGCTCGGAATCATCGGCGCTATCCTGATCATGATTCTCGCGCCTATCGCCGCAGCTCTGGTGCAGATGGCGATCTCGCGCACCCGCGAATACGCCGCCGACCGCGCCGGTGCTGAAATCTGCGGCCATCCGCTGTGGCTGGCCTCTGCGCTCGACAAGCTGGAACAGGGCGCCGCCGCCATCGACAACGAGGAAGCGGAAGCCAACCCCGCGACGGCGCATATGTTCATCGTCAACCCGCTCCACGGACGCTCGATGGACAATCTGTTCTCGACCCACCCCAACACGGCGAACCGGGTGGCCGCGTTGCGCCAGATGGCCGGCGTTGCCGGGCCGTGGGGGTAAGGTTGGAACGGGTGGCGATCCCTCTCTCCGAACGGGGGCGGGCAATCGATGACAGAACGTAGCCCGTTCCTTTAACTGGCGCTTTTCGGATTCGCCGCTATTGTGCGCCGATGGACAGGTTTGCGCTGAAAAAATCCGCTAAATCGCCGCCCGAACCGGCGGTCAAGAAGGACGCTGTAAGACAGGGCGTCGATGCGCGCGCCGCCGCCGTCAACATGCTGGACGTTGTGCTGCGCAAGGGCACGTCGCTCGACGACGCGCTGGTGCAGAGCCGGTCGATGGCGGCGCTGGAGCCGCGCGACCGCGCCTTCGCCCGGATGATGGTGGCGACTGTCCTGCGCCGGCTGGGGCAGATCGATGCCGTGCTGGACGCCTTTGTCGAGAATCCCCTGCCCGACCGGGCGTTCGCGGTCCGCAATATCCTGCGGCTCGGCGTCGCCCAGCTTCTCGTGCTGGAAACGCCCGCCCATGCCGTGGTCGATAATTCCGTCCGGCTCTGCATTGTGGTCCGCCAGCAGGGCTTCAAGGGGCTGGTCAACGCGGTGCTGCGCCGGGTCTCGCGCGACGGCGCGGTTATTTTCGCCAAGGCGGATCCCGCCCTGAACGCGCCCAAATGGCTGCGGGAGAGCTGGACGAAATCCTACGGTGCGGAGAAAACCGTCGCCATCGCGAAAGCGCACCTCGCTGAGCCGCCGCTCGATCTCACGGTGCGGGGAAACCCGGAAGAATGGGCGAAAAGACTCGGCGGCGAGGTTCTGCCGGGTGGCACGGTAAGGCTTCGCGGCGCGGGAGAGGTGACCGGTCTGGTCGGGTTCAAGGGCGGTGGCTGGTGGGTACAGGACGCTGCCGCATCCGTTCCTGCGCGGCTGCTGCTCTCGGCGCTGGGCGACGCCGCCGGGAAAAAGATCATCGATCTGTGCGCGGCGCCGGGCGGCAAGACGGCGCAGCTTCTGGCAGCGGGCGCGACCGTAACGGCACTCGACCGGTCGGAGCAGCGACTCGGCCGTTTGCGCGAAAATCTCGATCGGCTCGGCATGAAGGCGGAGGTAGTTGCCGCCGATGCGACGAGCTGGCGGCCTGCCCAGCCGGCCGATGCCGTTCTGCTCGATGCGCCCTGCAGCGCAACCGGGACCATCCGTCGACATCCAGATATTGCCTGGAACAAGGCACCGGAAGACGTTACTCGCCTCGCCTCGTTGCAGGCGCGACTGCTGGATTCTGCGGCGAAGATGCTCAAGCCCGGCGGCGTTCTGGTCTACAGCGTCTGTTCGCTACAGGCCGAGGAAGGACCGGACAGGATCGCCTCCTTTCTGGCCGCCCACAAACGATTCGAGCGCGTGCCGGCGATGGCGGCTGAGGCAGGCGTTCCGGAGGGCGCGGTTACACCCGATGGCGATATTCGGACGCTGCCCTGCCATCTCGGCGACCGTGGCGGTATGGACGGGTTCTTCATCGCGCAGTTGCGGAAGGCCGTCGGACGATAGAATAATTGAATTGATAAAATTCGAAGCGTACAAGAATGGCCCGCGGCGTGGTTAACGACCGCGCGGAAACGAGAGAATCCGATTGACCGATTCCGGCGCAAACCATGAAAGCTTCGTTCGAGAAGAAGACGTAAAATCGTCTTCCGACCGCAGTTTCGGGATCGTGTTTACGGTCGTGTTTGCCATTATCGGCCTGTGGCCTCTGACTGGCGGCAACGGGGTACGGTTATGGTCTCTCGGTATTGCCGGGCTGATCCTGGCGGCCGCTCTCATTCATCCGGTTCTGCTCGCGCCCGCAAACCGTCTCTGGATGAAATTCGGCCTTCTGCTGCACCGGATCACCAACCCGATAATCATGGGGTTGGTTTTTTTTCTTGCCGTCACGCCGACGGCACTGATTTTGCGGATAATGGGCAAAGACCCTTTGCAGCGAAAAATCGACCGGGATGCGGCCAGTTACTGGATCGACCGGAAGCCGCCCGGGCCCGAACCCGATACGATGACGAACCAGTTTTAGGCAATTGAAGAGGTCACTGGTATGAGCTTCCTGGCGGAACTTTGGAGATTCATGCGGGTTCGAAAGAAATTCTGGCTGCTTCCAATCATGGTCATGCTTCTGCTTTTTGGCGGCCTGATCGTCCTTACCCAGGGCTCGGCGGTGGCGCCCTTTATCTACACGATCTTCTGAGACGTCGGCTGCCGCAATGCGCATTCTGGGAATCTCGGCTTTCTATCACGACAGCGCGGCGGCGCTGATCGAGGATGGAAAGATCGTGGCGGCGGCGCAGGAAGAGCGCTTCTCACGGAAGAAGCAGGATTCGGGTTTCCCGCAGGCGGCGATCGATTACTGCCTTGAAGAAGCCGGGGCGTCGCTGACCGACGTCAACTATGTCGCGTTCTACGACAAGCCCTTCCTGAAATTCGAGCGTTTGCTCGAAACCTATGTTGCCTTCGCGCCGCGCGGCTTCGAATCGTTCCGCATGGCCATGCCGGTCTGGCTCAAGGAAAAGCTTTTCCAGAAATCGCTCTTGCGCAACAAGCTGCGCGAGGAAGCGCCCGACTATAACTGGGACAACAAGCTGTTGTTCGCCGAGCATCATCAGAGCCATGCTGCGAGCGCGTTCTATCCTTCGCCGTTCGAAAACGCGGCGATCCTGACCATGGACGGTGTCGGAGAATGGACCACGACGTCGCTCGGCATCGGCAGCGGCAACAGGGTGGAAATGACGCGCGAGATTCATTTCCCCCATTCGCTTGGATTGCTTTATTCCGCGTTCACCTACTACACCGGCTTTCGGGTCAATTCCGGCGAATACAAGGTGATGGGGCTGGCCCCGTACGGCGAGCCCAAATTTACGCAGACCATCCTCGATAACGTCATCGACGTTAAGGACGACGGTTCGTTCCGGCTCGACCTGTCCTATTTCGATTTTTGCACCGGCCTGCGGATGACCAACGACAAGTTCCACGATTTGTTCGGCGCTCCGCCGCGCGACCCGGAAAGCCTGCTGACCCAGCGCGATATGGATCTCGCCGCGTCGATCCAGGACGTGACCGAAGAAATCGTTCTCCGGCTCGGCCGGTCGATTGCAAAGGAAACCGGGGAAAAAAATCTGTGTCTCGCTGGCGGCGTGGCGCTCAACTGCGTTGCCAACGGCAAGCTGCTCCGCGAAAACTGCTTCGAGAATATCTGGATTCAGCCAGCCGCCGGCGACGCCGGCGGTGCGCTTGGCGCGGCTCTGGTGGGATATCACTATTTCCAGGATCAGCCGCGCACGCTGAACGGCGCCATGGACGGTATGAAGGGCTCCTATCTGGGGCCTGAGTTCGAGCAGGCGGATATAGAGAAGCGCCTTTCCGCGGCGGGGGCGGTCTTCAGGACCCTGTCGGACGACGAAACCATCTCGCGCACGGCAGATGCCCTTGCCGGCGGAAAAGCGGTCGGCTGGTTCCAGGGCCGGATGGAATTCGGTCCCCGCGCGCTCGGCGGTCGTTCGATCCTCGGCGATCCCCGCGATCCCGCCATGCAGAAGACGCTCAACCTGCGCGTCAAATACCGCGAATCGTTTCGGCCCTTCGCACCGTCAGTTCTCGGCGAGCATGTTTCAGACTGGTTCGACCTCGACAGGGAAAGCCCCTAAATGCTGCTTGTCGCCGATGTAAAGGAAGAACACCGGCGTGTGATGACAGAGGAAGAACAGGCGCTGTTCGGGATCGACAAGCTGAACGTGCCGCGGTCTTCGATTCCCGCGATCACCCATGTCGATTACTCTGCGCGGGTGCAGACCGTCCATGAGGAGACCAATCCCCGCTATCACGCCCTGATTTCGGCTTTCCGCGACCTGACCGGTTGCCCTGTCGTGGTCAATACCAGCTTCAACGTGCGTGGCGAGCCCATCGTGTGCACGCCGGAAGATGCGTTCCGGTGCTTCATGGGCACCGGCATCGAGGTTCTGGTGGTCGGAAACTGCTTTCTCGCCAAGGAAGACCAGGACCCGGCGCTTGCCGAGGACTACAAAGACAAGTTTGAACTGGATTGATTCTGCCAACAGGGCGTAGAAAGCATCTGCAACCGAGTCGGTGACATCGTGCAGAAGCCCATCCGAATCGCTCCATCCATCCTGTCCGCCGATTTCGGTCGGCTGGCAGAAGAGACCGCCGCCATCATCGAGGCTGGCGGCGACTGGGTCCATGTCGATGTCATGGACGGTCATTTCGTCCCCAACATCACGATCGGTCCGGGCGTCGTGAAGGCGATCCGGGATGCGACCGATGCCGTGTTCGACGTGCACCTGATGATCTCGCCGGTCGATCCCTTTATCGGCGATTTCGCGGAATCCGGCGCGGACATCATCACGGCCCACGTTGAAGCCGGGCCGCATCTCCACCGGACGCTGCAGGCGATCCACGGCGCCGGCAAGAAAGCTGGCGTGTCGCTCAACCCGTCGACGCCTGCCGAATCGATCACTCACGTGCTGGACGATGTCGACCTTGTTCTCGTGATGACGGTCAACCCGGGCTTCGGCGGGCAGAGTTTTATCGATAGCCAGCTGGCGAAGATCCGGACGTTGCGGGCGATGATCGATGAGACGGGTCGCGATATCGATCTCGAAGTCGATGGCGGTATCACTGCGGATACGGCCCGGCTCGCTATCGACGCGGGCGCCGATGTCCTGGTCGCGGGGACCGCGTCGTTCAAGGGCGGACCCCAATGTTACGCGGAAAATATTCGCGCGCTCCGTGGCGAAGCCTGACTACGGCTGACACGCATGGGCCGACCGGTTTTCCGTAATCTGACCTATGCTGCGTTGCGGCCTCTCTTCGCGAGCAGGCTCTGGCGCATGTCCCTGCCCGGTTCGGCTGGCGAAAGCCTCGTCTTTCCGTCGATCGATCTGTGGCCGGGCGATGCTGCGCGGGGTGCGGTAATCGTCGCCGGGGATTTCCAGTGCGGCGGGAAGACCATCCGGTCGGCTGATGCCCCCTGGCTCGCGGCCGGCGTGTCGGAAAGCTGGGTCTCGACCGTGTCGACATTCGAATGGCTGCGGGATCTTCGCGCGGCCGGCGGTGATGCCGCCCGAATGCGCGGCCGGCAGCTGCTGCAGCGCTGGATCGAAACGCATGGCGAGCAATGGCGGCAGTCGAGCTGGAGGCCTGACGTGCTCGGCGCGCGCGTCGCGAACTGGATCGAGAACGGGGCCTTCCTGATTTCCGGCGCCGACGAAACGTTCGTCGAAAGCATGACGGCGTCGGTGCGGCGGCAAGCTGCGCATCTGAGACGGACGGCGCGATTTGCGGCCCCCGGCGCTTCAAGGACCCGGGCATTCAAGGGATTGATTTTTTCCGCTCTCGCCCTGCGCAGCGAAAAATCGATTTCAACCGCGCTTGAAATGCTTGAGGCCCAGATCCTGCGCGATGTGCTTGCCGACGGCGGCCATGTGTCGCGCAGCCCTGCGGTGCAGCTCTCCCTTCTATGGGACCTGACAGATATACGGGCGGCGCTTCTCGACGCCCGGCAGGAAGTGCCTGAATCCGTTCAGACGGCGATCGACCGCATGGCGCCGATGCTCCGGTTCTTCCGGCATGGCGATGGCGGGCTTGCGCTTTTCAACGGTTCGGATGAGGACGAGGGCTGGCTGATCGATGTAGCCCTCACTAGGTCCGAGGCCCGCGGAAAACCGCTCGATTCCGCGCCGCATAGCGGCTTCGAAAGACTGACCGCAAACCGGACGCTCGTTCTTGTCGATGTCGGGGCGCCGCCGCCGCCGGGCTACGATCTTGACGCCCATGCCGGCCCGCTCAGCTTTGAAATGAGTAGCGGCAAGGAAAGGCTGGTCGTGAACTGCGGAGCCTATCGCGGAGACAGTCAGGACTGGCAACTGGCCCAGCGCACAACCGCGGCTCATTCGACCGTGACGATTGAGGATCATAACGCCGCCGAAATCCTTCCGCGTGGCGGGATAGGCAAGCGCCCGTCCCCCATCCGCGCCGAACGCCGCGATGCGGATGGCAGCATCTGGCTCGATGCCGGTCATGACGGTTATCAGCGGCACACCGGATTGATCCATCGGCGCCGTCTGTATCTTTCCGCGAACGGCAGCGATCTCAGGGGAGAAGACTCGCTGACGGGCAAGGGAAACCGGAAATTCGTTGCGCGTTTCCACCTCCACCCGTCCGTTCGGGCCTCTATGGTTCAGCAGGGCAGCGCGGTTCTGTTGCGTCTCGCCAGCGGAGAAGGGTGGCGCTTCCGCGCTTCGGGCGGCGTCATCGCACTCCAGGAAAGCGTCTATCTGGGTACGCGGGATAAGGTGAAGCGAGGCGAACAGATCGTCGTTTCATCCGTTACCCAGAACGGCGATGGTCAGATCAAATGGGCATTTTCCCGGCTCGCCAAGGATGGGTGAGGGAGAAAACCTCCCCTTTCACCGGCGAGAGCGACAGATAAACTAGAGCTGCCAGCGACGGAAATTGGCTGGAAGCGATCGCGTCCGCCACATGCCCTTCACATCGGCGATCACCCCGTCGTCGGTCAGGATTTCACCGAACCGGCTGTCGGAAAGTTCGACATAGGGCGTGTGCGGCACCGCCCCGACGACACAATCGTATCCCGTCGCATTGTCGAGGGACGAGAGCAGGTCCACGTCGAAGATCGCCTTCGCTTCTTCAGCATCGGCGAAGGAGTCATGTACATCGACGGTGAATCCGCGCCCGGTCAGGCCGCGAACGATATCGATGACATGGGAATTCCTCAGGTCCGGCACATTTTCCTTGAATGTCAGCCCGAGCATGAGGATGCGCCCGCCGTTCGCCTTGCCCATCGCTTCCAGTTCGGAGGCGATGCATTCGGCGACGTAGCCGCCCATTGCGTCGTTGATGCGTCGTCCCGCCAGGATGATTTCCGGGTGATGGCCGATCGCGGTTGCGGCGTGGGCGAGGTAGAACGGGTCGACGCCGATGCAGTGGCCGCCGACTAGTCCCGGCGTGAATTTCAGGAAATTCCACTTGGTGCCGGCGGCTTCAAGCACGTCGTAGATCGATAGCCCCATCTTCTGGAAAATCGCTGCGACCTCGTTGATGAAAGCGATGTTGATGTCACGCTGGGCGTTCTCGATGACCTTGGCCGCTTCGGCCGTGCGGATATCGCGCGCCTTGAACACGCCGCCCGAGGTCAGCTTTCCGTACATCTCGCAGAGTGTGTCGGCGACCGCTTCGTTCTGGCCCGCGACGACCTTGGTAATCCGGTCGACCGTGTGTTCCCGGTCGCCCGGATTGATGCGTTCGGGCGAATAGCCGAGAAAGAAATCGACGCCGCACGTCATTCCCGACGATGCTTCCAGTTCAGGACCGGCGACGTCTTCGGTGACGCCCGGATAGACGGTCGATTCATAGACCACGATTGCGCCCTTCCGGATGACGCCGCCGACAAGCCGGCTCGCCCCTCTGACTGCTGCCAGGTCTGGCTCGTTGTCGCCGTCCACAGGCGTCGGCACCGTGACGATATAGATATCCGCACCTCTGATATCGTCCGCCTTGTCGGTGAATGTCATGGAGCTCGCGGACAACAGTTCCGATCCGATCTCCCGTGTGCGGTCACGGCCTGCCCGGAGCTCATCGATCCGCCGCCGGTCGATATCGAGCCCTACGACAGGAAAATGGCGCGCAAGGTGAACGGCGAGCGGAAGGCCTACATAGCCGAGCCCGATAACCGCGATCTTCTGCAAATCCGCCATGAAATTCTCCGTTTATCCGGCGGGATCGTCTACTCCGGCGATCCGAGGTCTGTCAATCGAGGCGTCATGAAACCGGACAGTAGCGGCGAAGGCTGACCAAAGTGTTGATGACGACCCTTTCCGGAATTTCCGTAAGAACGGACCAATTTTCTGGCATCCGCCTTGAGCAACAAAGTTGCAATATTCGGCACGGCTGCCTAGTTTCCGGCGTAAATATTTCATCAGAGTCAGTATGGAGACATCTTTCATGGCGGCCTCGCGAACGCCCCTGCACAATACCGAGTCGCCAGCGGCGCCCGCGCGCCGGACGACGGCGCTGAAATCGCTGCTGACGTCTCCGCAGACCGAGTTCATCATGGAAGCGCATGACGGGCTGTCGGCGAAAATCGTCGAAGAGGCCGGCTTCGGGGGAATCTGGGCATCCGGCCTGACCATGTCGGCGGCGCTTGGCGTGCGCGACAGCAATGAAGCCTCCTGGACGCAGGTTCTCGAAGTCCTCGAATTCATGGCCGATGCGACCTCGATACCTATTCTGGTCGATGGCGACACCGGCTACGGCAATTTCAACAATGTACGTCGCGTGGTTCGCAAGCTCGGCGAGCGCGGAGTGGCCGGCATCTGCATCGAGGACAAGCTGTTCCCCAAGACAAACTCGTTTATCGGCGACGGACAGCCGTTGGCCGATATCGACGAGTTCTGCGGCAAGATCAAGGCCGGCAAGGACAGCCAGGTCGACGATGATTTCTGTCTGATCGCGCGGATCGAAGCGTTGATTTCGGGCCGCGGTATGGTCGAGGCGCTGAAGCGGGCGAAGGCCTATCACGAAGCCGGCGCCGATGCGCTGCTGATCCATTCGAAGCAGCGCGACCCGGAGGAGATCCTCACCTTCCTGTCCGAATGGGGGAATCGCTGCCCGGTCGTCATCGTTCCGACAACCTATTTCGACACGCCGACCGACGCCTGGCGCGATGCCGGCGTGTCGCTGGTCATCTGGGCCAACCATAATCTGCGCGCTTCTATCACCGCGATGCGCGAAGTATCGTCCCGGATCGCCCGGGAACAGTCGCTGGCGGGAATCGAAACTTCCGTCGCGACCGTCAGCGACATATTCCAGATTGCCGGAAACGATGAGCTGGCCGATGCGGAAAAGAAATATCTTCCTTCCACGCCCGGTGCGCCGCACGCGGTCGTGCTGGCGGCGTCGCGGGGCGTCGAGCTTGGCGCCCTGACCGAGGACCGGCCCAAATGCATGGTCGATGTGCGCGGACAGCCCCTGCTGCGGCGCCTGGTCGATACCTTTCATGGCGGCGGCGTGCACGACATCACGGTGGTGCGGGGCTATCGGAAGGAGATGGTGAATCTTCCGTCGATCCGTACGATCGACAATGACGCCTTCGACAGCGCCGGCGAGCTGGCGACGCTCGCCTGCGCCGCAGAGAGGATCCAGGGCGAAGTCCTGATCGCTTACGGCGATATTCTTTTCCGTCAGCATATTCTCGATCAGGTTCAGGGGACCGACGGCGATATCGTTCTGGCGGTCGACGCGCTCTGGCGCGAACGGGATTCGAACCCGTCATCCCGGCACCGCGATCTTGCCCAGTGCAGCGCGCCGTTCCAGGTCGACTATCTCGACGACGCGCCCGTGTCGCTCGTCCGGCTCGGGCCGGATATTCCCGAAGGCGACATCGCCGGGGAATGGATCGGGCTGGCCTATGCGCGCGAGGAGGGCGCTGCTGCGATTCGGAACGCGATCGAGGCGATGCGGGGCGACGGTTCCTTCGAACGGGCCGGCCTGCCGGGACTGTTCTCCCGGCTGGTGGCGGATGGCGCCGATATCCGGGTTGTCTATGTCGCCGGTCAATGGCTCGACGTCGACGATGCCGCCGATCTCAAGGCGGCCGACAGCTTCCTGTAATCGGAACGGGTCAGAAAAGCCCGCGCTCTACCATCAGGGCATAGATGTCGTCTGCAAGAGAGTCCGGGTCCCGGCCCACCGTATGCAGCACCAGCTCCGCATTCGACGGCGGCTCGTAGGGCGAATCGATGCCGGTGAAATTGCGAAGCTCGCCAGCCCGGGCGCGGCGGTAGAGACCTTTCGGGTCGCGCCGTTCGCATTCTTCAAGCGGCGTGTCGACAAAGATCTCGATGAACTCCCCCGGCTCCATCATATCGCGCACCATCTGCCGCTCATTTTCGAACGGTGAAATCAGCGCGGCGAGAACGATGGTGCCTGAATCAACGAACAGCTTCGCGACCTCGCCGGCGCGCCGGATATTTTCTATCCGGTCTTCCGGCACGAATCCGAGGTCCCGGTTGAGCCCGTGCCGCAGATTGTCGCCGTCCAGAAGATAGGACTGCCGCCCTTCGGCGTGAAGGCGTTTTTCCAGCGCATTGGCGATGGTGGATTTTCCCGAACCCGAGAGTCCGGTAAGCCAGATGACCGCTGGCCGGTGTCCGATCCGGGCTGTCCGCGCCTGCTTGTCGATTTCGTAGGGCTGCCAGGAAACGGTGCTGGATCGCCAAAGCGCAAAATCCAGAAGACCGCCGCCGACAGTTTCGTCGGTTTTCCTGTCAATGAGGATGAAACTTCCCGGGCATGAAGATCCCCCGCCCTATTTCAACCGAACCGGTTCGTCGAAGGCGACATTGACGTAGGCAACCTCGTTTCGCCGCAGATCGCGGGCGGCAAGCTCGTCGAGCGATTCCAGGTCGATCCTGTGTTTGATCCCGGTGATGCGCGCCGTTTGTTCCGCGCCGTCGATTTTTGCGATGTAGCTTCGTTCGGGATAGAGCGGTTCATTGTCGAGCCACAGCATATGCGCGGCGAAATGATCGGCCCTGTCCGAATGATCGGCCTGATCGTCATCGGATGAGCTGCGGGGATGTTTCCGTACCGGGCAGTTTCCGAGCCACGGCAGCAGGCTCGCCAGGGGGGAGATTGTCACGTCCGACAGGCCCAGCGGCGACAGGATTTCCGTTGCCGCGGGGGATGCTTCCGGGTCGGCCGCCAAGAAGATCGAGCGGACGCCCATCAGAGATACGACACAGGACAGGCGCCGGATCTCCGGAGAGACGCCGTCTTCGGCGTCGACCACAATAACAGCGGCGTCGGCGGTGGAGGCGGCCAGCGCGAGATCGTCTGTGGAACGTTCGCCGCCCGGAATCTCTTCTAGCAGGTATCGCCGGTCGCCTGCTGACAGAATGCCGGATTCCACAGACAATCGATTCAGGGCGTCGGCCATGGCTTTCCCGCCATCGGCGCAGATCAGCAAACGCAGGTCGTCTCCGGCTTCAGAGGGATCGGATGCCATTGTGTTTCATCGGTTCTCTCGAGAGCCCTCGGCGCCAGAGCCCTATCGCAGATTCTCGTCCCGCGACTCCGACCCGTTGTCACTGCCGTGCGCCTTTCCCCGGCGGCGGGCCAGCGCGTCCTTCAGGCGATGTTCGAAAACGGTTGACGCTTCGCGCGAATAAAAGACGTTGCGGAGCGTCCGCAGGATACGTTTCGGATAGAACAGGTAGGAAATGATGTAATTGGTCAGCATGAAGCCGATCCGGTACACCGCCAACTCCCGACGCCCCATCGTCTCGTTGTAGGTCAGCGGTTTGAAGCTGGTGTAATCGCTGTTGAGCGACGTAAGGCCGAGGAAATACCGGTCGTTCAGGTCGATCATTCCCTGTTTCCGGAGATCGGAGAATATTTCGGTGCCCGGATAGGCG
>Ga0181588_10002203_pt1 | contig 16945 bp, 13 predicted proteins | sample 071ome_26_FD_148607 | JGI IMG/M metagenome (GOLD analysis project Ga0181588, IMG submission 148607) | Coastal salt marsh microbial communities from the Groves Creek Marsh, Skidaway Island, Georgia - 071409BT metaG (spades assembly) | ecosystem: Environmental > Aquatic > Marine > Intertidal zone...
CCGTGCCCACCGAAAAGATCGGCAAGCGCCCCTCGGTGCTGATGCCTAACCCGTTCTACCAGGTCTATGTAGGCGCTGCCGCGCTAGCGCGCGCCGACGTGGTTTATGTCGCCGCGGGCCCGGAAACCGGGTTTCAGCCAGATTTCTCGGCCCTGGACGCGGCCGATCTCGACCGGGCTGCGCTGGCCTACATCAATACACCCGCCAACCCGCAAGGCTCGGTCGCGACTCTCGACCAGCTGAAAGGCGCGGTAAACCTCGCGCGCTCGCGTGATTTCGTGCTGGCGGTCGATGAGTGCTATTCGGAAATCTACACTGCCGAACAGCCGCCCGGCCTGTTCGACGCTTGCCATGAAATCGGCGGCGACGATCCGTTTGCGAACACGCTTGTGTTCCACAGCCTGTCAAAGCGCTCCAACGTGCCCGGCCTGCGCTCGGGCTTCATCGCGGGCGACCCTAAGCTGATCCGCTTGTTGTTGCGCCTGCGCCAGTATGGCGGCGCGCAGGTGCCGCTGCCCGTCATGCATGCGTCGGCCGCACTGTGGCGCGACGAGAACCATGTGGAGGCCAGCCGTGACCTCTACCGGGCTAAGTTCGACCTGTCGCTAGCGATGCTGGACGGTAGGTTCGGCGCGGTCCGCCCCGGAGGGGGATTCTATCTCTGGCTCGACGTGGGCGACAGCGAGGCCGCGGCCTACAAACTCTGGACCGGGGCCGGCCTGCGGGTCCTGCCTGGCAACTTTCTCGCGCGCGAGATGCCCGACGGTAGCAATCCCGGCGCGGCTTATATTCGCATGGCGCTGGTGCACGACCTCGAAACCACCCGCGAGGCGATCTCGCGGCTACTCGCAACGCTAGACAACTGAAAACTGCGCAGGCAACCGCCCGCGCGCGCGAATACAGTAAGAAGGATGACCGACATGGCTGCACGCACCCAGACTGGCCCCGGACGCAGCGTTTCACAGGGCTTCGCTCAGAAGCTGGCCTTCCTACCCGAACCCGTGCGCGAATTCCTCGCTTGCCGCGCGCTGGAGATCGCCGGTCTTGTCCTGCTAGCCAGCGCGGCCTCGCTCGCGCTGGCGCTGGCGAGCTACAACAGCCTAGATGTCTCCTTGAACAACGCCTCGGGCTTGGCCCCGGCCAACCTGCTGGGCGGGTTCGGCGCGAACCTGGCTGACCTGTGGCTACAGTCCTTCGGCCTGGCCGCCGGGATCCCTATCCTCGTGCTCGTCGCCTGGGGCAGCCGCCTGATCCGCCACCGCAGGATGGAACGCCTCGGCTGGCGGGTGCTATGCGCCATTCTGGTCATCTGCCTAGGGGCCTTCGCACTCCAGCACGCGCCGGTGCCCGGCGGCTGGCCAATCCGCGCCGGTCTGGGCGGCGCCTTCGGTGCACTGACCTTCCCGCCTCTGGCCAAAGTTGCCAGCGGCTTCGCCATCGCGCCGGTCTGGCTGGCGCTGGCCGCTCTTCCGTTCGTCCTGTTGCTGCTGTTCGTGGCGCTGGGGCTGTCCCGCGCCGAATGGCGCGGCCTTGGGTACGGCGCGCGTGAAGGTGCGCGCCTGGGCGCGATGGGCGCCGGGTGGTCCGCCCGTAAGGGCGCCGATGCCGCCCGCCGCGGCGCTGGCGGCATGAAGCGACTCGCGGCCACCGGCGGCGTTATCCGCAAGGAACCGCACCTAGCGCCGAGCACACGGCCGGAACCGTACTCCGACCCCGAGGATTTCTACGCAGAGGAAACGCAGACCGCAGCCGCGCCGAAGCGCGTCGCCCCGCGCCCCAAAGCCGCCAAGCCGGGCAAGCGTGCGGAGGCCGCCAAGCAGCGCTCGCTCGACCTGCCAACACCCGGCGGGGAGTACGAATATCCGCCGCTCGACCTGCTGGAAGAAGCTGACGAGAACGCACGCGCTGCCGGCCGCGCCAAGGACGACAATCTAGAAGCCAACGCCCAAATACTGGAAACGGTGCTGCAGGACTTCGGCGTACATGGCGAGATCGTCCAGGTCCGCCCCGGTCCGGTGGTCACGCTGTACGAACTCGAGCCCGCGCCGGGCACCAAAACCTCACGGGTCATTGGGCTGGCTGACGACATCGCGCGCTCGATGAGCGCCGTGTCAGTCCGCATCGCGGTTGTTCCGGGCCAGAACGTCATCGGCATCGAGCTGCCAAACGCCTCACGTGAGATGGTCTATCTGCGCGAACTGCTGGCCTCACAGAGCTTCGAGAAACACAGCGGCGACCTGTCGCTCGCGCTAGGCAAGGACATCGGCGGTACGCCCGTCACGGTCGATCTCGCCCGCATGCCACACCTTCTGATCGCCGGCACCACCGGTTCAGGCAAGTCGGTCGGCGTCAATTCAATGATCGCCTCGCTCCTCTACCGCCTGCGCCCGGAGGAATGCCGCTTCATCATGATCGACCCTAAGATGCTGGAACTGTCCGTCTATGACGGCATCCCGCACCTGATGGCCCCGGTCGTGACCGACCCCGCCAAAGCGGTCGTCGCTCTGAAATGGGTCGTACGCGAGATGGAGACGCGCTACCGCGCAATGTCGAAGCTAGGCGTGCGCAATGTCGCCGGCTACAACCAGCGCGTCGAACAGGCCCGCAAGAAGGGCGAGATCCTGTCCCGCAAGGTGCAGACTGGCTTCGATGAGGAAACCGGCAAGCCGGTCTTCGAGGAAGAGCCTCTCGACATGAACCCGCTGCCCTATATCGTGGTGGTGGTCGATGAGATGGCCGACCTGATGCTGGTCGCGGGCAAGGACGTGGAGGCCGCGATCCAGCGCCTCGCCCAGATGGCGCGTGCGGCAGGGATCCACCTGATCCTCGCGACCCAGCGCCCTTCGGTCGACGTCATTACCGGCACGATCAAGGCGAACCTGCCGACGCGTATCTCGTTCCAGGTCACAACCAAGATCGACAGCCGCACCATCCTGGGCGAGCAGGGGGCGGAGCAGCTCCTGGGCCAGGGTGACATGCTCTATATGGCCGGCGGCGGGCGCATAACTCGGGTGCACGGCCCGTTCCTGGCAGACACCGAGGTCGAGGATCTGGTCGCCTTCCTGAAGAGCCAAGGCGAGCCCGACTATATCGATGCGGTCACCACGGACGAGGGCGCCGCCGACGGCATACCCGGTTTCGGGCCCAGCGATGAATCCTTCGGCGACGATTTGTACAACCAGGCTGTGGCGCTCGTAGCGCGCGAGCAGAAGGCGTCCACCAGCTTCATCCAGCGCCACCTACAGATCGGCTACAACCGCGCCGCGCGGATTATCGAGCAGATGGAAAAGGAAGGCGTGGTCGGCCAGGCCAACCATGTCGGCAAGCGTGAGGTTCTGGTCAGAGACCACGGTGGCTGACTCAAGTAGCCATGTTCACGGCTTGCCCAAAGGCGTCGGGGAACGGACAAATTCGTGGCTCTCGGCGATTCACGGAAACCAACCGGCCAATGCCACGTTGAACCCGCCGATGTTGCCACGAAATCGCCACTCGCCGTCTACGCCCGCGCACCTTATCTTGTGAACTATGTTCGACCTGAAATCCGCCCTCGCGGCTTGTGTGCTGCACGTGGTCACCGCCCTGCCCGCCGCGGCCGAGGCGATGCCGGCCAAGCTGACTGACGCGGACCGAACCGATCTGGCCCGGATCGAGAGCCATCTCAACAAGCTCACCACCATGGAGAGCCGCTTCCTGCAGTTCTCCGACGAGGGCGTGGCCGAGGGCCGCATCTATCTTGACCGTCCGGAGCACCTGCGCATCGAATACGCGCCGCCGGTGCCTATACTGATGGTCGCCAGCGACCTGATCCTGATGTTCTACGATACCGAACTGAAGCAAACGACCTTCCTGCCCGTCAGCGAAACCCCCGCGGGCTTCCTGCTGGATGACAATATCAGGCTGTCTGGTGACCTGACCGTGACCGAGTTCACGCGCGGCGCGCACTCCTTCCGCCTGACACTAGTGGAGACTAATGCTCCGGATTCCGGCTCCATCTCGCTTACCTTCGAGGACAAGCCGCTACGGCTGGTGAAGTGGCGCGTCATCGACGCCCAGGGAGCCGTCGTCGAGGTCGCGCTCCTTGATCCGCGATTCGGGGTGAAGTTCGACAACCCGGGCGAATTGTTCTCGACCATCGATCCCGCTATCCATAATTCTTGGCAGTGAAGTTTTCCGTTTCCAGGTTCAGATAAGTCATGTCCCGAAACAAAAGCATCCGTCCAATGATCGGTATCAACGCCGACCTTCGGGACGCTAACGGTTTCGACACGATCTCGGCCGGCTACAAATACATCTCTGCCGTGATCGAATCCGTCGATGCCATCGCCGTACTGGTGCCCACCATAGGCGATATCGAGAACGGTGGTGGATACCCCATCGATGACCTCATCTCTCGGCTGGACGGGATGGTGCTGACCGGCGGTCGCAGCAACATCGAGCCCCATAACTACGACGGCGAGCCGTTCCGGCCAGAGACCCTGCGCGACCCGCTGCGCGATTCGACCACCCTTCCGCTGGTCCGAAAGGCCGTGGCACGCGGTCTGCCGCTGTTCGGGATCTGCCGTGGTATCCAGGAAATCAATGTCGCGCTGGGCGGTTCGCTTCACCCCTATCTCTGGGAGGTCGAAGGGCATGAGGACCACCGCATGCCCCAGACCGATACCATGGCCAACCGTTTCGCGCTGCGCCATACAGTTCTCCTGAGCGAGGATGGACTTTTCGCGGACATAGCTGCGCGCGCCGGCATCCAAGGGCGCGAGATCATGGTGAATTCGCTTCACGGCCAAGGGCTGAACCGCCTAGCCGACGGTCTAATGGTCGAGGCCGTCAGTGAGGACGGCGTTGTCGAGGGCGTTTCCATGCCTCAAGCGCCGGGCTTCGTGATTGGCGTGCAGTGGCATGCCGAGTTCCGCACCGAGGCGCATTCGTTCAACCGGGCGCTGTTCGAGGCCTTCGGGGCCGCCGCACGCCAGCGAGCCACCATACGCGCCGGCGCGGACGTCGCCTGAGTAGATATCCGAAGAAGTTCGTGCAGAATTTTTCGGCTGCGCCAGGCACCGCAGCGTGACAGCGGGTGTCCGCACCCTTAAAAAGACGCCTCGAACAATCACATTTAAGAGGTCAGGGATGAATTACGTCATTCCGCCGCACGCGCAGGCGTCGGTCGCCGTTGTGGGCTCCGACAAGCGCTTCCCCGTCCGCCGTATCTATTGCGTCGGCCGCAACTATGTCGCCCATATACGCGAGATGGGCGGCGACGAGCGCGACCCGCCGTTTTATTTCTGTAAGCCCGCCGACGCGATAGTGCCAACAGGTAGCACCATCGACTACCCGCCCCAGACCTCGAATTTCCATTACGAGATGGAGCTGGTCGCGGCCATCGGCAAGGGCGGCGCGAATATCGCCGAGGCCGACGCGCTCGACCATGTGTGGGGCTATTCGACCGGCCTCGACATGACGCGGCGTGACGTCCAGATCGCGCATCGGGAGAAGGGCCGCCCATGGGATATGGGCAAGGGCTTTGACCAGTCCGCGCCCTGCGGCAACATCCACCCGGTCGCCGATGTCGGGCACTTCCCGAAGGGGCACATCTGGCTGGAGGTGAATGGCGACCGCAAGCAGGACTCCGATCTCGAGCTGATGATCTGGAACCTACAGGAAACCATTGCCAACCTGTCTAGCCTCATCACCCTCGAGCCGGGCGATCTGATCTACACCGGCACGCCGGACGGCGTCGGCGCAGTGGTCTCCGGCGACAAGATGCTCGGCCATATCGACGGGCTGAGCGACATCGAGATCACGGTCAGGTAGCGGCGCTTCAAGCTTCGAGACGCTGCTTGGCGGCAGCTCCTCGGCATTAGAAACAACTTCAACCGGGTCTCGTCCTGAGGGGACCGCATCTGCGGTCGTCTCGAAGGGCGGGCCCCCGTTTTCGCAGTAAAGACATCCCATGCGAATCGCCACCTGGAACATCAACTCAGTGCGGCTGCGCGCGCCCCTACTCGACGAGCTCGACGCGCTGGCTTCTCCGGATGTGGTGTGCTTACAGGAAACCAAGGTGGTGGACGAGCTGTTTCCGCACAAGGTGCTGGAGGCCCGATACCCATACCGTCATGCCCGCGGCATGAAGGGCTACAACGGCGTCGCTATCCTGTCGAAAATACCCTTCACCAAGACCGGCGGGCGGGACTGGTGCGGGCGGCAGGACGCACGCCACGCCACCGTTACCTTTAAGGGTGGAGTGGAGCTTCACAATTTTTATGTGCCCGCCGGCGGCGACGTGCCTGACCCGGCGGCCAATGACAAGTTCGCCCATAAGCTGAACTTCCTGGCCGAACTCACGGACTGGCTGGCCGCCGAGGCGAAGCCTCGCGCCCGGCGCATTCTGGTGGGCGACCTCAACATCGCGCCGCTCGAAGCCGATGTGTGGTCCCACAAGCAGCTCGTAAACGCGGTCAGCCACACGCCGGTGGAGGTGGAAGCGCTAGGCCGGGTGCAGGCCGCCCATGACTGGGTGGATGCCGTGCGCCACTTCGCGCCCGACGAGCAGCTATTTTCGTGGTGGAGCTACCGGTCCAAGGACTGGCGCGCGTCTAACCGGGGCCGTCGCCTCGACCATGTGTGGGTCACGCCCGCGCTGAAGGGCAAACTGAAAGGCTTCGAAATCCTGACTGACGCGCGCGACTGGCCAAAGGCCTCCGACCATGTCCCCGTGCTCATCGAGATCCACGTCTGACCTAAACCCCCGTCACCCGCAGACTAAAGGCCCCTATCCCATAGGGAGAGGGCCGGGGTTCGTGTCCAACGCCCAGTACATGAAATAGCGCTCCGCCGGCACTCCGTTGGGCAGGGGCAGCGCGTCCCAGCCCGCGTCGGGAAAAGGATTGTTGGCCACCAGCACCGCGCCGGGCGCAAGCAGGGGCCGGAGCAGCTGGATCAGCGCGGCGGTCAGCGGCGCGTCCTCGGCCGTGCCTGAGCCCAGATCTGAATGCACCAGCGCCACCCCGCCGGCAAAGCGGTCCGCGGCCGCGCGCAGGTTGTCGGTGGCCTCGCCCACGATCATGTGATCGGCGTCGGGCGTCGATTTAGGGTTGGCGTTGACCACCCGGTCGAAGACGAAGATTTCTCGGTCAGGTAGAATTTCACGCAGGTGGTCGAAGGTGCGCCCGTTGCCTAGACCCAGGTCAAAGACCACGCCCGGCACATCGCCGATCATCGCAGCGGCTGCGTTCAGGCAGTCGCGCTGCGCCTGCATGCGGCGAATGAAACTGTCGAGGCGGCTCAACTGCTTTTGGCCATGGCCTCGCGCAACTGCTTGGTCGTCTGCTCCAGACGGGCGGCCAGTTCGCGCATCATCTCCACCGACATCTCCGGGAACTCGGCGACGAGGCGGAAGAACAAATCCTTGGTGATGCGCAGCGTTACGGTCCGGGCCGCGGCCTTCACCGTTGCCGTGCGGGGCACGTCGCACAGGATTGCAATTTCACCGACAAATTCGTTTCGCCCCAGGCTCGCTACCTCCAGCGGGCCGTCTGGCGTGTCCACCAGCACAGAGGCAGCGCCCTCCACGATGATGTAGGCCGCGTCGCCCACATCGCCCTGATTAAACAGCACTTGGCCGGCCTCATAGGTGATCCGCTCCGAGGTGAACGCTAGCAGCTTGAGCTTGGACGGCTCCAGCTTGGCGAACAGCGGAATGTTACGCAGCAGTTCGACTTCTTCGTTCAGGCTCATGGTACCACCCTCCCCGTAGCGCTCACGCGGCGCGCCACCGTGTCAACACACCTCATCACGCGGACTCCAGCAGCTCACGCATCGTCGTGCCTTCGGTGTCCAGTTCAGCATAGCTGCCCTCCTCGGCAAGCCTACCGTCACTGAGCACCAGGACCCGGTCGAATTTCGACGCCATCGAGACGCGATTGACGATCCAAACAACGCCTCGGCCATCACGCGCGGCCAAGACCTTCTCCGCCAGGCGATCCTGCGCTGATGGATCCAGCGCAGAGGTGGACTCATTGAGCACAAGAACCTCCGGCCGCTTGAGAAGCGCACGGGCGAGGCCCAGCTTCTGGCGCTGGCCCGAAGACAGGCGCGCGCCGCCGACGCCGACCTGGAATTCTAGCCCGGCCTCCATCACCGCGCTGCGCAGGCCCAGATTGTCGAGCGTGTCGGCGATCAGCGCGCCGATGCGCTTGCCGCCCTCGGCCTGACCATACACCAGTTTGCCAAACAGGATGTTGTCCTGCAGTGAAGCGGAGGCGTTGTAGCGCGCGGGGTCGAAGAACTCGACCGCGCCCTGCAGATCGTCGGGTAGCTTTTCGGCGAAGATTTCGCGCGCACGCATCAACTTGTCTTGGAGCTCGTCGGTGATGACGCCCAGGCGGTGCTGGGCAACTACCACCTTGAAAGGCAGCGAGAGCAGGGCATTGCGGTCCTCGGGGCGCATCTCGTCATAGCCATGGCGGTCGGTGCGCGACAGTAGCGCCTTGAACTCGGGCAAGTCTTCGGAGCTGATGAAGGAATACTGTTCGAAGAACTCATGACCCGGCGGCAGGTCAGCGAAGATCTCGATCATCGTCTCTGCGACCTCACGACCCGCCTTCAGCAGATCATCGATCAGGTCCGCTTCGCGCAGAACCTCCAGTACATAGGCGTTCTCCGCCATCCGGTCGTGGTCGAAGTCGTCTCCCACCGGCGTGCCAAAAAGTAGATTCTCCGCCAGGCTGGCATTCGTGTTGTAGATCGAACGGTCGAACTTCTCGACGAGGCCTTTGTAGTCGGCCTCGTTGAGGCGGTCGGCGAGGCCTTCGCGAGCCTTCTGCGCGGCTTCCGCGATGTCCGGACGCAGGTCGGGATCGATAGTGCCGCGCAGGCCAAGATTGTAGATGTCGTCTGACAGCTCGACCGTCTCCAACACCTCTATTGCGCGCTCGAAAAGCTCGGTTGAATCCCTCACTCCCACAGCGTTGAAGTCGACCCAGTCAGCTTGGAAGTCGAAGTCGATGTTCCCGGCCGTCGCGGCCTCCGCGAAATCGCGCTGGCGCTTTCCCTCCTCCTGATCGTCATAGGCGGCGGGCCGAATAGGCCGGTTCTTCAGGCCATAGAGCAGATTGTCGCGCACCGAGGCCGACTGCATGAAGGGCGAGGGCGACACATAGGTCATACGCCGCCCAGTGACCGATTCCGGGAGCTCGACGATGCTGCGGCCCGCCACCTGGAGCTGGCCGGATGAGGGCGCGGCGAGGCGCGCCAGCAGCATGCCGAAGTATTCCTTGCCGCTGCTGCCCGAGCCTGTCACGGCGACATTGCCATCGATGGCCATCTTGACGCTGAGGTTGGCCAGGCGACGCACCTCGTCCTCGTCAGTCAGGCTGACATTGGAGAACTCAATATTACCGTCGATCTTGAGGTCATCGTCCGGATCGGCATGCTGCAGGCTTTCGTCCAGCATGTCGGGCACTTCAAACTGGCTTACCACCTGTTCGTACTTCACGCGCGCATCGGCCTGCTGCTGGTACCAGTTGAGCATCTCTTTCCACGGCGAGGACATTTCACGATGGGCAGCAATCACAGCGACGAGCTGACCGATATCGAGCTTGCCATCGATCACCAGAAGGCCGCCGAACAGGTAGAAGAGGAAGGGCGCAAGTTTATCAAGGAAGTTGTTGATAAACTTGATCGTGTACTTCCGCTGAAAGATCTCAAAACGGATGTTGTAGATGTTGCCCAGACGGTCCGCGAAACGGGCCAGTTCTAGGTTAGACGTGTCGTTGGCGTGGATATCGACGATGCCGCCGACAGTCTCGCCCACATGGTCGGACAGGTGGCGGATCTGGCGCAGGCGCGCCTTGCCCAGCGCGCTAACCTTCTTCTGCAGGCGCGGGATGACATAGATCTGAAGCGGATAGAACGCCGCCGCCGCTACGCCCAGCATCGGGTCTTGGACCAGGATGAAACCCAAGGCGACCAGCAGCAGGCCGCCCTGGAAGATCGGATCGACCACCGCCCCCACGAAAAACGCGCCGATGGGTTCGGATTCGGCGGTGATCATCGAGATGATCTCGCCCTGGCTGGTGCGCTTGAAATGCGGGATCGGGAATCGCAGCACCCGCGAGAACAGTGCATAGCGCAGGCGGCGCAGAAGGCGCTCGGCCGTGCGCCCCTTGGTCGTGTTGATGTGAAACTTGAGACCGTTGTTGAGGATCACCAAGAGCAGGAAAAGCATGCAAACAATCGTAAGGAACACCCACTGGGGCACCGCGAGCGGCACCTCCGCGACACCCAGAACGGCGAGGTGATAGACCTCCTGCGCCTTACCCAGCGCACGGTTGATGATCTGCTTGGGCAGATCGAGAAGCATAAACCCGATCGGCCAGGACAGGACCACGAAAAGAAGAATGTAAATTTGCTGGCGGCCGCTATACCGCAGGACGAAGCTGTACATGCTTCGTTCAAGTCTCTCGTTCACGCACCTTCCCCCGACTGATGCACCGCCACCGCTCGGACATTACCGCAACGGACTTTGCTGTGTAACTGACTTATTAGCCCCCCAAAATCTGCCCGAATTCAATGGCTTCCTGCCCGGGTGCGGGATGTGGCATATTCCGCGCCGTCATGTGCTCCGAGAAAGGGATCGGTCATGCCCAACCGAAATCGGCGAGTCCTGATCTACAGTCACGACACCTTCGGCCTCGGCCATCTGCGCCGCTGCCGGGCGATCGCCAACGCCCTCGTGCAGCACGACCCAGGCATCAGCGTGCTGATCCTATCGGGCTCGCCCATAATCGGGAATTTCGAATTCCGCGAGCGTGTAGATTTCGTGCGTATTCCCGGCGTCATCAAGCTGCAGAACGGCGAGTACACCCCCCTGAAGCTGCGGATGGATATCGAGGAGACGGTCGCGCTCCGCGCCAGTATCATCCGCCACACCGCGCTGTCCTTCGAGCCGGACGTCTTCATCGTAGATAAAGAGCCGCACGGGATGCGCGGCGAGGTGCTAGAGACGCTTGAAGCGCTGAAAGAGCGCGGCACCCAGCTCATCCTCGGCCTGCGCGATATCCTCGACGACCCAGTCCTGCTGCTACCCGAATGGCAGAACAAGAACGTGCTGCCGGCGCTAGAAAATCTCTACGACGAAATCTGGATCTATGGCCTACCGCAGGTCTCGAGCCCACTGGAAGGCCTGGATCTCCCGAAGAAGGTCGCACGCAAGACCATCTACACCGGCTACCTGCGCCGCGCGATGAGCGGCACTCCGTCCGCGTCCGAGGACAAGCCCTTCGGCGACAAGCCCTATATCCTCGTCACCGCCGGTGGCGGCGGCGACGGAGAGCAAATGTATGATTGGGTCCTCCGCGCCTATGAGAACGACCCTGGCCAGCCCGTCCCGGCATTCTTCGTCTTCGGCCCGTTCCTCGACCCCGACCTGCAGGCTCATTTCAACGCCCGCATCGAGCGTTTGCATAATGTCGATTCCATCACCTTCGACACCCAGCCCGAGGAACTGATAGCCAACGCCAGTGGCATGGTCGCCATGGGCGGTTACAACACATTCTGCGAAATCCTGTCCTTCGACAAGCCGGCCCTAATCGTGCCGCGCACGCGCCCGCGCTTGGAGCAGTACCTGCGCGCGTCACGCATGCAGGACCTGGGGCTGGTCAAGATGCTGTTGCCGGACTCCCCCGAAATTCTGTCGGGCAAGAAGGAAGATTGGCAAATCATGGCCACCGCGCTGCGCCACCTGCCGCAACAGCGCCTGCCCTCCCGGGTTGTGGTACCGGGCCTACTTGACGGGCTCAGCAATGTGAACCGGCTAGTCGAGATCGCGGCGGGACGTCGGCGCGCGCGCGTGAGAGTCATCTCGAACGGCGATACCACAATACGCGCAGGAACGTCGTGAGTGGCCCCCCAGCCCACATCCCGTGCCGGTTCGTCGCCTGACCGGAGACGCATCGCCGTCATCCTGAAGGGTTATCCCCGCCTATCGGAGACCTTCATCGCCCAGGAACTCTGGGGGCTGGAGGCGCGCGGGCTCAGCCTCGACATCCATTCCCTGCGCCAGCCCTACGATCCTACGGCCCACCCCATCCACGCGGAAATCCGTGCAGGTGTGAACTACCTGCCGGAATATCTCTGGCGCGCGCCTTTGCGCATCCTGCGCGGCTGGTGGCGGGCACGCCGCCTGTCCGGATACGCCACCGCCTGGCGCATCTTCCGGCGCGACCTGGCGCGTGACCGCACACCAAACCGTATCCGCCGGTTCGGACAGGCCTGTGTGCTCGCCGCCGATATGTCGCCGGATACGGGGATGCTCTATGCCCACTTCCTACACACCCCGACCTCGGTCGCGCGCTATGCCGCGATCATCCGCGGCCTGCCCTTCGCGGTGTCCGCCCATGCCAAGGACATCTGGACCACGCCGGACTGGGAAAAGGCCGAGAAGATCGCCGACGCCGAATGGGTCACCACCTGCACGCGCTACGGCGCGGACCATCTGGCCGGGCTGGCCGACGCGCCGGGCAAGGTGCGCCTGCACTATCACGGGCTCGACGTCGCACGTTTTCTTGGGGCGGACGCGCCGCCGCAGGCCAACCGGCGCGATTGCAATGTCCTGATCGGCTCGGTCGGGCGGCTGGTCGAGAAAAAGGGTTACGACGATCTGCTCGACGCACTCGCCGCGCTGCCCGGCGATCTCGACTGGCGCCTCGAACACATCGGAGGCGGCGAGCTCGCTTCGAGCATGAACGCGCGTGCGAAGAATCTCGGCATCGCGAGCCGCATCACCTGGCGCGGGCGCAAGCCGCAGGATGAGGTGCGCGACCTTCTGGAGCGAGCCGATCTGTTCGTGCTGGCCAGCAAGATCGCGGCCGACGGCGACCGCGACGGCCTGCCCAACGTGCTGATGGAAGCGCAGGCGATGGAGCGCGCCTGCATCTCCACTGCCGTGTCAGCCATTCCCGAACTGATCCGCGACGGAGAGACCGGGCTGCTGGTTCCAGAAAGGGATCCTGCCGCACTGGCCGCCGCCATTGAGACGCTTGTCCGCGACGCGGAGTTGCGTGCGCGCATCGCCCGGGCCGGCGCGGCGCGTGTGCGCGCCGAGTTCGATCTCGAAAGCGGGCTGGACTCCATTGCATCGGCGCTGCGCGACGAGGCCACCCTGGCCGGTCGCGCGGCGGCCTGACATGCGAATTGCGTTCTACGCCCCCATGAAGCCGCCCGACCACCCGGTGCCCTCAGGCGACCGGCATCTCGCGCGCCTGCTGATAAAGGCGCTGCGCTATCGCGGCCATACGCCAGAGCTGGTCTCGCGCTTCGTCAGCCGCGACGGCAAGGGCGATCCCGAACGCCAGGCCCGGCTGCGTGACCTGGGTGAGAAACTGGCCGACCGCCTGATCAAGCGGCTCGCCGCGCGCCCCCTTCACGAACGCCCCGAGGCGTGGCTGACCTACCACGTCTATCACAAGGCGCCCGACTGGCTGGGCCCGCGCGTCGCCGACGCGCTGAACCTGCCCTACCTGATCGCGGAAGCATCTTCTGCCCCAAAGCGTGAAGGCGGGCCGTGGGATATCGGGTATCGCGGGGCCAACGCCGCCATCGCGCGCGCCGATGCGATCCTCACCCTCAACAGCGATGACTGGGACTGCCTGCAGCCGGTCGTTCGCGAACCCGTCCTAAATCGCCGCCTGCTGCCCTTCGTGGACGCAGCATCCTTCGATCCCGCCCGCGCAAGTCGCGCCAATCTTCGTGCCGCCTATGCGGAGCGCGGCGGCTGGTCCGGCGACACGGTGTTGCTGCTGGCCGTGGGCATGATGCGCCCCGGCGCGAAGGAAAGCTCCTACACGGTGCTGGCCGACGCGCTGAAAAATGTGCCCGGCAGCAACTGGCGTCTTATGGTCGCCGGTGATGGACCCCGGCGCACGGAAGTCGAGTCAATGCTGGCAGCAGCCGCGCCGGGTCGCGTGTTCTTCCTGGGCGCGCTGGAGGCCGGGGCGCTGGCGGAAGCCTATGCCGCCTCCGACATGCTGTTGTGGCCCGCCATTAACGAGGCCTTCGGCATCGCACTGCTTGAAGCGCAGGCCGCAGGTCTGCCGGTCGTCGCAGGTAAGCAGCGCGGCGTGCCCGACATCGTCGCGCAGGGCGTCACCGGCCTGCTGCCCGAGGCAGCCAATGCCAAAGCCTTCGCGCAGGCGGTCACACGTCTTCTGGACGAACCGGTCCTGCGGGAACAACTGGGCGCGGCGGCGGCCCGACGGGTGCGCGAGCAATACGACATACCCGTGGCCGCCGAGCGGCTCGATGCAACCCTGAAAACAGTGGCGATGGTGGTGGCCGCAGAATGACAAAACTGGTTCTTCTCCGTCACGGGATCACCGACTGGAACAACGCGCGCCGCATGCAAGGCCGCCGCGACATCCCCATCAACAACGAGGGCCGCACAATGGTCGCGACCTGGCGGCTACCGGACAGCCTGGCGGGGGCAACCCTGATCACAAGCCCGCTGATCCGCTGTATCGAGACGGCGGAGATCCTGCGCGCCAACAACCCCGGCCTTGGCGCGCTGGAGACCGACCCCCGCCTCATGGAGAAGGACTGGGGCGAATGGGAGGGCCGCGACCTGCACGAGATGGAAGCGGCCGTCGGGCCGGACATCCACAGCGCCGACCATCGCCCGGAAGGCGGCGAGAGCCGGCGCGACATGCTGGGCCGTATATCGGAATTCCTCGACGACATGACCCAGCGCGACGGCCCGATTATCGTCGTCACCCATCGCGGCGTCATCCGCACAGTCTACGGCATCGCCACCGGCTGGGATCTGAACGGCGAGACGCCGGAAGAAATGTCCCGCCGCCGCGCACAGGTCTTCCGAGCCCTGACCGGCGGCGGCGCGGAGAAGATCCGCCTGAACCTTTCCCTCAAGGCCAAGAGGCCGACATGACCGCCCGGCCGAAGATGCTTTTCTATGTCCAGCACCTGCTGGGTATCGGCCATCTGATGCGTGCGGGGACCCTGTCGCGAGCGCTGGAGGCGCGGGGCTTCGAGGTCACGCTTGTCTCAGGCGGCACCCATGTGCCCGGATTCCACCACGGAGCAACGCGCTTCGTACAGCTGCCCCCGACACGGGCGACCGACAAATTCTTTAAGGTGCTGGTGGACGAGCATGACAAGATCATCGACGAAGCCTGGAAGTCCGACCGCACGGCGCGGCTGCTTGCCATCGAGGAAGAGGTGCGTCCGGACATCGTCCTGATCGAGCTCTACCCCTTTGGTCGCCGGCAGATGCGCTTCGAGATCGAACCCCTGATCGAGGCTGCCCATGCGCGGCCGACACCGCGCCCTCTGGTGGTGTCCTCGGTGCGCGATATCCTGGTCGAGCCCGGCAAGCCCGAGCGTATCGATGAAATGGTCGATCGTGTGCGCCGTTTCTTCGATCTGGTGCTAATCCACGGCGACCCGGAGTTCATCTCCTTCGAGGAGACCTTTCCCCGAATGGGCGAGATTGCGGACGTCACCGGCTACACCGGCTACGTCGCCGACCAGGCCCTGCCGTGCGAGGTCGACGGCCCGGGCACCGGCGAGGTGATCATCTCCACCGGCGGCGGCGCGGTCAGCGACGACATGCTGCAGGCGGCCATCGATTCCCGCACGCTGTCGCCGCTCGCCGACGCGCCCTGGCGGGTGCTCATCGGCCACAACCTACCAGAAGACGATTTCAACGCCTACCGAGCCTCCGCGCCCGCGGGTATCACTGTCGAGCGGTCCAGGCCCGATTTTCCCCGCCTGATCGCCAATTGCCGCCTGTCGATCTCCCAGGGCGGGTACAACACAGTGATGGAAGTCCTCGCCGCGCGCGCGCGTGCGGTCTGCATCCCCTATGCGGGCGGGCTGGAGAGCGAACAGACCCTGCGCTGCGACCTGCTCGCCCGCAAGGGCGCAATCGAGGTGGTCGGACCGGGCAACGTCACCGGGCCTTCCGTGGCTGCGGCGATCGCCCGCGCACTGGACCGCCCAGACGACATTTCCGTGCCTGTGGACATGTCGGGGGCTCAGAAATCCGGCGATTTGCTGATGTCCGCCCTGGAGAGGCACCGCCAGGCCTGAACGCGCGAAAAAGCGCCCAAAACGAGGTTAACCCCGGCGGCCGATCCGGGTAGTGTGCATGCAGGGAGACAGTCCGGGATGAGGGCCCGGACAGGCAGGGAGAGTTGTTCGACTGATGGCCTTGGCAATGACCAAACGAGCCCGAGCGGCGGACACCGCCTGGCATGCCCTCACGCACGAACTTGACCGGTGGCTGGAGAGCGGCCGCACCGCCACCTTTTGGTGGCGGGACGATGACGCCTGCGATGCGACACCCGCCCTCACGGCCCTGCTGGCGCAGCGTGACGCGCTGGATGTACCACTGGCACTGGCCGTGGTGCCCGCCACGGCAACGCCGCCGCTGCGCGAATGGCTGAACGGCACCACCGAAATCGCGGTCCTGCAGCACGGCTATTCCCACAAGAATTTTGCCTATGAGGGCGAGCGCAAGATCGAGCTCGACGGGTCACGCCCGGCCGCCTACGTGATCGGCGACCTGGCGACCGGCGCGCAGGCGCTGACTAAGTTTTCAGGCCACCTGCCGGTGCTAGTGCCGCCCTGGAATCGGATTGCGCCGCATCTGCTGCCGCTCCTGCCTGAGATCGGCTTCACCGGCCTCAGCACGCTGGGTCCTCGCAGAAAGCCAAAGGCTTTTCCGGGGCTGGGCGCCAACAACGTCCACATCGACCCCATCGATTGGCGTGGCAAGGTTACAGGCCGACCCGGTGGGTTCGCCGGTGTCGAGGCGGCCATCGGCAGCGCCATAGCGCATCTGGCCGCGCGTCGCACGGGCGAGGCGGATGCCAATGAGGCCACCGGGCTGATGACCCACCACGCAGTGATGGAAACAGATTCGCAAGACTTTGTG
>Ga0181588_10002208_pt1 | contig 16928 bp, 19 predicted proteins | sample 071ome_26_FD_148607 | JGI IMG/M metagenome (GOLD analysis project Ga0181588, IMG submission 148607) | Coastal salt marsh microbial communities from the Groves Creek Marsh, Skidaway Island, Georgia - 071409BT metaG (spades assembly) | ecosystem: Environmental > Aquatic > Marine > Intertidal zone...
TCCGTTCATATCTGCTCGATAATGCAGAAACGAACGGATTCGACCGATTCTCCCGACGAACGCATCTCCCCGGCCAAGGGTGGTCGGCGTTTGTCTAACGAAAGGGGCAGTACAGATGAGCATGAAACTGAAATCGGCAGTGTTTGCCTTGGTGCCGCTGGCACTTACGGCATGTCACGGCCTCGAACTTGGTGAAACCCAGGGCATCACGCCGGGCGGTTCCGCGTTCGACAAGGCCCTGTTTGCGGGTTATGTCGATCGCGCCAAGCATGAGTACGGCTACGGCAACTACACCAGTTCCGATGCCTTTGCGCTGAAGGCGCAGGCTGCGGCAGCGGGCAACACGCCTGAGCCGTGGACCGCGAATTCCCCGAACCAGCATCCGCCGGGACTCGTTCCCGATGATGAGCTGGGCGCCATGACCGACGGTCGCGCCAAGCTCATGGCGGCACTGGCCGACGGCGCGGCGACGCGTCTGCCGGCCGACGCCGCTACCGCGCAGGTCATGTATGACTGCTGGATCGAAGAACAGTCCTACATCGACGACTGGGCGGAAGCGAGCCAGCCGGATCACGCCGCGGTGTGCCGCGACGGGTTCTGGGCGGCCCTCGAAAAGATCACGAAGAAGGAGCCCATAGCGGCACTTCCGAACTTCCTGGTCTTCTTCGATTGGGACAGCTCTGCCCTGACGCCGGCAGCACGTGAAGTTATCCAGCAGGCTGCGCAGGAAATTCGCCGCAGCGGCGTGACCAGCGTGATGGCGATCGGTCATACCGATACGTCGGGTTCGACCAGTTACAACCAGGGGCTGTCCGTGAACCGCGCGAACGCGGTTGAGGGCGCCCTGTCCGGTCTGGGCGTGCCCGCCGGTTCGATCAAGGCGAGCGGTGTCGGCGAGTCCGACCCGCTTGTTGCGACGCCGGACGGTGTGCGTGAGCCGCAGAACCGGCGCGTGGAGATCCGGCTGGCTCGTTAGTCCACCGGGTTCGACACGAACCAATCAGGAAAGCGGGCGGCAGGAGCGATCCTGCCGCCCGCTTTCTTTTCTGGAAGCAGAACTTTCTTGAATTCGGATTTTCTCGGCTTGTGTACTTGTGCCGGTTACACGCAATGGGCCTGAATACCGCTATGGCAGATAAGCTGGACATTGATGCGATGCGCGACGCGCTATGGCAGGAACGCACGCGGCTTGGGCAATCCAGTGTGGCAACCTCGGGAAAACGCAGTCCGGTGACACTGGATCAGCAGAGTGTCGGACGGCTCTCACGCATGGATGCCATGCAGGTGCAGGCCATGGCCCAGGCCGAGGAGGCACGGCGGCAGCAAAGGTTGCGATTGATCGAAGCGGCGCTCCGGCGTATCGACGAGGGCGAATACGGCTATTGCGTTGCGTGCGGCGACGACATTGTGCCAGGCCGGCTGATGTCCGACCCTGCTGCGCCGCGATGTGTGGCATGCGCGCGGTAGGTGCGAGTTTGAACGGCGAGAAAACGGGACGACGCTGACATGCGGCGTATGCGAAACGTAAAGGTGCTGGCCACGCTGGGGCCGGCGAGCTCTTCCGAAGAGATGATCCGGACCCTGTTCGAGGCCGGGGCCGATGCGTTCCGGCTGAACATGAGCCACGGATCGCACGATGACGTGCGCAAGCTCTATGAGCGTATCCGCAAGGTCGAGGCGGATCTGGGCCGTCCGATCGCGATTCTGGTGGACCTTCAGGGCCCCAAGCTGCGCGTCGGCCAGGTCGAGAAGGGGACCGAGCTCGAGGCCGGTGCGGAATTCCGGCTGGAGCTCGATCACGGCATCGGCAATGCCGAGGCCGCCTGCCTTCCGCACCGGGAAATTTTCGAGGTCATTACGCCCGGGCATACACTGTTGCTGGATGACGGCAAGCTGCGGCTTGAGGTTGTCGAGGCTGGCCCGGAGCACGCCGTGACCCGGGTCGTCGTCGGCGGGCCGCTCTCGTCCAACAAGGGCGTGAACGTTCCCGACGTGATCCTGCCGGTGCCGGCCCTGTCGCCCAAGGACCGCCGCGATCTCGATTTCGCGCTGTCCCTCGACGTGGACTGGATCGCGCTGTCCTTTGTGCAGCGCCCCGACGACGTGGCGGAGACCAAGAAGATCGTCGCCGGGCGCGCATTTGTGATGGCGAAGATCGAAAAGCCGCGCGCACTCGATCACCTGTCTGAAATTATCGAAATTGCCGACGGCCTGATGGTCGCGCGCGGTGATTTGGGCGTGGAATTGCCCATCGAGCAGGTGCCGATTATCCAGAGGTCGATCACGCGCGCGGCGCGCCACGCCGGCAAGCCGGTGGTCGTGGCGACCCAGATGCTGGAATCGATGATCGAAGCCCCGGTGCCGACGCGCGCGGAAGTCTCGGATGTGGCCACCGCCGTCTTCGACGGCGCGGATGCGGTGATGTTGTCCGGCGAGTCCGCCGTCGGGGCCTACCCGGCGCAGGCGGTTGCGATGATGGATCGGGTTGCGCAGTCGGTGGAGCATGACCCCCAGTTCCGAGTGGCGATGGAGGCGGGGCGCATTGAGCCGGAAACGACGACGGCGGATGCCATCACACTGGCGGCCCGTCAGGTGGCGGAAACCCTCAATGCGGCGGCGATCATTTGCTACACGGCGTCGGGCTCCACTGGCATTCGTGCCTCGCGTGAGCGGCCGGACGTGCCGATCCTGGTTCTGACGCCGGTTCCCCAGACGGCGCGCCGTCTGGCACTGGCCTGGGGCGTGCACTGTGTGCAAACCGAAGATGCGTCGAGTTTTCTGGATATGGTGATCCGCGCGAGCCGTGTGGCGGAACGCGAGGAATTCGCCGTCACGGGTGACCGTCTGGTGATTACTGCAGGCGTTCCGTTCGGCACGCCGGGGCGCACGAATATCCTGCGGATTGCCGCGGTCGGGACCGAGCGCGGGCGCGCCGGGAAATAGGAACTGCGGCGCACCGTCGCGGTTCGAATTTCACCCCCAGATATATACCGATTCTGCGGTTTACAACGTCCGAGTCGTTTGGCTTATTGTCTCCAAATTGTCGTTTAGGAAAACGGCGGCGGATAGATTTGGGAGTCGAAATGGCGCAGGCGAACAGCGGCAAAACCCGCAACCGAAAACTCTTGAAATGGGTCGAGCAGGTAGCGGCCCTGACCAAGCCGGACGACATCTACTGGTGCGACGGGTCGAAAGAAGAATACGACCGCCTGTGCGCAGAGATGGTCGAGCGGGGAACCCTGATCCCCCTGAACCAGGAATTGCGGCCCGGCTGCTTCCTCGCACGCTCCGACCCGGACGATGTGGCGCGCGTCGAAGACCGCACGTTCGTCTGCTGGGACGACCCGGAAGATGCCGGTCCGAACAACAACTGGATCGCGCCGGACGAGATGCGCTCCACCCTGAATGGACTGTTCGACGGCGCGATGCGCGGCCGGACCATGTACGTCATTCCGTTCAGCATGGGGCCGCTGGGCTCACATATCGCCCATATCGGCGTGCAGCTCACGGACTCCCCCTATGTTGCGGCCAGCATGCGCATCATGACCCGCATGGGCCAGAAGGCGCTGGACGTTCTTGGCGACGGCGATTTCGTCCCCTGCCTGCACACGGTCGGCGCACCGCTGGCTGACGGCGAGGAAGATGTCGTCTGGCCCTGCAACGAGACCAAATACATCGTCCACTTCCCGCAGGATCACTCGATCTGGTCCTACGGCAGCGGCTATGGCGGCAACGCCCTGCTGGGCAAGAAGTGCTTCTCGCTCCGCATCGCCTCGATCATGGCGAAGGAAGAGGGCTGGCTCGCCGAGCATATGCTGATCCTGGGTCTGGAATCGCCGAAGGGCGAAAAGGCCTATGTTGCGGCGGCGTTCCCCAGCGCCTGCGGCAAGACCAATCTGGCCATGCTCATTCCGCCGGAAGGCTATGAGGGCTGGAAGGTCAACACGGTCGGTGACGACATCGCGTGGATCAAGCCGGGCAAGGACGGGCGGCTCTATGCGATCAACCCCGAGGCCGGTTATTTCGGTGTCGTGCCGGGCACGTCCACCAAGACCAACCCCAACGCCATGAAGATGATCGAGCGCGACACTATCTTCACCAATGTCGCGCTTACCGATGACGGCGATGTCTGGTGGGAAGGCAAGGACGGCGAGGTGCCGGCGCATCTGATCGACTGGACGGGCAATGACTGGACTCCCGACAGCGACACGCCCGCGGCGCATCCCAATGCCCGCTTCACCGTAGCCGCGCAGAACTGCCCGAGCATCGACCCGGCCTGGGACGATCCGTCCGGTGTGCCGATCGACGCGTTCGTCTTTGGTGGCCGCCTGAGCAGAACCTTCCCGCTGGTCTATGAGGCCAAGGGCTGGGAGCACGGCGTCTATATGGCTGCGACCATGGGCTCCGAAGCGACGGCGGCGGCGGTCAATCAGGCGGCGATCCGCCGCGATCCGATGGCGATGCTGCCCTTCTGCGGCTACAACATGGCCGACTACTGGACTCACTGGCTGAGCTTCCAGGACAAGGACCTGAAGCTGCCGAAGATTTTCCGCGTCAACTGGTTCCGTAAGGACGATGAGGGCAACTTCATCTGGCCGGGCTTCGGTGAGAACATGCGCGTTCTCGAATGGGTGTGCGAGCGTGTCCACGGCAATGTGGATGCGGTCGAGGGCCCGCTGGGCGGCATGCCGCGTTACCAGGATCTCAACTGGCAGGGCCTCGATTTCACCGAGGATGCGTTCCACGGGATCATGGACCTGTCGCGCGAGGACGGCAGCAACGAAGCCGAGGCGCAGAAGGAACTCTTCGACAGCTTCGCCGACCGTCTGCCGGCCGAAATGGAGGCCCAGCGCCAGGCGCTGCTGTCCCACATGGAGGGTGCACCGGAAGTCTGGCGGATCGCCAGCTAGAACCTTCCGGTTTCGACAGTACCGAATAAAAAGGCCGCCCTTCGGGGCGGCCTTTCTTGTTTTCACCGGTATGCGATGCGGGCCGTACCTATTTGACGACGCTCACATGCGCCGCGACGATCCGCCAGCCTTCCGGCATGCGCACCCAGGTCTGGCTCTGGCGTCCGATCCCGCCCATGCTGGGGCGGTTGAATTCCAGATTGGCGGTCGCGTAATCACGGCCGTAGGTCGTGACGACAACCGGGTCCGTCGTGCGTTCGAGGCCGACCGGCGAACGTGCGGAGCGGAACCCCGCGATCTGATCGTGACCGTAGAGCTGCTCGGCGATCCCGTACCGGAGGGTGAGTTCGTTGTCCCAGAACAGCTCGTTCAGGACATCGACGTCATTGGTGACGAGCGCCTGTTCGTAGCGGTCGTGGGCGGCCGTTACCTCGGCCAGCACTTCGGGGATGTTGATTTCCATACCTGTTCTCCAACTCAAGAAAGAAACATGCCGTGCGGACTATTCCGCCACCTTTTCCGATGCGCCCGCGCCAGATTTGTTCCACCAGCAGTCACACATGAAGGCGACGTAGTCCGCCGGGTCGATCGACTTCGATTTCGTGAAGCGGCCCATGACCGGGCTCTCCTCGATGTCGATTTGCAGACCGTCCGTGAAGCGGTTCCAGAAGTTGAAGAAGCACGACACCATCGTGATCTCGATGATCTGCGCCTCGTCGAAGTTCTTCTTCAGTTCCGGCATCGCGTCGGGATTCTCACCCCGGTAGGTCTTCTCCGTCAGCACCTCCGCCCATTTCATCGCGGCTTTCTCCGCGGGCGTGAAGTGTTCGGAATTCTGGTAGTCACCTTCGATGGCGGCGATCATGTCATCGTCAAAACCCAACCCTCGACCGAGCGTTACGTTGTGACCGATTCAGTACTTGCATCCGTTCAGCATCGAGGTTTTCAGGATGACCAGCGCCTTGGTGCGGACATCCAGGATACCCGTCACCTCCTCACGCAGTGCGGCCACCAGAAATCCGTAGATGGACTGGGCCAGTTTGGGTGAGTGGGCGGCGGTGCGGACCGCGTTGGCAACGCGCCCGAACATCTGCGTCGAATGTTCGAACAGGATCTTGGCCTCTGGTCCCGCCTCTTCGTCGGTGACGACCGGCAAATGCGGCATCGTCGTCCTCCTTTTCGTGGTTTTCCGGCCAACAGACTAATGCCGGTTGGCCGGGAACGACAGGGGACAGGGACACAACCCGCGTTGCGCCGGATGCAGGCCTACCTGCCCTTTGCCTTGGCCCAGGAGTCGCGCAGTCCGACCGTGCGGTTGAAGACGAGGGCGTCCGGCGCAGAGTCCGGATCGGCGCAGAAATAGCCCAGCCGCTCGAACTGGACCGGAACGCCGGTCTCGGCATCCGTGAGCGCGGGCTCCAGATAACTGGTCTCCCGTACCGACAGGGAAGCCGGATTAAGGTCGTCCAGCCAGTCGCGTTCCTTGCCGGGTTCCTCTTCGGCAAAGAGGTGGTCATAGAGCCGGACTTCGGCGGTCGCGGCGTGGGTGGCGGACACCCAGTGGATCGTGCCGCGCACCTTGCGCCCGTCCGGTGCGTCGCCGCCCCGTGTTTCGGGATCGTAGGTGCAGCGCAGCTCCACCACATTGCCGTCCGCGTCCTTGATGACGTCGTGGCAGGTCACGAAATAGGCGAAGCGCAGGCGCACCTCCTGGCCGATGGCGAGGCGGTGGAACTTCTTCGGCGGGTCCTCCATGAAGTCGTCCCGCTCGACGTAGAGTTCCCGTCCGAAGGGCACCTTGCGGGTGCCGGCGGTCTCGTCGCCCGGATGGTTCACGGCGTCGAGCTCCTCGCTCTGGCCTTCGGGGTAGTTCTCGATCACCAGCTTGACGGGATCGAGCACAGCCATGCGTCGCAGCGCGGAGGTGTTCAGGTGGTCGCGGATGGTGTTCTCGAAATAGGACATCTCCACCAGCCCGTCCGCCTTGGTGACGCCGAGACGTGCGATGAAATCCCGGATCGCGGCGGCGGGCACGCCCCGGCGGCGCAGGCCGGACACGGTCGGCATGCGCGGATCGTCCCAGCCGGCGACGTGGCCGTCGGTGACGAGCTGGATGAGGCGCCGTTTGGACAGCACGGTATGGCCCAGGTTCAGGCGGCCGAACTCGTACTGGCGCGGGCGCGACGGCACCGGCAGGTTCTCGATAAACCAGTCATAGAGCGGGCGGTGGTCCTCGAACTCCAATGTGCAGATCGAGTGGGTGATCCCCTCGATGGCATCCGACTGGCCATGGGCGAAGTCGTAGGTGGGATAGATACACCAGGTATCGCCCGTGCGCGGATGCGGCGCGCGCACGATCCGGTAGAGGACCGGGTCGCGCAGATTGATGTTGCCGGAGGCCATGTCGACCTTCGCCCGCAGGACCTTCGCGCCGTCAGCGAATTCGCCGGCGCGCATGCGCGCGAACAGGTCGAGGTTTTCGTCCGGCGCGCGGTCGCGATAGGGGCTCGGTTTGCCGGGCTCTGTCAACGTGCCGCGGTATTCGCGAATTTCGTCCGCCGAGAGGTCATCCACATAGGCCTTGCCCTCGCGGATCAGGTGGCTGGCCCATTCGTACAACTGCTCGAAATAGTCCGACGCGTGGAAAAGGTTCTCGCCCCAGTCGAAACCGAGCCAGCGCACGTCTTTCTCGATGGCGCGGATATAGGTCTCGTCTTCCTTGGCGGGGTTGGTGTCGTCAAACCGCAGGTGGCACTGGCCGCCGAATTCTGCCGCGATCCCGAAATTCAGACAGATCGACTTGGCGTGGCCGATATGCAGGAAACCGTTCGGCTCCGGCGGGAACCGGGTCACGACGCGGCTGTGCAGGCCGGAATCGAGGTCGGCGCGTACCCGCTCACGAATAAAATCGGTCAGAGCGCCGTCGGCGTGGTTGTCTGTTAGGTCGTTCATGCGTTCGACTTTGTCATGGGCGCGGACTGTCTGCCAGAAATCGGCCGTGTCGCCAAGTTGTCCGCGCGCCGGAACGAAAAACGGCCCGGCGCGAGGGCCGGGCCGTTCGTGAAGTCCGCCAGGGACCTTACGGTGTGACGTGCTGAATGAACGACATGGGCGCAGGCTCGCCCCACTGGGAATTCAGGCCTTCCTCGGCCGGAATGAAGCGCGTGCCATATTCCTCGTTCAGGGTGTCGGTGTCCGCCCAGTGCTCATGCACCCGGCCCCACGGATCCTTCCAGTAGTCGTAGATCTGGCTGCCGAGGACATGCCGGCCGATACCCCAGACATGGTCGTATTCGCCGGTGTCGCGCAGATGCTCGTGGCCCATCATCACATCGTCGAAGTCGGGGACCTCGAACGAGATGTGGTTGAGGCCGGCGTTCTCGTTCTGCACGTACAGGAAGACGTGGTGATCGACGAACTCCTTGCCCGCGTCGATGCGGTTGAAGCTGGCGATGACCTTGTCCTTGTCGCCCTCGACGAAGACCTCGTCCGAGCCGACCAGGCCGATGTGATGGCGCACCCAGGCGATACATTCGGCCAGCTTGGGCGTGCCGATCACGCCGTGGCCGATGCGCATGACATGGGCGGGGCCTTTCGGTTCGCGCCATAGCACGCCCGCACGGCGGTACTTGTCGATATTGCCGAGGTTGTAGGCGTGGCGGTCGATCGGAATTTCCGGGAGCTCTTCGATGCCGTGCACGACCTCGATGGTATAGCCGTTCGGCTCGGTGAGGCGCACGCGCTTGCCACCGCCCGGCTCGTCGAGGTTCTCGACCTCCGAGGCGCTCTCGGCTTCCCTGGCGAGCTTGTGAAGGTCGTCTTCGCTGGCCGCACGGAAGGCGAGGCTGATGAAGCCGGGATCACCCTTCTCGGTCACGTGGATATGGTTGCTGGTGCCGGTGCCGCGCATGAACAGCTTGTCGGCGGTCCGTTCCGTGCGAACCATGCCGAAGCGCGTCAGAAACTCTTCCTGCTTGTCGAGGTCGGGCGAGCGAATTCGGCCCCAGGCGATATCCGCGACCCTGATAATTGGTTCCGTCATGTGATTGTCTCCTCCAGACGTCCGTCTGTCCGACGGCGTTTCGGTCACTCTAGGCAAACCTGTGTCATGCGAAAAGGCCGCAACATGCTCTCCCCGGTGCGGCAGTTTCCATACGGTCGCGTACGGTATTGCGCGGCGCGCGTGCTGTCAATACGCTGGCGTATGGAGGTGATGCCGTGGCGGCAAAGGCAAAACGCGAACAGGTGCACGACCGGGATTCATGGCTCGCGGAGGCCCTGGAACTCATGCGTGAGCGTGGGGTCGATCATGTGAAGGTCGAGCCGCTTGCCGAGCGACTTGGAGTCACCAAGGGCAGCTTCTACTGGCACTTCAAGAACCGCGACGACCTGTTGCACTCGATTCCGGAGTTCTGGGCGCGCTCCCAGACCGATCCGGTCCTCGACACGGCCAGCCGGTCCCGGGGCGGGCCGCTGGACAAGATGCGCGCGGTCCTCGAGTTCCTCGCACATGAGGATCCGGACCGGTACGACAACGCGATGCGCGCCTGGGCGCAGTTCGATGCCGAAGTGGCGGCCGCCGTGGCGAAGGTCGATGAGCGCCGCATGGCGACAGCGCGCGTTCTGTTCGCGGAGGCGGGGTTGAGCGCGGCCGATGCGGCCTTCCGCGCACGGCTCTGGTATTTTTACGACGTGGGCGAGCATGTCACCGGCGATACGCCGCCCACGGTAGAAGAACGGCTGGCGCGCGCCGAGCAGCGGATGCGCCTTTTGACGTCGGATCTGACGGCGAAACCTTGATCTGACCGGCGAAAACCCCGAGTATCGCGATGCAGAAAACGGGGTGATTAATGCGCGGACCACAGGACTATGGCGGGCTCCCCGCTGGGCCGGTTGACCCGGTAACCCATGAGCATGAACCGACCCACTGGGAGAAAACGGTTGACGCTCTGATGATGCTGGTCTTCGACCAGAAGCGACAGCTCGCGCGGGTGGATGAATCCCGACGCATGCAGGAAGCGCTGGGCGAGGACTATCACAAGTTTCCCTATTACGAGCGCTGGCTGCAGGCCGTGACATGGCTGATGCTGGAGAAGGGCGTGTTCTCCCAGGAAGAACTGGAAGCCAAGCAGGCCGAGGTGCGCGCGCGTCTGGAGGCGGAGCGGGATGGAGCCTAAGTACAAGCCGGGCGACAAGGTCCGTATCCTTCAGCGCAACCAGCCTGGACATGTGCGCACACCTATCTATGTGCGCGGCAAGACCGGCGTGATCGAACGCATCGTCGGCTCGTTTCCCAATCCCGAACTGCTCGCCTATGGCCACACAGGCCTGCCCTACAAGATGCTTTACCGGGTGAACTTCAGGCAGTCCGACCTCTGGGACGACTATGACGGGCCCGTGGACGACACGCTCGAGATCGAGATTTACGAACACTGGCTGGCGCCGGCCTGACGCGCGCGGAGGTACCGATGAGCGAACATCATCACGACCACGATCACCCGACTCACACCCATGACGGCAAACCGATTCAGGAAGACCCGTTGCCGCCGATCGAGGCGCAGATTCTCGAAGCATCGGTCCGCGAGTTGCTGATTGAAAAGGGCATCGTCTCCGCCGAAGAGATCCGCCGCGCCATCGAGGTGATGGAAACACGCGGTGAATCGCTGGGCGCCCGCATCGTGGCCCGCGCCTGGACCGACCCGGCGTTCAAGGAGAAGCTGCTCCACCACAGCGACGACGCGTTGCTGGAGTTCGGCATCGACATGCGGCCGATGGAACTTTGCGTGGTCGAGAACACGGAGGATGTGCACAACATGGTCGTGTGCACGCTGTGTTCCTGTTATCCGCGCCCGATCCTTGGTATCCCGCCGGCCTGGTACAAGCGCCGCGACTATCGCGCGCGCGCGGTGCGCGAGCCGCGCGCGGTGCTGAAGGAATTCGGCACCGTCCTGCCAGACTCGAAGCAGGTTCGCGTGCACGACAGCAACGCGGACCTGCGCTACCTGGTCCTGCCGAAACGCCCGGAGGGCACGGAAGGCTGGAGCGTGGAACAGCTTGAGGCGCTGATCACGCGTGACAGCATGATCGGGGTGTCGGACGTGCGTGATCCGGCGGAATCCGGGGCCTGACATGTCGCGCGGCGCATTCGGGACAGTGCTGATCGTACTGGGTGTGCTGATGGTGAATTATGCCTATCTTCACGATATCATCTGGCAGAAACATCAGGGCTTTATTGTGATGGGATTAAAGTCCTATCTTTTCGCTTTATGCGGTACGGTTGTCGTACTTGCAGGGGGAGTTCTTCGCGGGGCGGGCCGCTAGCCGTTCAACGAATGTAATGAAATGACAGGGGCGAGTTGTTATCGCTCCGAGGGTCCGCGATTGCGGGTAGGGGAGTACACGCATGTCGATGCGTGAGAGGGTGGCGAAGCTGGTTCCGGAGCAGCGGGAGGTGATCTTCCGCACGCACGGGCGTGTGCGCTATTTGCGGCTTGGCCGCGTGACGCAGACCGCCGCGCTCGCGCTCCTCGCAGGCGCCATCGGCTGGTCGGGCTACGCCACCGCCATCTATGTCACGCATAACAAAATCGTCTCGGCGCGCAATGTCGAGATTGTCGGCCTCGAAACCCAGAATGAAACGCTTGAGGGCGATCTGACCCGCCTGCGCAACCGTATCGCCATCCAGGAAAAGTCGCTGACAGCGACCCAGAAATCCACTGTCGATCTGCTGGCCGACAATGAGGAGTTGCAGTTCCGCATTGCGGGCCTCGAAAAGCGCCTTACGGAGGAGATCGAGAGCGGCAAAGCCTTCGCGCTGGCCTATATGGGCGAGGTCGAGGCGCATGCGCGCGACGAAATCATGCGCGGCGACCTGGCTGCCGCCAAGGAGACGCTCCAGCGAAATCTCGCCGACCGCGACAAACGCGTGGCGAATCTGGATGCTGAGCGCGACGCCCTGAAGCTGAAGTTCGCGGCTGCGACCGAGGAGCTGGGGCGTCTCAAGAACGAAGTCGGCACGCTGAACTATGCGCGGGTCGATCTCATCAATCGCCTGGACGAGACCCACCGCGAACTGGCGGCGGCGGAGCAGGACAAGAAATCCCTCCAGGGTGAGCGTGAGGCGCTGGGCGCTGAAGTCGCATCGCTCTCCGGCCGGCTCGAATCCATCGAGGAAGCGCAGGGCAGTATCGTCGCGCGGCTGGCCGAACAGGCGAGCGAGAGTGGCGATGCGCTAAAGCGCACCCTGTCGATCGCGGGGCTCGATGTTGACCGCATGCTCGACCGGCTGTCGCGCAGCGATGATGGCGCTGCCGTCGGCGGGCCGCTGCTGCCGATCGATGACAGCCCCGGCGCGCAACTGGTGCACAAGATCGCGACGGTGGACCGCCGCATCGACGACTTCCAGCGCCTGCAGGATTTGATGCAGCGCCTGCCGCTGGCCGCGCCGCTCGATGAGTACCGCATGACAAGTGGATATGGCCGACGTGTCGATCCGTTCACCAAGCGGCTCGCGCTCCACAGCGGCATCGATCTCGCGAGCCGGCGCAAGGCTTCGGTGATGGTCACGGCGCCGGGCACGGTGACCTATGTCGGCTGGAAGGGTGGTTACGGCAAGATCGTCGAGGTCGATCACGGCCTGGGTATCCGCACCCGTTATGCGCATCTGTCGAACATCTATGTGAAGCGCGGTCAGAAGCTGGAATTCCGAGAGAAGGTCGGCCAGATCGGCAGCACCGGACGCAGTTCGGGCGAGCACCTGCACTATGAGGTGGTCGTGGACAGCCGGAGCCAGGACCCGGTGAACTTCATCAAGGCGGGGCAATATGTTTTCAAAAAATGACCGGGCCTCCGGCGACAGGGGCATTCCGTCGATCATCGGCACGAGTATGCGGGTCGCAGGCGATCTGCACAGCGAGGGTTCTGTCCAGATTGAGGGCGTGATCGAGGGGGATGTGCGCTGCGCCGAGGTGACCGTGGGCCGCGAGGCCACGATCCGCGGCCAGATTCACGCAGAGACGGCCAACATTCACGGCAATGTGGATGGCGAAATTCGCGCCCAGCGCGTGACCCTGTCCTCGACCGCCCGTGTGGTCGGCGACATCGTCCATGAGGAAGTCGCCACCGAGGCCGGCGCCTATGTTGAGGGGCAGCTGCTGCGCCGCGACGCGGAACAGTCCCGGCTCAATCTCGTCGTCAGCGAAAACGCCTAGGCGGCGTCCAGACATTCCCTGAAGGTTTCGGTATCCACGTTGCCGCCCGACAGGGTGGCGGCGACGGTCTTGCCCCGGCAGTCGATCTTGCCGGACAGGATCGCGGCGAGCGTCACCGCGCCGCCGGGTTCCACCACCAGCTTTAGCACCCGCCACGCATAGGCGACCGCTGCGCGGACCTCGTCGTCATTGGCCGACAGGCCGGTCAGGCCGAGGTTCTGCATCGCCGCGAAGGTGAGTTCGCCCGGCGTGGGGGCCAGCAGCGCGTCGCAGATGGACGGGGTGTTCATGTCGTTGGCGACACGATGCCCTTCTTCGAGCGAACGCTTCGTGTCGTCGTAGTCGGCGGGCTCGACCGGATGGACCTTCGTGCCGGGAAGCCGGTCCGCCAGCGCCGTGGCGGTTCCGGCTGTCAGCCCGCCGCCGCCGCAGCATACGAGCACGGCATCGGGCACCGCACCCAGATCGGCGCATTGCGCGGCGATTTCCAGACCCACGGTGCCCTGTCCGGCGATGGTCCGGGGGTGATCGTAGGGTGGCACGATGGTGGCGCCTTCGCGCTCGGCGATGCCCTGCGCAATCGCTGCGCGGTCCTCGCGCACACGGTCGTAGGTGACGACCGTGGCGCCATAGCCGCGTGTGTTGTCGATCTTCATGGCGGGCGCGTCCGCCGGCATGACGATGGTCGCGGGCACGCCGAGCAATTGCGCCGACGCGGCGACGCCCTGGGCGTGGTTCCCTGAGGAGTACGCGACCACGCCGTTGGCGCGCTGCGCCTCGGGGATTTGCGACAGGAAATTGAATGCGCCGCGGAACTTGAACGAGCCGGTGCGCTGCAGCGTCTCGGCCTTCAACAGGATGCGGCCCCCGGTGCGTTCGTTCAGCGCCGGGTTCTCGATCAGGGGCGTGCGGACCGCGTGGCTGGCAATCCGCGCCGCCGCGGCTTCAATGTCGTCAATCGTGGGCTGGTTCATGCGGGCGAAAGACCAAGGATGTCCGGCAGGGGTGATAGGGTATCGATTTCGGCGTCGGGCCGGGCGGGCAGGTGTTCGACCGGCTGGCCGTAGCGGTTGATCCAGACCACCCGGAAGCCGAAGGACCCGGCCCCAGCGGCGTCCCAGCCGTTCGAAGACAGGAAGCAGATGTTTTCCTTCGCGACACCGAGCCGGTCCACGGAAAGCTGATAGACACGCGGGTCGGGCTTGAAGACGCCCACATCCTCGACCGACTGCACGTCGTCGAGCAGGGCGTCGAGGCCGTTGGCCTTCACGGCGGCGTCGAGCATTTCCGGCGCGCCGTTGGACAGGATCGCCGTGCGCATCCCGGCATCCTTCAGGCGCGTCAGCGTGTCCGGCACTTCGGGAAAGGCGTCGAGTTCGCGGTAGAGCGCCATCAGCCGGTCCCTCAGGGCCGGGTTGTCGATGCCGAGCGCGGCAAGCGAAAAGTCGAGGGCCTCGCCGGTGACCTGCCAGAAGTCGGCATGGTCGCGCATCAGCGAGCGCAGCCAGGTGTACTGGAGCTGTTTCTGGCGCCACATCTCCGACAGCCGCGCGGCGTCGGGCCCGATCTCGTAGGCGCAATGCATCACGGCGGAATTGAAATCGAGCAGCGTGCCGTAGGCGTCGAACACGCACGCCTGGATGCCCTCGATGTGCACATCCGTCATTGACGGCCGATCTCCGTACTCAGGGGCACCGCGCCCACTTCCGCCACCTGTCCGTTGGCCAGCAGGTATTCATAGACCCGCCGCGCCTCGCTCACGCGTTGGACGTAGTTGCGGGTTTCGGCGAAGGGGATCGATTCGATCCAGTCGATCATGTCGATCTGGCCCGCGCGCGGGTCGCCGAACTGGTCCAGCCAGCGGTCCACCCGGTGCGGTCCGGCGTTGTAAGCAGCCAGCGCCAGCGGCGCGGAGCCTGCGAACCGGTCAAGCATCTGGCCCAGATAGGCGCGTCCAAGCCGGATGTTGTATGCCGGATCCTCGGTCAGCAGCGGTTTCCGGTAGGGCACGGACAGGGACGAGGCGACGCGCTTCGCGGTGCCCGGCATCAGCTGCATCATGCCGCGCGCGCCCGCACCGCTCAGCGCGATCCGGTCAAAACCGCTCTCCTGCCGGATCACCGCAAGGACAAGCGCTTCGGGCGGGTTCCCGGTCTCGGGTGTGGCGGGGATAGCGGTCATCGGGTAGCCCGCGATCCCGATCAGGTTGTCGAGCTGGCTGACGCGCTTCACTGCGCGGATGGCCTCGCGCGGGCGCCCCGATTCATGGGCGAGCTGTGCGACCAGAAGGCGCTCCTCGGCGTTCTCCGCCAGTCCCGCGAGATGCAGGAGGAAGGTGCGCAGGCGCGCATTCGCCCCCAGTTCGTGCAGCCGGTGCACCAGTTGCACGAGCTCCTGTTCCACGAAGGCCCGCCGGGTTGCCGTGTCGGACGGGGTCGAGAAGGTGAAGCTGGTCAGCGCGCGGCCCAGTTCGCGGGTGGCTTCCTGCCCGTAGAAGGTCGTCGGGTACCCGGCGGCACGGTCGAACCATTCACGCGCGAGCTGGTCGTTGCCGCGCGCCTTTGCGGCGCGGGCTTTCCAGTAAGCGCCGCGCGACCGGCTGATCGGGTAGGAGACCCCGTTGAACAGGGTCTCGAAATGGTCTTCGGCGGCATTGGGCTCGTTCAGGAAGCGCAGGTGGATCCATCCGGCGAAGAACTCGGATTCGGCGAATTCACCGCCACCGTTGAGCCCGTGCCCGGTCACCAGCTTTGCGGCTTCACTGTATTGTCCATCTTCCAGCGCGCGACGGGCGAGGATGCGGGCTTCCAGCGACCAGCGCTCGGGCATCGGGCGTGTTCCCTGAAAGCGGGACAGGATGTCCGCCGCGCCGCTGTCCATATCCTCGATGCGCCGCCACCGCAGGCGTTCGAACCAGAGTTCCGGTGAATCCCGCAGGGTTGCGGGGACCCGGGTGATCGCACTGTCAACGCCGGGGCTGCGGCGTGCGAGCGAGATGCGGGCTGTTCCCAACGCCGCCTGCCCGGAATCCACGCGCTTGAGCATCCGGCAGGCACCGCTGTGGTTCCGGTCCCAGATCAGACGGTCGAGCCGCGCCTCATGGTCCGATTTCCGGAGATATTTTCCGTAGCTGCGCAGGAATTTCGGCTCGATGCCGTCATCGAAATTGCGGCTGATCCAGTATGTGCGGGCCAGCCCCGGGAGGTCCGCCGTCCGGCCGAGGGCCGACAGGGCGTCGAGATGCGCCAGCGCGCCTTCGCCTGTGAGCGCGCGGTTGTTCTCGAACCAGGTTGCAAGCTGCAGATCGCCCTGGGTGCCGTCCAGCGCCTTTTCCGCGTTGCGGCGTAGTTCGCGCGCGCGCGGCCAGGTCGGGTGCGCGTCCAGGAATGCCGCGATGTCCTCGAAGCTTGCGGCTGTGTCGTCCAGCTGGAAGTCCAGCCAGTCGGCATAGGCGCGCACCAGCGGGTCCAAAGCCAGCGGCGCGAGGCGGCGCACGTCGTCCCATTTATCGTCCTCGGCGGCGGCGACCAGCTCGCGGGCCTGCGCGTCCGACGCGGCGGCCGGCCCAGGCAAGGCGATGCCTGCCGCGAGGAACACGGAAAGAAGAAGGACGAGGATCGGATTCGGGTTCGCGCGCATGTCCAGGGCGGTATCTCCGGCGCGGAGTGTAGGGCAGCGCGTACCGCGTTGGCCAGAAACGCTTTTGTGACAACGGCCTGCGGCCTTGTTCGGGCCGGGGCGGAGCGGTATCGTCCGCGCGAAACAATAAGCACGCCCGCACCTGCGGGCGGGAGGGCCGACATGTCAA
>Ga0181588_10002214_pt1 | contig 16906 bp, 12 predicted proteins | sample 071ome_26_FD_148607 | JGI IMG/M metagenome (GOLD analysis project Ga0181588, IMG submission 148607) | Coastal salt marsh microbial communities from the Groves Creek Marsh, Skidaway Island, Georgia - 071409BT metaG (spades assembly) | ecosystem: Environmental > Aquatic > Marine > Intertidal zone...
GTCCTACCTCGCCGCTGGGCGAGCACGCATTGATTACAACCACCCCATGGCCGGAAAGACCCTGAAGTACAACTTCAAGGTCGTCAAGGTGGTTGAGGGCAAGGAAGATCAAGTCACGGCTTTGCTGGAATCCAACACCGGCCACAGCGACTTCGGCGTGTCGTTTGACGGCGACGACCTGAACATCGTCCTGCCACAAACCATGCTCTTTGACACCAACGCTGCCATGATGAAGTTCCGGTTGGTGACCATCATCCGTGACGCTGTGGAGTGCGGTAAAGTTTCGTTCATCGAGGTTCATGAACCGCGTGGGTTTGGCGTGACCAACGACGATGATCACGACCATGACCACGACGATGATCACGATCACGACCATCACCACGGTGACGAGGACGGCGCTGATGAAGACCTCAATTCAATGACCGTTGCCGAACTGAAGGAACGCTGCAAGGCTGCAGGTCTGCCCGTTGGCGGCAAGAAGGCAGACCTCATCGCCCGCTTGTCCGAGTGACCGGTCAACAACGGCCATAACACCCGGTGGAAGGCATGGACGACGTCGAGAACCGACCGACGTTCGAACCCTCCCTCCCCTCCGATGTGTATTCTCCCTTGGAGAAGGCGCTGATTTGGGCAGCACTGGGCACGATCATCGTGGTGTGTGCTTCGCTGGTGCTGGCGTTTGACACGGTTTGGACGGACACCCTCAAGCCCATCGTCTGGGACCCGGTCGTCAAAGACGCCGGCAGTGCTGGCGATGCGGGTTACACCCCTCAGAACACGGCCATTTACACCGGCAGCATGTTGGCGTGCGTTGTGGTGCTCCAGGCGCTGTTTCGAACGTGGAACCTCCCTTCCGATGACCGCATGACGCTGGCGCTCATCGCATGGGTGTGCGTGGCCCCGGTCATGCGAGTGCTGGAGGACGCTGACTTCTTCTCATCCGAAACCGATGTGTTGTTCATTTCCCCCATCATTCACCTCCACCTTGCGGCGTGGCTGGTCGGCGTGGCCGTCCTTGGGCACGTCACAGGACGCAAATGGGACAACAGCCACAGCGACCGGGCCGAGGGCGCTCAGCGCACGATGCTGTTCGTAGCCATGGGCCTGGGGCTCGTCCTCCAATGGTGGTGGCTGTACGCTCCAGCTTACGCCGGACACCCCGATGTGGGCTTTGGTTACGGTCGACTCGCCATGGTGCTTGGTGTGGCCACGGTGTGGGCCACGTTGGTCCAAACACGGAATTGGCCGTCCATCACACGAAGCATGCTTTCCTTTGCGTTGGGTGCGGTGGTGCTCGGCGTCGGGCACTGGGCCCAATTCATGGTGACGCCTTGGGCACAAGAAAGCGGGCGGGTGTCCGGCGACATCACGGTGTGGCCGGCGTTTCTGGTCCTCGGCCTGCCCGCCATGGTCTGCTTTGTGATGTACCGCTACGGGAGGGACGACGCACGCCAGTTGGCGCTCACCGGTCACCTCCCGGGCGTCCTGCCTGCGGGCATCTCGCTCAAGCAATGGGAAGCGGAGCCGGATGCATGGAAGGACCACCCCGTGGAATTTCTATCCAACAAGGCCCTGCTGGCTCACCCCATGGTGTTGGGCATGGTGTACGGTCAGTTGTGCGATGGCATCGCCACCATGGTGGGCATCGACCTCTTTGGCTACGGCGAGAAGCACCCCGTCAGCAACCAGGTCATCGTGTACGGCGGTCGGATCAACGAAACGCTCGGCGTTGACTTCGGGGAAGGAGCGTGGCTGTTCGCCTTGGTCAAAGCCCTCCTCGTGGGCCTCATCGCCTTCTTGTTCGTTCAGATGCGCGTGGAAGAGCGGCAACAACACTTCCGCGTCCTCATCGTGTTGGCCGTGCTGATCGTTGGCCTTGCACCGGGACTGCGCGACATCGGTCGGCTGATGTTGGGCGTTTGAGTGCGGGCTCGCCCAACCAACCTTTTGGGCTCGCATGGGATTAAATGCGGGGCGTCCTTCGCTGATACGAGGGCTGAAGATGGACCGATTACCCACAGCGGTGAACCGAGCGGACCCCGAATTCGAATCGCGTCGCGCCCACAACCTTGCGCTCATTGACACCCTTCGGCAGCGACTGAGCGACGCCTCGCAGGGCGGTGGCGGAAAATACGTGGAACGCCATCGCAGCCGAGGCAAGCACCTTCCGAGGGAGCGCATTGAGCGCATCATTGACCCCGGCACGGCTTTCCTTGAATTGTCGCCCTTAGCTGCTTACGACCTCTACGACGGACGTGCCCATGCCGCAGGTGTGGTGACGGGCATTGGCATGGTCCACGGCCGCGAGTGCTTGTTCGTCGCCAACGACGCCACGGTGAAAGGCGGCTCCTATTACCCCATGACGGTGAAAAAGCACATTCGGGCTCAAACGGTGGCGCATGAGAATCATCTTCCGTGCATCTACCTCGTGGACTCCGGCGGGGCGTTTTTGCCCATGCAGGACGAGGTGTTTCCCGACATCGGCCACTTCGGGCGCATTTTTCGCAACCAAGCCCGCATGTCGGGCGATGGTATCCCTCAGGTCGCCGCCGTGTTGGGCTCCTGCACGGCCGGAGGCGCCTATGTCCCTGCGATGTCCGATGAGTCGATCATCGTCAAGGGCAACGGCACCATTTTCCTCGCCGGCCCGCCACTGGTGAAGGCCGCCACCGGCGAAGAGGTGACCGCTGAAGAGCTCGGGGGAGCTGACGTCCACACCGCCGAGAGCGGCGTCGCCGACCATTTTGCCGAAGACGAGGACGAGGCCTTGAGATTGGTTCGCAACGTCATCGAGAACCTGGGCCCTCGTGAACTGGCCCCAGCTGCCTTCACCGAGACTGAGGCGCCTGCGCACGATGTGCAGGACCTTCTTGGACTGATTCCAGCCGACAACCGAACCCCCGTTGACGTGCGGGAGATCATCGCTCGCATCGTTGATGGATCGCGCTTCCATGAATTCAAGAGCCGATACGGGACGACACTAGTCTGCGGATTCGCCTCAATTCACGGCCATAAAGTTGGCATCGTGGCCAACAACGGGATTTTGTTTTCGGAATCTTCGCAAAAGGGAGCCCACTTTGTGGAACTGTGCGGTCAGCGCGGCATCCCGTTGGTGTTCCTCCAGAACATCACCGGCTTCATGGTCGGAAAGGCGTACGAGGCTGGTGGCATCGCCAAGGACGGCGCCAAACTGGTCACGGCCGTGTCCTGCGTGAACGTCCCAAAGTTCACCGTCATCATCGGTGGATCTCACGGCGCCGGCAATTACGGCATGTGCGGACGCGCCTACGACCCCCGCTTCCTGTTCATGTGGCCCAACAGCCGGATCAGCGTGATGGGTGGACCCCAAGCCGCCGATGTGCTGACCACCGTCAAGCAGGACCAGCGGGCACGGGAGGGCCAATCGCCCTTGGAAGGAAAGGACCTGGAAGCGTTCCGAGCGCCCATCCTTGAGAAGTACGAAACCGAGGGTAGCCCATATTATTCCACGGCACGGTTGTGGGACGACGGCATCATCGACCCAAGGGACACACGCGACGTCCTCGGTTTGTGCCTGGCTGCGTCAAGGAACGCCCCCTTGCCCGACCATCGGTTCGGCGTTTTCCGCATGTGAAATCTCAATTGCAAATCTATTTTTCCAACTGGAGCTTTGACCATGATGGCCCAACAACCACCCACCGACCTTGTCCAACTGTCGATCGACGGCGCGCACGCCACCGTGTCCCTGTCTCGACCCGAGAAATTCAACGCTCTCAACGTCCAGCTCATCACCGAGCTGATCGAGGTGCTGGAATGGACGGCTGCCCGAAGTGCAGGACGCATGAACGCCCTGCACGACGCCGATGGCCGTCCCTACCTGCGCACGTTGGTGCTCAAGGGCGAGGGGCGCCACTTCTGTGCGGGTGCCGACATCAACATGATGCGGGACGCTGGTGCCAACACCCCCGAGGAAAACCGTCGCGATTCTGAACGGCTCGACCGCTTGTTCCACGGTTTGTGGTCCCATCCGTGCTTCACCATCGGCGCCGTGCAAGGTGTGGCTTTGGGCGGTGGCGCAGGCCTTGTGGCGTGCTGCGATTACGTGGCGGCCACGGCCAACGTGCGCATCGCCCTCTCGGAGGGCAAACTGGGCATCCTGCCAGCGGTCATTGGCCCCTATGTGTACCGACGGCTCGGGTCAGCCACCTTCCGGCGACTCGCCATGCAGGCCAGCCGTGTCGAAGCCGATGAAGCGCTGCGCATCGGATTTGTCGAGTGCGTGGTGGACAACGCCAACGACCTTGCTGCAGCCGTCGACGACATCGTGACCGAAGTCATGACCACCGGCCCTTCGGCCGTGACGTTGGCAAAGGAGTTGACCTTGGGCTTCGATCGCTGGACGGGCGACGACCCTGCCTTGCGTACATGGACCCTCGATTTCACCAGCCGAATGCGGGGATCCGATGAGGGGCAGGAAGGACTCTCCTCGTTCCTTGAAAAGCGACCTCCGAACTGGAAACCTGACCCCGAGGCCTGACCATGATGAAGAAAATCCTCGTCGCCAACCGAGGCGAAATCGCCTGTCGCGTGCTCCGTGCCTGCCGCGAGGCCGGTCTGAAGACCGTGGCGGTCTGCGCCCCCAACGACCGAGGCACCCTCTTCACTGAACTGGCCGATGAAGTCGTGATGCTGGAAGGCGACACCATTACCACGACTTACCTTGACCAGGCCCAAATCATCGAGGCTGCTCGCTCGACCGGCACGGATGGCATTCACCCAGGCTTTGGCTTCCTCTCGGAGCGGGCGGACTTCGCTCAAGCGGTGATGGACGCCGGGTTGGTGTGGATCGGCCCTTCGCCCCACGCCATCGAACAGATGGGCGACAAGATGACCGCTCGCAAGACCATGAAAGCCGCCGGCGTGCCGGTGATTCCCGGCGAAGAAGTGGAAACCGAGGACGAGGCTGAAGCGCTCATCGCCCTCAAGGAAGCGGCCGAGCGGGTTGGCTATCCCCTGCTCCTGAAGGCATCGAGCGGTGGCGGCGGCAAAGGGATGCGAGCCGTGTCTTCCCCTGCAGCGTTTGAGGAGGCCGCTGTAGCGGCTCGCCGGGAAGCGGTCGCTGCGTTTGGGGACGGCCGCATCTACGTTGAGCGGTTGTTGTCCGGCTCCAAGCACATCGAGATTCAAGTGCTCGCCGACCGGACCGGCGCCACCGTTCACCTCGGTGAGCGTGAATGCAGCGTCCAGCGTCGCCATCAGAAGGTGTTTGAGGAGGCTCCAGGACCGACGATGACCGACGACCTGCGGGAAGCCATGGGGGCGGCTGCCGTCGCTGCAGCGCAAGCGGTTACCTACGAGGGCGCTGGAACGGTGGAGTTCCTGTTGGCACCGTCGGGCGAGTTCTTCTTCTTGGAAATGAACACCCGCATTCAGGTCGAACATCCCGTGACCGAATTGGTCACGGGTGTTGACATCGTACGCGAGCAACTCCGCATCGCCGACGGCCTACCGATGTCGTGCAGCGACCTTCACCTTCGAGGGCATGCCATTGAAGTTCGACTCTATGCGGAAGACCCCGCCAACGGTTTCCTTCCAGCCATCGGTCCTCTGACGGTGTTCCGACCGCCCGAGGGACCGGGGATTCGCCTTGACACCGGTGTTCGCGAAGGGGACGAAGTGACCCCCAACTACGACCCCATGCTCGCCAAGCTCATCGTTTGGGCCCCATCTCGGGACGAGGCCTTGGAACGGATGCGACGAGCGTTGGATGAATTTGTGGTGCTCGGCACCACCACCAACGTTCGGTTCTTGCGGGAACTGTGCGACAACGAAGATGTCGTGAGCGGTGCCACCACCACCACCACCATTGAGGACAGGTGGCCCAACGGGTGGGCGCCGCAGCGAGATGAGGCGCTCGCCAACGCAGCGTTGGCTTGCGCTGCCGCAGCTGAATCGTTCGGCATGCATCGCAACTCAACCAGCAGCGGTGGAACCGACCGGGCCGACGGACCGGTAAGCCCCTTCGCCACCCTCTCGAGGAGGTACCCCTGATGCAGCACCGGTTCAACATGAACGGTGACGAAGTTGAGGTGACGCTCAGCAAGACCGATGAAGGATGGGTTTGGGAGGGGGTCACGGTGAACCGCCACGATCGAGGGCGGTTGCATGTGACGATGGCCGACGGTCGAACGGCCTTGGTGCACGCCGCCAAAGTGGGCGATGTGTGGTGGGTGCATCTCGACGGCCACACGGTTGCGCTGGAACGCATGGAACCGGGAGCATCCTCGCAACAACACGGTGGAGGGTTGGTCGCCCCCATGCCCGGCAAAGTGCTCGAAACCCTGGTTGAACCCGGCGAAACCGTCCAAGCCGGTCAAGCGCTCATGGTGTTGGAAGCCATGAAGATGGAACACCGGATCGTCGCAGCGCACGATGGAACGGTGACCGCTGTGCATCATCAAGCCGGTGAACAAGTGTCGCAAGGCGCCGTCCTCCTCGAACTTGAAGAATCCAACTGAATAATTCATTTTCCAATTAGGAAATTCGCAGACTTTGGCGGTGCCACAGGACGGTCCATCGCGAGCGACGATGACCGAATCCGCAACGCTCGGTTCGCTTCCATCGTGTCGTCGGGCGTCGATGGATTCAGGGCTGAATGGATTCACTCAAGATATGAAAAAACACCCGTTTATATCCTCGTGAGCGCCCAAACGACCATGCTGAACCCGTTCATGATGCTGACCGACTGGAGTGTAAACAAACCCAAGACAGCGTTCATGAGCCTGTTTCTTGCCGTGATGGTGCTGGCCTCAGGCGCCATGCACCTGCAGTTCGACAACAGCGAGGACGGTTTCTTTCCCGACGACCCCAGTGTGGACCTGCTCAGCGAGGTGGAACAGGAATACCGTTCGAACATTGACTTCATTCGCGTGATCGACCCCTTGACCAACGGCTCCCTCAACGAAGCAGCGACGTGGGAGCGTTTGGCAACAGCCGAAGCCTTGTTGCTGGAAAGTGAAGATTTTGCCCCTTACCTCTACCCTCTGTTCGGCACACAGGCGAACAACGGACCGGCCTCCAACGCCATGCAGTGGATGGCCCTCCAGGACAACCTCACGGCCGAGGCGTGGTTGGGCGGCCTGCAAGGGGCCATCACCGGCGTCATGATGGCGCAGGACGACGCCAACCTGAGCGCAGCCCTGAGCGATTTGACCAACGCCAGCGGTCAGGTTCCAGCGGTGGAACCCGTGACTCCCGAGCGACTTCGCAACTGGGACGCCGGCGAGCCCAGCGAATGGTTGCTGCGTCTGGATTCGGGGAACAACCTGAGCGCCGATGTGGGTGCGCTGATGGGGCAGCTCGAGGGGCTGACCGCAGGCCGAACACCTTCGCAGGTGGGTCAAATCAGCGCCGTGACCGGCCCCCTCATGGGACAACTCGGTCCAATCATGGGATTGCAGTCCGTCGATTTCCGTGCGGCCGTGCTCTCCTGCCTGCCTAACGAGGACGCCGAAGACCCATGGAACACGGACGGACCGGTGCTCATCACCCTCGTGGTGTCCAGTGAAGCCGAGGATTACGGGTACGAGGTGTTGGACGAGGTCCAAACCGATCTCGAAGCGTGGGCTCTTGTCGTTGAGGCCAACGTTCGCAACGAAACCGGGGTGGAGGACGTGCGGACCTTCTCCTTCGCCCAGTTCGCCAAGAACTCCCAAGCCACCTTGGGGAAAGAAATCGGCATCCTCACCAGCGCAGCCATGCTGTTGCTTGGTGTCATCCTGTGGTTCAACTTCCGCAGCGTTCGGGAAACCGTGTACGTTCTTTCGCTGACGGTCTTGGCCATCCTTGCCACCTACGGACTCTCAGGGTGGTTGCAATTCGCCGGCGTGAACATGACCTTCAATGCCGCCATGAATTCCATTCCCGTGCTCCTGTTGGCCATCGGGGTGGATTACGGCCTGCACGTTGTGATGCGTGTGCGCGAGGAGTTGACCGAGGAAGAGAAGCGCAACCCGCAGGGCAGGGTGACCCTTCGCGATTTCGACCGTGCCGCACGTCAGCGCGCCATCCGCCAGGGTACGGTTTTGACCTCCATCGCTCTGCTCATCGCCATCTTCACCGACGTCGTTGGGTTCCTCTCCTTCCGGCTGTCCACCTTGGTGTTCCTGCAGGTGTTCGGGACGGTCATCGCCATCGGCTTGTTCTTCATTTACCTGCTCAGCATTTCTGCCTTACCGGCGCTGATGCTCATCCTCCCCACGAAGAAACTCCCGCTGGCAAGGGCCAGCAAGGTCGAGGTCGGACCGCTCAGCAACAAGATCGCAGGTTTCTCTCAGCGACCGGCGATGGTCGCAGGGTTGGCCGTCCTCCTCTTGCTGCCCATGCTCTACGGTTTCCAGCAGCTCGAGGTGGCGTTTGAGCAACGCGACCAACTGGACGACACCATTCCGGTGGTGCAAGATTTCTTGATGATCAGCGAGGATTTCGGTGAAAGTCGCTCGCCGCTGTATGTCGTGGTGAACGGCGAAGTCTTCTCCCCTGAGGGAAGGGCAGCGTGGGCACTGGCCGTGGACCACCTCACGGAACGGCAGGACATCACGGGGTTGCCCACCGGCTTGTGGGACGTGCTGGAACAAACACGCGTCCGTGACGCAGCCGTGGACGGTTGGATGACCGGCATCGAGGCCAACGACGCTCAAGCGTGGGCCGACATAGAAGCGTGGTCGATGAACAACGTCACCGGCGTGGAGACCACCAAGAGCTTGCTCGCTCGCAGCGGCGAACAAACGGTCATCTCTTTCCAAGCCGACACCCTTGACTGGTCGGCGACGGTGGACTTTGCAACATCGGTTGAAGCAGCGCTTGCCGACCTCAGCGTTGAGGCGGGGGACGACCACGAATTGCTGCTCAGCGGGCGTAGCCTCATCCAAGCGCAAACCACGGCGGATGTGGCGTCGGCTTCGGTCCAATCCACGGGCATCGTGGCCGTCGTTATTCTGATCATGCTGGTGGGGATTCACACCGTGCGCAACCAGGACCTGCGCGAAGGCGCTCAGCGTGGGTTCGTTTCGTGGATCCCGCTGATGATGGTCGTGGTGTGGGTGTACGGTTTGATGGGGTACACCGGCTACAACATCAACGCCCAAACCGTGACCATCGGTGCACTTTCCCTCGGCCTTGGGGTCGACTACGCTGTGCACTTCACCATGCGGCTGGAAGAGGAAGCGGAGCATTTCCCCACCGGCACCCCGCACGAGTGGGTGGCCCGTTCCACCGCCACCACCGGCCGGGCGATGTTCGGTGCCGCCCTCACCACGGCAGGCGGTTTTGCCGTGCTCAACCTCTCGGCGCTGCTGCCCCTGAGGCTGTTTGGTCAAGCCTTTGTGGTCGCCATCGCCTTGGCCCTGCTCACAAGCTTGCTCATCCTGCCCGCCTTCTACTCACCTTTCCTCAAGCGCACGGCCAACGCCACGCTCAAGCAGCAGGTGCTGAACAGCGTTGGCAGTTCAACCCCATCTTCCATCAAGGTCGGAACGACGGCGGTCGGTGAAAGCGAATGAACCTGAGCACGGTGTTTTGGGTCACAACGTTGCTCGGACCGCTGGTGTTGCTTTCCTATGTTCGGGGTGTCCAAGCGGTGGAGGACCCCACCGTGTATTGGGGCAGCGTCCCCGAAAGCATGCGAAGCCGCATCGTGCCCTGGATGTTCGTCGCTGCCCTCGGCTACCTGTTGATGTGGCATCGGTTCTACTTCGCATGGGACCAAGCGGACGTCGCCTCGCTTCATTGGCCGTGGCAGGTCGCCGACGGGCGGGGCGTGGAGCGGTTGTTGGCCGTATCGTGCGTCTTCCTCATCGCCTCCATGCTGTGGATCGACGCCACCCGGCTTTACATCGAATCGCCCAGCGCCCTACGGCAAGCGGTCGTCATCACCGTCCTCTGGGCCGCCGGTTTGGCTTCCATCGGGTTTGCGGTGTTGACCTGGTCGCAACGCAGTGTGCTGCCCGGTGCCAACGTGGCCATCGTCGGCTCGGTCATGCTCGCCATTCAATGCCTGTGGTGGGACGCCATCTACTGGGTGGCTCGCTTTGGGTGGAACACGGCTTGAAATATCGCTGGGAGGATTTCAACCCATGCGAACCCTGCTGGGGGCCATTCTGGTGACGTTGCTGATGTTGGCAGGCTGCGTGGCCCCGGAAACGGTTGCAGACATCGGCCAGGAGGCAGCCCTGGAGTCCACGGTGCCCGAGCGCCTGTCCTTTGTGGCACCCACCCTCGACCGGGACGTGGACAACGGCAGCGTCCACGACCTGCGGTCCAGCTTCGACGGCCCTGTCCTGATGCTTTGGGTGGCCGCAGGATGCAGCGGTTGCCACGATTGGACCGAAACGATTCGAGGCGAATTGGAAGCAGGCAACCTGTCCAACAGCACCAACATCGTGTCCGTTCACCGCTACGCTGAATTCGAGTCGGTGTACAACGTGGCCGAGCGCTACGGCAGCAACGAAAGCAACACCTACACGCCTTGGCCGGTGCTGGTCCCTGACGAGCGAACCACGGTCATCAACGCCTCCTCGGGTCGGATGACCAACGTCAGCATCTACGAAGCGTTCGAACGTCCCGTGACCCCCACCCTGCAGGTGCTCGACGCTGAGGGGCGGCTCGTGTGGACCTCCAAGACATATTGGGCCGACACCGACGTGCTGGCCGAAGCCTTGACGGTCATGACCAACGGAGCGGAATGACATGGTCGCGCTCATCGACGTGCTGTTCTGGTTCGCCAGCCTCTACATTTTGCCGATTTGGAGCCTGATGTGGTTCCTTCCTCGCCATGAACGCACGCAGCAGCTGATGAACAACGAATGGCTGTTTCTGACGCCTTTGCTGGTCTGCTACGGCATCGCTGTTCTTCCCAACCTTGTGGATTTGCTCATTGCCTTCTCCAGCGACATGCCCACGCCCGGACTGGTGGCGGACCTCTTCTCCGACCGAGAGATCGCCCTGGTCGCTTGGTTGCACTTCCTCGCGTTCGACACGTTGGCAGGGAAGATGACATGGAAGCGTCTCATGGAAGCCGACAAGCCGATTCAGGTGACAATGCCCATTCTCTTTTTGTCGATGATGGTGGCGCCGTTGGGCTACCTCATCGGACAGCTGGTGACCAAGGATCTCGTCCCCCGCAGTGCAGAAATCAACGCCTTGTGACACAGCGATCAAGGCAGGCTCCGAATCAAAGGGTACGGTCTGATGACACATCGAATCAGAGGGTCCCGGGACCACCGGGAACAAGTGCGGGCAACGGGCGAAGCTCACCGTACAGAGCAGGCCCGGTCAGGAGCGTGCCAGCAATGCCCAATTCCCCGTTGGTGTTGTGAGCCAGAGCAATCCACGGCCGTCCCTCGTCGTCAATTTCCACGTCGATGAAATCGCCAAATCCACCGCAACGAACGTTGCCGCAGTCGTCGGTGGTGTCCAACGGGTCGCTCGGGTCGTTCACCGCTACGGTCGTGATGAGGGGGCGGTCGGCAAAGGCATCGGTCATGATGGACATGTAACCGGACCATCCGCCGTTATCGTCGCCCTCGCCAATGTAACCAACGACCACACGACCTTCTTCACCGGCGAAAATGGTGGGGAAACCGGTCTCGTTAACCCCCGGTGGGGCCATCATCATCGGCTCGGACCAGGTATCGCCCTGATCGCGGGAATACGCCATCCAAGGCATTTGGTCAACGCTGATCCACGAAGCAAACAGATTGCCTGCTTCGTCGGTGGCAACCGCCACCTCGTGGCTGTGCCAGCCTTGTTGCATGGGAACGTCGGTGGTGATGGTGTGTTCGGTCCATGAAAAACCACCGTCGACGCTGCGATACACGGCTGGCCCGTCGCAGGACGGGTTGCCTCGGTAGATGGCACCGTCGTTGGACCCCGCCAAATGGCCGTGAAGACCGGAGCACTGCGAGACTCCGAGGGGGTAGCCCGGACGCTGAATGTCCCACGTAAGTCCCCCGTTGAAGGATCTGGAGCACTGAGGCCCCGCTGCTGAAGCGCCGGTGTTGATGCAGAAGACGAAGATCGTCTCGTAACTACCCAAATCGTCCACGTCGAGGGTCGAGGCGATGGATTGGTGGTCCTGAGGGCTATAGTAGCCTTCGGCCGAGAACGGAATCGACCATGTGGCGCCGTCGTCGTCAGAGAACTCAACGAACATCGCCGTCAGCGTGTGCATGTCGAACTTGATGATGCGGTCGGTCCACTTGTCAACGTAGATGTAAGGGTCGTTGGACGAGGGGACCTGGCCAACATTGGGGAACACCGGATTGAACGGCCCGTTGTTCGTCCATGTTGCGCCTTGGTCGTAGGACGAGTACACCATCGTACCTTGGCCCGTTCCGCCGTATGATGAGAAGTGAATGCCTCCGGTGGACGTGACGCCGATGGTCGGCTCAAAGGTCGTGGCTCCGATGCCGTAATACGTTGCGGAAGCAAGGTAGGGCGTGGAGTTGCCCGTGAGGTTGTCAAAGCCGATGGACAGGTTGGAGGCGTTGACCGCTCCGGGGTAGTGGTACCATGTGGTGGAGGAAAAGAGACCGTCGAAGGGAGTGGCAACGGTGACGGTCGTGACCTCCTCGGCCTCGCTCAAGCATCCGACCAAGGATTGGAAGGAGAGCATCGTTAGCACAAGGAAAACGGCGACCCTCATGAAGGGGGGTGATGACCCCTCGTTGATGAAGACTCCTCTGGACCGATGAGCCGGCCACGCCACCGATAAGCGTCCGCGCTTCGTTTCAAGCGTCGCTGTACCAGTTGCCGTAGAAATTCTCAGCGTTGTCCACTCGCACAAACAAGTCAAGGGACGACCACACCAGGCTGTTGAACCCGCTCTCCATGCCGGCTTGGCCGCCCGCTTTAGCGGTCATGAACTCCAAGGTGTCCGAAGGAGAGTGCCATTCCTGCCAGAAGGAAATGTCACCGCCGGGCGAGAAGAAATTGAAGGTGGGGAAACCTGCGGAAAAGAAAGAACAGTGGTCGGAAGCACAGGACTCAGCGATTTGCCAACTGATGGGGTTGCCTTCCGTGGGCGTGTAGGCCAAATCGTCCTCAATGGTCTCGCCGACCCATCCCATCATGCGCTCCATGTTGGTTTGGTTGGCGCCGGCGATGCTGATGTCCCAGTCGTACTTCGTGGGTGCAAAGATCTCGCCGCCCGGGCCGATGATGGGTTCCGTGAGCGGCGTGATGGGGTAATTGAGGGACACCATGTCGAAGTTCATGTAGGCCTTCACGGACACGTTCGACGGAAGGTGAGCCACGTAGGCCAGGGAACCCAGCAGACCCTCTTCCTCACAGGCCCAGAGGGCAGCAACCACCGTGTGGTCAAACTCCATGCGGGCGAGGGCCTGGGCCATCTCCAGCGAGACGGTGGAGCCGGAGGTGTCGTCGTTGGCCCCTTCGTTGGTGCCACCGCTGGGGGGCGTGAACGCATACGCGATGTCGAAATGACCCCCGATGACGATGTACTCGTCGGGGTTCGTGCGGCCCCAGTTGTAGCCCACCACGTTGAGTTGGTCCGGGTCGTCCTCGTAGCGGGTGACCTCGACGAAATCAAAACCGAATCCACGCATCTCTTCGGCCATGGCTTCCGCAGCCGCTTCGTACGCAGCACCGCCTTCATGGATGGAGGCGGAAGCACACCACCGGTTGTTGTGGGACGAGGTCAGCATGTCGATGGTCTGGTAGGCGCGGCGCCCGTCCACGAGCATCAATTCGGTGCTGTCCTCCAGCGGCAGGGTGGCGTTCCACATCTCCTCGCCCGCCGTCACGGTCAACTCGACGGTGTCGCGCTCACTGTCGAGCACCAGCATCGTGACACCCGTGGCGCTGGCTGGGCGGGTGAAATTGACGTCGTCACGCAGCACGCCGTGGTCGTCCATGAAAAACAATCCAGGAGAGCGTGACACGGTCCAGTCCACGTTGCTCGACACGTTGAGCGTCATGTATTGCCCCCGCACGGCGGCGGTGGGTGCATTTTCGTCCACGGACAGCATGGGTGTGACCGGGACGGTTTCCGATTCACCAAAACACCCTGAGAGCGGGGCGATGGCGAACATCGTAACAAGGAACAGAGCGGCAAGCGATCGGTTCACGGTTTCATCCCCATTGACACGGTTCCAAGACCGTTTGACCGCCCATGTAGGGCTGCAAGACCTTTGGTACGGCGACGCGCCCGTCCTCAAGCTGATGCTGCTCCATGATGGCGACCAGCGCCCTCGAGGTGGCCACAGCGGTGGAATTGAGGGTGTGGACAATGGGTTGGTTCGGATGACCGGGTTGGCCGTAACGGATGCCCAGCCGATTGGCTTGGTAATCGGTGCAGTTGGAACAGGAAACGATTTCCTTGTACTGACCGGCACCGGGAATCCACGCTTCCAAGTCGTATTTCTTCGCCGCCACCGTCCCCATGTCGCCGGTGCAGATGTTGACCACTTCGTAGTGGATGTCAAGGCTGTCCCACAGGTCGGTGCAGTTCTTCAGCAACTCCTCGTGCAGCGTCCAAGAATCCTCAGGCTTGGCGATGATGATCTGCTCCACCTTGGTAAACTGGTGGACACGCCAGATGCCCAAATCGGATTGACCGTGGCTGCCCACCTCGCGCCGGAAGCACTGGGACACACCGACGATGCGCAGCGGCAACTGGGCCTCGGGCACGGTTTCGTCCATGTACATGGCCGTGAGAGGGTGCTCCGAGGTGGCGATCATGTAGTACTTGTCCGGTTCAATGCCGTACATCACCGTCTCGAAGTCGCCAAGGTCGGTGACGCCTTCGTAGGCCTCCCGGTTCATCATCACGGGGGGCTGAACGAAGGTGAACTCCCGCTGACGAAGGAAGTCCACGGCGTAGTGTTGCAGGGCAAACTCAAGACGGGCCAGGTCGCCTTTGAGGAAAAAGAACCGACTGCCCGTGATTTTCGCAGCTCGCTTCAGGTCCACCCACTTGTTCATCTCGATGAGTTCGTTGTGGGTGCGAGGGTCAAAACCGAACTCAGGCTTCGAGCCGTGAACGGCATGCACCGTGTTGCCCGATTCGTCAGCACCTTGGGGCACGTCTTCGTGAAGCAGGTTGGGGATGGACATGCGCAAACGGTCGCGAGCCGCCATCGCCTCGTTGGTCTTGGCTTCGAGTTCGGCGATCCGCTGGCCGAGGTCCGCCACCTGGTCGAGAATGCGTTGAGCGCCTTCTTGGTCCCCGGCTTTTTTCGCCGCACCGATGCCGCGGGCTGCTTCGTTCTTCTCACGGCGCAGGGCGTCCGTCTCGTGCAGGTGGTTGCGCCATGCTTGGTCGAGGGCGATCACCTCGTCGATGCGGTCATGAGGCAGACCGCGCTTGTCGTGGTCGGCCCGAATGGCGTCGGCGTGTTCACGAAACAAGGTAATGTCCAGCATGCGCTCACCACGAGATGTTGAATTGGAACACGTCCCCGTTGAGGAACATGAAGCCGCCGATGACGTAGCCGAGGATGGCGCCACCGTTGAGCAACGGCAACCCCGCTTGGGCTTGCCCTCGAGCCACGTAGGTCATGAGGGCCACATACCCGAGCAGACCACCCACCAGCGTGGACATGGCGACGGCAAAGGCACCGCTGGGGTCCAACCATTGAAGGGCGGAGAGAACGAGCATGCCGGGGAAAATCACGTCACCCAGCCCCATGAACATCGCTTCACCCTTGGGTTTCTTTGTACGCTTCGAGGCGGGGGAAGCTGCTGTTTCAGCCATGGGTGTGCGGGGCGCATCGCCCTCGGTTTCCTCGATGAGGGAATACGATGAATCCTGTGGAGCGACCAGCAAAATGGGCAGGCGAAGACCGATCATGGTGTCCGCCAGATCGAGCATGTGCTTGGAGCGGTACACCGCCCATGCGTCGTACAAGGCGGCGAGGATCATGAACAGAATCGCCAACAACGGCACAAACGTCACACCGAGCATCACGACCACACCCGCTCCCAACAGCACGCCGGTGGTGTTGACCACGTACCATTCACTGTGAACGAACAGCAACACCATCAGCAGGCCGGTGACCACCAAGCCAGCAACGGTGGGCCACAGGAGCAGTTGGAGACCGTACAGCGGGAACATGCCTTCGGAGAGGGGCCCCTGACCCACCGTGAGGGTCATGGCGGTCGTGTTGAGAGCCATGGTGACGAGGGTGGCATCATCGCCGTCCACCACGAAAAAGGCGTGGTTCAGGTCCTCAGCCACCTCGAAGGTGGCCCGATTCACCAGCGAAGCGGTGTACAACCAGTGAGCTTCACCCTCACCGGTCACCAACAAGTCGGCGTAGCCGCTGTCGTCCAAATCGGTGATTTTGACCGAATCCACGCTGTTGACCACCCCGCTGAGCATCATGCGCTCCTCCACCACAAACATGCCCTCCGCTTCGGCTGAACCGTTCCACGTGACACCGGTGACGTCGCCGTTGGATTCACCCATCAGGATCAACCTTCGGTCGTCGGGCACCTGGGTGGCGTTCACGTCCTCAAACGGCGAAAGCCCCACGTCGACGCTGGTGTACAGACTGCCCGCTGCGGGTGCGCGCTCGTACAGCACGGTGGCTGGGTCTTCACCCGACGGTTCTCCGGGAGCGATGGGGTCGTTGCTCGACTCCAAGGCCACAACGGCCACCATTTCCTCGGTGGCCATGAACAGTTCAAATGGCGTGGAATGGTCGCTGGAGGTGGTCGGCCACGGATTTCCGTTGTCTCGAACGTGCGCCTCAAGGAAACTCGAACCGAGCGAAAAATCCGGCAGTTTCCATTCGGCCACCGGCGTCATCGTCTGGGGCGCTTCATCGAACACAGCGTAACGAACGAGTTGGTCAGCGTGGTTGGCAAGGTACAATGAATGCTGCCCGTCTTGGCCGCTCTCGGT